>CDZQ01029849.1_pt1 | contig 18759 bp, 8 predicted proteins | sample 554831 | NCBI WGS metagenome assembly CDZQ01 (sample SAMEA3182112, study PRJEB8094) | gut metagenome | biome: human; feature: gut; material: Stool; isolation source: human stools | place: Canada | collected 2013-05-06
GGCGCGGACAAAACACAGCTGACGGCAAGCGGGCTGCAATGCGATGTGGAAACAGCCTCGGCCACTCGCCTTGAGGGCAACTTTTTTTGCGCCACAGCGATTCTTCAGCCAGAAGGTCAAACGCCAGCCCGGATTGAACACCTCAATCTGGAAGGCAAGACAGACCTCTCGGCCCCACTGGCAAGAACGCCGCAACTGGCGGTCAAGGGCACCATGCAGTTGCCCAACTGGCTGGCCCGCCTCAACTTTGCGCTGGGTCTCAAGGCTGATGCCAATGGCTGGAGCCTGACCAGCGACCTTGAAGGCGAACTGCGCAAGGATGAAGTGCTGCTGCCTGCCCATGTGACCGGCACCGTGGCCCAACGCAACAAGGAAGATCAAGGCATCAGCCTTGAAAACCTGCGCCTGCGGCTTGGGCAGGATGATGTGAACGTCAACGGTATGCTGCGCCTGGGCGGGCCGGACACATTCAGGATTGAAGGCCGCCTGCAGCTGCAGCGCGCAAGCCTGACGGAGTGGCTGGGCTTTGCCCGCAATCTGGCGCCCGGCCTTCAGGTGGCGCTGGACGAAGTAACCCTTGGCACTCTTGATTTTTCAGTGGACGGCAAAGGGCTGCGCGTTCCGCATATTGATGTAACCGCCGCGGGCAGCCGCTTTTTGGGTTCCGGCGGCGTTGCGAGCTGGGCCAGGCCAGAACTGCTGCTGGATCTCAAGGCCGAGACTGTGAATCTGGGGCGCGCCATCCCTGAATCGGTTGGGGTATTGCCTGCCGAACCGCGATATGGCCACGGGCCGATCACCCCCATGCCCGGCAAACCGGTCGAACCCGGCGAAATAGGTCTTGATTACAACATCCGCCTGGGCGCAACCCAGGTGAACTACGGCCCCATTGTCATCAACGACGCGCTGGTCGTCATTAAGCAGGGGCTGGTCGACCAGGTCACGCATTTTGAAGACACGCTGCTGATTGTTGACGCCACTTTGTACGGCGGCAGCGTCAAGGGCGACACCATCATGGGCGGTCACCCGGATACCCCCTACGCCATCCGCCTGCACATGCGTGACGTTAACGGCGATAATCTGGCAAAAGACCTCCCGGTCATGCCCGTGAGCGGCGGCAAGCTGCGCGGTGATGTGGACGTTATGAGCCAGGGGCGGGAGCTGGATGTTTTTCTGGGCAAGTTGCGCGGCACGGTAAGCGCCCGGGCCGAAAAAGGCCAGTTGCGCCCGCCGAACAATATCCCCGGCAAGGCCTCCCCCGGCGCAGTGGGCTTTAAAGCGCTTGATGTAAGCCTTAAAGCCCGCACGGCGGCCTGGGAGCAAAGCCGTCTGGGCCTTGAAGGCCAGTGGACCGCCACCATTGAAGATGAAGGCATTGATGCCAGCGTGGGCCTTAACGGCAGGCTCTGGTTCAGCGGCGATGGCCAGGGCGGCGGCAACATGGATTTTCAAAACCTGCCCGGCACCATCAGCCTCAGCCTCAGCCCGGAAAAATCCTTCCAGCCAGACGGCCTGCAAGCGCAGATCAGCGGCAAATTCAGTTGTCAGGCGGCGCGCAACCAGCTTTCGGCAACAGACATGCATGTGAACGCCCTTGGGGCGGACATTTCCGGCGCTGGGCAACTGGGCATGGGCAAGGACGGCATGGTCTGGCAGGGCAAGGTTTCCGCCTTTATCCCGGACAGCACAAAAACACTGCGTCTGCTTGGCGCTGCCAACCCCAATGTGCCCCAACCCCTTCGCCGGATCGAGCTGGACACTGCCTTCAAGGGCGATAGCGGATCCCTGGCGCTGTCAGAGTTCCGAGCCAAGGTGGATCAAAACGATATTTCCGGCAGTATCAGCCTTGACTGGCGCAAGGAGCTGGCCCTGCGATTCAAGCTCTCCGCTCCGCAGATTGATCTTGACCGCTATGTGGGCGACAAGCCCGCCGGGCAGGCAGATGGCGGCAAGAACAAAAAAAAGGCTGAGAGCAAACCGTGGGATCTGCGCTTCATGCGGGCGTTTTCCGCTGAGGGCGAAGCGCACGTTGGCCAGCTCACCCTGTGGAAACTGCGCACCGATGACCTGCGCCTTAAAGCCAGGATGGAGAACGGAACCCTGCGTTATGAAAGCCAGGGCGGCAAATTTTATGGCTCGCCCGTGTCTGCGCATGGTGAAATGCGCTTCAACAAAGGGATGGGTTTTGCCAATGCCCTGTCCATCGAGGGCTTTGACCTTGCCGCAGCAAGCAAGGATCGCGGCGGCAGCGCTGCCCTTGGCGGGCGCGCGAGCATAAGCTCCGAGGTTGACGCGGAACTGACAGGGGCAAACCAGTTGCCTGCACGCCTTAACGGCAAATGGCGCTTCAACGTTCATAATGGCTTTTACCAGTCGCGCGACAAAGACGGTCAGCTCAAGGGCAAACCCACCCGCTTTGATGCTGCGGGCAGCTCCGGCGCAATCACCAACGGCATTGCAAAAAGTGGTGATTTTTATCTCAAGGGGCAGGATATCACTGTTACCGGCGGCGGATGGATAGACCTCAACAGTGAGACCCTTGACTGTAACTTTACCGTAAACATGAAGAATCTTCCAGAATTCCCCATGCGCCTTTATGGCAGCCTGGACAACAGCAAAACATCCATTGGCGCTGGCAAGCTGCTGCTCAACACCATTGGCGGCATCACCCAGGGTTTTGTGGATGTGCTCGGCAGCGTGGTGGAAGGCACCTGGAAGCTCTTTCGTTAGGCAGCGGCCCGTGGGCTGCAACATGTCGAGCATTCTTCCCAGCACCCGTTGACAGGGCCTATTTTAGGGGATAGGGTGCCAGTTGTGTTCTTTTTTGCACAAACTAACTCGGTTCCGGCAAGGAGAGTACCAGTGAATATCCTTATTTTTGGCCCCAACGGCAGCGGCAAAGGCACTCAGGGCGACCTGATCAAGCAGAAGTACAACCTCGCCCACATCGAATCCGGGGCCATCTTCCGTGAACACATCGGCGGCGGCACCGAGCTGGGCAAAAAAGCCAAGGCTTACATTGATCGCGGCGACCTCGTGCCCGATGACATCACCATTCCCATGGTGCTGGAAACCCTGAAAACCAAGGGTCAGCAGGGCTGGCTGCTTGATGGCTTCCCCCGCAATACCGTGCAGGCCCAGAAGCTGTGGGACGCCCTTCAGAAAGAAGGCATGCAGCTTGACTACGTGATTGAAATTCTTCTGCCCCGCGAAGTGGCCAAAAACCGCATCATGGGCCGCCGCCTCTGCAAGAATAACAACAACCACCCCAACAACATCTTTATTGACGCCATCAAGCCCAACGGCGATGTCTGCCGCGTCTGTGGCGGCGCGCTTTCCAGCCGTTCCGACGACCAGGACGAAACCGCCATCAACAAGCGTCACGACATTTACTACAACACCACCGATGGCACCCTGGCCGCCGCTTACTTCTACAAGGACCTCGCTGGCGCTGGCAAGACCAAATACATCGAACTGAATGGCGAAGGCAGCATTGATTCCATCAAGGAAACCCTGCTCTCCAAGCTTGCCTAGTTTACCATTCTACAGGCAAGAGCGCCTGCCTTCGGCGGTCTGCCAGACAAACATCTTGCTGTATAGCGGTTATGTATAGAAAAGGCCCTGCTTTTGCAGGGCCTTTTGCTGTTTTTGCCAAGCTGTAATGTGATTGCCTCACATGGGGCAGATCACATCCCGCCATTGCAAATTGGGCCTCGACAATATTTTTAACAGTTAATCCATTGTGTTATAGCTCGCTGCAAATAAACAATATTATCCAGACCATATATGTTGACAACATCTGGAAACCGCACGTAAACTCTAGAAAATATCACGACTGCTAATACTGATTGCACTTTCCTTATGCATAACAGGGAATGTACAGACAGAAGAATTTTCTCTTTCCCGGCTTTTGGCAATGATACAGAGACTCCCACGATACAGCTGGAACATCAGCAACTGATACTCAGCGGCTCTTTTGACGCACCGTGCAGATACAACTCCCGGGCCATGCCCAGGGGTTCTTTCGTCTCAACGGCCTACCCTGGTTCAAAAACCACGGATAATGAGACATGTCAGATATCTCCAAGCCTCTCATATCATTTGCCGTTCTTGTTCTCTTATTTCTTGCCCCCATTTTTTTTATTCATGATTACGCAAGCGATATTACATCAACCATCTCTGCCACTACGCTTACGCGCCTTGCCGAGGTGAACGCCCGCGCGGGCAACAATTTTTATCAGTCTGTTCGCAGCAGCATGATGGAAATGAGCGGCATGACCAAGTATCTGGCGCAGCAGGAATACCGCGTCAGCAGGGAATACGTGCTTGCCCTTGCCCCCCTGTTTTACGCCCATGGCGTAAGGCGTTTCAGCATTGTTGATGCAGAAGGGAAGGGCTTTGACGGCGGAGGGGCGCAGACAGACTACAGCAACGACCCGATCTTTTTACGCGCACGCCAGGGCTTGACCCATGTTGCCACCGCTGGCGGCACCACCAGCCCACGGGTTCTGATCATTGCCAACCCGCTGGTTGCCCACGGCAGCGTACAAGCGGTTCTTATCAGCGAATTCCCGGCAGAAGCCATAGAAACCAATATGGAAACGTGGGCGTTCAGCAACAACACCTACAACATGGTTTTTGACGATTCAGGCCAGCCCCTGTTCTGGTCGCCGCCCCCCGGCAAGGCCATGGATGACCTCTTTGCTTCGTTCACCGCATGCGGACTTCCCCCGAATGTTGCGGCCATATTGCGGCAAAAATTTGCAGACGGCGCACAGCAGTCCATGACTTTTTTTGACAAAGCCACGGGCCTTTTCATCGCCACAGCGCCTGTTGAACGTTTTGGCTGGCGCATGGTTTCCTTTGTTCCGCAGCAAGCAGGCAATGCGGCAGCTTCAAAACAGTCGCTCATCACCAACGAGCTTGTCTGGCGGCTGGTCATTCTGGCTGGCATAATCCTTACATTCCTGCTGTTGCTCGAGCGCAACTCCTCCCGCAAGCTGCGCCGCCAGCAGGAGGATTACCGCTCCATCATCACCAGCATGTCCGGCGGGGTGCTCAAGTTTTTCAGTCCTGACGGCATATTCCTTTTTGTCAGCCCCAATTATGTAAAAATGCTCGGCTTTACCGAGGCGGAATTTAAAAAAACATACGGCAACAGTTTTTCTGCCACAGTGTATGAACAAGACCGTGAATCCACGCTGCGCACCATGCGCAAGCAGATGAAAAACAGCCAGCCCATAGATGTGGAATACCGCACCCGCACCAAGAGCGGAGCATTGATATGGCTGTACCACAAAGGATCCGTGGTCAACATTGAACACGGCCGATCGTACATACAAAGCATTGTCTTTGACATTACCCACAATAAAGAAGCGGCGCTTTCCAAGCGCATATCCGATGAACGTTACCAGTTTATTCTGGAACAGCACGACATCAACATATTTGAACAAAATCTGGTCAACGGCTATTTTTCCTGTTCGGCCCAATGGCTGCACACCTTCGGCGCTGTTTTCAATATCCTCGAGAACGACCCGGCCATCCCGCTGTTTCCTGACGATCAGGAACGCCTGGTGGCTTTTCAAAAAGAAGTGCGCCTTGCGCCGCACCAGCATAAATGCACCCTTGAAGCCCGTTTGCGTGATGCCGAGGGGGAATACCGCTGGTTTCGCATTGAGGCCTCCAACATTGCCAATACCCAGGGTGCCCCTATCTACTCCATTGGCATTATTACAGATATCGACAAACAGAAATCTCTGGAGCTGCAATTACGCACCCAGGCCACGCGCGACAGCGGCACCGGCATGCGCAACAAGATGTCTACGGAGAAAGCCGTATCGCAATTTCTGGAAACGCACGAATCCCCCCTGCCGCAATTCTACGCCATGTTCATGGTTGATTTTGACAATTTCAAAGGCGTCAATGACCGTTTCGGCCATGCCATGGGCGACAAGGCCCTCTTTGACATGGCCCAGATCATCCGCCGCAATTTCCGTGGCGTGGACATTGTGGGACGCATCGGCGGCGATGAATTTCTGGTTTTCTGTACAGAAAAGATGTCGCTGCACGGCATACGCGAGCGCGCCCACATACTTGTGGAACAACTGCACACCCAATGCTGCGACCAGCACTCATGCCTCACCCTGACCGCCAGCGTTGGCGTGGCATGCAGCCCACGGGACGGCACAACCTATGCCGAACTGTTCAATAAGGCAGACAAGGCCACCTATGCGGCAAAAAAACTGGGCAGAAACAGATGCGTGTTTTATAAAGAAATGAACGGCGATGCGCAGCAGGGCGACCCACTGCAATAAGGCTTGTTGCCTGATACTCAAGGATGCGGCTGTTCCAGAGAACAGCCGCATCCTTGTTTCATGCATTCACAGGACAGATGCCCAAGTTGGCGCAGATCAACGTGCCGTTTCCGCACTCCGCTGCCTCATGGCCTGCAATATCTCCGCTCCCAGAGCTATGGCATGCGAAATGGCCTTTTCGTTGTTCACGCTCACAGCAACGGCATAGCCTGTCTGACGGTCATAAAAATACGCCGTGCCAAAGCCGGGGAATAATCCAAGCTTGCCTGTCAGATCTATGCTGGGTTCGTTGAATAAAAAGAGTGTGCAACCATCAAGTTCACTGCTGACATAGTGATTATTCTTTGAGATGGATACGGCCTCCTTTCCATCTGGCAAAACCAGAGGCCTGAGAGGCAACGATTCAAGAACGTTGTTTTTCAGCACGCGGTCAAGATTTACAAGGCGCACCACATCATCCGGGGCGGCTTCAAGGTTGCCTGTGCCCTTGGCAATGGCAATACTGGCTGCCAGTGGCAGTTGCATTTCGCTCCCGTTAGAAGTGTAACCATTTGCCAGGCGAGTGACCACCGCTCCGTCCACGCCCACCATCAGGGACTTCATGCCCAGCTTGCCCACAAACATGTCGAGCACCTGCTCCCCATAGGGGCGGCCAGTAATTTTTTCGGCAATAACAGCAAGCATGAGGAAACCGGTATTACAATATTGCTGCCGTGTGCCGGGCCGGAACAGAGGCGGCTGCTTTGCCGCCATGTCAATAAGCTCCACTGCTGACCAGTAACGGGCCAAATTCTGCTGCACCTGCACAAGGGCAAGCATTTCCGGCATGCCCGACGTGTGCTCCAGCAGATTGCGCACGGTAATATTCTTGCCGTTGGGATAGGTGGGGAAAAATCGACTTATGGGTGTGTTGTAATCCAGCTTGCCCTCTTCAATAAGGCGATGGATAAGCGTAGCCGTAAAAACCTTGGTTACAGAGCCTATTTTAAACCGCGAGGCTGTAGTCATGGGCGTGGGATTTTCCAGCGAGGTATTGCCAAAGGCAGCGCACACGGGGGTATCCTCCCCCTTGCGCAGCAAGGCAACCGAAAGCCCAGGAACTTCCGGCAAGGCTGCTTTTTTTGCAGCCAGCGCCACTACCGTGCTACGGAGATCATCTGCTTCACGCGTTTTTATGCCAGCGCAGGCAACCATCATGAGACACGCCACGCCAAGGATGACCGACAGACAAGCAACACGTGGAACTTGAGAAAACCGGGACGAAACAGCGCGGCGGTAGATCATAATTCCCCCAAGGTATGTGGTGCAGGCCGCCCAGGGATTCAGCGTATGGCTGTGGGCATAGTGCCAAATCATAAGACACCCCTTATGCCTTGGCAATGCCATCAATACAGGCATCGCCCTCCCCCAGCAAAAAAACTGCCGCGCCCCGTTCAAACACGGAGCGCGGCATAACTAGCTTTCAGCCCATAAAGAGCGGTAAAACGCCTAGGCCCAGAGGATATTATCCGTTTCCAGCGGCGAAGCCTGCGCCGGATGCACGGGCATGATGCGTACGCCGTATCGGTAATGACCGCTGAACGTTGGAATGTAACTTGCGGTATAGCGCATGCATTCCTGTCCGTTTTCTCCTGCTCTTGGTTCAAGCCGCAATATTTCCGGCTTGTCGCGGAAGCTGCCGTTAATGAGCGCCTGCCCGATCACAAGCTGCACCAGAATTTCCTGCGGCTTCATTTCGCCAAGGTGCATGCGCAGTTGCACACTCACGGGTTCGCCGCAGATCATGGTATTGTTTTCCACACCGCTGATGGTCAGTTCGTCCACCTTGACCGTGCCAAAGCGCGCGGGCAAATCACTCTGCCATGCGGCAAGGGCACGGCAGGCCTCCCAGTTGTTGTCGCGCAGCATGTTGCGCCTGCGCGCTGCCCGCAGATAAAACTGGCGTATATAATCATTGAGCATGCGGTTGCTGCTGTACATGGCCGTGAGACTTTTAAGTGAACGCTTGGCCGTGGCAATCCATTCCAGGGGCAGGCCTTCTGCATCGCGCTCAAAGTACAGGGGTACAACAGCGTTTTCCAGTAGTGAATACAGGTCCTCGGCATCGGCGTAGTCATTCTGCTCGCTGCTGGGCAGTTCTGTGGAAACCACCGGACCAATGGTCCAGCCGTTCTGCCGGTTATAGCCCTCGCACCACCAGCCGTCAGAAATACTCAGGTTGATGCCGCCGTTGACGGGCAGTTTCATACCGCTGGTGCCCGAGGCCTCGTGCGGCCTGCGCGGCGTATTGAGCCAGACATCGCAGCCCTGCGCCATAATGCGCGATACAGCCAGACTGTAGTTTTCCACAAAGAATATGCGGCCCAGAAAGCGCTCGTCGCGGCACATGCGCAGCACTTCCTGAATCATGTTGATGCCCGCCTCGTCCGCTGGATGCGCCTTGCCGGAAAATACCAGCACCACAGGCCGATTGGTATTGCTGAGTATGCGGGCCAACCTGTCCGGGTCTGCAAAAATCAGCGTGGCGCGCTTGTAGGGGGCGAATCTGCGGGCAAAACCGATGATGAGGGTATCGGGTTTGAGCATGGATTCCATGTGCTTGCGCTCATCCGCTGACAGATGAAACTTCTGGATAAATTCCGGGATCCGGCGGCGCAGGTCGTCAAGCAGGGCTTCCTTCTGGTGCATGCGGGCCGCCCAGAAGGCCTCGTCAGGAATCTGGTCCACCTTGTCCCATACGCCGGAACCGGGAGGCGACTGCATCCAGCCAGAACCAAGATACTGGTGCAGCAGTTCATGCATCCAGCTGCCCACATAGGACGGCATGTGAATACCGTTGGTAACGTGCCCGATGGGCGTTTCCGCCACGGGCAGGCTTTTCCAGAGGTTGTTCCACATGTGGCGCGAAACAACACCGTGCAGACGGCTCACACCGTTGGCCCAGCACGAATGCCGCAAAGCCAGCACCGTCATTTCAAAGGAATTGCTGTTGCCGCCCTCTATCTGCCCAAGCTGCACAAATTGCTGCCAGGACAAACCAAGGTTGGCGGCGATCCCGCTGAAATACCGTTCCATCAGCTCCAGAGAAAACGATTCGTTGCCAGCAGGCACGGGCGTGTGCGTGGTAAAGACCGTATTGGAGCGCACTCGCACAGTTGCCTCGGTATAGTTCATGCCCATGCTCAGGCATTCCTGAAGGCGTTCCATTGCCATAAAGGCCGAGTGCCCTTCATTCATATGAAAAACGCTGGGCATTATGCGCATCGTGCGCAGCAGCCGCATGCCGCCCATGCCCAGCAGCATTTCCTGCAAAAGGCGTACCTCGCGGTTGGCCTCATAGAGCTTGTCGGTAATGCGGCGGTCTTCATCAGTATTGCGACGGGTGTCCGTATCCATGAGGTACAGGGTTATGCGGCCCACGGCCAGTTTCCACACCCTTGCAAACAGCAGACGGCCCGGCAGTTCAAGCTGCACATAGACCGGCTGATTGTCCGCATCGTACACCATCGAAATGGGCATGAGGCCGAAGTTGTTGACGGGATACTGGGCCACCTGCCGCCCATCGGCGTCTATATCCTGCCGGAAGTACCCGTTTTTGTATAAAAGCCCAACGCCCACCAGGGGGATAGCCATGTCCGAGGCTGACTTGAGGTGATCGCCAGAGAGGACGCCCAGCCCACCGGAATAAATGGGGATGGATTCGCTCAGGCCGTATTCTGTGGAAAAGTAGGCAATGGGGGCTTCTGGCGTCACATCCGTGCTGAGCGAACGGATGGGCTCGGCCATGTAGGCGTCAAACTTGGCGACGACCTCACGGTAAAGATTCATGTAGTCTTCATTTTCCAGCAGATCGCGGAAGCGCTCCGGATCGGCCTGCTCCAGCACTCTGAGAGGATTACGCCAGTTTTCCCAATGGGAGGGGCTCAGGGCCATGAACAGGGCCTTGGCCTTGTCGTGCCAGCACCACCACACGTTGCGGGCAATGTCGCGCAGGCGGGAAAGCTCTTCCGGCACCTCGGCAACAGCCATTATGGGCCGCAAAAATGGCGTGGCAGAACACGATGTGGAAAGCACCCTCGCCAGAGCCGCATGCCCGCAATCACAGTTAATCCTGGTGGAGGCTTTTTTGAAGGCTATTTCAAAGGCTCTGACGTAGTTTTCAAAAAAGAACTGCCACGATGATTTTTCCGCCAGCGCACGCGCCTCCGCGCGCCATTGGGGCAAATCATCCACTGCGCAGGTGGCGGCGCGGATCAGATGCTCGTGCAGCACTGTGGCGCTTTGCTCAAGGTTCATGCCCCGGCGGGGCATGACGCACACGCCCTTGGGCGCAGCGGCCCCCTCCTGCAACTGTGTGCGCGCCCACATGCCAAAACCTGAAAGATCAGTGGTAATGGTGGGCACGGCCCAGGCCGCGCTTTCCTGCGGCGTATACCCCCACGGCTCGTACCAGGAGGGGAAGCAACCCACATCGCAGGCCGACATGACATCATCGTAGGGCATATTCAAAAAGCCGTCTTCCCCATTGAGCATGGCTGGCACAAAGATGACCTTGACCCTGTTTTCCGGCCTGTTGTTCAGACCCAACCGATGGCAGGCATTGAGAATCGGATCTTGCGGCGCGTTCCAGGCGAAATGCGTGCAGATAAAGGGCAGGCCGTTGTCGTTGGCCTCGGGGTCGCCAGAAACCGCAGCGGCATTAACGCCCGTATGCCCGCCCATGACAAGGCACAGGGCCAGAATGGAAGCGTCCGTGCCCGCGAGGCTCTGCTCAAGTTTTGCCAGGGCATCAAGAAAGATGTCCACGCCCTTGTTGTGCATTTCATAGCGGCCAGAAATGGCAAAAATGCGTGTGTTTGCGGGCAGTTCGCAACGTAGAAAGCGGTTGGAGGCCTCCACTATGCGCGCCCGGTGTTCAGCGGGGCGGGAGCGGTCTACGGAATAATCGGGGATAACCCGCATATCCAGACCGTTGGTGGTGATGACATCAGGCTGCCGCCCCAGCAGCACCGTTGATTCCTCCCCGGTGATGGGGCTGACGGTGGTGAACACGTCCGCCTCGCGCGCGCTGGCCCCCTCAAGCGACCACTTGGCCGTGATGTTCAGGGCTGCGGCCTCGTTGGCGGGGTTGATGCTGCGCAGGTTGGAATAGATATCCCGCCCGGTTCCGGCCATGGCCCGCCCAAGCATGGTGGCATGGGTGGTGAATACCGTGCCTATGCCGGGTGACATTTTTTTGAGTGAAAGCAGGCCCGCGCCGCACATCCATTCGTGGAACAGGGCAACGCTACGTCCCTCAAGGGGTTCTACACGGCTTTCATGAATGGCCGCGATAACCGCACTGCAGGCCGTGGCGAACATGACGGGTTCAATATAGTCCCATCCTCCGGAAAGCGAATCCACACCGTAATTTTTCCACAGATCGTACAAAAGCTGGTTACTGGAATATCTCTTGGCAAAATCCACCAGAATGGCCTTGGGGCGACCGGGGATATTCCAGCGGCCCATACGGCATTTGAGATCCTTTGTAGCAAATGCAAGACGGAGCGAATCCCAGATATTCTCGTCAGTTTCTTCAAAACCCACATTCTCCGCCAGGGACGGGCCAAGGAGAAAATAGTCCTCGCCAAACTGCTCTACAGCCTGCAATGCCTTGCTGCTGACCACAGAGTAGATGCCCCCCACCTTGTTGCAGACTTCCCAACTGACCTCAAACAACGTGACGGTGGTATTATCGAAATTCATGCTTTCTCCTTATGGAAAGGCCGATTGGCTTAAACGGACGCATTAGTGCCGGAACGGAGGCTGTTCTTGCGTGCCCTGCGGGGCTTGAGTTCCTTGCCTGCCAGTTCTGCGGCTTCAAGACGCAGCTCAAAATCTGCCAGCACATTCATATAGGTGATATAGGCATCATAGGGGCTGTCAAAGGGGCTGGGTCTGTCCTGCCGAGGGCCGGAAAACCACTTGGTGGACATGTGCCGGAAATGGTCGGCGGTTTGCAGGCGCTCATAGTCGTGCAGCAGCATCTTGTCGCCGCTGGCCCTCACCAGGGCGGCCAGGCTGTAAAGCGTATGGATGGCGTCTTTCTGCATGTCGTTGCCAAGCCACGAGGTCAGGTCATGGCCGCTTTCTTCCCACGACACGAACTGGGGCACGTCCACCTCTCCGGCGGGGGCGCGCTTTCCGGCAATGGAGCCGGGCGTGGCAAACCTGAAGCGGTTGTCGCGCAGCAGGGCCTCGGGCAGGGCCGACATAAAATCGAAGATGCCCGAATCCTGCCCATGACGCAGGCCGAATATATGAAAATCATTGTAAATATTGATCACATCCGCCTTGTCGCCCAGGCTGTGGCACCACGAGGCGAACTTATCGGCTGTGAGCGGCCAGTCGCTCCAGCCCCTGTCGCCAAAGCGCAGGCCCATGTCGTCAGAAAGGGCCGTATTGCGCAGTAAAAGATTCATCTTGGGGCCGGAAACCGGGCGGTACACCCAGTTGGGGCTGCGCCAGCCAAGCACCTGATCCGCACCCTCGGCCAGCGCGGTTTTAAAACCAAGCTGTTGCAAGGCGGCGGCAAGGTCATTGTTGAACACGCATTCCGTATGCATGAAGGTGGTGGGCTTTTTGCCAAACAGTTTTTTGATGCGCGCGCTCTGCGCCTTGACCTGTCTGTCAAATTCCTCGCGTGAATACAGAAAGGCCAGCGAATGCGCCGAGGTTTCGGCAACAAATTCCACGCAGCCCGTAGCCGCGAGGGCGCACAGGCTTTCTGTGACTTCAGGGGTGTACTGCTCAAAAAGATCCAGAGCGGTGCCCGAAACGCACAGCGATACCGCAAACGCGCCTTCATGACGGCGCACAAGCCTGAGCAGCATTTCTGCGGCTGGCAGATAACATAGGCGCGCCGCGCGCAGCATGGTTTCGCAGTTGCGGTCATCGTCTTCGTAAACGGAGCTCTGCCCCATATCGAAAACCGTGTAGCGGCGGAACTGGTACGGCTCATGTATATTGAAACACAGACATAGCGCAGGCATCAGTGACCTCCAAGGACATCCCGGTAAATGGTCAGCAATTGGTCGGCGGCATTTTCCCATCTAATGGATTTCATTTCTTCGCGGCAGTTTTTCACCAGTTCGGCGGCAAGGCAGGGGTAACGCAGCACGGCGCAGATTTTGTCGGCCATGTCGCGCGTATCCCAAAAATCAGCCTTGAGGGCGTGCTCCAGCACTTCTGAAACGCCCGACTGGCGCGAGAGCAGCACCGGCACATCGTAAAGCATGGCCTCCAGCGGCGTTATGCCGAAAGGCTCGGAGACTGAAGGCATGACATAAAGATCGCTGAGGGCGAACATGCGGTCCACATCCTCGCCGCGCAAAAATCCGGCAAAATGGAAGCGCCGCCCCATGCGCAACTGCCCTGCCCTGCGGATCAACGCCGGCAGCATGTCTCCGCTGCCAGCCATGAAAAAGCGGACATTGGGGATTTTTTGCAGCACAAGGCGGGCCGCTTCCATGAAGTATTCCGGCCCTTTCTGGAATGTCACCCGGCCGAGGAACAACACGCGCTTTTCATGCCGTATGCGTTGCGGCACAAGATAGCAGCGCCCGGCCTCATGCCGCGCAACGGCATTGTGCACTACCACCACCTTTTCGGGGGCTACGCCGTAGCGTTCAATGACTGTTTTTCGGGTTAGACGGCTTACGGCCACCACCACATCGGCGGCATTCAGCCCGGCGCGTTCTATGCCCGCCACCTGCTCGTTGATGTTCAGGCCGCTGCGGTCGTATTCCGTGGCGTGAATATGCGCCACCAGGGGTTTGCCCGTCAGCGCCCGGGCCATCATGCCCGCAGGATAGGTCATCCAGTCGTGCACGTGGATGACGTCAAACTGTTCCTGCACGGCAATGGCCCCGGCCAGACGGCTGTAACGCTGCACCTCGGCCAAGAGGTCAGCTCCATAACCGCCGTGCAGTTCAAACGTAATTTCGCCTTCGCAGGCGGCATGGCCCGCATGCGGCGCAAAAGCGCGCGTACTCGCCGCATTGCCTGGCTCATGCCGCAGATTTTCCAGCGCTTCGGCATAGCCCTGCGGCGTGAGGTAGGGAACAAGCGGGCTTTCCACCGGCAGGCAGCGGATGCTGCTGGCCCAGAGTTCATGCCCGGCCTGCGTCATACTTTCCGCAAGCTGGGCCGCAACCGGAGTGCCGGAAGCCCCCCGCAGTCGCAAAAAGCTGTTCTGCCCGCTGCCGCCGTCCACGCGGGGCAGTACAAAAACGATCTCCGCCCCTTTTTTCGCCAAAGCCTGCGTCATGCCAAAGCATGCCGTTCCCAGGCCTCCACTGATATGGGGCGGAAATTCCCAGCCAAACATAAGCACTCGCATGGCAAAACCCTTATTCTTCACTGCCGGACGCTGACACGCCCAGAGTCATGGTTGCCCTGCATATGCCGGTTTTGTCGCCGGATGCGGGATGGGCCAGACAATGCGCCACCCTTTGCTCCCAATGGGCGTAAACATCCGGCGCGGCCTTTTGCAGTTTTTTGAGCATGCGCAGGCACTCGGCCACGCTCCAGGCCTGGGCGGTGCAGCCGCCGGGATTGTATGGCGGGGAACCGTCAAACACTTCTGAAATGCTGCCAAGCCCGGCTTCGCAGAGATGCTGGCAAAACAGGGGCGTAACCATATCAAGCAAACCCTGAACAGCGCCGTTCATATCCCAGGCCGTGTGCAGCAGTGCATCCGCATAATGGCCCAGCAGCCAGGGCCAGACAGTGCCCTGGTGGTAGGCTGCGTCGCGGCTCTCGCCGTTGCCTTCGTACCTGCCTTTGTATGCGGCGGCATCAGGGGCAAGGGTGCGCAGGCCAAAAGGTGTGAGCAGCCTGTTGCGCACACATTCCACAACCTGCGGCTGAAAATCGTCCGCAAGCACGGCATGCGGCAGGGACACGGCAAATATCTGATTGGGACGCACGCTTCGGTCGAGCTGTCCGTTGCGCCACACGTCACCCAGATAGCCGCCCTCCTCGGTTGCCCAGAAGCGGCGCAAAAACGCATCGCGCATGGCGGCACGCTGGCGCTCACCCGTGAGCAGCGGCTCCTGAAATGCGGCGGCAAGGCTGTCGGCAAAGGCAAGCGTGTTGTACCAGAGGGCGTTGATTTCCACAGGGCAGCCATGCCGGGGCGTAACCGGGCAGCCGTTCACCTGGGCATCCATCCAGGTAAGCTGGGTGTGGGCATCGCCCGCATGCAGCAGGCCCTCGGCATCCACAAAGATGCCCATGCCCGGCCCCTTGCGGTAGCCCTTGATGATGGCTTTCAGGGCGTCCCAGGCATGTTGCCGCACCCAGGCCAGACCATCAGGAACAGCGGCCAGCACCTGTTGCAGGGCAAAGGCATACCACAGGGACGCGTCCACAGAATTGTAGGCTTGCTCGCCCGACTCCGAAAACATGTTGGGCACAAGGCCGTTGCGGATATGCCGCCCCACCTCGGCCAGAACGTGCAGCCCAAATTCTTCGCGTCCTGCGTAAAAGGTCAGCCCCGGCAGGCTGATAAGCGTGTCGCGCCCCCAGTCGTCAAACCAGGGATATCCGGCAATCACGGTGGCTCGGCCGGACGGCGTCGTAATGCAGAACTGGCCGCCAGCCTGCGCCAGTTGCCCGGCAAGGCCGCCCCCCGCAAGGTGAGCATCTGTGCGGGCGCGGCTCTCTGCCTCCCACAGGGTGCGCAGGTTTTCACCGCAGGCTTCCGTACCAGCCGCCACATACACGTAGCCGCCCTGCGGCAACGGCGGCAGAGCTATTTCAAGCGTGCCGGGCATAAAGAGGTCTTCACTGTCGTCAAAACCGCGCTCACGCTCTTCAAAATATTCCACATTGCGGCACCAGTCCGGCTCGGCCAAAAAACTGGCGGCGGCATGCGGCCCGCATTTTTCGCTGGTCGCCGCGCCCTCGGCATTTACAGCCCTCGTGCAAGCCTTGCCGGAATCCCCGGCGGCCTGAATATACAGGGGGGGCAAGCTCTCATACGGGCGAGCGGCAAAACCGCCAGCCACAAGGAGGGTATCAGTTCGCAAGGCCGGGTTTGCCCGGGTGAGCGCGTGAATATTGCGGTAGGCAAGCAAAGGCTTGATGCGCAGGGTAAGCGGAGGGATATCCTCCGGACCGCGCAGTTCATAACGCAGCAACAGCAGGCTTTTATTCCGCGCAAGCAGCACCTCGCGGCTCAGGCTTACTTCGCCCACCCGATAGGTGCTCTGCGGCCACTGATCGAGCTGAAAAGCTTCAAGATACTCGTGCCCGTTGGGATAGAGCGTGCCGGGATGCTGGCGGGTGGAAAAAAAGAATTCCCTGCCGCCGCCGCACACCGATTCCTCAAGGGCAGAAAGCAGTACATGCCTGCCATACGGCGTGTTGACGGCTAGCAAGCCGTGGTATTTGCGCGTGTTGCAGCACAAAATGCTGCTGCCGGAGCAGTCGCCCCGTTCGTTGGTGAGCAGCCACTCCCGGTGCAGCGCCCTGCGCGTATTCTGGCAGGCTGCCTTGTCAAAGCTGAACCGCATACGGCCTCCTTGGCGCCCATATGGAGCGCGACGGCGAATGCTGCGGGTAGGACGAAGGGTGCAATCGCCGCCTGACCGCCAGACAATGCTGGGCGGCCCAAGTTGCGGCAATGTTTGCGGAAGGGGTACGGCGGAAAGGGCGCAGAGAGAAACTGAAACAGCCGAACCTCTGACCGCGAAAACCGCAACAGAAAAACATTTAAGAAAATAAAGGTGTTCTCTGTTTTTACAGCTTTACCTTATCCCATTATTTTGGGGCTGTCGAGCGCGTGCCACTTTTGTTTTCAGGTTTATCGCCTTATCGATGTGCGAAACACGACGTGCTTGTTAGCTGGCTAATAATATATGAAGAATTTGACCAATCTGAAATCATCGTGTGAGCATCACGTTACAATCGTGCAAGTTACCGTGGTCGCCTGAACAGGTTCACAATGCTTTGCAGTATAAACACGGCGCATGTACTCACAAGTGATTACAACTGCCGCGCAAGCTGTTTGGTTACAACGCAGCCCTGCCGCCCTCGCTGACTTGCATCTGTTTGCGCCAATGCGCGGCCCGGCTGTACTGGGGGCTTTTTCTTTCTTCCTTTTTAGGGTACGCTTGTTCGTTGCTCACAATATTTGCATACCTGACGGGGGTAGTTCATGAAAGCACTTGGTCGTTGGCTTGGGGCTTTGGCCCTTACCCTGCTTGTGCCTGTTGCGGCGCTGGCTGGTGACATCAAGGTTGGCCTTATGTGCCCGCTTACGGGTAAATGGGCTTCCGAAGGCCTGGATATGAAGAACATCGTTACCCTGCTGGCTGACGATGTGAATGCCAAGGGCGGCATCAAGGGCCGCAAGGTTCAGCTGGTTGTCGAAGACGACGCGGGCGATCCGCGCACTGCCGCTCTGGCCGCGCAGAAGCTTGCTTCCGCCGGTGTTGTGGCCGTTATCGGCACGTATGGCTCCGCCGTGACCGAGGCCAGCCAGAGCATTCTGGACGAGGCGGAACTGGTGCAGATCGGCACTGGCTCCACCAGCGTGCGCCTTACGGAAAAGGGCTTGAAGCTCTTTTTCCGCACCTGCCCGCGTGACGACGCGCAGGGCAAATCCGCCGCCGAAGCCATCAAGAAGGGCGGATACAAGGCCGTGGCCCTGCTGCACGACAATTCTTCGTATGCCAAGGGCCTGGCGGAAGAAACCAAGGCAGTGCTTGAAAAAGACGGTATGAAAGTGGTGTTTTACGATGCTCTTACCCCCGGAGAGCGCGACTACACCGCCATCCTGACCAAGCTTAAGGCTGCCAATCCCGACCTTGTGTTCTTTACCGGTTACTACCCGGAAACCGGCATGCTGTTGCGGCAGAAGAGGGAAATGGGCTGGAACGTTCCCATGATGGGCGGCGATGCCGCCAACCATCAGGATCTGGTAAAAATTGCCGGAACTGAAGCCGCCACGGGCTATTTCTTCATCAGCCCGCCGCTGCCGCAGGACATGGATACGCCTGAAGCCAGGGAATTTCTCAAGGCCTTCAAGGCCAAGTACAATACCGTGCCTGTTTCCGTGTGGGCCGTGCTGGCTGGCGATGCTTTCAAGGTTATTGAAGGCGCGCTTGAAGCCGGAAAGGACACCCCCAAGGAAATGGCCGCATGGCTCAAGGAACTCAAGGGTATGCCCGGCCTTTCCGGCAACCTGGGGTTTGACGCCAAGGGCGACCGCGTGGGTGAGTTCTACCGCACCTACAAGGTTGACGCCACGGGCAACTTCGTTTTGCAGCCCAAGTAATGCGGCGCGGTCATTAGCCGCGCCCATGTTGCACAGATACACACCCGGGGCATGAACGCCCCGGCGAAAAGCGCACTCCCCTTGAGGACGCGTTCATTACGGCGGGGGGGGGGGGGGGCG
>CDZQ01048849.1_pt1 | contig 18563 bp, 13 predicted proteins | sample 554831 | NCBI WGS metagenome assembly CDZQ01 (sample SAMEA3182112, study PRJEB8094) | gut metagenome | biome: human; feature: gut; material: Stool; isolation source: human stools | place: Canada | collected 2013-05-06
CGCAATTTTTTCTCATGAACGGTCGGATTTTTGAAAAAACTGCCTGCGTTACCGGTAACGGCCGGATCAGGCAACTTGCGTTGCCGGATATCGATAATCACCTGACTGATTTCAGCTGCTGTGGGATTGGTCATTTTCCGGACAGCCAGTTCCTTTTCCACCTCGGCATATGCCACATTAGGCTTCCATGCTTTCGGCAACGCAAAACAGACATCGAGAATGACGAAACGGTCTTTGAAATACGTCTTGAAAATACTGTGCCGATAGGCGAACTGACAATCCGGCTTGCCGAGTTCGATAACTTTTCCATCCCTGAAATCGAACGCTGTCAGGGAATGAAAGCAGTCCTTCAATTCGGCACCGTAGGCACCGATATTCTGAACAGGCGCTGCCCCGACTGTTCCAGGAATCCATGACAGATTTTCCAGGCCACCATACCCCTGTTCCAGCGTCCAGCTCACGAGGTCATGCCATTTTTCACCAGCTTTTGCCCGGACATACACTGCATCGGCATCTTCACGCTCGACACGGATGCCTTTCATTGCCATGCGCAGGACAAGTCCTGAGAAATGATCCGTCAAAAGAAGATTGCTCCCCCCACCGATCACCAGCCTTGACTGCGCCATCAGTTCCATATTGTTGAAAACCTGAAACAGATCGTCGACCGATGTCACTTCCAGATAAGTCGATGCTTTTGCATCGATACCGAAAGTATTGAAAGGACGAAGCGAAATATCGTGCTGCAGGGAAAACGTGGATTTCATGAGTTTTGTAAATGGGTCAGGGCGCTCAAGCTAGCCGTTCACAATTTTGTTCGTTACAATAGATAGTTATCATCTTAATGACTATTGACGCCTTCTGTCGAGAAAATAAACGAAAGGATCGCTATGCCATCTTTTGATGTAGTTTCCGAAGCCAATATGGTTGAAGTCCGCAACGCCGTCGATCAGGCCAACAAGGAAATCGGCACCCGTTTCGATTTCAGGGGCAGTGATGCACGTGTTGAGCAAAAAGAACATGAATTGACCGTTTTTGCCGATTCCGATTTCCAGCTGGGTCAGGTCAAGGATGTCCTGAACAATAAAATGACCAAACGCAAGGTCGATATCCGTTTCATGGACGAAGGCAAAATCGAAAAAATCAGTGGCGACAAGGTCAAACAGGTCGTTACCATCAAAAACGGCATCCAGGGCGACAGCGCCAAGAAAATCGTCAAACTGGTCAAGGACAGCAAACTGAAAGTCCAGGCCAGTATTCAGGGCGATGCCGTCAGGGTTAGCGGAGCCAAACGGGACGATCTGCAATCGACGATGGCCATGCTTCGCAAGGAAGTAACCGACCTGCCACTGGAATTCAACAATTTCCGCGATTAAAAAAAGCCGCCTTTTGCATTCAGGCGGCTTTGATTATCTTCTTCATTTTTTCAGTACATCCCGGCGACGTTTAACGGTTTCTGCCAATTGCCCCAGCAATTTGCTGCTGTCTTCCCAACCAATACAGGCATCCGTTACGGATTGGCCGTATACCAGTTTCTTGCCGACCTCATGATCCTGACGACCACCGACCAGATTCGATTCGATCATCAGGCCGATGATACGGTCATCACCTTTGGCAATATTTTCACCGACTTCCAGAGAAACCGGAACCTGATTTTCGGCTTTCTTGGAGCTGTTGCCATGAGAAGCGTCGATCATGATTTTCGGGGCAAGCCCTGCCGCCTCAACCGCCTTGGCCGCTTCGTTCACACTGGCAGCATCGTAATTCGGTTTGTAACCGCCACGTAAAATGATGTGGCAATCCTGATTGCCTTCTGTTTCGAAAATGGCCGTATGACCGCCTTTCGTGACGGAAAGGAAATGATGTGGATGCGACGCCGCCTTGATGGCGTCGATCGCGATCTTGATATTGCCGTCGGTTCCGTTCTTGAAACCGACCGGGCACGACAGGCCGGAAGACAATTCACGGTGAACCTGTGATTCCGTCGTTCTGGCGCCGATCGCGCCCCAGCTGATCATATCGGCAACGTATTGCGGGCTGATCATATCGAGGTATTCCGTTGCAGCAGGCAGACCCAGTTCATTGACGTCACGAAGCAACTCACGGGCAATGTGAAGACCTTCGTTGATACGATAGCTGTGGTCCATGAATGGATCGTTGATCAATCCTTTCCATCCGATTGTCGTACGAGGTTTTTCGAAGTACACGCGCATGACGACAACCAGTTCATCACCGTAACGTTCTTTTTCTTCAGCCAGGCGGTGAGCGTACTCCATGGCTGCTTTCGGATCATGTATGGAACAGGGTCCGATAATAACGACAAGCCGATCGTCCTGATCGTGCAAAATGCGCTGAATCGCCTTTCTGCAACCTGAAACCGTTTCGGCCGCCTTTTCCTCACAGGGAAATTCACGGATTAAGTGAGCGGGTGGTGTCAGTTCTTTCATAGCAAGAATTCTCAAATCGTCAGTAGTTTCCATGATCTTTCCAGTTTTGATGAAACAAAAAAACCGCCAGATCCTGGCGGTTTTTAGAATGTGGTTTGTTCTCTTTATACGAGCGCTTGCCGCTTCTCCTCCGCCAATGGGCTGGAATAGCTAAAGTAAAAAAACCAGAAATAAACGAAGTCAATCATTTTTATATGGCAAGCAGTTTCGTTGATCTATCTATTTATTCTATACCAAGTTTTCAAGTCTTACAAAATTTTCTTTTTTTGTCCTCAAACCGTTCCGCCAACTGTGACATCTTCGATACGAAGCGTCGGCTGGCCGACTCCGACCGGAACGCTCTGGCCTTCTTTTCCACAAACGCCAACGCCGGAATCCAGTTGCATATCATTTCCGATCATCGTAACACGTTTTAAAATATCCGGCCCGTTGCCGACCAGAGTTGCGCCCTTGACCGGATACGCCAGTTTGCCATTTTCGATTACATACGCCTCACTGGCCGAAAAAACGAACTTGCCATTGGTTATATCGACCTGGCCGCCACCGAAATTGGCGGCATATAAACCGTTCTTGACCGACGCGATGATCTCGTCAGGACTCCTGTTACCCTCAAGCATGAAGGTATTGGTCATACGGGGCATCGGCAGATGGGCAAACGACTCGCGTCGGGCATTGCCCGTTACCGCCATATTCATCAAACGGGCATTCAGGGTATCCTGCAAATAGCCTTTCAAAATGCCGTTTTCAATCAGAACCGTCCTTTGTGTCGGGTTACCTTCGTCATCCATATTCAGCGAACCTCGCCGGTTCAGTATGGAACCGTCATCGACCACCGTTATCCCATCAGCCGCGACCTTTTCACCCAGACGGCCGGAAAAAGCGCTCGATCCCTTGCGGTTGAAATCGCCTTCCAGACCATGCCCGATCGCTTCATGCAACAACACACCCGGCCATCCAGAACCAAGCACAACCGTCATCGGGCCTGCCGGAGCGGGTTTCGCTTCCAGATTGATCAGGGCCGACCGTGTCGCTTCATTCACATAATGCCCAATAAGTTCATCCGTAAAATAGGCATAACCGTAACGGCCACCACCGCCACTGGTTCCCACTTCACGTCGCCCATCCTGTTCGGCAATGACCGTCACCGACAGACGGATCAGTGGCCGGATATCCGCAGCCAGAACACCATCGCTGCGCGCGACGAGAACCACGTCGAATTCACCGGCCAGACCGGCCATGACCTGAACGATACGCGGGTCGGCCGCCCTGGCGAGTTTTTCCACTTTTTCAAGAAGCGCGACCTTTTCTGAAGCGCTGATCGTTTGCAACGGGTCATTTGGAATGTAAAGGGAATGATTCCTGACCGGTTTTATCACCGACGCCAGCTTGACCTTTCCTTCTCCCTGACGCCCGATAGTACGGGTTGCCCTGGCAGCATCTTCCAGTGCCGCAGCAGATATGTCGTCAGAATAGGAAAAAGCCGTTTTATCCCCTGCGACAGCCCGAACGCCTACACCCTGATCGATGGCAAAGCTGCCCGTTTTGACAATACCCTCTTCAAGGCTCCAGCTTTCATTTTTCGTAAACTGGAAATACAGGTCGGCATAATCGACCTGATGGTTGAAAATGGTTCCCATTGCCTTGATCAGGGCAGGCTCATCCAGCCCGAACGGGTCGAGAAGAATGGACTTGGCAAGATCAAGATTGTCTTTTTCGGTCATTTGCGATGGCATGAAGAAAATCCTCTTTATCGGTTCAGACTCCGATTGTAGTGTATTGTCCAGAAAGGTGCATCCAATGCTCCGATCCGGCATGCAATGAGATCAATATAAGCGATAAAACTGTTCATGAGATTGCGCCATACCAACACTTTCGTTGGCATGGCCGGAACCGGAAAAGTCCAGGCAAATCGAAGAAAATATCAGAGTTTGCGATGTTTCAGTGCGGGCAATTTCTCGCGGATCGAGGCAAGCAGCCTGAAGTCCAGTTCACCGGCAATGACGCCTTCCCCCTCAGGCAAAACAGCCTTGACCTCACCCCACGGATCGATCAGCATGGTATGCCCCCAGGTCCGGCGACCGGTAACATGCCGGCCTCCCTGTGCTGCTGCCAGAACGTAGGCCTGATTTTCGATGGCACGGGCACGAAGCAAAATTTCCCAGTGAACTTTTCCAGTCGTATAGGTAAACGCCGCCGGTACGACGATCAATGTACACTCCCCGAAAGCACGGTACAGTTCCGGAAATCGCAAATCGTAACAGACCGACAAGCCCACTTTCCCGAACGGTGCATCGAACGTCACGACTTCATCTCCACCGCAAATGGAAACGGATTCATCGTATGACTCGCGTTCAGTGGCAAAGCCGAACAGGTGAATCTTGTCGTAGCGTGCGATGTTTTCACCATCCGGTGTATAAACCAGCGAGCTGTTCAATACTTTTCCCGGTTCAGGAGAAACGAGAGACAAAGTCCCGCCGATCAGCCAGATACCGTATTTCCGGCTCATCTCTGCCATAAAGTCCTGAATGGGGCCCGAACCAAACGGTTCGGCATGATGGATGCGCTCGGCATCATTTAAGCCGATACTCGGCCAGTATTCCGGCAAAAGCACCAGGTCCGCCTCCGTTTGTACCGCTTCACCGATCAGCCGCCGCGCTGTTTCGATATTTTCATTCACGACCGGGGTGGAGACCATTTGAACGGCGGCTACTTTAGTCATCTTCAACTCCTTATTGCCTTATTGTATGGACAGGTTTTACGAAAAGGGGCATAAATCCTTGATCGATTAACGCTTGACCTCGCTGATTTCGGGATTCGCCCAGGAACCGGTAATCTGATACTCAAGCGTCAGCTCTTTCATCAGAGGCTTTTGCAGAAACAATTGTGCAAGGAACGTGCCAATTCCAATGGCAGGATTGATAAAGCCATACGCCAGCGAAACGGCGGCCGCATTGAAATCCGGGATGACGGCAACATGCAGGTTCTGGGTTTCTTTTGCAATGTCGACGCTGCCATCCATCAGCACAGTTGCGTTGGGGCCCATCATCTTCATATTGTCCGTTTTCATTATTCCCCGGGTAATCTGGGCAGTCGCACTGATATCGTCAAAGGCAAATCCCTTGGAAAAAACATCCCTGAAATCAAGCGTCAGCCTTCTGGGCAATGATTGCAGACTGATAACACTCAAGAGCCGTGCCGCACCGGCATCCGCTTTCAGGAATTGCCCGGCGCCGATCTTGAGCGACAGTTTGCCGTACATGGACGGGATATCGAGTGCGAATGGCAAACCATCCCAGCTCACTTCGCCTTTCATTTCGCCTTTTCCACGCCGGATCAAGCCCTTGTAACCGAACCGGTCAAGCAATTTTCCGGCATCCCTGATATTCAGGACATAATTCAGTTTCGTCTGCTGTTTATTGCCTGTTGAGGAAATCCAGCTTCCCGACGCGTCAAGTACAGCATCGGGATTCGTGATTTTCAGTTTGTTGATTCGCCATTCCCGCCCTCCCTGAAAATTGACATTGTTGGCAATGATTTCCGTCCTGCCCAGATGTTTTCCATACAGAACCAGATCGTCAGCGATAATATCGAGCGCCGGAATGCGCCGGACATTTTCCCTGCCGGACATATCGGATGCTTTTTTGACCGAAGAAGGCAAAATATTCATGGACGTGAGCCGCGCAATGAGCTTGCCTTCCACCTGCCGGACATTGCTGTCTATCCACTTGATCTGTCCATTCATCTGATCGGAACGGATAGCCGCTTCAATCGAATTTTTCGACCGGGAACCATTCAGGCTGACATTCGTCAGCCAGGAATCCATCGACATCAGTTCATCTGCGACAATCGAAAAATAATGTGGATCGATATATTGTTCCAGGCCTCCCCCGGCAGACGCGTCATTTGAGCTGCCCCTGGCAGATTCGGAAGACAGGGAACTCAATACATTGGCCCATTCGTTGAAGTCGAGACTGTGCATGCTGAGATCAAGCGTCACGCCGGGGCGCGTGCGTACCGGATGGTTTATGGCAAGACCACCCTCGGTGACCTGCCAGCTTCCCTGTTTTGTCTTCTGCCGCAGATATCGGGCAGCGATATTTTCACCATAGACAATATCGATGACATCGCGCGAGACGCCGTTTATCGCAGGCCTGTTGTCTATCCGGAACTTCAGGGCAACACTGCTGGCCGCCTGTTTGCCCAATGGGGCAGGCAGGTCGATTTTAAGCCCTTTCAGGCTGGAATCGACTTTCAATTCATTATCGGTAATGTTGACCACGAAGGGGGTACTGCCGGACAGTTTCCCGACAAGCTGTTTCATGACACCGCCTGAATAAACCTGCTGAAGCCCCCGCGAACTCAAAGTTCCCTCTGCACGGACAAGGAAACGGCCATTTGATTGAGTTCCTCCCGTTATGGAAGCAGGTTCATTGAGGAAATTCGCCCTGATTTTTTCAAGTGCAAATCCCTTTTCGGAAAAATACAGCTTCCCCTGCGTTTTGGCAATCACAGGAAGATCCCTGAACAGGACAATATCGTTTCCACCGAATTTCAGGGTGCCTTTGACGACCGATTTTTCCATTTTTTCCAGAGGCAACTGCATTTCCAGCAGCAGATCGGCATTCCCGGTAGCCGTCGTTTCACCCGTCAGATGGCCGATCCAGTCAATAACCGGCGTTACATTTACAAACCCGACAAAATTCTGGAGTGTTCCGCTTGCCTTTCCATCGACATTCAATACAGGATTGTCGGCCAATACATTCGGGATGACGACATCGACGTCTTTCAGTTCGACATTATTGGTCAAGGCCTTGTCGGCATGGATGGCAAGCAGGCTGCCGTCCATGCGAAGTTCACCCTGTATTTTTTCAATCAGGGGCCATGCCGGTTTGCGGGTATTCCGGTTAAGCATGTCAGGAGCGTAATTCAGCATTCCATCGACGATTTTTGCATTGACCTTGAAAACACCCGTGTTTTTCCTGTTTTCAGCGGAATAAGGGAAATCGCGCAGGTTGCCTTTTACCTGAATGACTCCCTCACTGACCTTTCCTCCCCTCAAGCCGCCGGATAACCATTCTTTCAGGGTTTTTGGCGTTTGAAGGGGAATATAGTGTTTTACCCTGTCAATATCCAGATTCTCGATTCTGGCTGTCGCATCCAGAGAACCGTACAAATCCTCTTTATCTGTCAGCTTTTTCGTATATTTCCCCGATACATTGACCTTCACTTCAGATTGTCTGAAAGTGATGTCTTTCACATTGACGGTCAGGACATCTTTTTGCGAACGCTGCCATTGCATGTTCACTTTAAGTACATCGAATGGCTGTGGAACAGCACGACTGTAGACTGGCAGGATCAACGTTGAATCCGGTGAATCCAGTTCAAGGTTGCCGCCATATTCATTCACGGAAGCGGAACCGGTCAGATTCTGGAATCCGATATTTGTCGGCAACGGGCCGGGCCTGCTCGACTGATAACTGTCTGCCGTTTCGCGGAAAGTCAAATGGCTGAAATTCCCGCTAACGGAATAAGTTTTCAATTCATCCTGAGCGTTTTCCCAGCTCAGACTGAAATTGGACAACTGGCCACCATATTCATAACGCCTGAGCTGCTGTCCCAACTCTTTATCAAGCGGCAGATAAGGAAGAAAATTTCCCAGTTCGCCCAGATTCAGTCTTTCGACATCGACCTTTGTCTTTGCCAACTGATGCGCTCCTTCAGGCGGCACATAACTGGCCGTAAAACTCGCGTCATTCAAAACCTTGCCTGAAACCGTTTTCAGAGACAACCGGTCGACTCCATAGGAATAAAACGGATGTGCCTGTAAATCACCATCCTGTCCGGCATTCGACATCCTTTTCATATCAAACCGGCCTGTCACAAAAGCCAGGTCGAGCGCCGGAAGATCTTCTTCCAGCCTGAGGTTCAGGTTTTTCAGATCGAGCTCTGCAGAAAGTTCCGCCAACCGGGACTTGTCAACACTGGCCCATACCTGTATGGAGCCTGTACCCCGATCCAGCTCTACGGGAAGATCGACATATTTTTTCCATTGGTCTGCGTTCAGGCTCGGCAAGGCCACATACAGATCACCTTTCCATTTGGAAACGTCGGATACTTTCTTTTCAAATCGGGGGTGAGTTAAATCACCACGAATATCGATGGAATCGGCGACAGGTGTATCAGGGACAGCCGTGAGCCGGAAACGATGCTTGCGTCCCCGGTTTTTCATGGCAAAGTTGAACTGGTCCAGATTCAATTCAACGGCATGCCTGAAATCGTCTTTCCAGTGAAGAACTCCATCCAGGACAATGATTTCATGCTGCTTCAAAATCCAGTCTGCGATACCGCTTTCAGTTTGCTTTTCCGGATCGACCAGAATACCGGCAACGTAAAACCTGCCGTCCGTGTCTCGGGAGATATTGATATCAGGCTTGTCGACGACAAGAGAGGCCAGTCTCAAATCCATCAGTGGCACAGACCACCATGAAACAACGGCCGAGACATTTTTCAGCCGGACATATTCCTTGCCCTCATCATCTGAAAGCGTCACGTTTTCAAGATCGACTTTGGGTTGCAAGCCATACCAGGAAGCGCTGATTTTCGAAAACCGGACATTTTTTCCGATCGATTCGCTCGCCAGCTTTTCTATCTCGGTCTTATATTCATTCACATGGGGCAAAACAATATACCGCAGGCCAAGAAATACCGCGGAAAAGGCAAAATAAAAAATGAAAAAGACGACGAGCGCCACCTTGATGATCGTCTGGTAGCGATAAGCGAAATCGGCGAACGCATCCACGGAACGTGACCACCAGGTGCTCCGGGATTGGCGATTATTCTGATTTTCTTGCCGATCAGACTGCATTAGATAGAAGAATTAGCGTTAATAAACGTAAAATACCACAACGGCATACCGATTATTTAATCAATCATGAAGAATATTCATTGCGAAACCTTCACGAAACGATATTTACCCGATGTTACAAAATATGAAGCCATCCCTCATTCCTGCTGAACAGGCATCCCATTTTTATATGCACTGGATGAATGCCAATCGTGAAAAACGGACAGCAAAAATTCAATCGCTTATCACACAACCATTGAACCAGTTGAATCTGGAAGCCTTGCTAAAACGCGAAATGGACGATGGCTATCCGTTGCCGAGAGCGATGCGCCGTTTGAGAAATCTTCTGATTTGCGCCATTATTGAACGCGACCTGTCAGGAAAAGCCGATTTGTCCGAAGTCGTGGATACGATGACGCTATTTGCCGAATTCGCCATCCGGACCCATCTGCACGCCCTGACAGAGGAACTGAAAGCCGCTCACGGAACACCGACCGGTGCCCATTCAGGCACTCCGCAGGAAATGATTGTCCTTGGAATGGGGAAACTGGGTGGCGGGGAACTGAATGTTTCATCGGACATCGATCTCATCTTCGTTTATCCCGAGAACGGAGAAACGAAAACAACCGGACCCGGACAGCGTCCACTTTCCAATCAGGAATTCTTTAACCGTCTGGGCAAGCGGTTCATCAAGGCCCTGTCCGAAATTACCGAGGACGGCTTCACTTTCCGTGTCGATATGGCCTTGAGGCCGAATGGAGAATCAGGTCCTCTTGTCGCCAGTATCAACATGGTCGAGCAATATCTGATCGTACAGGGCCGTGAATGGGAACGATACGCCTGGATCAAGGCACGCCCGATCACAGGCAATCCGGACGATATCCGAACGCTGCAGGAAATCGTGCGTCCATTCATTTATCGCCGGTATCTGGATTTCAGTGTTATCGATGCCATCCGCAATCTGCATCAGCAGATTCGTGCAGATGTTGTCCGTCAGGAGAGGCTCCATCCGGAACGCAGCAATAACGTCAAACTGGGACGGGGCGGCATTCGGGAAATTGAATTTCTTGCCCAGATGTTCCAGCTTATCCGTGGCGGAAGAGACACGGCCTTGCAAGACAAATCAACCCGGAACATCCTGCATATTCTGGTCGAAAAGAGACAACTGGATGATGACATCGCCAGCGCCCTGCTCGATTCATATACTTTCCTGCGCAATCTTGAACATCGTATCCAGTATCTTGACGACGCACAAACCCATTCCCTGCCTGCCAATGAAAACGATCTTCTCCTGATTGCCAACTCAATGGGAATGGAAACTAAAGCAGAATTACTGGATGAACTGCAAAAACACAGAAGCTTCGTATCGTCGCAGTTCGATGAAATATTCAGTAACAAATCCTCGCGGGAAGACAATTCGAAACCGGTTATTCCCCAGCCGTTGCTTTCCAGCCAGTCGGAAGAGGAACAGATTCACTCTATCCAGACAAAACTGGAATCCTTCGGCTTTGCACAAGCCGATAATGCGGCAAGACGCTTACTCTCATTCTGGAAAACCAATCGCATTCAAACGCTGTCTGACAGTACCCGAACCAGACTGGTCGCCCTGATCAACGCCACACTGCCCGAATTGCTGAAAAGCAGTCACGCACCACTGGTCACACTTGGCCGGCTACTCGACTTTCTCGAATCGATTGCCCGCCGAACGGCTTATCTTTCGCTTTTGACTGAATTTCCTGCGGCGACACAACGATTGATACGCATGCTCGATGCCAGTGAATGGGCTGCCCGTTACCTGACACGCCATCCGATTCTGCTCGATGAATTGCTCGACGCCAGAACACTGCTGGCACCACCCGACTGGCCGTCTTTCACGGCCGAACTGGAACAGCAGCTCGAGTCGCAACGGGGAGACACCGAATTGATGATGGACACCCTGAGGGAAGCCCATCATGCACAGCTTTTCCGCTTCCTGGCACAGGATCTGGCTGGCGGATTGACAGTCGAGCGGCTGGCTGATCATTTATCCAAACTGGCGGATATCATTGTCGAAACCGCCTTGAAAGAGGTATGGCTTGCCATGCCGAAACGGCACCGGGAAATTCCCAGCTTCGCCATCATCGCTTACGGGAAACTGGGTGGGAAAGAGCTGGGGTATGCGTCCGACCTCGATCTGATCTTCCTGTACGACGATGATCATCCCGACGCCCCTATGCTATATGCACGACTGGCACAGCGATTTATTACCTGGATGACCAGTTTGACATCTGCCGGTATCCTGTTCGATATCGACATTGCCTTGCGTCCTGACGGCGCCAGCGGCCTGATGGTATCGTCAATCGATTCTTTCGAACGCTATCAGTCCGAATCGGCGTGGGCATGGGAACATCAGGCATTGACCCGTGCCCGATTCTGTGCGGGAGATGAAAATATCGGCAAGCGGTTTGAAGCACTGCGTGACCGGATACTGCGCCAGCCGCGTGATCCTGAATGGCTCAGGCAGGAAATCCTCAAAATGCGTGAAAAAATTCACGAAAGCCATCCGAACCGGTCAAGCCTTTTCGATTTGAAACATGATGCGGGGGGAATGATCGACATTGAATTCATTGTTCAATACCTCGTGCTTGAATACTCACTCGACTATCCCGAACTGACAGACAATTTCGGCAACATCGCCTTGCTGAAAATGAGCGAAAAGCTTGGCCTGATTCCAGAAGAAGCCGGTGAAAAAGTGTCGGCCATTTATCGTAATTTCAGGAAACGGCAACATGAAATACGCATGCAGGGAGCCGATCAGGCCAAGGTGGAACCGGATGAAGTCATCGATCAGGTCGATGAAGTGAAAAAACTGTGGAATCTGGTTCTTCTGCCCAGGACAAACGAACCGGGCTGATAAAAAGGCACTGAAAGAACCGCCGTTTTACGGTTCTTTCAGATAAAGGCCATCCGCTTCATCGCGAACATGGCGGGCCAGCAGCTGGGATACCGTACTTTTGATCGATACCTTGTCGAACAAAACGCCTACAACCGCATTCGTAATCGGCATTTCCACACCGGCCTTTGCAGCGAGCATCCGAACCGTCTGGGCACACCGCACACCTTCGGCAACGTGCCCCAGCTCGGCAATGACTGTTTCAAGCGTCTTGCCTTTAGCCATTTCAAGGCCGACACGGCGGTTACGTGACAGATCGCCAGTACAGGTCAGAATGAGATCGCCCATACCGGTGAGTCCCATAAAAGTTTCAGGTCTGCCGCCAAGAGCGACTCCAAGCCGTGTGATCTCGGCCAGACCACGCGTAATCAGGGCGGCACGGGCATTCATCCCAAAACCAACTCCATCGGACATACCCGTAGCAATCGCCAGAATATTCTTGACGGCGCCACCGACTTCAACACCGGTGACGTCATCGCTTGAATAAATGCGCATATTGCCGCCATTGGCGGCTTCTACCACGATTTTACGCAGCGACATCGACCGGGAAGCGATGGTCAGGGCGCATGGCAAACCGGCAGCGACTTCCTGCGCAAAAGATGGGCCTGACAATACGCCCATGTCGACCTGATTGCCGAGCGTCTGGGCAACAACCTGATTCGGCAACAGGCCGGTATTTTCCTCGAATCCCTTGCACAGCCAGATCAGATTGACAACGCCGCCATCTTTCAGCCTGCCGCAAACCGAACGCAAACCTGAAACGGATGTGGCAACAATCGTCAATGCATCCGGGCCGGAGCCATGAGCGACGGCATCTTCGAAACGGGAAGTCGGCATGATTGACTCAGGCAGGACAAAACCCGGCAAACCCGTCATATTCTGCCGGGTTTTGGCTGTTTCGCTAACGACCTTTTTATTACGGTCCCAGAGCATGACCGAATGCTGTTTTGCAAGATGAATTGCAATAGCAGTTCCCCATGCCCCGGCACCAAGAACAGTGATGTTCATTTTCTGCCGCCCCGTTTTAAAACTGAAGGAACTTTATCAGTGTGGTTTCGCTTCGTTTGCCGTTTCCTGTGCCTGCTCCTGAGCCTGCATGCGATCCTGGAAATAGGTTTCGAAATTGATTTCTGCCAGATGAACCGGAGGAAAACCGGCCCGTAAAATCATGTCGGCAATATTCGAGCGCAGATAAGGATAAATAATGGAAGGGCACGAAATGGCAAGAATCTGGTCCATCGCTTCTTTGGGAATACCGCGTATTTCAAAAATACCGGCCTGTTTTCCTTCAACCAGATAAGCGGTTTTCTCACCGATCTTTGCCGTTACCGTTGCCGTTACCGTCGATTCGAAAGTCGTTTCACCCAACGGTTCGAAACCGACATTGATCGCCACTTCAAGTTCCGGCATTTGCTTTTCAAGGAAAATGGCCGGGGAATTGGGTTGCTCAAGTGACAAGTCTTTTAAATAAACGCTTTGAATATGAAAAACTGGTTGAGTCGCCTCGGAAGACATATTTACTCCGGATGATATTTATAAAATGGTTAAGCTTTTTCAAGCAGCGGCATCAGTCCGCCCGCCTTGTCCAATGCAGAAAGGTCATCGAATCCACCGACATGCGTATCGCCGATAAAAATTTGCGGTACAGTACGCCGGCTGGTTTTTTCCATCATTTCCGTGCGCAGTTTTTCATCATTGTCGATCAGGATTTTCTTGATCTCCGTTACGCCACGGTTTTTCAGCAATTGTTCCGCCATGCGGCAATAAGGGCAAACCGTTGTGCTGTACATCACGACATTAGCCGTCATATCCGTATTCCCTTCTCATCTGGTTATTTGGTTACAGGCAAACCTTCACTGACCCATTTGTTCATGCCGCCTGAGAGGCTGTTAACCGGTTTAAAACCGGCCTTCTTCAGAATGGAGGCTGCTTTTCCGGCCTCCTTGCCGGCTTCATCTACGACAATAATAGTCTGCCCCTTGAATTTATCAAGTTTCGGAAGCCGCTCTTCAAGACCGGTCAAAGGAACATGAACCGCATTCAAAATATGCCCGGCCTGATACTGTTTCACGTCACGGACGTCTATAATAGTCGTTTTTCCCTTATTGATCATTTTTGTGGCTTCGGCGTGAGAGATTCTTGCTCCTCTGCGGACATACGGCCATACCAGCGCACCGATACAATACAAGGCTACACAAATCCAAAAAATGTTGTCTTTAATAAAATTCACGAGATATACCTGCTAGAAGTCAACGATAATCAAACTGATACATTATAAAATAGAAAGACACGAGACATTCGAGATAACTTACATTCATTTCGATTATGCATAAAATAGTTTTCATGCGGCATGGGCAGTCCATCTGGAATTTCGAGAACCGGTTTACCGGCTGGACCGATGTGGACCTGACCGAAAGAGGCAAGAAAGAAGCCAGAGCCGCTGGCCGAGTCTTGCGGGAAGCAGGTTTCGAGTTTGATCTGGCTTACACTTCAGTACTGAAAAGAGCCATCAGAACACTGTGGATCGTGCTCGATGAAATGGATTTGATGTGGGTGCCGGTAGTATGCGACTGGCGCCTGAATGAACGTCATTACGGGGCGCTGCAGGGCCTGAACAAGGCCGAAACAGCCAGAAAATATGGTGAACATCAGGTTCATATGTTGCGCAGAAGCTACGAAGTGGCCGCCGAAGCACTTCATCCCGGCGACCCGCGAACTTCCTACAATGACCCCGCTTATGCATCCCTTAGCCGTGAACAGATTCCGTTAACCGAAAGTTTGAAAGACACGGTCGCTCGCGTCAAACCGCTATGGATTGATTCGATCGCGCCTGAAATCCGGAAAGGAAAACGCATTCTCGTTTCCGCCCACGGCAACAGCTTGCGCGCCCTGATCAAGGAACTCGACGGTATCAGCGACAAGGATATCGCCCTCCTGAACATACCGACAGGCCAGCCCCTTGTTTACGAGCTGGACGACGACCTGAAACCGATACGCCATTATTTCCTGGGAGATCCGGAACAGATTGCCGAAGCGTTACAGGAAGTCGAAGCACAAGGCAGCGCAAGTTAATTTTGCGATCGTTATCTTTTTGAGGCAAAATGAACCGATCCGGTTTTGCCTCGCAAAATGCATGAAAAAAGCACTCTTTTTCCTCTTCCTGCTTGTCTATGCGACTGCCACGTCGTTGACCGTTCACGCAAAGCAAAAAGCGGCGGCGACCACACAGCAAAAACAGGTCAATAAAAAAACCGCATCCAAACGCGGCAAATCCAGAACGCCTGCCAAAAAAGCGGCAGACCCGGCCAGACAGAAACAGGCCGCTGAAAACGAACAGAAAAAAGTCCATACCCGGTTAAACACCCTCAAAAAGGAAATCGGGAAAACCGAAGTCGCCAAAGGCAAGGCAAGTGAAGCGCTGACCCAATCCCAGAAAGCCATCTCGACCACCGAACGCTCACTGCTGGAACTGGGCCAGAAAAAAACGGCGACCGAAAACAAACTGGCCCAACTTTCTTCCGAACAGGCACAGCTGACAGCTACTGTCGTCAAACAGCAAAAACAGCTGGCAAAACTGATGCAGCAACAATACGTTTCAGGCGGCGAAGACCGCATGAAGTTGCTTTTCTCCGGTGACAACCCGAACCGGATCAGCCGCGAAATGCAATACATGAATTATTACTCGACGGCTTATTCGCAACTGATCGCATCCCTTCGCCAGAACATCAAGGCAGTCGACAATAAAAAATCGGAAACGAAAGAAACCAAAGAAGAACTTGAAAAAATCGCCAGCAAGACCAGCGAACAAAAACAGCTTCTTGAAAAGGAAAAGGCCCAGCATGCCGCTCTGGTTGCGCAACTCTCTGACAAGTTAAGCAACCAGAAAAAAGAAGCCGAACGTCTCGCACAGGATGAGAAACGACTGGGTGGACTGGTCGATCGTTTGTCCAGAAAAATAGAAGAACAACGGAAAGCGGCTGAAAAGAGAGCGGCAGAGGCACGTCTTGCCGAACAACAGGCCAGAAAACAGGCAAAACAATCGAGACAGACAAAACAGGCCAGAAGAACCCGTCCCCAAAAACAGGAATCCCAGGCCGAAATCGTCCGGGAAACGCCATATAAAGCCGACACGGCAAGTGCATTTGGTAAAAAACGCGGTTCATTGAGAATGCCGGTTCAGGGAACCATCACCGCAAGATACGGGATGAAACGTGCCGATGGCCCTAGCTGGAAAGGCATTTTCATCAAAACGTCCGCAGGCGCTCCCGTCCATTCCGTCGCAGGCGGCAAGGTCATCTTCGCCGACACGCTTCGAGGCTTTGGCAGATTGATTATTATCGACCACGGCGATCATTACATGACGATTTATGGAAATGCCGGGTCCCTGAACAAACGGGTAGGAGATACTGTCGGCAGCGGCGAGACCGTCGCCACAGCAGGTAACAGCGGTGAAAACGGTGAAACCGGGTTATACTTCGAATTACGACGTAGTGGACATGCTTTAAACCCTTCGGACTGGATATCGACTAGGTGATACATGCGCAATAAATTTCGTAACATTCTGCTGGTAGCACTCGGAGTGATCATCGGCGTTTTCGCGTCGGTACAATTCTCCGCCATGGCCCAGAAGCAGACGGCTCCCCTCCCGCTTGATGAATTGAGACAACTGGCAGATGTATTCGGATTGATCAAATCCGATTATGTCGAACCGGTCGAGGACAAAAAACTGCTGACCGATGCCATTTCAGGCATGGTGGCTTCGCTCGATCCCCATTCAGCCTATCTCGACAAGAAAGCCCTTCAGGAACTGAAAGAAGGCACACAAGGCAAATTCGGCGGTCTGGGCATTGAAGTCGGCACTGAAGACGGTTACGTCAAAGTCATCTCTCCTATTGAAGATACACCTGCCTACCGCGCCGGTATCAAGCCGGGTGATCTGATTACAAAACTGGATGGCGTTTCCGTCAAGGATATGACACTCGACGCTGCAGTCAAGAAAATGCGGGGCGATCCCAATACGAAGATCACGCTGACGATTGCACGAAAAAACGTGACGAAACCGATCGTCATCACGCTCGTTCGTGAAGAAATCCAGGTCAAAAGCGTCAAATCGAAAATGATCGAACCCGGCTATGCATGGTTGCGTGTCGCCATGTTCCAGGAACCGACCGTTGAAGATCTCGTCACCCATATCAACAGGCTTTATGCCAAAAATCCGCACATCAAGGGCATCGTTCTCGACCTGAGAAATGATCCGGGCGGTATTCTGCCGGGGGCGATCGGCGTCGCCTCCATCTTCCTGCCGCAGGACTCCGTCGTTGTTTCGACGGACGGGCAGTTACCTGAATCGAAAGCGATCTTTTATGCCCGTCCTGAATACTATGCCGGAAGAACGCTGAACGATCCCCTGGCAAAACTGCCAGCCCAGATCAAGAACGTTCCTGTCGTCGTACTGGTCAATATCGGTTCGGCTTCCGCATCCGAAATTGTCGCAGGCGCCTTGCAGGATCACAAGCGCGCCACCATCATGGGCACCCAGACCTTCGGCAAAGGATCCGTTCAAACGATCCGTCCACTTTCCAAAGATACGGCAGTCAAGCTGACGACAGCCCGTTATTACACGCCAAGCGGCCGCTCCATTCAGGCCAAGGGTATCGTACCGGACCTGATGGTCGACGAAACGGCCGAAGGCGATGGCATCAATGGCTTGAGATTGCGTGAAGCCGACCTGTCCAAGCACCTGACCAACGGCAAGGATGAAGTCAAGAATGAAGATCGCCTCAATCAGGACGAAGAAATCAAGCTTCTGGAATCGGCCAAGAAATACAAACCGATCGAATATGGCACCAAAAAAGACTTTCAGCTGATGCAAGCGCTGAACCATCTGAAAGGCAAGCCGGTTCAACTGTCCAAAGCCAAGCCAGAAGAAAAAAAGAACGACGAGACCAAGAAAAAATAATGCAGTAAAAACCGGAAAAAGCGATGAATGAAGAACAGAAAATACGATATTCGCGGCATATCCTGCTAAAGGATCTCGGCTACGAGGGTCAGGACAAAATTGCCAACTCGCACGTTTTGGTAATCGGTGCAGGTGGACTCGGTTCTCCGGCTACCATGTATCTGGCCTCCGGTGGTTTCGGCAAACTGACACTGGTGGATAACGATCAGGTCGAACTGACCAACCTTCAACGCCAGATACTCCACTCCACCGACCGTATCGGCAAAAACAAGGCCGAATCGGGAAAACAGACGCTGACAGGCATTAACCCGACGATCGATATTGTCACGATAACCGATCGAATGGATGAAACATCCTTGCCTGAACTCGTCAGGACTGCAGACG
>CDZQ01051762.1_pt1 | contig 18406 bp, 10 predicted proteins | sample 554831 | NCBI WGS metagenome assembly CDZQ01 (sample SAMEA3182112, study PRJEB8094) | gut metagenome | biome: human; feature: gut; material: Stool; isolation source: human stools | place: Canada | collected 2013-05-06
GCCATCAAGACGAGGAGCAACCATCGCATACAGGCCTTGCTGTACCGGGACGGGCTGACCAATCTCGACAACATGAACAAGTTCTATGTGGAGTGCGGGAAGCTGCTCCGGAAAGCGCCGAGCGGAAGCTATGCCTTGCTCTACGGGGATATCAATCAGTTCAAGACGATCAACGACAACCTTGGTTTCGCCGTGGGCGATCAGATCTTGCGGGCCTTCGGCGCGATCCTGCAGCGTAACGTCAAAGATGGGGAGTGCTGTGCCCGCGCATCGGCGGACCACTTCATCCTGCTGGTGCGTTATGCCGACTGGGAATCCCTGCTTGTGCGCATAGAAGAAATCGGCATGGAATTGGACGAGTGGCGGCGTATGCAGGACATGGCGTACCGGATCGTCACGGTGTTCGGTGTCTATTTGGTGAACGAGACGGAAGGGTTCGATTTGCACCGCATGTTGGATTTTGCCAACTACGCGCGCAGGAACGCCAAGCAGACGATGAAGAACATTGTCCTTTACGACGAGAAGATGCGGCAGGAAGCGCTGTTGCAGCGCGAACTGGAAGGAAGGCTGGAGATCGCCCTGTCCCAAGGCGAATTCGATGCCTATTTCCAGCCCAAGGTGGACATGCGGGACGGCGCGCTCATCGGCAGCGAGGCATTGGTCCGGTGGAATCACCCTACGCGGGGCCTGCTTATGCCGGGAAGCTTTATTCCGTTTTTCGAGCGGAACGGCTCTGTGGTCGAAGTGGATTTGTACATTTACGAACTGGTTTGCCGGACCGTGCGCGAGTGGCTGGAGCGCGGGATGGCCGTCAATCCCGTTTCCTGCAATTTTTCAAGCCTGCATTTCGATAGCCCGGAATTTCCCGAACTTGTCGCGGCGATCGCGGATCGCCACAATGTACCCCATGCGCTTTTGGAACTGGAAATCACCGAGAGCGCGATCATGCGCAATCCCCAAATCGTCTGTGCGCAGGTGTTGCGGCTGAAAGAGCGCGGCTTCATGATCGCCATCGACGATTTCGGATCTGGGTATTCTTCCCTCGGCCAGTTGCAGCAGCTGATGGCTGACGTGCTCAAGCTCGATCGCAGCTTCGTGCGGCGCGGGATGTTCGGGACGCGGGAACGGATTGTCATCGGCAACGTTATCCACATGGCCGGGGAACTGGGTATGCAGGTCATCTGTGAAGGCGTGGAGAACGCGAAACAGGCTGAAATGCTTATTGAGCTCGGCTGTTATTATGCACAGGGCTTCTACTACGCGAAGCCGATGCCGCGAGACGTGTTTGAGGGGCTTTTGGAGAAAGGCAAAGTTCTGCAGGACGAAAAAGAAAACAAGAAGGGAGCCTGGCAACGGAAGCCTTAAGCCCTGTGAAGGCCGAAGCGATTTCCCCTGTGGATTCAAAAAACTCTCTGTAACGGTATAAAAGGCCATGTACGGGAACCTTTCCCGTACATGGCCTTTCCTTTCCGTCATGGGAGCGGAACAGTAAACGGAAAATGAGGCGATGCCATAAAGTGCTGGCGTTGAGGAACATCTCTAGTGTATTCTCTTTTCAACAAAGAGCTGTCTGTACGCTCCGTTTCCGGAGGAATGCGGGTCCCGTTCAGACTGTTTGAGGGAGGGGCGGATGAGCATCCGTTGGGTTACGTCTCTATTGGGCCTGCTGCTTACCGTAACGATCATGGTCACGGCAGGCTTATCATGGAATGTGTACAGCTCGTTCACGAAAATGGTTGAGGCCGACGTCCAGTACCTGAACCTGATGCAAGTCAGCCGGGAATTGCTCCAGAGTTCCTATGATCTGACCCGCAAGGCGCGGGAATACGTCAATACGGGCGATGAGGCTTCCGAGCGGGCGTATTACGACATCCTTGCGCAGCGGTCCGGAAGGGTGCCCCGGAAGAGCTCCCTTGCACCGGGAGAGACGATCAGCCTTCCGTCTCTGCTGGAGCGCTATGGAGCCAGCCGGGGAGACATGGAGTTTTTGGCGACCGCCCTGCGTCGTTCCGATGATCTGTCGATTACGGAAATCGAGGCCATGCAGGCGAGCAAGGGAGAAGCCTTGTGCCCTGACGGTTTGCACAGCGGATCGGACACAATCGATGTGGAGTATGCCCGCCGCCTTCTTTTTAATGCCGCCTACCAGAAACGGGCTGGTGAGATCATCAAGCTTGTCGAGTCGGGGATCACCAGCATCCTTGACCGGAAGTCCCATCAAATCGAAGCGTACAAGCGTTCTGTCGTATACCATATGAAGGAGTTGGGAGCTTCCATAGCGGTCGTATTCCTCATCGCGCTCATGTGGATCTGGTACGGGATGAAGAAGGTGAGCCAGCCGCTCCGTGAGACCACGCTGTTCGCGCACCGGGTCGCGGAAGGCGAAGCGGAATCGTCCATTGCCGTCAGCGGGCATGACGAAATCGCGGAACTGCGGGCCATGCTCAACGTCATGCTCAGCAGCCTGCAAAAAAATGCCCTCATGCTGCGTGAGCTTTCCTATATTGATCCGCTCACGGCCCTCTGGAACCGCCGCCGCTTCCGTGAGGTGCTGTCCGATGAGCTGCGGCGCGTGCAGGAAGAGAAAGGGAAGGGGTTTGGGTTGGCGTTCATCGACGTGGATTGCTTCAAAGGCATCAACGATACGTTCGGCCATGCCGCCGGGGATATGGTCCTGCGGGAGTTCGCAAAACTTGCCAGAGGGATGCTCCCCGACTCGGCGACGTTCGCACGGCTCGGAGGGGATGAATTCGTGCTGCTCCTGCCTGATGCCGATGAGGGTGCCTTGTTCCGCCAGCTTGAAGAGATCCGGGTGGCCTGTACGGCAAAGCCGCTCGTCCATGCCGATCGGGAGGTGCGTTTCAGCATCAGCGCCGGAGGGTATCGGTTTACGTCTTCGAGAGCCATCGATACGCCCGAGGAGAACGAAAAGACGATTTCCGATTTGTTCCGGTATGCGGATTCCGCGCTTTACATGTCCAAGCAGGCGGGGCGCGACCGGGTGACGCTCTGGAGCCCGGATTGTTCATTTCCCTGTGCTGAGAGCCGCTGGAAGGAACAATCCGTTTCGGATGACGCTTGTTAGGGGGCGGAGAGGAAGCGGGAAAGGCGGGATACGTGACGCCGATCACGGCAAATCATGCCGCATCGGATAAGATGGGGTATTCCGCCTGAAAGGAGCCGTCCGTGAGCACCATGCGTTCGATTTTGTGCCTTACCCCGTCCTCGCTGGCTTTTGTATTGGGCGGCGCGCATTTCTGGCGTGCCGGACAATACCCGTTTTCCGTCGGCTGTATGCTGTTCGCACTGCTCGTTTGGAGACGAGAGGCGTGGATACGGCAGGTCACGCTTGTGTTGTTGCCGCTGTTGGCCGCGCGCTGGGTGTGGGCGGCGGCGCAGTTCGTGCAGATCCGCATGTTCATGGAACAGCCGTGGATGCGGCTGGCGTGCATCCTGCTCGGCGTGTCGCTGTTTACCGCCACGGCGGCCCTGTTGCTGGAAGGAAAGACGGGGGATGCATGGTATGCGCGCGGCAGGAAGAGGGCGCTCATGCGGACGGCGGCCTTTTTCGGGACGATCGCCATCCTGACGCCGCTGCTTTTCGTCGCACCGCAGGTTTTCCTGACGGAGCGCTTCCTGCCCGGATGGGCGCCGCTCCATATCCTGCTTGCCGGGTTTTGGGCCTCGTGGGTGGCATCGCGGCTTGGGGACAGGGATGCCGCGCCGCGTACGCGATTATTCATCTGGCGCCTGTTCTCGGTGGTCTTTTTCGTACAGCTCGCCCTCGGTCTTGCCGGATACGGCCTGTTCCTTATGACCGGGAACCTTCATCTCCCCGTGCCGGGCATGATCCTCGCGGCCCCGCTATACCGTGGCGGCGGGCTGTTCATGCCCATTCTGTTCGGCGTCTCCGTACTGCTGGCCGGGGCTGCGTGGTGCAGCCACCTGTGCTATTTCGGGGTCTGGGATACCGTGGCGGCCTCCGGGCGCAAGGCTGTCCCGCCTCCGCGTTGGATGTCTCGCCTCCGGCCGGTTTTCTTTGGGCTCATGCTGGCAGTCCCCGTCGTCCTCCGGTTGTCCGGCGCTCCGACCTGGGTCGCCGTTGCGCTCGTTTTGGCGCTGGGCCTGCTGCTCCTGCCCGTTGCGGTGCTGTTGAGCCGTCGGTACGGTTCCGCCTGCTATTGCCTTGCCGTATGCCCGCTCGGGCTGGTGGCGAACTGGCTCGGCAAGATCGCGCCGTGGCGCATCCGGCGGACCGATGCCTGTATGCACTGCCTCGCCTGTATCCGCGTCTGCCGATACGGTGCGCTGACTCCTGAACGGTTGAAGGAGGGACGCCCGGGCCCAGGATGCACGCTGTGCCGGGACTGCCTCTCCGTCTGCCGTCATGGAGGGCTGGCCGTGACCCTGTACGGAAAAACGTGCGGAGCCGCTGAATCCAGTTTCGTGGTGCTCCTCAGCATCATGCATACCGTATTTCTCGCCGTCGCCCGCGTATGACGCCGTAGAGCTTTTAACAGGCGGAAAGCCATTGCTTTGGGGGAGGTTCCTTTGGGGACTCTCCCCGTTTCTTATGGCTTCCGTAGTGGTATGGAATTTCGGGGGATTGGGCTGGTTGGGATGGGCTTTTTTTCGGCGTTGTCCCACGAGAAAGCCCCGGCTTGGGAGAAAAAGCCGGGGCTGGTCCCTTCCGGGCGGAGGGACGGGGCAAGAGGGCGTTACTTCGAGCTGAAGTTGGGGCCCTGCCTGAATTCGAGGAGCAGGTGCCAGTCGGGGCACCCCGCCGCAAGCTTGCCCTGCGGCTTCAGATCCTTGCCCGCAAAGGCGGGGAAGTCCTTGCCGTAGCGGTAGGCCCGGTGCACCTGCGTTTCGGGATTGTCGTCACGCTTCACGCAATAGGCCTGATCGTCGGTGGAGATGGGATTGTTGTATTCCCAGACCACCTGCTTGTCCGGGGTGACTTCGAAAAGATGCCCGTTGTTGGTAGAGGTGATGAACCAGTTGCCGTTGGGGAGTTTCTGGGCCGCTGACTGGAAGTCGGAATAGAAACTGTTGTGATCCTTGGTTTCGTACTGCCAGACCACCTGATTGGTGGCGGGATTGATTTCCATGACGGAGCTGCGGTTGGCGCTGGGGCGATGCGTGCCGTTGTTGAAGATGGAAATGTTGCCGTTGGGCAGCCACTCCACGTCGTGCGAGCCGAAAAGCACCTGATCGCCGTCGTCGTGGTAGCCGGAAGGCGCCTTGCCCATGCCATGGGTGGCGGGGTTGCCATAGCGCCAGACGATCTTCTTGGTCTTGCGGTCGATGATATAGATTTCACCGAAGTCGCGCGAGTTGACCGCGTATTGATCGGTCTTGGCATTGTAGCGGACCGAATTCCAGTGGGTCCAGTCGGCGCGGGCGAAATAGCCCATGCTCAGGGGCAGATGCCAGTTGATGTCGATCTGGTCGGGGCCTGTCCCGATGTTGTCCCACACATGCCATTCCCACGCGATTTCACCCTTGGGCGTGACTTCAAGGATGGCGTCGGGCCAGATGCCCTGAAGCGGCTGGCCGTCGGGCCCTTGTCCTGGTGCGGGCATTCCGTTGCGGCTGAGGGCCTTGTCCTTGGGATCGCGGCCCTTGGCGAGGGCTTCGTCATACGTCTTGTTTTCCCAGATCAGGATGGCGGTGTTGCCGTTGGGCAGGCGATCGAAACCGTGGTGCGCGATCTGGCGCGGATTGCTGACCTTGTATTCCCAGACCACCTTGCCGTCCCACGCATACTCGCGGAGCAGGCCGTACCAGCCGCCGAAGTTCACGGGGCTGCCGGCGATCTTCTCCGCGCGGAGCAGGTTCCCGTTGGGAAGCAGTTCCGCATAGAAGGCGGGATGGTCATGCTTCCAGGTATGGACAATATTGCCTTCCATATCGATGAGGTAGGTCTTTCTGCTGCCTGGATCCTGGATTTTGTCCACAATCCATGAAGAAACCTTGGTGTGCGGCGTGAACAGCGTGTAGCCGTCGTAGGCCTTTGCCTTGTCATAGGCCAGCAGCCCGAGGGGGCCGGTGATGGCCTCGTAAGCGCTTGCCGGGGCTGAGAGCATGAACAGGGACAGCAGGGCCGTAGCCAATGAGGTAAGCCTGAACATGGAGACGCTCCTTCTCTTTCGGCCGCGCCCGGCACTTGCGGGCGGGGCCTTCCGCCGTTCCTCGCGGCGGAGGGTGGACCGCGGGCCGCCCGGGGGAGACCCGCGGCGGAATCCTTACAGAACCATCTTCCAGTAAGGGATGGCGAGGAAGAAGAGGAAGATGCCGGTGAGGACCATGCGGGCCGCGAGCACCTTCAGCATATCCTTGAAGAGCATGTAGCCGGAGCTGAAGAAGTAGAGGATAACGGCGTATTCATAAGGGAAAAGGTAGTTGTCGAGGCCGTACTGGAACGAATAGAAGAGGATGCGCGGGTCCATGTTCATCTGTATGCCGAGCTCGGTGACGGGAGACGTCATGGTCGTGGTGGCCGCGAGCGGGGTCAAGAGGAAGTTGGCCAGCGCGCCGAGCACATAGGAGGCCAGGCCGGCGGTTGTGGTGGTCATGCCGTGCAGATAGGGCAGGGTGTTGTTGGCGATCCACGTGGTCACCTTGAGGAAGCCGCCGGCGCTGCCGATGGTCATGCAGCCCATGATGAAGAAGAGGGGTGCGAAGTTGACCTTGCTGAACTTGGGGCCGTCGAGGAGCCGGACGCCGGGGAGGAAGGCCGCAAAGGTGACGCCGATGAGCACCAGCCCGGCGGCGACGCCGTGCAGCTTGTCCGTGGCGAGCAGGATGAGGGTAACGAGCATGAGGATGGCGGCGCGCTTCTGTTCGGACGTCACCGGGCCGAGTTCCTGATACTTGGTCTGCAAGGTGGCGCGCAGGGCCTGCCGATCCACCTTGGAAGGGAGGATCAGCATGACCAACCCCACAGACATGAAGGTATACAGCATACCGGGAAGGAAGTTATGCATGGCGTATTCCATCCATGTGCTGCTGATGCCGGAAGCTTTTTGCAGCAGGCCCATGCCGAGCACGAGGTCCGCGCCGCCCGTGAGGTAGCACAGTTTGGTCGACGCCACGGCGAGGCAGCTGGTAAGGATGACGGCGGTGGCTTCGCGGCCCTTGGCCTTGAAGTCCAGTGCGTCGCACAAGCTGATGCCGATGGCGCAGAAGATGGCGGCCTTGCCTGTGATGGCCGGGACGAGCGGGGCCACGATGGATACGGCGAGGGTAATGCCGATAAGAGTGCCGGTGAAACTGCCGCCCATGCAGCGCACGCAAGTCAAACCGATGCGCTTGCCGAGGCCTGTTTCCTGTAGGATTTTGCCGAGTGCGAAACCGCCGATGACGATAAGGGGCACTTCAGAAAGCCACGGAGAATATACAATCTGCTGTTTGACGCCGCACAGGACAATGTAGAGTACGGGAAGGATAAGGCCAACGGCAATTTCATTCATTGCATCCATAGCCCAAATGCAGATTGCCCATGTCGTAATGGAAAGGAAGAGGGCCATATGGTGCGTGACGGTTTGCCCGTCTATGGGCATTGCCCAGTAGACAATCAAAGGTATCGTAAAAGATATGAGCCACTTTAAAGCCAGAGAACAGTTTTTTCCCGTCATCGGCAGAGTCATGATCTTCTCCTCCAGAGAGTGGTACGGAAAGCTTGAAGTGACTCTAGCTGTAAAAGAGAATACGTGATGTAACGGTTGCTACATTTTTCTCAAGGACGGATATTTTTTGTCTCCTATGAAGAAAAAGTTGTACAGGCCGGGCCCGGAAAGGATTGCCCATGCGGTGAGAGTGATGTACAACCCGTTGTCGATAAAACTTTTTTGTTGGGCAACGTATCTGGTTATTCGCCTTGTACGGGATAATGGCGTTTGCGCACAAGGAGGCCCCTATGGAGATGAATGACGCGAAACTGATAGAATTCACCCATATACCACCGGAAGCCGGCGTGTGGCGCCAGGTCCTGGATCTCGGTACGCGCCTCCGTTTTCGCAAGGGTGAGGAAATCATGCACGGCGGGGAAAAAGGCGAATACCTCTATTATGTGCACCAGGGGGAAGCCCGGCTGATGCGGACGACGCTCGACGGGCGTGAAAAGATCCTTATGTCCATGCGTTCAGGGACGGTAACGGGTGAAACGCCGTTTTTTGACGAGGTCCCGGCGCGGAGTTCCATTGTGGCGGGAACGGATTGCGTGGTGTATGCCTTCTCCCGTGATTGCGTGCTTCACGAGATCCTTCCAAACTATCCCGCCCTGACGCTGGCGCTGCTGCACTCCCTGGCTTCCAAAGTCAGGGTGTTGTGCAACCAGTCGGTGAGCCTGAGCCTTGAGGAGCTGCCCCCGCGCATTTGCCGATTCCTGCACCTACGTATGCGGGACGACGGGGGCGCTCCGAATCCCCGCGTGTCGCCGGGGCTGAACCAGCAAGAGCTGGCGAACCTGCTCGGCGTGCATCGGGTGACGCTTAATAAGGCCCTGCGCGAGCTGGAGCGGGAAGCGGTGCTCGGCCCGTACTCGCGGGATGAGGTGTACATCGTGGATATGGAACGTTTTCACGAACTGTCTTTAAAATAGCAAAGGCGGGGCGCTGCCGAGGAGAACTTTTTTTGAGGAGACGGGACGGCATACCCCATAGAAAAATCGCCCCGGATCGGTCCGATCCGGGGCGATTGATTTTGGACTGGGGTCAGTTCGCGGGAGCGGGCTGGGCCGCAGGAGCCGTTTCCGCTGCGGGAGCCGGTTCTTCAGGGGCGGGCAACGGCGTGGCTTGCGGTTCCGTGGCGGCGGGGGCTTCAACGGGAGTGGAAGGTGCGGGAGCGGCCTGCTCGTCAGTTGCCGGGGCGTCCGGTCCGGAAGGCTGCACGGGCGTTTCAGAAGGCACCTTCTCCGTTGCCGGATCTTCCTGAGCCGGAGCGGGCTCCACAGGTGTCGCCACGGCCACAGGAGCGCCAGCCGCCGCATAGTACGCCATCGGAGCCGTATAAACCAGCACCAGGAACGTCAGGACAAGCAAGGCGCCTCCGGCGAAGGAGCGGTTGAGCGCCTTCCAGAGGATGATGCCGAGCAGAACGAGCCCGCAGGTCTGCACCAATACCGCGACCAATGCCAGCGGCGTGGGCTGCAAGGCGGAAAGCGGCGCGGGGAGTTCGCCGAGGAACAGCGGATAGATGTTCGCTGCGGCGAAGAGGAGGCCGAGGGCAATCAAGAGGATTGCCAGCAGGAGGAAAAAGCCGCGGCTGCCGCGCGCGGAAAGGTTCAGTACGCCCTGAGCGGTCAGGACGGCCAAAGGCGGCAGGAGGGGCATCAACAGCACGGGCATGTTCGCGCCAAGCAGGGCGAGGACCGCCAGCGTCACGATGGCGCTGCACCACAGCCAGCCTTGGCCGGGGCGTTGCTTGCGGTTGACCACGATACCCTTGAAGAAGGTACCGATCCGCCCCCAGGGAAGGAACAGCAAGAGCAGCGTCCAGGGAAGCCAGAGGACGGCAAGCAGGGCCACGATGATCCATGAGTCTTGCCCCTGCAGCTTCCATGCTTCGAGGACGGGGGCCAGATATTCGTTTTCGAGGAGGGTCTTCAGCAGTTCGCGTCCGCCGTCGCCGAAAGCGATGAACGTACCCCATGCGAGGAGCAGGACAAGCAGCAGCCCGAACGCCAGAGCTCCGTCGCGTGCCCCGGCCCGGCGGAACGTTCCGCGCCAGAGGAGGAACACGAGGCTGACAAGCAGCGGAAGGACGAGGCCAAGCAGGCCACCGGCCAGCGCGGACAGGGCGACAAGTGCGAAGCCGGCAAAGAGCCATAAAGGGGCGAATGCCTTGATCCATCCGCGGTACAAACAGATGCCGGCAAGGGTAAGGATGGCCGTGAACAGCATGTCGCTGCCTGAAATCCGGGGCAACCCCATACAGGCGAAACCGGTCAGAAGCACCAGGCCGGAAGCGAAGGCCGTGCGCCTGTCGTTGCCGGTGGCCCGGGCCAGAGCCCATGTCAGAAGGATCAGGAAGAGCGCGGACAGGGCGGAGGCGAGGGGCAGGAGCTGGACCGGGTAACCGCTGATCTGCTCGAGCCCGGCGGTTGGCTGCACGCCGGGGATATACGCCGCCAAAGACAGGCTGTCGATGCCGGGGATGAGGCTTAAGGCGCTCAAGAACCAGTGGTAGACCGGATAAAGCTCGGGGGAGGGCAGGCCGGACGCGGCGACGCCGAACAGGCCGACGCCCAGATTATGCAGCGCGTGCAGCTCCCGTCCCATAAAAGTCGGCATGGATTGAATAAGCCAGAAAAGAATCAGGACCAGTGGGCCGACGGAGGCGAGCCCGTTGAAACAGCGGAAAGCGAAGCTGGATGTTTGCGGCTGGGCTTCCGGGGCGGGCGACTTGGATACCTTGGCGGCTTTGGGCGCGGGGGCCGCTTTTTCCTCCTGAACGGGGGAAGGTTTGGCGGGAGCCGGTTCCGCCGGGGGCGGCGTTACGGTTTCTGTTTCCGGGGCCGGTGAGGGCTGTGCATCCGTATCCGTGGCCGCCGTTTCCGTCACGGGAGCGACCGGTTCCTCGGAGACGGGCTGGACGGGAGCGGACTGCTGTTCCGCGGAGGCGTTCGGCTCGTCTTTCTGAACGGGGGTATCTGTGCTCATATCTGCTCCTTCGATAGGATTTCAAAACAGCTATCGGGGGAGACTGTATCCGAGAATCGGTCCGGCGTCAGCAAAAGAATCCCCCGGGAACGCCGGGACGCGTCACGAGCCGAACTGCGCCATCCTCCGCCCCGATTCGCGGTAGTGTTCGCGGAGCGACTCTTCCACCGTGGCGGGGTTACGGGTCTGCACGGCTTCGAAAATATCCCGATGCCGATCCACGAATTCCTGCGGAGTGAACAAGACGTTCCAATGGTTATAGAACAGAAATTTGGAGATGTTCGTACAGGCGGAACGGGCCATCTCCACGAGCCGCCGGTTCGCGCAATGGGCGAGCAGGGCGCTGTGGAAGGCGTCGTCGACTTCGGTGAACTCGTACAGGCCCCCCACTCTGGGCGCAAGGCGGGCCATATGCTCGATCATGCCCGAGAGCCGGGCGAGGTCCACGTGGTTCATAAGCGGCAGGGCGGCGGCCACACCCGCGCCTTCAAGGATGCCGCCGATTTCGTATTCGTTCTCTATTTCCTGACGGGTCATCTTGCGGATGTACTTCCCCTTCTGCGGTTCCGACGTGATCAGGCCGTCCTGCGTGAGGATTTGCAGCGCCTCGCGGATTGGTGCGCGGCTGATGCCGAGGCGTTCGGAAAGGGTGACTTCCTTAACTTGCTCGCCGGGAGCGAGTTCGCCGTCAAGTATGCAACGCTTGATGAACTCGACAACCTGGCCGCTGTATGTCTGGCGTTTGAACGTGTGCATGACTTCTCCTTCGAAGGGCACATGACGAAAAGGTTCGTAAGGCGTTTCGCAGTGATCGGAAAGCGTGTATCGGGAGAGGCAAGGCGGATAGCATTCTCGATGTGTTTTTCTACAGAATTACTGCATTCTGTAACGGAAATAGGCGCTACGTCAAGATGTTGAAGGACCTTTGTTACAGAAGGGGTATAGAAAGATACATACTATCTCCATGCAACAAACGGCGCGGGAAACGTTTCAATGCCGTTGCCCGCACCTCAGGGGCTGCAATGCGGGAACGCATTGCAGTAACCGGCCTGCCGTGTGCCGATGGGAAGGGAGCGTATCAGTCGTTGGAGACGAGCAAGGGGTTTTCTTCGTCGGGATATGTGACGATGAGCGAGCGGAACGAGTCCTCTTCAAACAGAAAAGCTTCGACGACAAGCGGATCAAACTGTGTCCCGCGGCCTTCCACGATGATGTTCCTGGCGGTTTCGTGGTCGAAGGCGGGTTTGTACACCCGCTTGGAGATCAGCGCGTCATAGACGTCGGCGAGGGCCATGAGCCGCCCCACGCGGGGGATTTCCTCTCCCTTCAGGCCGCGGGGATATCCTTTCCCGTCCCAGCGTTCATGGTGCGTATAGGCGATGACCGCGCCAAGGCGCAAAAAGTCGTTGTGCCCGCCCATGCGCTTTTCCGCCCAGCTCAGGGTCTGGTAGCCGAGGGTGGTGTGCTTCTTCATCTCGTTGAATTCGGCTTCCGTGAGCTTGCCGGGCTTGCGGAGGATGCTGTCCGGAATGCCGACCTTGCCGACATCGTGCAGAGGGACGCAGACGCGGAACAGCTCGATGGTGTCGTCATCGTCGTCCCAGATATCGGGACGCATGAGCCGCAGGCGCTTGGCGAGGATTTCCACGCCGTGCTGCGTACGGCGGACGTGCGCGCCGGTTTCGTTATCGCGGGTTTCCACGACCGAAGCGAGACATTCCACCGTCACGGAACGGGAAAGATACAGTTCCTTTGTGCGTTCCTTGACCAGCGAATTGAGCTCGTCGTTGTATTTTTTGAGCGCGACGTGATTCGATACCCGCGCCCGGACGAGGCGGGGCTGGAAGGGCTTGGCGATGAAGTCCACGGCCCCGAGATCGAGCCCCTTGGCCTCGTGTTCCTCGTTCCCCATCGCGGTGATGAAAACGACGGCGATGTTGCTCGTGAGGGGATCGGACTTGAGGCGGCGGCAGACTTCGTAACCGTCCATATCAGGCATCATGATATCCAAAAGGACGATGTCGGGGCGGGGCTCGGAGAGCGCCAGCCTCAGGGCTGTGGCACCGTTGGTGGCAACGCGGACGGTGTACTCGCCGCGCAGGAGATCATCCAAGATGCGGATATTGGCAATGGTGTCGTCGACGACGAGCACCACGGGTTTCTTAGGATAGCCCATTCGGTTCTCTCAATTCCAGATCCAAAAGCTGTGCAAGGTGCAAAAGGCCGCTTTCGGCCTTCTCGAAATCGAAGGTATCAATGGCGTGCTGGATTTCGTTCGTTTCCGCCCCGCACTGCCCACCAAGAAAACGCCTGACGGATCCGAAGGCTTCGCGCGCGGCCGTGTTGTACTGCCGGATGAGCAGGAGGCATTCGCACAGCGCCGGTTGCAGCTTGCGGACATCCAGCGTTTCTCCTACGGCGGGAATGCTCAAAGGGGCTTCGGGGTACGCGGCGATGGCCTGCCCTGCCGCCGCAAGGACACTCTCGGCCGTTGTAACGTAGCCGTATAGGGTGTCAAGAAGGTTGTCGACATTTTCTGCGGAACCCCCTTGCAGGCACTGCTCGAGCTCCACAAGCTGCGTATACAGATCCGTTGCGCCGACGTTGCCGCTGATGCCCTTCAGTTTGTGGACGGACGCCCGGATGGAGGGCATATCGTCCCGCAGCCGGGCCTGCCTGATCTCGGCGTCGGCTTCGGCAAGCTCGCGCCGGAAATCGAACAGGAGACTGACGTACAAGGGAAGGTTGCCCATGACCCGATCAAGCCCTTGCCGTACGGAAAAACCGGGGAGGTGCTCAAGTTCTTCCCGTATGGCGTGCCCCGCCTCGACGCGGGGCCTGGGTTCCGGTGAGGGCGCGGGGGCTTCGCCGGAGAGTGTGGCATGGCGGTTGAGGGCCGTTTGCATGGCCTGCACGTCGAAAGGCTTGCGGAGGACGGCGGTGAAGCCTTTTTGGAGGAGCGCCTCTTCCTCTTCCGGTGAGGAAATGGCCGTGCAGGCGATGATGGGCAGTTCGCCGTAGCGGCTGTCGCTGCGGAGGATATGCGTGAGGGTGGCTCCATCCATGACGGGCATTTCCACATCCGTGAACACAATGGCATAATGCCGGGTGCGGATAAGGCGGAGCGCCTGAAGGCCGTTGTCGGCGGTATCCGCTTCGGCTCCGAGGGCGAGCAGGATTTCGGCACCGATCTGCTGATTGATGCTTTCGTCGTCGACGAACAGCGTGCGCGGCGTATGCTCTGGCTGGTGCATGGGGTACCTCGGGGCGGCGCTCAGCGCCGGGGAGAGCGGCCGTCCCGGTGTATCCAGCGCGCGAGGGTGGAAAGGAGGACGGAAGGTTCAATGGGTTTGGCGATATAATCCTGCATACCCACGGAAAGGCTCTTTTCCCGGTCGCCGTTCATGGCGTGGGCGGTCATGGCGATGATGGGCAGGTTGTCGAACCGGGCGTATTCCCGCAAGATCCGGGTGGCTTTCAGCCCATCCATGCCGGGCATCTGAATATCCATGAGCACGGCATCGTAGCCGCCTTCCCAGAGTTTTTCCACTGCTTCGAGGCCGTCCCCGGCGGGCTCCACGCTGACGCCGCTGGATTGCAGGATTTCGTTGGCGACCTGCCGGTTGATGGCGTTGTCCTCCGCCAGCAGCACCCGCGCGCCCACAAGTTCGGGGAAGGGGGCGGCGGACGGTTCGGCCCGATCGGGCCTGTCCTGCGGCTGCTCGGCCTCAAGCAGTGCCGAGATGAGGGAGGAGGGCGTAACCGGCTTTGTGATGAGCCGCATGGGAATGTCTTTCCCTTCTCGGATATGGGCGAGGACATCGGGCCGGTCGTGGATGGTGGCCATGAACAGGATGACGGGCCGTTTGGGAAGCGCCGCGCAAATGGCTTGTGCCGTATCCTTGCCGTTCATGCCCGGCATCAGCCAGTCAATGAGGGCGACGCGATAGGGCCTTCCCTCGCGCGCGGCGTCGCGGCAGAGCCGTACGGCCTCTCCGACCGAGGCCGCCGATACGGGATCAAGCTGAAATTCCCGGAGCATACCGCTGAGGATGTTCCGAGAGAGTTCATTGTCGTCAACAATGAGGATGCGTTCTCCATGCAGCGGATGGGAGGGGAGGAGCAGGCGGCGTTCCGGGACGGCCACCGTGCCGAACTCCGCCGTAAAGATAAAGTCGCTGCCATGCCCCGGCGTGCTCCTCACATGGATTTCTCCGCCCATGAGGTTCACGAGGCGTTTGCAGATGGCGAGCCCCAGCCCCGTGCCGCCGTAGCGCCGGGTCGTGGAGTTGTCCGCTTGCGTGAACGATTCGAAAAGGTTGCCGATCTGTTCGGACGTCATGCCGATGCCCGTATCGCTGACGGAGAAGCGGAGACGTGTTTTGCTCCCTTCGTGGCGCTCCTGCGTGACGGAAACAAGGACGTGGCCGGACTGTGTGAACTTGATGGCGTTGCCTACGAGGTTCAGCAGGATCTGGGAAAGCCGGAGCGCGTCCCCTTCCAGTACCGGTGGGACGTCCGGGCTGATCCGGGACAGCAGCTCAAGCCCCTTTTCGGCGGCGCTGAGATCCGCAATGGAGGCGACCTCTTCCAGCACTTGTTCCAGTTGGAAGTCGGCATGTTCCATTTCGAGCTTGCCCGCTTCGATCTTGGAGAAATCCAGAATGTCGTTGACAATGCGCAGCAGGGTGTTCGCCGATGTGCTGATCTGGGTGAGGTAGTCCCTTTGGCGGGACGTGAGCTCGGTTTGCAGCGTCAGATGGGTCATGCCGATGATGCCGTTCATGGGCGTACGGATTTCGTGGCTCATGTTGGCGAGAAAATCGCTCTTGGCGCGTGAGGCCGTTTCGGCTTCCTCTTTGGCCAGCACGAGCTGCTTCTCCAGCTCTTTATTCTGGGTATCGTCGACCAGCCAGCAGATGATGCCCGGGGCGCCTTCATACTCGGTGCGGGTATAGGTGACCCGGAGGTGATGCGGCTGGCCCTGCGCGTCCCGGCTTTTCAGGGCAATGTCGGTGAGCGTGTCTTCAAGCGTGGGGAGCATGGCGGCGGCTTCGCGCAACTGGGGATAGACGCGGGCCACATCCATTTCCTCGCGGAGATCCATCAGTTCCCGAGCACGGGGGTTGCTGTACCGGATGAAACCTTCCACCGCGATAAGCACGCCGATTGGGCTGGTCTTCAACAGCTTTTGGGCAAAGGCAAGCTGCTCGGAAAGCTTTTTTTCCAGCAGCTTCTGCGTGGTCATGTCGGCGCTCAGGCAGAGGACGGCATCCGTCTTTTCATCCTCCTTGCGCAGGGGGACGAGCGTCGTTTGGTAGTAGGCGGTTTTCCCATCCGCATCGGTGCGGGAGTGGGGGAACATACGGGGTTCGCCGGACTCCAGGACGTCCCTCAACACTTTTTCGGAAAGCACGCCTGAAGCCACGGGGAAATCCGTTCCGGGGACGCCGTCGAGGGCCGTTTGCTCCGTAAACCCGAAGATGCTTGCGCACATGGCGTTGAGCTTGCGGCAGCGGCAGGAGGAATCGAACAGGCAGACGGCGGCGGGCAGGTTCTCCAGGAGGGAATTGAGCATGGCTTCCGTGTTCCGCCGGACGAGGACTTCCTTGCGCACTTTGCGGAGCATGAACAACGCGGTCAGTACGATGCCGAGGGCGATGAGAATGACCGTGGCGGTCATTTCCCAGAACAGGTTCCAGGCGATTTCCGCCGAGCGCTGGACGTTGAACCAGCGGTTATGGAAATCCTGTGAGGCCGTGGGGGGAATGCCGCCCAGCGCCTTGTCGAGGATGGCGGCAAGCTGCGGCCAGTCCTTGCGGACGCCGATCCGTATGGGCAAACGGTAGGGCGTCACCGCGGCGACGATAACCTGGGGGATATTGTTCAGCCGTATGACGTGGGTTCCCGCGTCGAGGATTTCAAAGACGGCGTCGACTTGCCGCCGTTCCAGCATCTCCAAGGCTTCTCGTGTGGTCCGGGCCTCCACAGCCCTGATTTCCGGAGAGGTGTCCTTCAATATGTCCAGCAAGCGCTCCCCTACGGCGGCCACCCGTTTTCCCTTCATATCTTGGAGGCCATTGACGAACGGCGCATCGTTCATCATGAACAGCACGAGGGGCAGCTCAAGGTATGGCCGGGTGAACAGCATGGTTTTACGCGATTCCGGCGTGTCGACGGCGGAGAGGTGCACGTCAAGCTTGCCTTCGCCGAACGGAAGGTGCAGCCCCGTATCGGGGACGGGGTGCGCCACAAAGCGGATCCCGAGCGTTTTTTCAAGCCAGTTCGCGTAGTCGCTGGCGATGCCTTCCTGTTTCCTTTCGGAAGAGAGCGCTTCGAACGGCAGGCGTGAAGCGATGACGCCCAGACGCAGTTCGGGGTGCTGGGCCAACCAGAGTTTTTCATCCGGGGAGAGGATGAGTTCGGTTTCGGAGAAAGCCGCGAAGGAGAACGTCAACACAAACAGAAAGGACCCCAGCATCGTTCGGAGGGCGGGGAAAAGAAAACGGCGGAACGTGTGAGAAGGCATGGCATGTCTGCGTGTTGACGTGGAAAGAGGACCAATGGAAAGATATTTTCAGTAATTTGTATTATAAACTCATTTAGGGTATCAAGCAACCGCACTCGCAGACATTTAAAAAGGATATTTCCATGCCCCACGAAACCACGCACCGATTCCTTGCCTCGGAATTGCCGGTCGCCGAACCGGAATCCTGCCTGTTCCATGTGTTGCCCGTGCCTCTGGAGGCTACGGTGTCGTATGCCGGAGGGACGGCGCGGGGCCCGGAAGCCATTCTTGAGGCTTCCGATCAGCTTGAATTGTGGGATGGCGAATCCGTCCCCGCCGAAGCGGGCATTTATACGTGGCCAGCCGTCGACATTTCCGGTTCTCCGGAAACCGTGCTCGGCAGGGTGGAAGCGGCGGTCGGGGGTATCCTCGATTGCAATGGGCTGCCCGTGCTGCTTGGCGGCGAGCATACCGTCACCTACGGCGCTCTCGCGGCGCTGAAAAAGCGGTTCGGGACATTCGGGATCATCCAGTTCGACGCGCACGCGGACTTGCGCGACAGCTATGAGGGGAGCCCGTGGAGCCATGCGTGCGTCATGCGGCGTGCGGTCAAGGATTTGGGGCTGCCGCTGGCCCAGTTCGGCGTGAGGGCCATGTGCCTTGACGAAGTGGAGGCACGCAAGGAACACGGCGTCACATTCCATGATGCGGCATCCATTGCCCGCAGCGGCCTTCCCGAATCACTGCTCCCTCCGGATTTTCCCCGCCAGGTGTATCTGACCTTTGACGTGGACGGCCTCGATCCGTCGATCATGCCCGCGACGGGGACGCCCGTCCCTGGCGGGCTCGGCTGGTATCAGTCGCTCGACATTGCGGAACGGACGCTGTCCGGACGGGATGTCCTCGGGTTCGACGTCGTGGAGCTGGCTCCGGTGCCCGGAATGCACGCTTCCGATTTCGCCGCCGCCCGCCTTGCATACGCCCTCATGGGGATCGTAGCGCGCGGACGCAGGTAAAGCGGGTCAGCCTTACCACGATAACCGTATGAGGAAGGGGAAAGCTTTTCTAAAGAAAAGCCTTCCCCCTTTTTATTTACGGAAAAACAGAACGCCCCGTAAAGGGCGCTCCGGACATTGACAAAAAGGGATTCGATAAACACGAAATTCTTTGAAGTGGGAGAGGTGGGGCTTGGAAGGGGAGGGGGACCTTTCTCGAGAAAGGTTCCCCCTCCCCA
>CDZQ01042823.1_pt1 | contig 18366 bp, 19 predicted proteins | sample 554831 | NCBI WGS metagenome assembly CDZQ01 (sample SAMEA3182112, study PRJEB8094) | gut metagenome | biome: human; feature: gut; material: Stool; isolation source: human stools | place: Canada | collected 2013-05-06
AGGGGGTGTTCCGGGGGGAGTGCAGAGGGGGCCAAGGAGGGGCGCAGCCCCTAACAGCCCCCCTTTGCCCCACGCCGGGAAGGCGTCCAAAAGTCCGCCGGGCGGCGAAATTTCGTGCCCGAAGGGCAGGATGGAGAGGGCCGTGCTGCGGGTTAAAAAGCAGATATGGGCAGGGGGAGACTTGGACGAGGTGGGTGGGCCTGTCAGGCCCATTTACCCAAACCCGACTTTTGCACCCTGAATGCTTCAGCGCCGAGATGCGGAATCCCGTGCCCGGAGCACATGCCGGGGAGGTGAAAATGCCCGCCGCGCAGACGGCTCAACCGTACCCCATCCGTAAAAAAGCCCCCGGCTCAGAAACTATACGGTTTCCGCCGGGAGCTTCATTCTGGCTTATAGGGCAATATCTAGTGCAACACCTGCGCCTTGCGGAAGTTCACATAGGCCTCGCGCATGGCAATGTAGGGATCGACAGCCACGGTGTTCAGGTCTTCATACAGAGGCAGCACATCGCCAAGGGCGTTGAACCGCAGGCCGCCGCCAACGCCAAGGCCCAGTTCTGTGGGTTGCAGGTAGAAAAGCGGGTCGGCAAACAGATCGCCAGCGCGGCCCACAGTGTCGCGCGCGGAGCTTGGGCCAATGATGGGCCAGACAATGTAGAAACCATGCCCAAGGCCCCAGCGTCCGAGAGTCTGGCCAAAGTCTTCGCCTGTGGGATCAATGGGCACAATGGTTTTGTGTCCCTTTGCCACATCGGCAAAGCCCGCACTGGAAGTGGTGTTGATGACAAACCGCCCAAATTCCACCCCCGCTTCAAAAAAGCGGAACTGTAGAATGTTGTTCACAAACCGTACAGGAAACAGAAGGTTGGAAAAGAAATTTTTCAACCCGGAGCGCAACTGGTGCGGCGTAACTGTTTCCCATGCCGAGTAAGCGGGCTTGGCAACGTAGAGAAAGAAAATGTCGTTGAAATGGAACCAGAATCTGTTCCACGGTTCAATAGGGTCAGAAATACTTTGTATCGGCTCGTTGTCGTAGTCGTCCAGGGTATTGTCTGCGTTCATGGTTCCGTAAGGCGTTACTGTAATGGCCCCGGGTTGAAGCTGGGGTGACTTGCCGTACACAGTGGAGGGCGCAGGCGCCTGGCTGGGGGCGGCGCTGGCTGGCGCATGCCACAAGCACAGCAGTGCGGCCAGCAGAAAACCGGGCACATAGAGATGTCCCGGCAGTGTTGATGAGTAGCTACTGGCCATTGCCCTGCCGGACCTCCTGCGCCTTGGCCTTGACCCTGGCAATAAGCTGGTCAGGGCTGCCGGTGTTCAGAATGTCCTGAAACTGGGTGCGATAGTTTTTGACCAGGCTGATATTTTCAATCAGCACGTCATAAACAAGCCATGATCCATTTTTGGGGAGCATGCGGTAAGCAACGGGGACTTTCTTCGAGTCCTTCATGGTGATGATTGTGCGCACTTCGGTGCGGTCGCCCTTGGGGGACGAAACCTCGCCAGTGTACACGACCTGCTCGCCATTGTAGCCGTCAATCTTGCTCAGGTAGGTATTCAGGAGCAGTTCGGCAAAGGCATCGCTGAACTGCTGTTGCTGCGCCGGGCTGAATGTGCCCCAGCGCGGCCCCACCGTGCGCGAAGAAAATTCTTTGAAATCAAAAATGTGCAGGACTTCATCTTCAATCTGCTGGCGCAGCGGGCCGCGCGTGGCAGGATTGACGTAGTCGGGGTTCTTGATGGAGCTGAGGATGCGGCTGATGGAAGTCTCCAGCGCCAGCTGCGCAGGAGAACTCGCACTGGCCGCGCCGGGCAACAGCGCAACTGTCAGCAGCGCAAGCAGAAAGCCTGCGGCTATATGGCGTGTGATCGCATGAATGGTCATTGTTATTTGACTCCTCCGAAGGCGTACTTGCCGATGAGGGAACCGAGGTCAACGGCGGATTCCGTTTCAGTAATTGTGTCGCCAGCCGCAAGGACATGCTCCGAACCACCGCGCGAAAGGCTGACATATTTGTCGCCAATGAGGCCACTGGTACGGATGGAGGCGATGCTGTCGTCCGAAAGTTTCAGGTCTTTGTCGAGCCGCAGGCGTACCACTGCCTGATTGCGCACCGGGTCTGGGTCAAGACCAATGCTTACCACGCGGCCCACCGGCACCCCGGCCATTTCAATATCCGCCCCGACTCGCAGGCCGGAAACAGAATCAAAGTTGGCAGAAAGTTCAAAGCCCTGCTGGTTGAAAACTTCCATCTTGCCCAGCTTGATGGTCAGGTAAGCAACGCATACAAGGCCGAACAGGACAAAAAGGCCCACAGCGGTTTCACGAACAGTACTCATAAGGTTCAGATAGCTCCACAGATAATTCGGCAATAAGATCAAATCTCAGTATAGGTGCGCCATGACAAAGTTTCAAGCCCTACTGTTGAGTAGGTAATCGCGAATCGCCTGGTTATCGCAATTTATTATGCAGGCGGCGCAGCTTTTATGATGCCAGCCAGCGGTCAAGGGCCTGCCGCACCGCCGGATCTGGCGCTTCGCCCATGGCGGCCTGCGTGTCGCCGGGTTCGCGCAGCAAAAATTGCCGCAGATACGGGTCATTGTTTGCCTCAAGCTCGGCCAGCGAGCCGGAAAAAAGCGCGCGGCCTTCGCCCAGCACCAGAACATGGTCGGCAATGGCCCGCAGGCTGGCAAGATCGTGGCTGACCACAATCACCGACATGTCGGTATATTGTCTGCGCATGGCAAGCAGTAGTTCATCCATGCGGGCGGCGGTGATGGGGTCAAGGCCGGAGGTCGGCTCATCGCACAGCAAAATGCGCGGTTCGGCCACAATGGCCCGCGCAAGGCCCGCGCGTTTGCGCATGCCCCCAGAAAGCTGGTTGGGATAAAAATCGGCAAAATCTTCAAGACCCACCATGCGCAGTACGCGCAGGCCCGCCTCGCGAACAAGCTTTTTGGGAAGATTCAGATGTTCTGTGAGGGGCAGGGTGACGTTTTGCACCAGCGACAGCGCGCCAAGCAGCGCGCCATCCTGAAACAGCACGCCCATATTGCGGCGCATGCGCCGAAATTCTTTTTGCGGCAGGGCAAAGAGGTCTTTGCCGCCTATGAGCACATGACCAGCCTGTGGGCGCGAAAGGCCGATAATATGGCGCAGCAGGGTGGATTTGCCGCAGCCGGAACCGCCAAGAATTACAGAAACCTTGCCGCCCGGAAGCACCGCATTGACATCGCGCAGAACCACATGCTCGCCGTAGCCCACGCTAAGAGCCCGAAATTCAATGTCCCATGCCTGCATGAATACCGCCTGTCGCCTCTGATATGGATTATCGGTTGGAGCAGATTATCATTGAAAGTATGCATCTGCTCTGCACGTTTTTTTATAAAAACTCCCGCTAAAAATATTTTGCCAGGCGAATCCTTTTCGCTTTTAAGCAAGTATTTCAACGTGAGAATGCCTTGATGTAGGAGCGCCGTCAGCAGGTGGATGGCCTGCGGGCCTTGTGGCGCTTTGGCAGTATAACGCAGGGAGGCAGGCGGAACAAGTGCGGTTGATGCGCAACGCTGGGGGCGCGGTCGGCGTGATTTTGCGAAGTTTGGCTGGCTGCGCGGGGGAGTGACCCTTCTTACAAACGGGATTCTCCCCCGCCAGACAGACATCTCAAAATAAAAATGCGTTAGTCGGTGGGCATATCGTCGGGGAAGTCCGCGTTGGCATAGACATTCTGAACATCGTCATTGTCGTCCAGCGCGTCCATGAGTCGCAGCACCTTCATGCCCACTTCGGCGCTCACAGCCACAAGATTTTGCGGAATCATGGCCAGTTCGGCTTCCTGCATGGCAATACCGGCAGCTTCCAGCGCATCGCGCACAGAGGTGAAATCGGCCATGGCGGTGTGGATGGTCCACACGTCATCATCGTCGATAATATCGTCTGCGCCGGCTTCAAGAGCGGCTTCCATAATTTTGTCTTCGGGGTAGGCTGCCTTGTCCACGGCGATAACGCCCTTGCGGTCAAACATCCAGCCCACGCTGCCGTTTTCACCCATGGCCCCGCCATGCTTGGTGAAAAGGTGGCGAACTTCGGCCACGGTGCGGTTTTTGTTGTCAGTGGCAACTTCCACCATGATGGCGATGCCGCTGGGCCCGTAGCCTTCGTAGAAGGTTTCTGTCAGGTCGCCGCCTGCGTCTTCACCCGTACCCTTGCGGATGGCTGCCTCAATCTTGTCCTTGGGCAGATTGACGGCCTTGGCGGCGGCAATGGCCGCGCGCAGACGGGAGTTGCCCACAGGATCACCGCCGCCCTTGGCTGCGATGATGATTTCCTTGGCGGCCTTGGTGAAAATCTTGCCGCGTTTGGCGTCCTGGCGACCCTTACGGTGCTGGATATTGGCCCATTTACTGTGACCTGACATAAAACCTCCGAAACCTCATGTAGAGTATGTTTATATACCCGGCGGCGCGTCGTCGGCAACTTCGTGCGAAGTTTCCCCGGCGGTTTCGCCCGGCATGTGCGCCATTGGGGCCGCGCCCGCCTGGCCGCGAAAACCAAGGCCGACAAAAAATGTTTCCTTGCTTTCGGCCCGCGAGCTCTTGGGCTTGAACGATTTGACCGAATCAAAAGACTTGCGCATAGGCGCGAGCAGCTCCTGAATATCCGGCCCCATAAAAATTTTGACCACAAAGCTGCCGCCCTTTTTGAGGTGCAGACAGGCTACAGCCAATGCCTCAACCGTAAGCTCAAGCGAACGGGCCTGATCCGTAAAGCGCGTGCCCGTAGTGCGCGGAGCCATGTCGCTGATGACAACATCAAAAGGCCCCAGCTCCTTGAGTTTTGCTTCAAACTCGGCAGAGCGGTTGAACACGTCTTCCTGCATGAATGTGACTTGCGGCGGAAACACCGTTTCAGTGCTCTGAATGTCGCAGGCAAGCACAAGCCCACGCGTGCCGACCTTTTCCGCTGCACCCATGGACCACGAGCCGGGGGCCGCGCCAAGGTCGAGAACCCGCTGGCCGGGGCGCAGCAGGTGGAACTTGGAGTCCAGCTCCTTGAGCTTGTAGACCGAGCGGGCGGGATAATTCTCGCGCTTGGCCTTTAGAAAATAATGATCTCGGTATTCTTTCATGGTAAATTCCAACAGGGGATCATACCCTTTTTTATCGCGCTCGCCAAGTGCGCAGTGCAGCCCTTCATGACGAGCCGCGCAAAACTGCCGAGCTGGTTGACCTCTGGAGTTTATCAGGATATTTTTTCAATAAGTTTCAAGAACCTTTGATCTCGCACACTATCACCAGTAAGGAGAGGCTATGAAACGGATTCTGTTGGCCGCTTGTCTTGCGGGTTGCGCGCTCGGCTTGGGAGCGCAAACGGTATTGGCGGAAAGCGTTAAAGTTCCTGTGAACAAGATCAGCAGCGAAGGCGTTGGAGAGGCCATCGGCTTTGTTGTTTTTGAGGACGACGGCAAGGGCGGCATGGATATTATGGTTGATGTTGTAGGTATCCCTCAGGGCGGCCACGGCATGCACGTACACGAAAATCCTTCGTGCGCGCCCGCTGCCAAGGATGGCGTCAATGTGGCCGGTCTTGCCGCCGGGGGGCATTATGATCCCACCCACGCTGGCAAACATGAAGGCCCCGGCAAGCATGGGCACAAGGGCGATCTGCCGCTGATAACCGCCGATGCCCAGCAAAATGTGAAGGCCAAGTTGCATGTGACTGATCTGACCACAGCCGACATCAAGGGCCGCTCGCTCATGATCCATGCTGGCGGCGACAACTATTCCGACCAGCCGGCTCCCCTTGGCGGCGGCGGGGCGCGCATCGCCTGCGGCGTGATCAAGTAGGATTATGTTTTTTCATTCACGCGGCGGAAAATTCACCTGTCGCGTGGATAGTTCATGCCTTCCCTTGTGTGGGCCTTGCAGTTCTGGCAAGGGCGCGCCATTATCGGCGCAAAGGATTACCAGCCACAGGGGAGAACCTCCGACTGCCGTAATCGGTGCGGAGTTTTGGATTATTCTGCCCCGCTTGCTTGCCGCAGCGGGGCTTTTTGATGGGACAGTTCCGCAAGGAGCCAGCATTGGCGGAGAAAAATATGGCCGAACAAATTGCGCGCCCGCAGCGAGTTCGCCTGCCGGATTTTGCGGGGCGGGCCGTGAGCCTGCCCGATGGCCCGGAAGCATGGATCTGCCGGGGAGAGGGCGATGCCGTGCTGCTGCTCGGTCTGGGGCCAGAATCAGGAGCAAACCTGCCGCAGGTTTTGCCCCTGCTTGCCAATGCTCCCGCCGTCTACTGGCTGGAATCCCCAGTTGTGGCCCGCGCCCTGGAGGCATGGAGGCAGGAGACCGGGCTTTTGCCACGCGAACCTCTGCCCGTCCATTGGCGTGCGGTGACCGCAGAGCAGGTTGAGGCTTTGTCCGGGCAGTGTCGTTACTACATTTACGCGCCCGGCTTACGGCTTGATCCTGAATTTTGGGGGCCGTTGCTGGGCCGGGTGGATGCGTCTCTCGCCCTTCCTGCATCTGCAACGCCGAGTGGGCCCATGACGGCAGCGGGCAGGGGAGGCTTCCCTAGAGTTGGGGCAGGCGCGCGCGGGGCAGTTCTGCTGCCGGGCAACGATGGGCAGTTGCTGCACCAGGAATTACGCACGGCTCTTGCCGAATGCGGTTTCGGGCCGATGGTGGATGCCCTGCCTCAGCCTGCATCTGGCATGGGCGGAGCGCAGGCGTCCCGTGAAGATGATTTTTTGGCCCGCTGGCGCACCCTCTTGGAAGGGGGCAAGCCCGCATGTCTGCTCTCGGTAAACATGCGCGGGCTGGATGCTGATGGGCGCGTTTTCGAGCTTTGCCGGGCCGTTGGAATTCCCGTTGCCCTGTGGTTTGTGGACAATCCCTGGCATGTTTTGTCTGGCGCGCGGCTGCCCTGGTGGCGGGATGCCCATATTTTTGTGACGGATGCCAGCTTTGTGGACAGCCTCAGAGCATACGGCGCAGACCGGGTTTTTCATCTGCCTCTGGCTGTTGCGCAGCATATGTGGCGCGAACTGCCGGATTTTGCTCCCACCTCCTTTAATATGGAGCCGCCCCTGTTTGTGGGGCGTTCCGCCTTTCCTGAAAAAGAACGCTTTTTTGCGGCGGCCAGTGTGCCGCAGGCTTTGGAGGCTGAGGCCGCAACGCTGCTTGAGGCCAGCACCGGCCCGCAGAATGCGCCGCATTTTTTCTGGTGGCATGACAAACTGAGGGGCAGGCTGTGGCCTGGCTATGATGCGCGCTGTCCGGGCCTTGGGGCCGAGCGCTGCGCACAGGCCAACAGGCGACGCTGGCTCTTGGCCGCAGGGGCTGGCAAGGTTGGCGGGCTGCGAGTTATCGGCGATGACGGCTGGAAGCCCCTGCTGCCTGGCACGGAAATACTGCCGCCAGTAGATTACTATACGGCACTGCCCGAAGTGTATGCGCGGGCAGAAGCCGTGCTGAACGTGACGAGCCTCCTATTGCCGCACAGCCTGAGTCAGCGCCATTTTGACGTCTGGGCCAGCGGCGGGTTGCTGCTCAGTGATGCCACATCTGGATTGGAAATCTTCCCTGCGGAATTGACCAAACCCATGACATTGCGCGGGCTAAACGACTTTATGGTCAAGCGCGCATGGTTTCGGGCGCATCCGCAAGCTGCGTATGATCTGCGGCGGGCATGGCGCGAGCATCTGCGCGCGCAGCACGGCTATGATCAACGTATTCAGCAGATTATCGAAAGTTTTGCCTGACAGGCGGCGGAGGCTGGATGCACAGCTGAACAGGAGAAAGGCTTGACAAGTCGAGCGGTTTTGCCTATTGCTCATTTCCTGCGTTAAGCTTTCCATTGTGGGGAAGTAGCTCAGCTGGGAGAGCATCGCCTTCGCAAGGCGGGGGTCGAGGGTTCAAATCCCTTCTTCTCCACCACAATATCAAGGGGTTACCTGATTCAGGTAACCCCTTCGTTGTTTGTCCCAATACCATTCCCAACACGCCCGCTAAAAAACAGAAACAATCAGTAATAAAACTCTCGGACGATATGCCCTTCTTTTGGGGAAAACTGAAGAACTCCCAGATGGTTCCTATCCTCAATCCCATCATAGCCCCTTCCACCATTTCGCTCTACTCACTTTTCGCGTGAATCGTTGATGCGCAATCTATGCGCAGTCTATCTGGAGCTATGCTGCTCTAGTAGGCATTTTTTTGTTTTTTCCAGATATGGCTCAGAGTGCCAAAACTCAAGAATCTCTTAGAGCCGTGCTCCCTCGCCGTTTTTTTAAAAACGGCGTCATTACTCGTAGTGTATAGTTGAGTTACTCGCGAGATTTTTTTGTGGAGGAAAAGGACATGAATGAAGGAAGCGCGGTGCTCAAAGAAAAGAATCAAAATCAATGGCTGACTGAAGTAGAAGTTAGCGAACTCACAAAATTAAGCTTGTCAACGCTCAGGGCGCATCGGTTTTACCGAAAGGGCATGCCGTATTCGAAGGTGGGAAGATCTGTGCGGTATAGCTTGGCGGATGTTGCGGATTTTATGGAATCTCGTCGAATTGTCACTGAAAGCATATAGGGAGACCAACTCATGCAATCTGCAAGAGATCCTCCTTCATCACTCATGATGCCTTTCGTAGAAGATCAGTAAGGCAAGATAACTGACGACCGGCCCTTCCCGACTCGACACCCTAATCGCGCCTTCAAAAAAGGCGCACCTGATGGAGGCTGATATGTCCGATGGAATGACTACGGAGTCATCCGGCAACGGCATCGCTGTCGCGGAAAATCATGATGCAAAAATAATGTCCCCCGAGATGCGTGATGCGCTTTCCGAGTTTAAAGAAGAGGTGCACAGCATATTGCAGCTTCCCACTGAAGATATGGCTAAAATCGACCATATCGAATGCCAGCTGGACTGGAAGCCTGTGTTGACCACCCGCCTTTACCTCAAAAAACCTTAAACTTGATGGCAGGAGAAGCAGGGCTCTACCTGCTTCTCCTGCCAGTAGAGGTAACAATGACATTCGATTATCAAGATATGATTAAAGAGGCTGAAAAAACGGGCCAGCCGGTCACCAGAGTTCGCCAGCTCGGTTGCCATGACTATACTTCTGTCCCGGTAGCCGAAAAAATTATTGATACAACGGCAAGGGTATCGCCTTCCTCCCGTTGTTATCAGTGCTATCAACCCTCATTTGCCCCAATGAGGAACACTCGGACACAATTTAAATACCTGATCGTCAGATGGCTCTCTCGCCAGCATCCCTATAAAGCAAAAGACAGCATTGCCTTGACCGGGGAGGACTCATTCTCCCTTGTCTTCAGCAAGGTGCTTGGCACGGCAAACACCTCAAGCATCTATGGCCTGAATGATGATCTGGTCGCGGTGGCTATTTTCGAAGCCCTCCTTGAACGCGAGGCTTCGCGCCAATATCGTTCCGGTAACAATCCTCATCTTCAGAATATTCTGAGTATCAATGAGGGCTGCGGTCGCGATACCATGACAGTTTTCGGTGAGCTTGGGACTGATAACGAGCTGAAGTGGAGCATTAACCACAGTCAAAGCAGAGGGACCACATGGATTAGGCTGTTTTGCGCTGTCTTTAACTTGACCAGAATGGACGCTCTGACCACCTTGGCGAATATCCTCGGTATGAGTTTTGAAAATCTTTCTAAACTTTCCAGTGGTCAGCATGCTCTTGAACCAAACGGTGGATCGCGGCCAATTGAAGATGTGCCTGCCTCTCTTCACCTTCCTGAGCTTCCGGCTGGTCCGACCTGTGCTGAGTTGATGGAGAAAAAGTACATCTACGGCAATGCTGGTCAGATAATCGGAGCCATCCTGCGCTATAGGCTGAATGAAAATGATTTTTGTCTGCCTGCCACAGTTGGTCGTGGAGTTCTTTGCGTGGGCAACTACAAGCCGACAGCCCATTTTCTTAACCAGCACCTTATGGACCAGTGTCCATTTGCTCCGGTCATTTTTTTTCAGGACATGCGAACAGCCCTGGCCTTTGAGCGCATACTTGGAGAGGCCCGAAGTTACAATTCCGAAGAATTTATTGTGACGGGCCATCTTGGGAATGACCTTTCTGTGCTGCCTTGGAATTACTTCCATGGCCATGAGATTGTGTTCATCCCTGCTCCGACAAAAGAGTGCATGGCCATGATCAAGCTGTACAGAGATCACACGATAGGCGGGCAGGCTAAAAATTTTCAGGTGTACCCTGGATTCTTGCTCCACACTCCACCTGACAGCAACTTGAATGAACCTGCGAGGAGCGTCTCAGCGATTGAAGGCGAACTGCTGAAAAATACAGTAGTAATTGATGAAGTAGAGCACCCATATTGGTTGACCCGTCAGGTAATCAAGAAAACCGTTTCCTATGAAGAGTTCATCGAATGGGGCCAGAATTTGGGCATTTTCAAAAAGCCCAAAGCGCAACGCACTAACGATGTGGCCGCAGCGAGCAATTCCCTGTCGCTGTTTAAACCTAACTCTACCCCTGCAACCCCTCAGCCAACAGACATCACAGACGTTACCACCGGACAAATTTTTGTGTCTGGCGGAATTACCCTGTTACATGGCTTGAAGGATTCCGGAAAAAGCATCACTTGCATTGCTGCTGCCAAGGCTATCCTCACTGGTGCACCTCTGGTTAAGACTATATCTGGAGGGGAGCCGGGCAAGATTTTGTATCTGGACAGCGAAACGCCGCAGGACTTACTAACAGCACGGCTTGACCAGTTTGGACTTGTTGGCGAAGTTGACAGCCGCCTGTTTCTGCTTTCAAAGTTTGATCATAAGGCCACTGGCTATGCCTTTTCTATTACAGATTCGTTGTTTCGTGACAATGTGGAAAAAATGTTGAGTGAATTAGGGTGCCGGTACCTCGTACTGGATAACTTGACCTCGCTTATGGCTGATGGGGGGCTCTACCAAGCGCAGACGGTCAGCCAACTCTTCAACTGGATTGAACACCTCGCACGTCAAGGCGTGGGTGTAATCATCGTCAGTCATACTCTGGACGACTCCAATGCAGGTACGGCCGCCTCAAAAGCCAGGGGAAGTCAGGAGTTTTCTATCCGCGCCCATACGGAAATTGTGTTGATTCGGAGTACTGAGATTTTGCAGCAGCAACTCGGCAGCAAGACCGTTCAGCGCGCGGCAGCGCAGGACGGTTTGACGGTTGGTATTTGTTTTAAGGTCTGCAAGGCCGCCTGCGTACTTCAGAAAAAAAACATCTGGTTGCATTTGCCTCTCGGGGCATCGAAGTGGGAACTTTTGGCTATTACTGGGGCTGACGGGACGGAAATTGAGTTTGCTCAAGACGGCTCTAAGTCAAAGTATGATTCCACGATTCAGGCCGACTTGTTAGCTGAGGAGGCAATGTCTGAAATTTCAACCATCCTCGACACCTTGCCTGATGACGAAAAAAAGGTATACGGCATGGCCCGAGCTGCAGGTAGTGTCAAAACCGCAGATATCACGCAGAAGCTAGATTGCAGTGACAGGAAAGCCCGTAACCTCACAAAGAGCCTAGAGGCACAGGGGCTTTTGGAACCTGATGGTGGCAAGGGATCTCAACGGGGATACCGCATAAGGATTCGCTCAGAGCGAATCCAGTGATAGTAATCACAAAAAGCCGGACGCTTTTAGGCAGAAAGCGTCCGGCCAACCGCAATGGCTCACTAAACAAAGCTATATGAATAGTAGGGGATCTGTCTGAATTTTTTAATCTGTCGAAACAAAATCTTTTGCTTTAAAAAAAGCCCCAGCACAATGCCAGGGCTCTGCGGGGAAACTGCAGCGTTAAACCAATGTGTAGGAAACAGCTCAGGACGTCAACATGGATGAGGTGAATTTTTTAATGCAAAACGGAACAAAAAAGAATGTTCGAAAATCGTATGAGATTCGTCCCTTCTGGGGGAAAGACTTCGGGCAGTCAGGCTAAACTCTATCGCTAGCAGATTTGCCCTTCAAAACAAGCCAAGCTTGCCGAAAACAATACCTCCAAAAATACCTAGATTGAATAGCAGCCTTTTTACTAAACCTAATGCCCAGCCCCACTTCCTCGAAGGGTGCTGTTCATGTTGGTGATATTTGCAGAGCACGGATACAACTTGGCCCATCAGTTTCCTGCCAAAACGTGTTCATCCTGCATTGACCTGCAAAAGCATTCAACATTGGGGGGCATGGCCGAAATCAAGCCCCCCGCACCTGCATCAGCCTGCATTATTGTGAAACTCCCCTGCATTTTTGCCTGCATTTATCCTGCACAATGACCTGCATGCAGGGCATGAAAACATCAAATATGAATAAATTCAATATGTTAAACTAGCCGCCATTTCTCAGTGTCGGAGCAAAAAGCGGTTGTCCTGCCGGCAAGCTGAAGCAATCGATGGTGGCTCCTAGAAGCTTCATGGAGGGAGGACACCTTGTTGAACCAAGGTCTATTGCCAGAGGTCAACGCCTGCGGTGAGCTGCAGCTGCCCCCCATGTCGAGGCAGATTTACTACAGGTATCGCTTGGATGTGCACACACCATCCGTCCATCTCCACCCCAGTCGATCAGCTGCCTGGCTTGTCCTACTCCGCAACCTTAAGGCGCCTCAACAGTCAAGTGTCTTGCTCTTGTCATCAGATATAAACTTTGTCGCATAATATATTATGCTGAAATAATGGAGTAATTTTTTCAAAACACTCCATATGGCCTTGCAATTCTAAAGAGTCACTTTCCCCGGTTAATTGGTAATATCTTTAAATAGTTATAAACAAACATAGCAGGCTAGATAGCCATTACCCACCATTAGCAAACAACACAGGGGTATGCATTACCAAGATGCATACCCCTGTTATTATTTATTCAACCACCTAAATAAAATGACTTTTATAAAAATTGGAGGACTATCATGCAAAAGACCACCACATCAAACACGTATCGTGGCTACTCTATCAACACAGGCAAAGGCAACAACCTGCCATGCAGCACAAAATGTTTAGATCAACTCATTGATACCGTTGAGTATATGTCAGAAAATCACTCAAGGTTTTTTGCTGTAAGAGCAGATGTACGCTCGGAACAGGACTCTGAAAGAGTCCTTACAAGAAGAGATGTTACTCGTGTTATTGAGAACACCAAAAGAAACATCAACTCAAGATTTAAAGGCTCGAAGAACAACCCAGATATAAAATTCATTGTAACAACAGAGCAAACCTCACCAGAGGCTAACCCTCACTACCATGTCATGGCATTTGCTAACGGCAATGCCATCCAGAATGGTTACTCCATCTTTACAGAGCTCAACAAGCAGGTAAAAAACAAGCTTGATACTGACAATGATGGACTTGTCCATTTCTCAGGAAGTAATGGCAAAACAGGTATTATGATTGACAGAAACTCTGATGATTTTGAGCAGCAGATGAATAATACTGTTTATGCTGGCAGTTATCTGGCTAAAACTAGATCCAAGGAACACAACCCGAAGGGGTCAAGGGTGTCATCCTCAAGCAGACGAACTAAGAGTAATATCAACTAAAAATTGCTGATTCTGCTGATATTAACGTACAAAATTCCATGAGGATCTAGATATATAACAAAAGAAAATCATTAGAAAAGGTGAGTGTTGTTTTCACGAGCAACACTCACCTTCATTTCTCATTCTTCAGATTCATCACCCGGGCAGTCTCTGCCACCAAGTTGACCAATGCTTCCTGCCCTTCATCAGGAACGGTCATTAAGATTTCCGCAATGGAAGTAGCTTTTTCAAGGACCTCATCCGATTGGGTTCGGAAAAAATAGCTGACAGGACATTGCAGATGGGCAGCGAGGTCTTCAAGGCGGCTCATTTTAGGCGCGATCTTCCCTTTTTCCATCCGTGTCATGGCATCCTGAGTTATGCCCAGTAATGTTGCCAATTCCTTTTGGCTCAGCCCAAGTTGCCTGCGGCGTACAGTGATATTCTCTCCAACAAGCTCTGCAAGTTTCATAAGCATACCTCTTAATTACATTTGCCATGAAATTTGCATCACCAGCTTAAGATTTTTAAATTTAATTATCGACTTTTAAAGTCTATAAAGCTAGAATTGAGCTGGCTTGACGCTTGAACCAATCAGAATGTTGCCAAGGGCAAGGAGGGAAAATGGGATTTAGATCAATGCAGAAGGTAGTCTTGGCATTAGCCCTAGTGGCGGTAAACCCCATCAGCTCAAACGCTGCCGACATATGGGACACCACTGGAGGAATAACGCTCAGCAGCGACACGGCAGTGACTTCCACAACTGCTACCTCGCAGTCAGAGAACATTGCCATCAGCAGCGGAACAACTCTGCGACTCAACAATGGAACGCTTAATCAGGCGACAGGATTGGGTACAGCTCCGCTCCATCTGGAAAACAGCGGCTCCATCTCCGTACAGGGCGTCAGTGGCCTTGAAGACCGGCTCAATGGTCGAGTTGTGATCCGGGGAGGTTCTGTAGTGTTTGGGGACAATGCGTCTCTGGTGAGCAATAGCCTGTCCATCCGCGAAGGAACGACGATCACGCTAGACTCAAGGGCAGGAAGCCTGACCACAAGCAGTCTGGGGATAGACAGTTCACGGATAAACATCCCTCTGGTGGCAACGCAAGCATCTGATGCGCCCATCAACCTTGGATATGCGGGCAACGGGTATGCAGCGAGTGGTAGCGGTGTTCTCAGCTTTAACCCGCATCAGACTGGAACGGTTGATCTTGGCACCATCACCATCAATGGCCTGGTTACAGACGTTACCAAGGCAAAAATCGGAGTGGGACAGACCCAGAACATTTATCTCGCCACCGGCGTGACCTCTATTGATCAAGGCAGTGCCGCCACTCCCGTTTCAGATTTGTCAGCGGTGCAGCTAACGACCAATGATGTGCTCTTTTCCATGTCCGGCCTGACTTATAGTGGTAACTCTTTGCTGGCTTCAGTATCGCGCAGAGCGGCTCAGGCTGCCATGCCTATGTTGCCCAAAGAACTGGCTGGCATTGTTGATGGTTACACCCCTGGGACCAATGCTTTTATGGATTCGGCGGTGACCAAGGGTTCGTCGGCAGCTCAGGCCGTCACCTCGGCCTCCTATGCTTCCTCTGTAGGGGCCGGGGGCATGGCCGCAGTTTCCACAAACACACAAAACGTTGGGGCAATCGCTGCCCGAGCCTCAGGCCAAGCTATGGCTCCGGGAAGCGTTACCGCATCGCTTTCCAGAGATTCAGGAGGCCAGTCCGGCATGAGTGCGGGCGATTCGTTGGATGATTCGTTGTGGAAACAAGGCTTGGGCATATGGGCCAGCCCCGTTTACATGCATGATCGTGGATTCGGCATCAGTGTGGGCAGCTTTGATACCGGCTATAACGCTGACACGTATGGTCTTGTGTTCGGTGCGGACTACACCTTCGGGAACTATCGGGTGGGCGTGGCTGGCAATCTTGGCGCAGGCTATGTGCAGTCAACCGGAGACCTGGCCAAAACAAAGAATCATCTCAATTATGGCGGTGTGAGCCTCTATGGTAGCTGGAATCTTGATCCCTTCACGCTGACTGCCAGCGGTGGCTGGATGCGTACCCACAACAGCCTAGATCAGGAAAATGTGGCCGGGAATCTCACTGCCGACTATGACGCTGATCTTTGGTCTGCCAATCTGCTGGCGGAGTACACCTTGCATGCCGCCAGCGTGAACATCATCCCCAGCTTGGGTGTCAGTTACGGATTCTATGATCAGCACAAATTTGACACCGAGATGCAAGGTTCTGCCATTGCCAATAATGGTCGAGCACAACTGAACATCGTCAACATTCCCGTTGGCATTCGCGCGAATACGGACTTTTCTGTCGGCAATGGCGTTTTGACGCCAGAACTGCGCGCCCGTTGGATTTCCAGTGTGGCTGATACGCACCTGAAGTATGACGTCCGCATGCCTGGCAGCACTGGTGTGGCTTCAGCAAATAGTCCAATGCTGGACAACCAGACAGGAGAAGTCGGAGCCGGGCTTAAATACGGCATCGGTGATTTTTCCATAACAGCCAACTACGACTATCAATTCTCTGAACACCATGCTTCACACGGCGTGAATGCTCTTATGCGCCTGGAATTTTAGCAGAGTGGGCTACTGTCTTTCTGGACAGTGGTCCCTTCCAAAGACTGTAACTGAAAAATCAAACGAACTGGAGCTGACAAAAATGGCCATGCTGGAAACGGCGTTCCGGTACGCCAAAAAGGTATGGGATTTCGTTGATAATTTGGTGGATGAAAAAAACAAGGAGATTGCAAAATATCAGTCGAAATACCGCGATTATAGCAGGGATGAGTTGATTCAGCGGTGCCAGGACTCTGATTGCTTGGCTGAAAAAGTGGCGATCGGGAGTATTATGAAGAAAAATGGCTGGATACCACCTAAAAAAGACGGCGCAGAAGGAGAAGAATTATGAGCAGATGCAGTCGGTGCAATGGTAAGGGAAGAATTGAATGCCCGCTGGAATACGGCACTAACCGCCACCCTGAAAATTGTCCCTCATGCGGAGGGGATAACTGGGTGACCTGCCCGGACTGCGATGGCAGCGGACAATCTGACGACGATTAGCGTTGAAAACGCAATTGATGTTGACCTTCCCCTCATGGGCTCTGTTGGATCAGGGCCCATTTTTTTGCATCTGCCCCTCCCCGTTTTATTCTGGCACAACAGCCCTCCACAACGACAAAATGCTATTCAACCCTTTTGCAAATGGCTAGAAAGGTTATATGCAAAGCAAGCCTAATGTGGTCTCAACTTATTGAACACATTGGCGGAATTGCCATACTCTAGCTGCAATTATTGAGAAGTCCGTCTAAAACTTCGCCGAGCATTTTTAACTCTACGTATTTTGCAACAGACTTAGATGTTCTAATCCCCTGCATTTCTTACATTGCCGCTAATAGCCACATGGTTAGCCCAGTTTTTTTGTAGCATGCCCTTGACAAAGATACAGCACATGGCGATGACTGTTTTTAAATCATATCGGCAGGATGTGGCAAGATGCCGTAGCCCTCTGCACACGTCTTTTGCGACATAGCGCCTGCAACAACGGAGGTGGTATATGGCTAAGGCTTTTTCCAGTTCGGTATCAGGAAGTGCAGATTTCATTTTTTTTAACCAAACAGCCCCCTCGGCATCCTCTGCCACATCACCTATCAGGTGGGCACTACACGAAAGCATTCGGGCAAATACGTGCAACGAAGCATCTGCCCCAAGGCGTGTCACGAGGCTTGCCACATCCCTAGTGGGTTCTGTATGCGGCGCACCGGCTCCTAACTGTGAGTCAATAAGATAGAGCATCTGGGCAATGACAGCAAAGTTGCGCGTGCCCAAGGCCTGGGTGCTTACGGCATTATGATCGTGCATGCGGTATTGCAATAACACCTCTGACAGGTTGTCCATCCTACCTTGGGGCAACATGCGCAACCAGAGATCGTAATCTTCTGCCCGGGGGAAAAAAGGACGATAGTTACCAGCTTTTAATACCGCTTCACGTCTGAACATAACGCTGGGATGAGAAATGGGACACCCCCACAACAGCGCTTCGGCTAGTGAGGGCCAGCTAGGCAAGGTTACAACCCGCCCTAGGTTGCCATTTTTATCTACATATTGGAAGGCGCTGCCCAAAAGTATCAGCTCTGGCTGTCGTCGCATCGCATCTACCTGCACCGCAAAGCGCTGTGGCAAAGCAATATCGTCAGCATCCATGCGGGCTACAAGCTTTGCACTCGCCCGTGCCACACCTCGGGCCAGAGTCTGCCCTAGGGAACTTTTACCTTCGCGCAACAGGACGAAGCGGGGATCTTGCCGACAAAAATCTGCCAAAAAGTTACTGCTTCCGTCAGAACTTGCATCACATAAAAGACATTCAAAATCAGCGTACGTCTGGTTCTGAATAGACTCCAAAGCTGGACGCAAAAAAATGCCAGCATTATAGACAGGCAGAACAACACTAAGAGGTACAGATTTATATGTCATAATTCAAACTATTATAGTTCATTACTATTACTGGAAATAAATCTTTCATTATTTAAACAAGATTCATCAGGAACCCTCAGTTCATTCCCATCAAAAAAGAAATAACAGCTTTACATATCGCAAGCCAAATAAAATCCACTTACCTCCAGCTTTCGCATGCCCAGAATAGAACTCACACCGCGGGTAGCGCATTGGTCGCAGGATACTGGCAACAGATTTGACAAGACCATGTCAGATAAATTCATCCCTGTATAACAGCGTTGTGGAGCACTTGCCAACCATGCTGTATATGAATAAGATGTACATAAATAAAGAATGACTTGTTTACTGTATTTGCTGCTTACGATA
>CDZQ01036802.1_pt1 | contig 18339 bp, 19 predicted proteins | sample 554831 | NCBI WGS metagenome assembly CDZQ01 (sample SAMEA3182112, study PRJEB8094) | gut metagenome | biome: human; feature: gut; material: Stool; isolation source: human stools | place: Canada | collected 2013-05-06
TTGCCCACGCCGGGAGGGCCCGCAAAGCAGAGGATGGGGCCCTTGGACTGCGGATTGAGCTTGCGCACGCTCAGGAATTCAAGGATGCGGTCCTTGATTTTGTCGAGCCCGCAGTGGTCTTCGTCAAGAATTTCCTTGGCATGGACAATATCCAGCCTGTCGCGCGAAAGCTTTTTCCACGGCAGTTCCACCAGCCAGTCAAGGTAGGTGCGCACCACGTTGGCCTCGGAAGAGTCGGCGTGCATGCCCGAAAGGCGGCGCAACTGCTTGTCGGCTTCCTTGCGCACGTCCTTGGGCAGGCCTGCTTTTTCAAGGGCCTGCTTGAGGTTTTCAAGGTCTTCCTCGCCGTCTTCATCCTTGTCGCCAAGTTCGGTGCGGATAGCCTTGAGCTGCTCGCGCAAAAAATAATCCTTCTGCGCCTTGTCCATGCCTTCGCGGGCCGAGCTCTGTATGCGCGCCTGCACGGTGGCGACTTCCACCTCGCGTTGCAACTGTGTGTTGACCAGCATGAGGCGGTCAATGGGATTCTCCGCTTCGAGAATGCGCTGTGCATCTGCGGTTTTCATGCGCATATTGGCGGCGATAAGGTCGGCCAGGCGGCCCGGATCGTCCACACCCTGCAAAACTGCAAGCACGTCTGGCGAGGAAAGACCGCGCAGGGTCAGCACCTTTTCGCTCTGCTCGCGCACGGAGCGCAACAGAGCCTCCACCGTGGCATCTACCACAGGGATTTGTTCGGGCAGGGTTTCGATGCGCGCTTCAAGGAATGGTTCCACCTGACGGTAGCCCGTAACCCGTGCGCGGCTGACGCCCTGCACAAGAATTTTCACCCGCGAATCGGGCATCTTGAGCATGCGCATAACCTGCACCACGGTGCCGACCTCGTAGAGGTCTTCCGGCTTGGGGTCTTCGGTGGCTTCTTCTTTTTGCGCGCACACAAGCAGGTGCCGTCCGTTTTTCAGGGCTGCGTCCACGGCCTGCACGGATTTGTCGCGCCCGATAAAGAGCGGCAGGATCATATAGTTGAAGATAACCACGTCTCGAACGGGCAACACGGGCAGCGTGTCGGGAATGCTCTGCGCCGCTGTATTGAGGCTGCCCTCGTGATCCAGCGCTTCGGGCGCGTTCATTTCCGCCTTGTCCGTTTCGCTGTCGATGGCAGGTTCTGCCTCAATGGGCTCTTCCTGATGCAGCAAAATGTCTTTTTCATTGATGTCAGCCATATATATTCTCCCCGACTGCTTTCGATTCAAATGCGTTGCGATTGCGTTATGCTGTAGCAGTCTCCATCAGTAACGATGACATGATCCAGAAAGCGCAGCCCCATGCGGGGCGCCAGTCTTTGCAGTTCTTCTGTCAGCAGGCGGTCTTCCTGCGAAGGCCCCGGGTTGCCGCCGGGGTGGTTGTGCACCAGAATTATGCCGCTTGCCTTACGGAGCAGGGCCGCTTCAAGAACGTCCCTTGGGTAGATTGAAACTTCTGCAATGCCGCCCCTGCGCAGGCGCTCCCAGGCCATAAGGCGGTTGCGCCTGTCTACCAGCGCCAGCCAGCATTCTTCGTGGGGGCTTGTGCCAAGCCGGGCCTGCGCCATGCGGGCCACGGCCTCGGGTGTTGCCAGAACTTCCTTTTGCCGCAGCTCTGCCGCGGCGTAGCGCGCCCGCGTTTCGCCCAAAACACGCCATAAGGCCAGCAATCCCGGCCCGAAACCGGGCACCTGCAAGAGTTCTTCGGGCCTTGCGTCCAGCGCTCCGCGGATGCTGCCAAACTCCTGTATCAGTTCCTTGGCGAGGGGCTTTGTGTCCTTGCGGGTCAACCCGTAGCCAAGCAGCAGCTCCAGCACTTCATAATCCGCCACTGCTGTGGGTTCCAGTTCCAGTCTTTGCCGTAGCCGCTCACGATGCCCGAGGCTTGTGGGCGGGGTGGATGTTGGCTTTGCTGTCATAAAATAAGCAGTCTTGGAGGTTGCGCAAGGGGGCGGGCGGATAAAGGCGCATGCATCCCGCAAATCCTTTGCCGTTTTTTATGTGAGCGAAAATGATAAATGCGGGCCGCAGCGGAATATGGGCCGCAATAACCGCATTTGCACCGCGCGAGGCTGGCGCGGCGATGTTCTGCCCGGCGGGTTGCGTCAGGTGCGGGTGCGGCCTGCGGCAAACAGGTCTGTCATGCGGGCCGCGAGATAGTCCAGGCTCTGGCTTGGCGATCTGCGGCCGCTCTTTACCTGCAACTCCGCATCCATAACAGTGGACATGCACTCCGCGAGCACTGCGGGGCCGAGCCGGGTTGCCAACTGCTTTTTAAAGGAGGCCTCGTTGGGATGTACGCGAACCTTTTCGCCCGCCCACAGTTGCCAGAGCAGGCGCAACTCGCGCGCCAGCAGGGCCAGCAAAGAAAACAGCAGGCTGTCTCCGTCCTGGCTGCGCGAAAGTTCCTTCCACACGGCGGTGAGGTTGCCCGCCTCCATGTGCCGGATGCAGTCAAAGACGTTGCACTCTGGATTCCAGGAAGCCGTGGCGGTCATGGCCAGGGTGATGGTGCCCTGGTCGGGAACCTGATCCGTCCCTTGGGAATCTGCTTGTGATTTTTCACGGGCAACATCTTGCGCGGTATTACGCAGCAATTGCAGCTTGATCAGCTCGTTTTCAATGGCCAGGGCATCGGGCGGCACAGAGGCGCAGAACTGCTCCAGGGCGTCCTGTTCAAAGCGCAGGCCAAGCTCGTGCGAGCGTTGCAGCACATGCTTTTTGACCGCCCGTTCGTTCAGGCCGTCCTGCCGCCATATCCAGCCCTGCTGATCGGCAAAGGCCATGCAGCGCAGCTTGGCAATGTGCGCGGGGATCTTGGGCTGGCCTTTGTCCCAGGCCACTTCCATACAGAAAAAGGGCCAGCACTGTTCTGAGGGCCGGGCCAGCGCATGCGATACCTTTTTCCACACCGCTGCGGGCCACAAGTTGGCCTGCCGCACCACCAGCACACGCGGCGCGCCGAACAGCCCTTGCAGGGTGAGCTGCTCCCAGAAGCGCGGCGAGGGTTCCTCGTCACCCCAGTAGACGTGCCTTTCCCACTGCCCGCTGGCGGGCGGAAAGGAAGAAAGCAGCTGCTCCATGCGCGCGCGCAGCAACTGCCCGTCAGGGCATACAAGAAAACTGAATCCGGGATGTGCCGCGCTCATGATGTTCCGTGGTTCTGAAAATTGATAAAAAAAAGACTGCCGTAGCAGCCTCGGAATAAAACCCGCCCGGAATAGATTCCGCCTTGGAATAAATCCCGCAAATCCAGGTTTGTCATCTGGTAAAACTGCCAACGCAGTCAGTATAGGTACAAAAGGGGGAACGGGGAAGGGGTACACAGGCGGAAGGGGCGTTTTTCATCTGCGAAAAACAGTCCCTTCCGCCATGATAATCAATTAGTTGGCAACGATGTTGACCAGTTTGCCGGGAACCACCACCACCTTGCGCACGGTCAGCCCGTCAATGTGGCGCTGTACGGAGGAATCAGCCAGTGCGGCCTGTTCCATGGCGGCTTTGTCCGCGGCGGCGGGTATCTGCACCGTGCCACGCAGCTTGCCGTTGACCTGAAGGGCCACGGTGAGCATGTCCTGAACGGTAGCGGCGTCGTCCCACTTGGGCAGAAGTTCGCTGGCAAGCTGGGTGCCGTGCCCCAGGTGCTGCCACAGTTCTTCGCAAACATGGGGCGTGATGGGCGAAAGCAACGTAAGCACGGAGGCCATGGCCGACGAGAATACGCGGCGGTCGCCTTCCGTGACGCCAAGCTTTTCGCGTGAAAGGTACATGGTGTTGACCAGTTCCATTACTGCGGCAATGGCCGTGTTGAACTGGAAGCGGTCGCCCATGTCTTCGCTGCATTTTTTGACCGTAAGGTGCTCGCGGCGTCGCAGGTCGCGGGCTTCCTCGCTCTGGGCGTCCTCGGCCGTGGACTGGCAGGCCTTGAGGGGCAGCAGGCGGTCTTTTTCGTCATCAAAAAGACGCCACACGCGGCCAATAAAGCGCGACGCGCCTTCGATGCCAGAATCCGACCAGTCAAAGTCGCGCTCGGCTGGCGCGGCAAAGAGGCAGAACAAGCGCACCGTATCCGCGCCGTACTTGGCGATCATGTCGGAAGGCGCAACAACGTTGCCCTTGGACTTGGACATCTTGCTGCCGTCTTTCAGCACCATGCCCTGGGTGAGCAGGTTGGCGAAAGGCTCGTTGAGTTCGGCAGGGAAAAAGCCCAGATCGCGCAGCACCTTGGTGAAAAAGCGCGAGTAGAGCAGATGCAGGATGGCGTGTTCCACGCCGCCAATGTACTGGTCAACGGGCAGCCAGTACTTGAGGGCCTCCGCGTCAAAGGGGCCATCTTCCTTGCGGGCGCTGGTGTAGCGGGCGAAATACCACGAGGATTCCACAAAGGTATCCATGGTGTCGGTTTCGCGCCGGGCGGTTCCGCCGCACTTGGGGCAGGTGCACGAGGCGAATTCCGGCGTTTCCGGCAGGGGAGAGCGCCCGTCTTCGCGGATTTTCACGTCCATGGGCAGCAGCACGGGCAGGTTTTCTTCCTTTTCAGGCACCACGCCGCACTTGTCGCAGTAAATGACGGGGATGGGCGCGCCCCAGTAGCGCTGGCGCGAAATGTTCCAGTCGCGCAGGCGGAACTGCGTGGTGGCCTTGCCCTTGCCGTCCTTTTCCAGCGCCTGAGCCACGGCCTTTTTGCCGTCCTCGTTGGCGGTGCCGTCAAAGGGACCGGAATTAACCATGAAACCTTCAGCGGTGTAGGCTTCGGTCAAGGTTTCAGGATCAATCTGCTCATCCTTGGGGCTGATGACCACACGTACGGGCAGACCGTATTTGCGGGCAAACTCAAAATCGCGCTGGTCGTGGGCGGGCACGCCCATAACCGCGCCGGTGCCGTAATCGGCCAGAACAAAGTTGCCCAGCCACAGCGGCACGCGCTGCCCGGTAAAGGGATGTACGGCGTAGGCACCGGTGAAGATGCCTTCTTTTTCCAGAGAATCGGACTGGCGGTCGATGCGGTCCATATTGCGGATGCGATCAACAAAGGCGCGCACTTCATCGGCTTTTTCGTAGCCTTCGATGAGCTTTTCCACCAGCGGATGCTCGGGGGCCAGCGTCATGAAGGTCACGCCAAAGAGCGTGTCGGGTCGCGTGGTGAACACGTCTATGCCCGTGACGCCTTCTGCCTTGAGGCCCGCGTTTTCCAGACCAAAAGTGATGGCCGCGCCCGTGGATTTGCCAATCCAGTTGCGCTGCATGGCGATAACGCGGTCGGGCCAGTCGCCTTCAAGGCTTTGCAGGTCTTGCAGCAGTTCATCGCCGTAAGCCGTGATCTTGAGGAACCACTGGGTCAGATCCTTCTGCTCCACGCGGCTGTCGCAACGCCAGCAAAGGCCATCGACAACCTGCTCGTTGGCGAGCACCGTGTGGCACGAGGGGCACCAGTTCTGCGCCGCCTTTTTGCGGTACACGAGCCCTTTTTCCAGCAGGCGCAAAAAGAACATCTGCTCCCAGCGATAGTACTCGGGGCGGCAGGTGGCGATTTCGCGATCCCAGTCGTAGGAATAGCCAAGGCGCTTCAGCTGCGCCCGCATGTTGTCTATGTTGGCGTATGTCCACTTGGCGGGATGGGTATTGTTTTTGATGGCCGCGTTTTCCGCAGGCAGACCAAAGGCGTCCCATCCCATGGGGTGCAATACGTTGAAGCCCAGCATGCGCTTGCTGCGCGCCACCACATCGCCAATGGCGTAGTTGCGCACATGGCCCATGTGGATATTGCCCGAAGGATAGGGGAACATTTCAAGCACATAATACTTGGGCTTGTTGCTCATGTGGGTGCAGGCAAAAGCGTTTTCGGCCTGCCAGCGAGACTGCCACTTTTCTTCGATAGCTTGCGGATTATAGCGTTCGTGCGTCATGGGGCTTTACCGGATTACTCGGATATGGTTGAAGGATCGGCAGCGGGCCGGGAGATTCCGCCGGTTTCCAGAGCTTTGGCCACGGCATCAAGAATGCCGTTGATAAAGCTTTTGGCGTTGCCTTCGCCAAACTGGCGGCTGAGTTCCAGTGCCTCGTTGATGGCAACCTTGGGCGGCACATCACTGCGGTACATGATTTCAAAAACGGCAAGGCGCAGCAGGGTCAGCTCCACGCGGCCCATGCGGTCTACGCGCCAGTTGCGAGAAAAATTGGTGATGGCTGCGTCCAGCTCGTCGCTCTTGCTCCACACGCCTGCCACCAGTTCCCAGGCAAAACCAGAGGGATGGCTGGGCGGTTCCTGACCTTCCCAACGGGCAAGATAGTCAGGAGAAATGCGAAAAAAGCGCCGCAGATCGTCAATATCACGGGCCGGGGTGAAGGAAAGGCCGTATAGAACCTGAAAGGCCAGTTCGCGTTCGCCGCGGCGTGTGGCTGATTTGGCTTTTGCCATGGGTTACAACTGCTCCATAACGCGGATGGTTTCCAGCATGGCTGCCGCAGCTTCCACGCCCTTGTTGCCGCCCTTGGAACCGGCGCGTTCAATGGCCTGTTCAATGGTGTCGCAGGTCAGCAGGCCAAAGCCGATGGGAACGCCGGAGTGCATCATGGCCTGGGCAATGCCCTTGCTGGCCTCGGCGCACACGTAGTCAAAGTGGGGGGTGCCGCCGCGAATAACCGCGCCAAGCGCCAACACGCCGTCATACTTGCCGGAATTGACCAGCTTCTGGCAGACCAGCGGCATTTCAAATGCGCCGGGAATACGCACAATGGTGATGTTGGCGGTATCAAGGCCGTGACGTTCCAGATAATCCTGCGCGCCGCCCACAAGGCGGTCTACGATAAAATCGTTGAAACGGGTGGCCACAATGGCGATCTTGAGGCCCTTGGCGTCCAACTGTCCGGCGATGGTGGTAACAGTGCTCATGGCAACTCCTTGGCGCGTTGGCGCAAGTGCCCGCGCGCTAACGCGTTTTTTGTAATATTTCTGTAAGTGGAAAGGTTCAGATAAAGCCGTTGCGCAAGAGCATCTCGCGGCTTAACCCGCTGGTCTGCGCAGCGGCATTTTGCTCTGCCGCGCTCTTGCTGCCGGGAGCCCAGGCCCCCAAAAGGCTGCGCACATATTTGCCGATGAGGTCGGTTTCCATATTCACCAGTGTTCCCGGCCGCCAGTTGCGCATGGTGGTGCGCTTCTGCGTATCGGGAATGATGTTGACCTCAAGAAAATCAGGTCCGCAATCATTGATGGTAAGGCTGATGCCGTCAAGGGCCACGGAGCCCTTGGCAATGACCTCCACCCCGTATTCCTTGGGAAAGGCAAGGCGGCAGCACAGCGACTGGCCCGCGCCCGTAACGCTGCGCACCGTGGCAAGGCAATCCACATGCCCGCTCACCAGATGCCCGCCAAGGCGGTCACCCAGGGCCAGTGCCCTCTCCATGTTCACGCTGTCGCCGGTCTTGAGCTTGCCCAGCGTGGTGCGCGAGAGGGTTTCTGCGGAGGCATAGGCTGTGAACACGCCTTCGCCGTGGGTTTCCACCGAAAGGCATGCGCCGTTGACGGCAATGGATTCGCCATCGACGATGGAGGGCAGACTGAACAGGGGGCGCAGGGTGAACCTGCGTTCCGTGCCGGTGTCGCGCAGGGCGAGAACCTCGCCCTGGCCCTGGATAATGCCGGTGAACATGCGCCCGCCTATGCCTTGGGGGCTTCAAGAGGCCGCAGGTGAATGTGTATGTCCTCGCCGCACAGGTGCGTATTGCTCACGCGCATGCGCAGGGCGTCTTCCAGGCTCAGGGGCGCACGGCCGGAAAAGAGCGGCAGGGCGTCTTCGTCGCCCAGAATCATGGGCGCAAGGTGCAGGCGGAAGTCGTCCACAAGGCCCGCTTCCAGCAGGCTCAGGGCCAGATGCCCGCCGCCCTCGCAAAGCATGTAGGGGCAGTTCAGTTCTTCCCACACTGCGCGCAGCAGATTGGGAAAGTCCGGCCCACCGTGCATGCCGGGGCCAAGCGCCAGAACTCTCACGCCGATGTCGCGCAGGGCCTTGGCCGTGGTGGAGGCCGCCGCAGCGGGCGAAACCATAAAAACGGTCTGTTCCGGGCGGTCTTTCAGCAGGTGAAAATCCGCATCTGGCTGGGGCAGGCGAGAGGTAAGCACACAGGCCAGGGGTTGCGGCCCGGCATTTTCGCCCCGCACGGTCAGCTGTGGGTTATCGGTGCGAAAGGTGCCGCCGCCCACGAGAATAGCGCCGCCGCACAGGCCGATGCCCGCGCGCAGCTCCTGCACTTCTTCTCTGGATTTATCGCAGCTTATCCATTTGGACTGGCCCTTGCGGGTGGCGATGCGTCCGTCAAGGGTGGCGGCCATTTTCAGCATTACATAGGGGCGCTTGTGCTGCTGCCAGATCAGAAAATCGGCCACAAGGTCGCGGCATTCCTGCTCGCAGACGCCTTCAATCATTTCAACGCCGCTTTCGCGCAGCTGGCAAGCTCCGCCGCAGGCAACAGGATTGATGTCCGCAAGGCCCACGACCACCTTTTTGATGCCCGCAGCCTTGATGGCCTCGGTGCAGGGGGGTGTTTTGCCCTGATGGCAGCACGGTTCAAGCGTGACAACCAGGGTGCATTCCGCAGGATTTATGCCTCGCGAGGCCGCATCCTTGATGCAGTCCACTTCTGCATGATCCTCTCCGGCGGCGTGGTGCCAGCCCCGAGCCACAATTTGCCCATCGCGCACCAGCACCGCCCCCACCGTGGGGTTGGGGTAGGCATGCCACCGACCTTTTTCTGCAAGATCAATGGCTTCACGCATAAAGGGAACAAAATCCAGTTCAGACATGGTAGTCTACTCCGGCTTGGGCGCTGATAACAGGCGGTGCAAAATCCAGCTTTTCCGCAATGACCCCGGCTTCCTTGAGCATTTGCTCCGCAAGCTCGTCAGGGTAATATTCCGCATAATAAATGTGGCGTATGCCGCAATTTATCAACATCTTGCTGCACAACACGCAAGGATGCGTCGTGCAATAAATCTCTGCGCCACTGATATTGATGCCGTGCACGGCAGCCTGAATAATGACATTCTGCTCCGCATGCAGCCCCCGGCATATCTCGTGCCTCTGCCCCGAAGGAATGCCCAGTTGCTCTCGCAGGCACCCCACCTCAAGACAGTGCGGAACCCCCGCCGGAGCCCCGTTGTATCCCGTGGCTAAAATGCGCTTGTCCTTAACCGCCACCGCACCCACCTTGCGCCGCGTACACGTGGAACGCCCGCTCACCAGGTACGTGATGTTCATAAAATATTCCGGCCACGGCATTCGCTGCATAACACACCCGTATGTTGATTGGTGGTAGTGTACAGGCGGCTGGTGAAAATGCCAAGTTGCCTGTCGGGCTATTTTGCCGTGATGCTGCGTCAGGCAGCACTTGCGGTTCCGGTCGCGTACCAGAAGAGTACGCTCCCATCACCGCGCCCTTGCCTTCCTTGCCTGACGTCAAAATATCCGCGACTGGCAGTGTGGGGCTATTTTGCCGTGATGCTGTGTCAGGCAACGCTTGCGGTTCCGGTCGCCAGCGGCATCGCCGGTGCATTCCTGCTGTGAAACAGCTGTTTTTATCTGCCTGTCTGCGCAAGGCAAAGCCCCTGTTTTTCTCAAAACCGGGGCTTTGTCAAAGGGGGCGCAGCCCCTCGATGATTATATCTGGCGGTTTTTCCGGCACCAGCCCCGAAGTTGCCAGCGGGGCCGAGGCGTCAGAAAAACCGCCCGAAAATCAGCCCGTTACCAGGCGAATAGCGGGAACTGACGCGCAAATTCTTCAACGTTTTTGCTGATCTTTTCAAGAGCGGCAGCGTCCTCGCGCTTTTCAATGGCATCCACAATGAACGCGCCCACTGTGCGCATGTCGTCTTCCTTCATGCCGCGCGTGGTCAGGGCAGCAGTGCCAAGGCGCACACCCGAGGTCACAAAGGGCGATCGGGTTTCAAAGGGCACCGTGTTCTTGTTGACGGTGATGCCCGCCTGATCAAGAGCGTGTTCCGCATCCTTGCCCGTGACGTCCTTGTTGGTCAGGTCAACCAGCATCAGGTGGTTGTCCGTGCCGCCGGAAACAAGGTCGTACCCGGCATCCATAAGATACTTGGCAAGCACGGCGGCGTTGGTCACCACGCGTTGCTGGTACGTTTTGAAGGCGGGGCGCAGGGCTTCGCCAAAGGCCACTGCCTTGGCCGCAATAACGTGCATGAGGGGGCCGCCCTGAATGCCGGGGAAAATCTGGCTGTTCAGGGTTTTGCCCATGTCTTCGGTAGAAAGAATCATGCCGCCACGGGGGCCGCGCAGGGTTTTGTGCGTGGTCGTGGTGGTGATGTGGGCGTACGAAAGCGGGCTCTGGTGCAGACCGGCGGCCACAAGGCCAGCGATGTGCGCCATATCCACCACCAGCTTGGCGCCGACTTCGTCAGCGATCTGGCGGAAGCGGGCAAAGTCGATGGCGCGTGGGTAAGCGCTTGCGCCGGCAACAATGGCGTTGGGCTTGTGCTCGCGGGCCAGGGCGGCGACTTCGTCATAATCTATGCGGCCCGTCTCGCGCTGCACGCCGTAAGAAACAATGTTGAACAGCCGACCAGAAAAGTTCACCGGGCTGCCGTGGGTGAGGTGGCCGCCGTGCGAAAGGTTCATGCCCAGAATAGTATCGCCGGGCTTCAGAAAAGCGAGGTAGGCGGCCATGTTGGCCTGCGAGCCGGAGTGCGGCTGCACGTTCACGTATTCGCAGTTGAAAAGCTGCTTGGCGCGATCCTGAGCCAGGGTCTCGGCTATATCCACATATTCGCAGCCGCCGTAGTAGCGCTTGCCGGGATAGCCTTCGGCGTACTTGTGGGTAAGTACGCTGCCTTGCGCTTCGCGAACGGCGCGGGAAACAAAGTTTTCAGAAGCGATGAGCTCAAGTTTGCTCATCTGACGGTCGGATTCAAGCGTGATGGCTCGCGCCAGTTCCGGGTCTTGCAGCAGGATTTCGTCCATGACGTCGCATCCTTTTGAAATGTTCTGCCCGCCACAACGGCGGGCAGATGATTATCAAACGGGGAGGGCAGAGGCCGAGTAAAAACTGTCGGCTACTGTTGCCACTTCTTGAAGATCACGCTGGCGTTGGTGCCGCCGAAGCCGAAGGAATTGCACATGGCGTATTCGCAGGCGATGTGCTTGGAGCCGTCGGCCATGTAATCGAGATCACATGCGGGATCGGGGTTTTCAAGGTTAATGGTGCCGGGCAGCATTTCGTCATGCAGGGCAAGGGCCGTGAAGACGGATTCAATACCGCCAGCCGCGCCGAGCAGGTGCCCGGTCATGGATTTGGTGGCCGAAATCTTGACCTTCTTGGCATACGTGCCAAAAACGGTCTTGATGGCCTTGGTTTCCGTGCTGTCGTTCAGCATGGTGGACGTGGCGTGGGCATTGATGTGCCCAATGGCCGAAGCGTCAATGCCAGCTTCGCGCAGGGCGTTCTGCATGGCGCGGGCCATGCCTTCGCCGTCGTCACGGGGGGCGGTCATGTGGTAGGCATCGCCAGACGCGCCGTAACCAACCATTTCCGCATAAATTTTAGCGCCGCGCGCCTGCGCGGATTCCAGCGTTTCCAGCAGCAGCAGGCCAGCGCCTTCGCCGATGACAAAGCCATCGCGGTTTGCGTCAAAGGGGCGGGATGCGCGGGCAGGTTCATCGTTGAACTGCGTGGAAAGGGCCTTGAGGGCCGTAAATCCGGCCACGCCAAGAGGCGTAACAGTAGCTTCAACACCGCCGGAAATAACTGCGGTCGCGCGGCCCAGAACCATTTCGCTGTAGGCGGTGCCAAGAGCGTGGATGGCAGAGGCGCAGGCCGTGGTGGTGACGATGTTCGAGCCCTTGGCGCCGGTGAAGATGGAAATCTGTCCCGGCCCCATGTTGGAAATCAGCATGGGGATCATGAAGGGCGAAATTTTGTGGGGGCCGGATTCCAGCAGCTTGGCGTGGTAGGTTTCGATGGTGTGCAGACCGCCCAGGCCGACGCCGAGGATCACGCCCGTATCGTAGGCGTTGGCATCGGTGATTTCGTACTTGGAGTCTTCAAGCAGCATCTTGGCAGAGGCCACTGCAAACTGGGTGAAGCGATCCATGCGCCGAGCCTGCTTCATGGGCATGTAGTCTTCGGCGACAAAGTTTTTCACTTCACCGGCAATGCGGGAATCGTAGGCGGAGGCGTCAAAAAGCGTGATGGGCGCGATGCCCGACTCGCCTGCGAGCAGTTTTTTCCAGGTGCTCTCAATATCATTGGCGAGGGGCGTAACGCCGCCTATGCCGGTGATTACTACGCGGGGACGGGTCATGCATGCTCCTTTGAGGCGGGGGGCAGACCCCCCCGCGCTGCATATACTATAACAAGCGTTATTATTGCTTGTTTTCGATGTAGCTGATGGCATCCTGTACTTTCAGGATCTTCTGGGCGTCGTCATCGGCGATTTCGATGTCGAATTCTTCTTCCATGGCCATGATCAGTTCGGTAAGGTCAAGGGAGTCGGCGCCGAGGTCTTCCACAAAGGAAGCAGCGGGCTTCACTTCTTCAGCGGTCACGCCGAGCTGGTCGATGATGATTTTTGTAACTTTTTCAGTAACGTCAGACATGGTATCCTCCAGATAAATTAGTGGTCTGCTTAACCCCGGCCCTGGCCGGGTGTCTTCCGTAGTAAATGCCTAGCAGTACATGCCGCCGTTCACTCCCAGCACCTGCCCGGTGATGTAGGCCGCCTTGTCCGAGGCAAGAAAAGCCACGGCCTCTGCCACATCTTCGGCGCTGCCCATGCGTCTGAGCGGGATGCTATCTGTGTAGCTCGCCCGTACATCGGCACTGAGTGTCGCGGTCATGTCCGTTTCGATAAAACCCGGCGTTACGGCGTTGACCGTAATCTGGCGGGCGGCCAGTTCTTTGGCGCAGGACTTGGTAAGCCCCAGGAGGGCGGCTTTGGCCGAAGCGTAGTTGGCCTGCCCCGCGTTGCCCATCTGCCCCACCACGGAAGAAATATTAACGATGCGTCCCTTGCGGGACTTGCTCATGATTTTTGCGGCTTCGCGCGTACAGACGAACGCGCCGCGAAGGTTGACGGCAATAACGCGGTCAAAGTCTTCGTCCTTCATGCGTATAAGAACGCAGTCTTTGGTAATGCCGGCATTGTTCACCAGCACCGCAAGATCAACCTTGTCCTTGATCTGGGTTGCGAAAAAAGTGGCCACAGCCTCGCTGTTGCTGACATCAAGTGCAAAGGCCTGGGCCTTGCCGCCAGCGGCGCAGATGTCGGCAGCGACTTTTTCCGCCTCTTCGGGTTTGCTGACGTAGGTGAGAAATACCTGAAAGCCGTCACGGGCAAGGGTTTGGGCAATGGCCCGACCAATGCCGCGCGAACCGCCGGTAACCAGGGCTGTCGGCAGCCCGGCTGCAGGGGAGGATTGCGCTGTGCTCATGCTTGTATCGCCTTTGTCTGAGTCCTGTAAAAAAGGAGACCGTATCCCGTGGATCGCCCTTTTGCGTTAATTTTGCAACGGCGCTGCCCAGCTTACGGCCTGGCCTGACTGAAATTCAGTATACATGGCGCTGTGCTGCGGGGCAATCCCGCAGGCGCATTGCCTCAAAAGCGTAACAATGCGGCACCCCAGGTAAGGCCTGCTCCAAAAGCCGTCATAAGAACGCGGCTGCCGGGGCGGATGCGTTCTTGGGCACGGGCTTCGGTCAGTGCCAGGGGAATGGAGGCGGAAGATGTGTTGCCGTATTTTTCCACATTGGTGAACACGCGATCGCCTGTCAATTCAAGGCGGCTGCCCACGGCTTCAATAATGCGCATGTTTGCCTGATGCGGCACCAGCAGGTCCACATCGGCGCCCGAAAGGCCGTTGCGCGCAAGCACTTCCTCGCACACGTGCACCATGTTGCGCACGGCATGCTTGTATGTTTCGCGGCCCTGCATGGTGATGAAAAAGTCTTCACCAACAGGTTGGCCAAGGCCGTACTGGCAGCGGGTGCCGCCGCCGACCACAATAAGGTCGCGCTGCACGCCGTCGCTGTGGCAAACCACGTCTTCAACGCAAGACATGGCGTTGTTGGAAGCGCTGCTCACAATGCAGGCCGTGGCCGCATCGCCAAAAAGCACGCACGTGGAACGGTCTGCCCAGTTTACACGGCGGGTAAGCGCCTCTGTGCAGACAAAAAGAATTTTGGCGTCAGGATCCTGCGCCAACAGGGCGCGGCAGATGGAAAGCCCGTACAGAAAGCCCGAGCAGGCCGCGCTGATATCAAAGGCCATGACCTTGCCCGCGCCCAGCTGTCCGGCAATGATGCAGGACACAGAGGGAGAGAGCACGTCAGGGGTGCAGGTTGCGCCAACTATGTGGGTGAGCTCTCCTGCGTCCATCCCGGCTTCCACAAGCGCCTTGCGGGCGGCCTTGAGGCCGAGATCCGAGGCGTTTTCCGCATCGCCCAGCCTGTGGCGCTGTTTGATGCCGGTGCGGGTAACAATCCATTCGTCATTGGTGTCCACCACCTTGGCGAGATCGCTATTGGTCAGCACCGTATCCGGCACATAGGCGCTCAAGGCGAGCAGATGACAGAGTGGATTCATAGAAATACCGTAGGGTTATATAGCGCGGGAGAAACGTGTAAGTTCCTCGTTGGCAAGAATGGTTTCACCGAGGCGGCTGTTGGTTCCCTTGCGCACAAAGGTTCCACTCATCTTGATGGCGTTTGTCATGGCCTTGGCGCTGGAGCGTCCGTGGCAGACAATTGCCAGGCCCTGAAGGCCCAGCAGGGGAGCGCCGCCGTATTCTGCATAGTCAATGGTGCGGGCAAAGCGTTTGAAAGCGCCCTTGGCCAGCATGCCGCCAATGGCGGGCAAAACGCCGGACGTAAATACCTTCTTGAGCATGCGCACCAGAGAAGTGGCCAGCCCCTCGCTCATCTTAACGACCACGTTACCGACAAAACCATCGCAGACAACCACGTCGATATTGCCAATAAAGATGTCGCGCCCTTCTGCATTGCCCGCAAAGTTGAGGTTTTGGGCCATTTTAAGCAGGTCGTAGGCTTCCTTGACCTGACTGTTGCCCTTGCCCTCTTCTTCGCCAATACTGAGGATGCTCACACGCGGGGAGGCATAGCCCAGAAGGTCACGGGCAAACGCATCGCCCATGAGGCCAAACTGGAACAGATGATAAGGGCGGCAATCCACGTTTGCTCCCACATCCAGCACGACCACGGGATTTTTTTCCGTGGGCAGCAGGGTGGCAAGAGCAGGGCGCTCCACTCCGGGCAAACGCCCCATGATGAACATGCCGCAAGCCACCGTAGCGCCGGAATGTCCGGCGCTGACAACGGCATCCGCCGCGCCATCCTTGACCTGACGGCAGGCCACCTGGATGGACGCGTTTTTCTTGCGGCGCAGAATGTCCGAAGGCTTTTCGTTCATATGCACCACATCATCGGCCTGAACTATGTCGAAATGCACATTGGCAAGATCGAGCTTTTCGAGCTCGGCCTCCAGCTTGGGGGTGTCGCCCACAAGCTGGACATGCAGATCATAAAGCCTTGCAGCTTCTATAGCTCCCGGCACAACCACAGAGGGGCCAAAATCCCCGCCCATGGCGTCCACGGCAATGATGGGGCGCTCGTTCATTATTCGTTTTCGCTTTTGGCGATCACCTGGCGGCCTTTGTAGGTACCGCAGTTAGGGCACACGCTGTGCGGAACGGTGGGTTCGCCGCAGGAGCAGTAGATAACGGCAGGCACGGCCACGCGATCATGGGAGCGGCGCATGCCCTTGCGGGAACGGGATTTCTTGTTTTGCTGAACGGCCATGGTAGTCTCCTTTTCCTGTCTTGCGGAATGTTTGTGCGGGTTTGGGCGGCTTGGCGCACATGCCCGCCCGCAAGACACAGCAGATTAGTAAAAAAAATTGTGATTGTCTAGTTTTTGTGCAGAGTGAGGCCGCGCAATGCCGACATGCGGGGGTCGCCTTCATCTTCTGTGCAGGCGCACATGCCTTCATTAAGATTAACCCCGCATCCGGCGCACAGGCCTTTGCAGTTATCCCGGCAAAGGGGTGTCGGGGGTAAGGCCAGCATGAATTCTTCCCAGCAAATGGCGGCCATGTCCAGCATGGGGGCGTTGCGTTCAAACACAATGCGGCCTTCGGTCACGCCATCCATATCGGGCAGGGGGGCGTAATTTCCTTCTTCGTCTTCATCATCGCTGCCGCCAGGAAGACTCTCAAAATCTTCAAAGCGCGCGGCAATGGCCACTATGGAATCTTCCGCGCAACGGCTGCAAGGCAGAACAACTTCTCCCTCAAGCGTGCCGCGCACAAGCCAGCCGCCGTCCGTGGGCAAAACCAGAATGCGTGCGCACAGTGGTTTGCTCACGCGGCACTCCAGGTGGAATTCCTCCATGGGCTCCTGCCAGATGGCGGGGTCGTCCAGAGTAAATTCCTTGCCCTCGGGGGAAAGGTCATTGAGAGAAATACGATAGTTCTGCATGTGATACCTCGAAAGTCGGACTTCATACCTTTGCTGATCAATCATGTCAATACATATTGTCAAGCGGCGTCGCAAGCCCTTCTGCGGCGCAGACCAGACGAGTTGCCTGGGCAAGGATTTTGTCGTTTCCCGGTCCGGTCAGGCGCGATCCCGTGAGGTAGAGGGCCACAGTCCGCGGTTTGTTTTTGCCATTGCGGGCCTTGGCTGCTTGCCCGGGATTGCCCGGCGGCAACAGTACGCCCACATCGTTGGCGGTGCCGTTTTCTCCGCTGCCGCTTTTGTGCGCCGGGCGCCAGCCCTGCGGCGCTCCAGCGGGGATGCGCCCGGCCCCGGTTGCGCAGCCCAGCATCCAGTCCGTCAGCTGTTTTTGGGCTGGCGCTTTCAGCTGATTGCTGCAAAGCAGGCCGTTCAGGGTGCGGCACATGGCAATGGGCGTTGTGGTATCGCGCGCATCGCCGGGAATGGCTGTGTTCAGCTCCACTTCCCAGCGGTCAAGGCGAAACGTAGTGTCGCCAAAGCTGCGGGCAATGGTGGTCAAGCCCGCAGGGCCGCCCAACTGGGCAAGCACAAGGTTGGCAGCCGTATTGTCGCTGTGCTGGAGCATGGCTGCGCACAGCTCTGATACAGTCATGCCGTCTTCCAGATGCTTTTCCGAAACGGGCGACCAGGGCTGGATGTCGTTTTTGGCAAAATGGATTCTCTGTTCAAGAATATCCGGTTTGTCCCGCAGAACAGCTGCCGCCGCCAGCACTTTGAAGGTGCTGCACATGGGGAAGCGTTCATCCCCTCGGTACGACAATACGTTGCCGCCATTGCTAACACTGGCTGCCACGCCAAGCCTGCCGCCGCTTGACGCCTCAAGCTCGGCCAGCATTTTGGGCAGGTCTTTTGCGCTGATGTCGGGGCTGGCAGCGGCCAGTGCGCAATTGAAGACAGGCGCGCCCATCGCGGCTCCAAACATGGCAACCGGCAGGGCGCAAAGGCCAGCCAGAACAGAGCGGCGGGAGTAGCGGGAGCGTGAATGCATCAGCACACCTGTAAATTCATAAACGAGCGGCCCGCGTTGCGCATCAGCGCCCGCTGAGCATCAGGGCGGAAGCCAGCCCCACAAACACGCAGCCCGCCACGCGCTGCATCATGACCTGCCCGCGCTTTGAACGGTTGAACCATACGGCCAGACGGCCCCCAAGGGCGGCCACAGTCCAGAAAACCACGATGGTAGCCAGCATGAAGAGGCCGCCGAGGCTCAACACCTGCAAGGCCACGCTGCCGCGAGCGGGGTCGCAGAATTGCGGCAGAAAGGCCAGAAAAAATAGTGAAACCTTGGGGTTGGTGACGTTCATCACTATTCCCCGGCGATAGAGCGTCATGTAGCCGGGGAAGTTGCTGCCAGTGCTGCTGGCGGCTCCATCCGTCACATCTGTTGTGGATGCCCCGGCGCGAAACGAGAGCCAGGCAAGCCACAGCAGATAGCCCGCGCCCGCTACTTTGAGCAGGGTAAAGGCCAGGGCCGAGGTCTGAAAAATGGCGGCAACGCCCAGCGCTACTGCCGTAGTGTGAACGCACAGGCCCGTAACAAGCCCTAACGTGGTGATTATGCCAGCGCCAACACCAAAAAGAGCAGACTGGGTGAGCACAAAGATATTGTCCGGCCCAGGTGCAATGCTAAGCAGCAGAGCGGCGGCAAAAAAGGCCATCATTGCATCAGGTGTCAGCATGAAACACTCTCTCCATCAAGCAGAAATTGTAGTTTTTGGGGGCGCGGGCGTGATTTGACGGCCAGTTCAAGCCGTAACGCGTCACCTTTGCAG
>CDZQ01021007.1_pt1 | contig 18224 bp, 20 predicted proteins | sample 554831 | NCBI WGS metagenome assembly CDZQ01 (sample SAMEA3182112, study PRJEB8094) | gut metagenome | biome: human; feature: gut; material: Stool; isolation source: human stools | place: Canada | collected 2013-05-06
TCGCGCTAAACACCATGCGCTAAGCGCATGGTGTACAAAGAACCGGCGCAGGCGGACGACCCTTCGGCAGGAAAGGAAGACACTCAAAATGAGTAAGATCAAATTATGGCCTACCACACCGTTATATGATCCGGCGCTCGGACAGCCGGAACCGTATTTAGAGCCGTTTTTGACGGAGGGTTCGGACAGTTGTATGATCGTCTGTGCCGGCGGCGGGTATATTGATTGGTGTGATTACGAAGCCTATCCGATTGCAGAGTGGCTCACACAGATCGGCGTCAATGCTTTTGCACTTCACTATCGGCTGGCCGATTATCATGCCCCATGCATGTTGGCAGATATCCAGCGCGCCATTCGGCTGATTCGCAGCCGTGCGTCGGAATTCGGTATCGATCCTCAAAAAATCGGCGCTATCGGTTTTTCGGCGGGCGGACATTTGGTCAGCAGTGCTTGTACGCATACGCAAAACGGCTTGGAGCAGGCTTCAGATGAGATTGACGGGGTTGACTGCCGGCTGAATGCGGCCGTCTTGTGCTATCCGGTCATTACAATGGGGCAGGGCGGTCATGACGGGTCTCGGATCGCGTTGCTCGGTGAAAACGCCACGGAGGAGCAAATCGCGTCCTATTCGTCGCAGCTACAGGTTAAACCGGGTTTTACACCTCCCTGTTTTTTAGTGCATACCTTGCAAGACGGGCTGGTGGATCCGTTTTATAATACCGTTGCATTTGCCGAGGCGCTGACGCGTGCCGAAATTCCGTGTGAAACGCATTTATTTGCCTACGGCCGTCACGGAGTTGCATTGGCGCGGGAAGAGGAATATCGAGACGGTGTCGGACAATGGACGGCGCTTTGTCAGACTTGGTTGAAAACGCTGGGTTTTATTCAAGAAAAATAGACAGTCGGTCCAGACTGAATAATGAAGAATTGGTTCAAAAAGGGGAATGGAATTTTGGAACATCAACTGGTATTGGTTTTAGACTTTGGCGGACAATACAACGAACTAATCGCACGCCGTATCCGGGAGTGCGGCGTTTATTGCGAGGTCAAACCGCATGATTTTGCAACGCCCGATCAGATTCGGGCTATGCACCCTATCGGGATTGTTTTTACCGGCGGTCCTAACAGTGTATACGATCCCAACGCGCCGCATGTGCCGCAGGAACTTTTTGAGTTAGGCATTCCTGTTTTAGGCATCTGTTACGGCGCTCAGCTCATGGCTTATACGCTTGGCGGAACGGTTGCTCCGGCAGACAAGCGGGAGTACGGCAAACGTGAGATCACTTATGAAAAGAGTCTTTTGTTTGAGGGCGTGTCGGGGACCATTTGCTGGATGAGCCATACCGATCAAATTTCTCAGTTGCCGCAAGGGTTTGAAGTGCTTGCGCACACGGCCACTTGTCCGGTAGCCGCTTACGGAAACCCTGCCCGGAAGTTGTATGGAGTTCAGTTCCATCCGGAAGTGCTGCATACGCAGGACGGAACCTTGATGCTGCGTAATTTTGTCTACTCGGTCTGCGGCGCTGTAGGCGATTGGACCATGCGCGGCTACGCGGCGGAGATGATTGAGTCTATTCGCCAAAAAGTGGGAGACGGCAAGGTTTTATGTGCTTTGTCCGGCGGCGTAGACAGCTCGGTTGCTGCCACCTTGGTCGGCAAAGCGATCGGCGCCAATCTCACCTGTATTTTTGTAGACCACGGACTGTTGCGCAAAAATGAAGGCGACGAAGTCGAAGCGGCTTTTCGGTATATGCCGCTGCGGTTGGTACGAGTGAATGCGCAGCAGGATTATCTGGACCGTCTCAAAGGGGTGACCGATCCCGAGAAAAAGCGCAAGATTATCGGCGAGCAGTTTATCCGCACCTTTGAGCAGGAAGCCAAAAAGATCGGCAAGATCGATTATTTGGTGCAGGGCACTATTTATCCGGACGTCATCGAGTCCGGCAAGGGTGACGCGGCGGTCATTAAGAGCCACCACAATGTCGGCGGGCTGCCGGATCATGTGGATTTCAAAGAAATTATCGAGCCGCTTCGGCTTTTGTTTAAGGATGAAGTTCGGGCACTAGGACGTGAACTGGGGCTGTCCGAAACCTTAGTCAGCCGTCAGCCGTTTCCGGGACCGGGCCTTGCCGTTCGGGTCATCGGAGAAATTACCAAAGAAAAATTGGATATTCTGCGCGATGCAGACGCTATTTTCCGTCAGGAAGTGATGGACGCCGGACTGGACGGCACCATGGCCAATCAATATTTTGCCGTACTGACCGACATGCGCAGCGTCGGCGTCATGGGCGACGGCCGCACCTACGACTACACGTTGGCCCTGCGCGCCGTTTCCACCACCGACTTTATGACCGCCGACTGGTGCCGCTTACCTTACGACGTCCTCGACCGCGCGTCCGCGCGCATCGTCAACGAGGTCGGCCACATCAACCGTATCGTCTACGACATCACCTCCAAGCCTCCCGCAACCATCGAGTGGGAATAGTAGTCAAAACGACGCAACCCCGCATAAATACAGGGGTTTTAAAAGACGAAATGTCCTCGGGACAATATTTTGACAAAAGCTGAAAATTATTCATAAATAAAGAGCTAACAGATTTCTGTGTCTGTTAGCTCTTTTTATTTTTAGACTTTCGTCATACAAGTAGCATTATCTCGGAAACTTTGTCAAGCAACCCTTTGTTGAATTTGAGAGAATCAATTGAGGATTCGTTATCGGCAGTGTGTTTGTTAATATATTTTTGAATAATCACTGCTGCAAAGCATTGAGCTTCAACTGCTCGTTTGCGGGCTAAGTTATAATGAATATTTCCATAGCTGTGAGCAGACGGGTTTCGTAGTTTAAAGAAAAGTTTGTAATAAAAATCCCAATAGGACATATTTGCTTTTTTAAATAGAGTATCCGGATCAATGCCAACAATATTTTTCCAGTGTTGTTTATGTGCTAATACTTTTCCCGGTTTTTTTTGACTAGGAGGTTGACCAATGATGGCTTCGACTGCTCGACACGATTGGACAATAGCGATTTCGAGATTGGGTAACATTTGCGCCTGTTCCCATATTGAAGGTTCCTCTGTCAAATGATCATGCCAAGGATGTTCACTCATTTCGCAGATTAGGCAACATGAATGGATACAGAACGCTGAGTGCACAAGAGATAGAGCACTATATGCTTGATCATCCCTAATGAGCAATTCAATCACCGGTGCCAATGAAGCAATTTGTGTTAGCTTTAGATGTGTTCCTGTAGATATAAACATTTGTTCAATGCTCGAAAAATTATAAAAAACAGTATTTTCAATTGTGGATGTACTAGGATCAAAATAGTACATCCATTTATAATCTGGAATATTTTCCATTGTGGCACCCTCGAAGCATTGTACAAAAGATAGTGAGAGCCATATGAGATTTGCTGCTGTTTTCCAATACGGTAGTTCTTTTACAGCAAGATTGGTTTCTGATACTAATGTGGAATTAATATCCTTCTTATTCTTATATGTCCATATGTATAAGGTTTCAAATCCTATTTGACATAAATAATTGTAGTCTCCTTTTTTCGGACTAAAACTGTTTTCTAATGAATAGCCACGAATGAATGCATGGTTACACACATTATTGGGTACATCATCAGGATATTTTTCTTTGATTCTTTCTCTCCTTTCTATTTCGGTATCATAGAATTTTTTGAAATCCGCATATAATACTTCTTTATCTTTCATATTGTTTTAATACTCCTTTGATTCCCTTATTTTATCAAGAGACTATCTTGTACGCTGTACCTCTACTTTGAGTATGTATAACATCAGTGGTCATATTCCTCTTTAGTAATTCCTCCGCTTTTGAGTTTTTCATCCTGCTCTTGCCAAGCAGGGAACATCTCAAACATTTTGTTATGTAATTTGTACCCATTCCTTTATCCAAATGCAGATACACTTCTCTATCAAGCTCGGTGATTTTAAGACCGTATAAATCTTCAAGGGTAAATAAGGTGTGTATAAGACCGTCATAGTTGGTGATATCGAGAACCGTTAAAACCTGCGGTGAACGTTCAAATACCTTTGTAGCGTGTTTGGGAATCCATTTTAGGCGTTATGTTTTTTTCGTAAAATCTGCTATACGGGATTATTCCTTATCCCTTTTCTGTGCGTTGTTTTTTCTTGGGTGAAAGGACAAACAGGCGGTTCAATCCTGGCATTTTGCTGAATACAGCGGTATTTTGCAAGGAAAACAGTAAGTTTTGACAACAACGTTACAAGTTTATTTCATTATATCAAAAAAGACAATAAAACGCAATAAAGATACAAATAAAAATAAATTTTGCGTAGGAGTTGTATGTGAAATTTAAAATTTTATGGTACATTTATGGGTTTTTGTGAATCTGGAAGGAGATGTAGCGGAGAAATAATTGGGGAAGCTTGTTGCTTTGGCAATGATAATTATTGAAAATATTTTTTTTATCCCTTGACGAATGTTTAAAATCGATTATAATAGATATTGTTTTAATTCATTTACAGCATGTTTTTTGCTGATGATTTCATTGAATAATAGGGAATATGAAGAGATTTCGAAGACAGGTTCTTACAACGGTTGTGATCGCCGGAGGAAAAGCCTGTCGGAATTGATCATTTAAACGGGGGAGAAGAGATGTATTTATTTTTACTTTCATTGATTTATCTGGCTTTTATCAGTTTGGGGCTTCCGGATTCGTTAATGGGAGCCGGGTGGCCTGCCATGCATCAGGCAATGGGGGTTCCGGTTTCATATATGGGCATGGTTTCTATGGTCATATCCGGCGGTACGATTATCTCTAGTCTTTTGTCCGATCGTTTAACCAGAAAGTTTGGTACCCGTGTTGTAACGGTCGTCAGTGTGTTTTTGACCGCTATTGCTTTATTTGGATTTTCTTATTGTACGGAATTTTGGATGTTGTTTTTGTTTGCCGTTCCGTATGGCCTTGGCGCCGGAGCCATCGACGCGGCATTAAATCATTATGTCGCCCTTCATTATGCGTCAAAGCATATGAGTTGGCTTCATTGCTTTTGGGGTGTGGGAACGATTATCAGCCCCTTTATTATGAGTTATGCGCTGTCAGTTTCTGTTTGGAATACGGGGTATCGAATAGTCTCTTGGATTCAGGCAGGGATCGGGTTGTTGCTACTTTGCACGCTTCCGGTTTGGAAAATCAATCAGCGTGGGGATGTGCCGCAACAGGCAAAAAGAATAGGTCTGATCGGTGTATGGAAGATCAAAGGGGTTGTATTCTTGTTGATCGGCTTTTTTGCTTATTGTGCTATGGAGGCAACCGCTATGTATTGGGCCAGCAGTTATCTTGTACAAGCAAAGGGCCTTGCGGCAGATCGAGCTGCCGCCTTTGCCTCGTTGTTTTATATTGGTTTAACAGTCGGAAGATTTTTAGGCGGATTCATCATGGATCGATTCGGTGATCGGAAGATGATCTTGTTGGGTTTTTGCATCTTTTTATTCGGTCCTGTTTGTTTGTTGATTCCGTTTGAAAATGAAATCTTGTCATTAGTTGGGTTTCTCATCATGGGATTTGGCTGCGCGCCGATTTATCCTTGTATTATCCATTCAACGCCGGATACCTTCGGTGCGGAGAATTCGGGTGCAATTATTGGGATTCAAATGGCCAGTGCCTACGTCGGAACCACGTTTATCCCACCCTTGTTTGGGGTTCTGGGAAAGTGGATCGGGTTTGAGATCCTTCCATTTTATCTGATTCTTTTTGCCGTTCTGATGATTGTGATGGTGGAAAAAACATTTCGTGTAACGCGGGATAAAAGGGGTTCGTTTTAAAACAAAATTTTTGCGCCTGACAACTGTATAAATAGATTTCGGTCAGGGAGCGTATGTTGTATTAGAAGGATATTTCTTCTCAAAAAAGTTTGGGACTTGACAGAGAGAAAAATATGTGTTAAAATAAATCGTATGCGATACATCGCATACGATTTATTTTTGTTTGGAGGTTGTTATGGTCGATTCAATGCAATTTAAAACAGCGTCGCTGATGGTCAAACTCGGCAACGCGGTGACCTATTACAGAAATTTAAAAATGCAGGATATGGATTTAACATCGGTGCAAAGCGACGTCATTATCGCGGCGCTGCGAACGCCGGGCATTACGGCCTCGCAGTTAAAGGAAGAACTTCAATTGTCGCAGTCCACGGTGGCTGGGATTATTGCGCGGTTAGACCAGAAGGGGCTGATTACTAAAACAACCGATTCTGCCGATGCAAGAAAGGGCATTTTAAATCTTACCCCGCAAGGACAGGCGCTGGAAGAAGGATTAAAACAAATTGCACTCAAAACGCAGCAAGCATTGGTAGAGGGCATGAGTGAGGCCGAGCAGGAAGAATTTTCTCGCCTGTTGCAAATAGCTTTAGATAATATGAACCGTTTCCGCCTGCATAAAGAGTAGGCTTGTGACGATCAAAAAATGTTAGACCAAGGAATTGGAGCGAGAGAATGAATGGAAAAAAAACAATGAATTATTTACAACCATGCCGGTAGGCAGAGCTGTTGCAAAGCTTGCCGTACCGACAGTCGTCAGCCAGATTATTGTGATCCTTTACAGTCTGGCCGACACTTTTTTTATCGGTCAGATCGGCGATCCCAATCAGTTGGCCGCGCTTTCGATCACCTTTCCGATTTACACGCTTTTAACGGCGATTGCAAATCTCTTTGGTATTGGCGCCAACAGTGTGATTGCCAGAAGTTTGGGGCAGAATGATGAATCGACAGCCAAAAAAGCATCTTCCTTTTGCTTTTGGGGCAGTATCATTGTAACCGGTATTTTATCTGTCCTACTTGCCATTTTTATGCGGCCGGTTTTGCTTTTCTTCGGCGCAGACAGTTTTACGTTTGGTTTTACCAGTGATTATTTGCTTTGGGTTTTTGTAATCGGCGGGATTCCGACGGTTGCGGGCCTTTGTCTGGGACATTTGGTCCGTTCGGTAGGAAAAACAAAGGAAGCCGGGCTGGGGTTAACCATCGGCGGTGTGATGAACATTATTTTGGACCCGATTTTTATTTTTGTCTTTGATATGGATGTGGCCGGAGCTGCGGTTGCTACGATGTTATCCAATACCATCTCCATGATCTATTTCTTAGTGATATTGATCCGCATTCGAAAGAAAACGGTTTTGACCCTTTCTCCCAAATATTCTTCTTTGGAAAAGAAAGTTTCCTGGGGCACCTTATCCGTCGGATTTCCAGCGGCGATTTCGGTTTTGCTGGTATCTTTCTCTATTTCGCTTTTGAACGGGTTGCTGCTCAAACACGAGGGCGGAAATATTTTATCTGCCGCTTACGGTGTAACCTCCAAATGCGGTACCATCGCCTTGCATATCAGCATTGGTATTGCGCAGGGCGTCATGCCGTTGATCGGATATAGCTACGGCGCCAAAAATCATAAACGGGTACACGAGGTCTGCCGTTTGTCTTTTATTGTGCTTTGGATTTTTTCGATTGTCTTTCTGATCGTCGTACAACTGATTCCTCAAATCATTGTGCGCATCTTTACACCGGATGCCCAGACGATTGAGGTCGGCGGCGTGTTTGTGCGCTGTTGGTCCTGGTGTGTCATCGGAATGAGTTTATTTAATATGTACAACTCGATTTTCCAGGCTGTCGGTAAGTGGAAGACGTCGTTGTTATTGGCCGTCCTACGTTTAGGCGTTATTTTTACGGTTTTATGTTTTGTGCTCGATGCGTTGTTTGGCGTGAGCGGATTGATGTGGGTTCAGGCTATTACCGACACGTTGTCTTGCATCGTTGCAATGATTCTGTATGCACGTTTTAAAAAGGCGCTTGCCAAAGAATTTTCCGAAAGCTCAGAATCCGGTACGGTTCCCAAAACCGCCAACCGAATCATTACCATCAGCCGAGAATTTGGCAGTGGAGGCCGAACCATCGGCAAAGAGGTTGCCGCAAAACTGGGCCTTCCCTGTTATGACAGCCAGTTGATTGAGAAAATTGCGGCGCAAAGCGGTTTTTCTAAAGAATACGTTGAAAAATACGGCGAGGACGCCTTGTCCAATACCTTGTACGAAAACGCATTAGCCGGCCGGGGGCCGGATGGTCAGTCTTCGATTGATAAAATCTGGCTGGCTCAGAAAAAAGTTATCACCGACCTGGCTAAAGCCGGTTCCTGCGTGATTGTCGGCCGCTGTGCAGACTATATTTTGCAAGACGCCGCCGATTGTTTGACGGTCTTTATCCATGCGTCCGACTCATATCGGTCCGAGCGTATCGTGTCGGTTTACGGTCAGCGAGAAGACTCCCCGATCCAGCGTTTGCACGACAAGGACCGCAAACGTAAAGCGTACTATGAATTGTATACCGGATCTGATTGGGGCAGTGCAGACAATTACGAGCTGTGCTTGGACAGCGGCGCGTTGGGCATCGAAAAATGTGTAGACCTGATAACAAGTCTGTACTGAAGAGCGGGGAAGAATTCTGCGGTGCGGAAATAGAGGCCGATGATCCCGACGGACGGCTTCAATCAAGCCCAATCAGGTTTTTTAGGGGTATTTATTTTGCAACAGATTTGTTTTATACAAGCGGCGGCAGGGAATCATCCCTGCCGCCGTCGGTGTTTATGGTTTCGAGTCGATGTTACTGTTTTTTAAGAAAAGCAGTAATTCCTTTTTTCCGTCTCAGGGGAAGTTTTGACTGGGCCTATCTGAAAAGAATGATCTGAACAGAATCTTGTTGCAAAAGGTCTGTCAGTTCTTTGTCTGAAAGCCCGTTGATGTGCCCCAGTTTGGTGTAACGAAAGGTGTTTTGCTCATAAAACAAAACGATTTGATTGCCCGAGTACAACATGATGTCGCCCGGTTGTGTAGTGGTCAAAACATCGTTCCGTACAAAACTTTGCGGCAAACTGCCTACCTGCTCAAATCCACCGTACCGGGTTGCGTCCACTCGGATTTCTCCCTGTTCGGCGTAGGCGAGGATTTGGGCTACGGTTTCATTGTTTTCCCACTCCACGTCCAAAACTTTTCCGTTTACCGTCAGCCGGAGTTGTTCCGCCGGGTCGTCGGTCTGGGTCGGCGTATTTTCATCCGATTGGGCGTTTGTGTCGGTTTGCGGTTCGCCCGCAGCCTGGGCGTCCGTTCCCGATTGTGTTTCATTTTCCGCCGAGAGGTTGGTACCCGTCTGAGTATTTTCATTGGAGGTCGATGCGGTGTCCGGTTGACCCGAACCTTCTTCGGATGAAGTCTCTGGCTGTGCTTGTTCGGAGACCGAGTCGGTCGATTCCGTGTCCGAGTCTTCCTGCAAAGCCGGATTTTGAGCGGATTCAGCCGACGGAACATCCGAAGTTTGGTGTGTTTCCGAAGCGGAACAGGCAGCAAACGGAACCAGCAGGCAAAGCGTTAAAAACGCCAACAATCTCTTTTTCATTTTAAATACTCCCGAAAGAAGTCGGCAAACTCATCAAACGGAATCACTTGCAGATTATCGTACAAATCCGTGTGTACGGCGCCCGGGATGAGCCGCAGTTTTTTGTTGTCGCCCTTTAATTTTTGAAAAGCGTCTTTACTAAAATAGCAAGAGTGTGCTTTTTCGCCGTGCACCACCAAAACGGCGCGCTCAATTTCTCCGATGTACTGTAAGATCGGCATATTCATAAACGACAGCGCGCTGGTCACGTTCCACCCCTGATTGGAATTTAAAGACCGCGGGTGATATCCGCGCGGAGTTTTATAATACGCATAATAATCCTTCACAAACCACGGCGCGTCATCCGGCAGAGGGTCTACCACGCCGCCTGCCAGCGCGTAGGAACCGTTTTTGTAATCCTGCGTGCGTTGGGCGTTGAGCGCTTTCTTTTTGTTCAAACGATCCTGCGGCGAGTCTTCTGCGTCAAAATAGCCGTTGGCATTGACGCGGCACATATCATACATGGTAGAGGCTACGGTTGCCTTGATGCGCGTGTCCATCGCGGCGGCGTTCAGCGCCATGCCGCCCCAGCCGCAAATGCCGATGATTCCGATTTTTTCAGGATCGACAAAAGGCTGAACCGATAAAAAGTCCACGGCCGCGCAAAAGTCTTCGGTGTTGATGTCCGGCGATGCTACATATCGAGGGCTTCCGCCGCTTTCGCCGGTAAAAGACGGGTCGAACGCCAGCGTGACAAATCCTTTTTCGGCCATTGTCTGCGCATAAAGTCCGGACGCTTGTTCTTTGACGGCTCCGAACGGCCCGCAAACGGCAATCGCCGCAAACGGAGCGGATGTTTGTTTGGGCGTATATAAATCGCCGACCAGCGTGATTCCGTACCGGTTGTGAAAAGTGACCTTTTGGTGTGCAACCCGGTCGCTTTGGGGAAAGGTCTTATCCCATTGATTGGTAAAAGTGAATGGTTCCATAGTCCGTTTTCCTCCTATACTGTTTTTCCTGATTGATATGCTTGTTGCAGAGCCGGATGCCCCTGGATATCTCCGATGTCGTTCACTCCGCCGGCAAACACCACGCCGCACAGGCGGGCCCGCTCAAAGCAGTCCACCCATCCTTGAACCGCCGTTTGGGTACCTTGGATGGTGGTGGGCTCATTTTCTGCCGCCGTTGCCAGCAAAAAGACTTGTTTAAAAGCGTAATCGGTATCGTAGAGCGGGTTGGCTCTGTCGAGCAGTGTTTTCAGTTGTCCGCATACGCTGTAATAGTAAACCGGGGTGGCAAAGACCAGCACATCTGCGTCGTGCATTTTTCGGACGATTTCGACCGCATCGTCGCGGATGACGCATTGACCGGTTTGTGCGCAGGCAAAACATCCCCGGCAAAAGGCTATCTGCTTGTCGCGCAGAGAGAGGACTTGAACCTGGTTTCCTGCCTCGCGGGCGCCTTGGGCAAAGGCTTGGGCCAATTGTTCGGAATTGCCGTCCTTTCGGAGCGTGGCAGAAAGAATCAAAATCTTTTTCATCATCATTCTCCTTTTTCTTTTAAATGCAGGTAGTGTTTGTCTTCTACCGGTTCCAGCCATTCATTGGACGGGTTGGTTCCGGGCACTTCAACGGATAAGTGGCTAAACCAGCTGTTCGGCGTCGCGCCGTGCCAATGCTTGACGCCGGTCGGAATCGTTACTTCGTCTCCGGGGTTCAGTTCCTGCACTGGTTTTCCCCACTGTTGATAGTAACCGTGTCCGGCAACGCAGATTAAAATCTGTCCGCCGTTTTCGTCGGCATGATGAATATGCCAGTGGTTGCGGCAGGCCGGCTCGAAGGTGACGTTATAAATGCCGACGGGCTGCGTACAGATCGGCGCCAAATAGCTTTGGCCGGTAAAATATGCGGCAAACGCATCGTTCGGCTGTCCGATTGGAAATGCCATTTTGGCTGCGTGGGCGGATTTTTCATCAGAGTCTGTTGGAGAGTCATTCCAAACCTCCTGCGCCAAGCGAAAGACGGCCCAACCCTTAGGCCATCCCACATAAAAGGCGGCGTGGGTAATGATTGCCGCGATTTCCGGCTTGCTGACGCCGGCCTTTTTCGCATTTTCCAAATGATATTTCAGGGACGAATCCGTGATCCCGGAACTCATTAAAGCTACCACCGTAATGATACAGCGTGTCTTGTGGTCGATATCCGGATTATTCCAGTTTTCGCCGAAAAGGATATCGTCATTGTAATGGGCAAAATCCGGCGCGAAAGAGCCTAATTGGTCTCTGCCTGCCGTTTGTGTGATTTTTTTCATTTTTATTCATCCTTTCCCCGTTGCTTGACAACGGCTTTCTTTTCTGTTATACTCATTATAAACCATAAACCTAACTTTAGGTCAAGGGGTTTGGAAAAATTTTTTTAAGGAGTCTATGACATGTATTCGATCGGACAGGTTTCCCAGATGTTTCATATACCCATATCCACGCTGCGCTATTATGATCAGCAGGGATTATTCCCTCAAATCAAGCGGGTCGGCGGCATTCGCCAATTTGGTCCCGACGAGTTGGAGGCGCTGCGGGTGATCGAGTGTCTGAAAAAGTCGGGGCTGCAAATCAAGGACATCAAGCAATTTATGCAATGGTGCGCACAGGGCTCGCAGACCTATGAGCAGCGGCGGGCGCTTTTCTTAAAACAGAAGCAGCAGGTCGAAGAAGAAATGAATAAATTAAATCAGGTTTTAGATCTGTTAAATTTTAAGTGCTGGTATTATGAAAAAGCCTTGCAGGACGGCAATGAACAGGCCTTAAAAAATCTACCCTCTGCGGATATGCCGCCTGAGATTCGCGCCGCATACGAGCGGTTTCACCGCAACGACAACATCGGATGAACACGGCGGATTGCGCGCGGCGGAAAGCGGCAAAGAGGGGTTGGAACCTCGGTGGCTTGTCGTACGATTTTGTAGGGATTTGTAAATAAAAACAGTTTGTTTTTTTGTTATTGACGTCATTTATTTTGCATAAGGGATTGATTTTCCTTGTTGTTCATGATATAATGAACCTCAATACAGGTTGAAGTTTTCTATTCGGATTTGCTTTGAACAGAAAAGTTGTAAAACGATAAACAGGAGGATATGACAATGTTTCGTGATTTGTTTGATATGGTCAACGATCGGTCTGTCAATGGTATGTTTAACCATACAAACAGGCTTACATTGTCATACACTTTTTTAACGTAATTCAAAAAAACGAAAGATTAAAAAAGATGCAGTGTAAGTCAGAACAAAAGTTTCTGCTTACACTGCTTTTTATTTTTAGGAGGGTTGAAAATGAATCCACAAATTGACATTGCCCCTGTTACGCTGAAAACAGAACGTCTCACGTTGCGCCCATGGAGCGAATCGGATTTAAACGATTTTTACGAATATGCAAGTGTGGATGGCGTTGGGCAGATGGCAGGCTGGAATCCTCATAAAAACATCGAGGAATCCAAGATTATTCTTACTCATTTTATCAATGGCAAACATGTTTTTGCTTTGGAATATCGCGGTAAAGTAATCGGATCGCTCGGAATTGAAAGATATTATGAGGATAAATATCCAGAGTATGAGGATCTTCAAGGCCGAGAAATTGGATATGTTTTATCTAAAGAATACTGGGGGCAGGGGCTCATGCCCGAGGCGGTAAAAGCCGTTACGGCTTATCTTTTTGACACCGTCGGGCTGGATTTTATACTTATTGGTCATTTTGATTGGAACACTCAATCCAAGCGCGTGATTGAAAAGTGCGGTTTTCGTTATAGTAAAACAATAGAGCGGCAAACAGCATGTGCAACGACAGAAACCGTTGTTTATTATATTCTTTATCGCAAGCAAAGACCACTGGGCATTCCCGAATAAAAAGATTTGACGACACGCTTTGGGGTACAATTCTGATCTGACACGGTTCGCATTTTCAGCCCGGAGAGGGACGATAGCCTTTTGTAAGCGGATTTCTGTGTAATAATCAGGTGTTCCTTGATTATTGTAGTTGCTTGATTTTACGAGGGGGCAGATCTTTTTTGTAGAAAAGAGATTGACGGCGGCTGTCAATTTACATTTTTTGCAGACGGGGCACGCCCGGAACAGCAAACCGACTATGCCAGGTGATTGGCTTTTATTTTACCTATTTATTGTAGCGCCTAAAAAAGAAGCCCGTTTTTTACGGGCTTCTTTGGATTTGAAAAATATTTGTCAGCCGTCCTCAATCTGTTTTTTGAACGTGGGGGTAAGCTCCTTGATTTTCTGCCGGCACCGCCGTGCAACGATGATGAATAAAAAAATTCGCATCTTTGCCGGGGTGTCTTTTTTAAGTGTCAAACTTTAAAATATACAATTTTCCGGTATCGGCGTCATAGATTCCGACCGTAAAATTGTAAGAACCTCGCTCAAAGACTTGGCTATCGTCGGAAGGATCCTGCGCTTGAGCGTGGCGGTCATAAAATCGATAAAACCCGTTTTGGATCGGCGGAACAAACGGGGTGCCGTTATCATCGGTAAAGAACGTTTGGATGCCATGGCTTTCATCTGCATCCCCATATATGATTTTCTTGACATTTCCGGTCATTGGGTACGGATTCCAGCCTCGGATGTCTCGAATCCTTTCCGTCGCCGTTTGGGGATCGAGTTGATAAACCTTGCAGCTCGCTCCGTCTCCGAGAAAACCGTCGTGCGTATCGTACGTAAGGACCAAATCGTCTTTGCGTGCGCGGATATTCAGTTCGTCATAGCGGTCTTCGGTGGGGTTGTGCACGCAGGCGGTCAGGATCAGCACCGCCAGACACAGGCTCATTACCAGCGCGTTTTTTTTCATCTTTCCGACTCCTTTCCGGGATCGGGCGCCCGATATTCTAACAGGTCTCCCGGCTGGCAATCCAGCACCTGGCACAACTTTGCCAGCGTAGAAATTTTTAACGCTTTGGCTTTTCCGTTTTTCAAAATAGAAATATTGGCCAGCGTAATGCCTACTTTTTCAGACAGCTCGGAGACACTCATTTTTCGTTTTGCCAGCATCATATCAATATGAAAAATAATCTCTGGTTCCATTCGGCGCCTCCTTATATGGTCAAATCGCTTTGTTCCTGTAAATCGGCGGCCTTTTGTGTCAGAACCGATAAGGCTTTACAGACAACGGCAATGGCCTCTCCCACAAAAGCAATGCCTATAGATCCCAGTACAACACTCGGATGATTCATGCCCAACAGCAAAAAAAGCAGGTTGCCCAACACAAAAAACACGGCGTCTATCTGTGCCAACAGCGCAATTCTCTTCAGTCGGGTTGCGTTTTGATAGGTAAAAGCCTGCCCATTCTGGATGCTTTGTGTGATTTTCCACATCAAAAAAAGCGCAATATAACAGGGGATTCCGGATAGCGAAAGCAGTACAATCCACGGCACATACCAAAAAGAAAATTCCGGGTACCGGGCAATAAGGGCGAGCCCTGCTTGCGGAATGGCAAACGCATAAATTAAGATCCCGCAAACAGCGATGCCGAGTAAAACGATTTTGAGCCGCTTCGATAAAAATGTTCCAGTCATAGTGATCCACCTCTTTTTTTCTTTATTATAGCACGAAATATATTGTTTGTCAATAAATATTTATCGTAAAACAATAAATATTTTAAAAAAATAAATTGCATTGATCTTTTTTCTGTACGGCAATACGCCTGGGATTCGAGAAGAATCCCAGGCGTATTGTTATTGGCAGCTGCCGGTCTATTTTGTTTTGTGGGATAAACGTCTGTATTTTCTGCGTGTTTGTATGCACAACCCGGTTATTGCCGCGGCTGCGGTTACAAGCCAAATCGGCAGCCACCCGTTGTCTGATGTGGGCGGGGTGTTGGGGTCATCGGACGGCGAAGAGGGGTCCGTAGGCGTTTGCGGCTGGCCGCTGTCCGGGTTTTCGGACTCCTCGACAACGGTAAACGTGATCGTATCGGTCAGCCCGGCGCACGTGGCTTTGACGGTAACGGTTCCGGCCGATTGTGCTGTCAGCTGATCGCCGTTTAACTGCGCGTCTCCGCTTTCGATCGACCAGGTCAGAGCCGGCTGTTTGTATTCAGGGGAGACCTGTGCGGTCAGTGTGATCGTCTGTCCGATTTGGATTTGCGTTTGCTGGTTTGTGATTTGCAGCGAGGTCGCGGGCAGCTGCTCGGTGTCGCTCTGCTGCCAAGCCTGCTGCTGAGCACTGTACACAAAAGCCACAGACTGTGTCATCGACACTTGTTGCTGTGTGGTCAGCGGTTCAATCAAAACAGTGTTGTCCTGATCGGGAGAAAATCCGATCGCATTGTCTTTGTTAATCAAAACGTTCAAGTGCAGCAAATCGACATCATAAATCAACCGCACGGTTCCCGGGTTTTGCGCCCTGCATCTGCATGTCTGCGGCCAGAATATCTTCAATAATGGGCGTGTTTTCGGAAGAAGAGGTGTTTTCATAATAAATTGTCCAGTCAAAAGCCGCATAGTCGGGGTAATAATAGGATTCAATGGTAAAGATCAAATCCTCAAACTCGCGATAGGACAATACCGTCGTGGTATGCAGAAAGTGTTTGTCTTCTTGTTCGACGGTTTGCTGACAGATTGGCGTAAACAAATCCGGCCCAAATCCTCGGATAGAGACCCCGTTGATGGTCATAGATGCAGGGAAGGTGGACAGATCGTGCAAATATCCTTCATATTCGGCGCGTGCTCTGTCTTTTTCCTGTTCGGTGGCGGTGTTGTACTGGGGCACATATTCAAATCCGGTCCGGATTTGCGGCGTGTTCCAAAAACAATTGCTTTCATCCTCAAAAATTAATTGGATTCTCGGCACCGCGTTTTCGGCAGAAATATCGTTGACATAAATTGCGCTCTGTTGAGAGCTGTACCAGATGATCTGTCCATCAAATTGAACCGACAGCAGGTATTCGCCCGGTTGATACGTTTTGATAAACGGTAGCCGGATGGGGCCGCTGTCTGCGGTGACCGACACGGTATTTTGTTCTGCCGGTTGGTTGTAAAGGGTTCTTTTGTAAGAACCCAGCCACTCATAAAGCGCGTATTGGATCTGGGTCGGCATTTCGTTTTCGGGGTCAATGACCGCGCCGGAAAACGATTGTACGGCAGAAAACTGCAAATCAAAATCCCCGTCGCCGATCCAACTTTCCGCCGTTTCGTCAAACAAGTTGACGTTGCAGGCCAGCAAGGTCTCCGAAGAAGAACCTCTGGCTGCTTTTCGGAAAGAAATCTTGTCAAAATACATCCGGTCTTTGACCGGTTCCTGACCGGCTTGTTTCAGCAGTCTGATTTGAACTTTCTGATGGCCTCCGGAATTCCAAACCCCGGATACATATTCCCAGTGCCCGTTTTCCGCGGTGATTCCGGGACTGTAGATCCAGTTTTTCTGATTATATCGAGTCCCTGTAAAAGAGGTTATTACATTTTCTTGCTGTCAACAACCTGCAGAGCACCTTGGACGGTTTTGCCGCCCTGTGCGTCGTTGTCCGTGCCGCCTGTGCGGAAAAACCATCCCGAAAGATAATAATCTGTCTGTGGTTCGACTTCAATATACTCGCCCTCATTTGCGGTGGCTGCAGAGACTCCGTTTTCTGTCAACTGTCCGCTGGTCAGCGCGGGAGCGTCCTGATAATAAATTTCTTCCGTAAACGCCGCGGCGCCGGACAGTTTCCAGCCCTGCTTGCTGAAGTCCGGGTCCTGGATCAGTTCTTCACCCGCGTCCACCCGAACCATGCAAACATCATCCACAAAAGCAGATTCTCCGCTTATGGATTGTTCCGGATTATCCCAGTTATCTTCTTTAATAATTCGTATCTGTGTTTCGGTTTCGTTGCCGGAATACCACAGACCGCAGACATATTCCCAATCCCGCAGCGTATCCGTTCCTGTTGCCCGCAGTTGGATTTCGCCTTCCCGGTCGTTCATATCCACATAAACCCAACTTCCGTTATCAGTGCGGAAGATATAGGCAGACAGCAGGTACCATGTGTCCGGTTCGACTTGGACGTCGATTGTAGACGAAGCCGCTTTGAGTGCGCCTGCGGAACCGTTGTGCGTGATATTGCTTTGTACGCGGCTGTCGTCTTCCCATCCGGTGTGCCTTGTTCAAAGTCCCCGTTCGGAATCAGATTTTCTGCTTCAACAGCAAGTCCGCTCAGTCGGACTGCGTCAAAAAATACGGTTCCCTGCCCGGTAAGTGTAATAGCCAATTGCGTGTTTTCACCCGAATGAATCTGCTGAGAATAATAGCCCCATTCTCCTGTTTGCTGGCAGGTCAGCGTTTGCAGAAGATGATTTCCGGTTATCGAAACTTCTGCCAAATCTTCGGCATTTTCTTTTTTCATCCAGGCAGACAAAACATAGTCGGTGTTTTTCTCCACTGTTACCGTGCCCGCAGACATGCTCTTTTTGCTGGGGTCTGCGTATCGGATCTCCGTATCCCCGTCTGCTGGATCTTCGTCATATACGCCAAAGGGTTCGCTCCACTCAAAGCCGTTGAGCGGATCTTTTGCCGTAACCGTTGCCGCGTCGAGCCCCGGCAGCATGGTACATATCGCAGCAAGCGTCAGCAGTACGGCGGTCATACGACGTAATCGTTTCAGATTCATTCCAATCGCTCTTTTATATGGTCTTTATCCTCATTTTTTTCTTGATGTGACGAATGAAGTTTGGAAAAAACGGACTGCAGTCAAAATATAAAATCTATCAAGTCTGTCTATGGAAAAGACATAAAAACGTATAATGCTTGTCCTTATTTTCTTGAAAATGAATTGGTAAATCAAGTCTGTTGTATAA
>CDZQ01005726.1_pt1 | contig 18211 bp, 20 predicted proteins | sample 554831 | NCBI WGS metagenome assembly CDZQ01 (sample SAMEA3182112, study PRJEB8094) | gut metagenome | biome: human; feature: gut; material: Stool; isolation source: human stools | place: Canada | collected 2013-05-06
CCTGCCACGAAATCCAGAAGGAGGCAATTCCATGCTCAAATACATTGCAAGGCGCCTGCTCATGCTGGTCCCTGTGCTCCTTGGCGTGATCCTGGTCGTTTTTACGTTGATGTATATCACGCCCGGCGACCCTGTGGATTCCATTCTGGGCGACAACGCAACGCCTGAAGCGCGCGAAGCCCTGCGCGAGGAGCTTGGCCTCAACGGCGGCTACTTCGAACGCTTTTATAATTACATCACGAGGCTGCTTCAGGGCGATATGGGCATTTGCTATGCCACGAACCTGAATGTGGCGACGCGCATCGCGCAAACCTTCCCCAACACCGTTAAGCTTGCAACCTTCGCCGTGGTGTTTGCCGTGATTCTCGGCCTGACCTTCGGCGTGATCTCTGCAATAAAACAGTATTCATTTGTAGATAACGTGGTCATGAGTATTTCCATGATCGGAATTTCCATGCCATCCTTCTGGTGCGGACTTCTGTTGATGCTGCTCTTCTGCGTGCAGCTCAAGTGGCTTCCCGCCTCTGGATTCGATACGTTCGCCTGTGTAATTCTGCCCGGCGTATCGCTTGGGCTTAATTCCGCAGCGTCTATCGCGCGCATGACCCGTTCAAGTATGCTGGAAGTCATCCGGCAGGATTACATCAGCACGGCGCGCGCAAAAGGGCAGAGCGAAGTAAAGGTAATCGCAAACCATGCGCTCAAAAACGCGCTGATCCCGGTTATCACAACCGTGGGCATGCAGTTTGGCATGCTGCTTGGCGGTGCAGTGCTGATCGAGTCCATCTTTGCGATTCCCGGCGTGGGCAAAATGATGGTGGATGCCATCAAGGCGCGCAACTATCCGGTTGTACAGGGCGGCGTGCTTGTGATTGCGCTCGCGTTCTGTCTGGTCAACCTGGTGGTCGATATCCTGTACGCTTATGTCGATCCCCGCATTCGGTCCCAGTATAAATAAGGAGGAGCAGCAATGAGCGCAATTGCGAAACAATCCAAAGCTGCCGGAAAAAAACGCAGCAAATCGCAGGAGACCTGGCGCCGGTTCAAAAAGAACACGCGCGCTGTCGTCGGCCTTGGCATCGTAGCGGTGCTGGTGCTCTGCGCGGTGCTGGCCCCGATTCTTGCGCCTTACGGCCCCAACGAGCAGAACCCGCGCAACCGCCTTCAAGGGCCGTCCGCTGAGCATTGGTTCGGCACGGATGAGCTTGGCCGCGATATTTTAAGCCGCATCATCTATGGCGCACGCATTTCAATGTCAGTCGGCCTTATCGCCATCTGCATTTCTCTGATCGGCGGTGTAGCGCTCGGCGCGATCGCGGGTTATTATGGGGGAACGGCGGATAACATCATCATGCGGTGTATGGACGTATTGCTTTCCATCCCGACGATTCTGCTGAACATTTCCATCGTTGCAGCGCTTGGATCCGGCTTGCAGAACGTTATGATTGCCATCGGCGTTTCCAGCATTCCGGGCTACTGCCGGATCGTGCGCGCCTCTATTCTTTCCCTGCGCGATCAGGATTTCGTTGAAGCTTCCCGCGCGGCGGGCGCGAGCGACTTTTTCCTGATTACGCGCCATATCCTGCCAAACTGCATGGCGCCGCTGATCGTGCAGGCGACGCTGCGCATCGGCGCGGCGATTCTCTCCTGCGCAAGCATGAGCTTCCTGGGCCTTGGCATTGTGCCGCCAACGGCAGAGTGGGGCAGCATGCTCTCCACCGGGCGCGATTTCCTGCGCGATGCACCGCATGTGTGCATATTCCCCGGCCTTGCAATTATGGCAGCGGTGTTCAGCATGAACCTTGTGGGAGACGGCCTGCGCGACGCGCTTGACCCCAAGCTGAAGGACTAAGGAGGAGAAATGCAATGAGCAGTGAAAAACTTTTAGAGATTAAAAACCTGACGGTTCATTTCGAATCCTTTGATGCAACGGTGCATGCCGTGGAAAACCTGAATCTTTCGCTCCGGCACGGCGAAACGCTGGGCCTTGTGGGAGAAACCGGCGCGGGCAAAACCACTACGGTCAAATCCGTGATGCGTATCCTGCCGGAGCCTCCGGCGAAAATCGTTTCCGGCGAAATCCTCTTTGACGGACAGGACCTGCTCAAACTCCCCATTAAGGAGATGCGCAAAATCCGCGGCAAGCAGATTTCCATGATTTTCCAGGATCCGATGACGAGCCTCAATCCGGTTATGACCGTGGCGGAACAGATCGCGGAGGTCATCCGGCTGCATGAAAAATGCAGCAAAAAGGAGGCGCATAAAAAGGCTTGCGACATGCTGGAGCTTGTCGGAATCCGGCCGGAGCGCGGTTCCGATTATCCGCACCAGTTCTCCGGCGGCATGAAGCAGCGTGTGGTAATTGCTATGGCGCTTGCCTGCAACCCGCGCTTCCTCATCGCGGACGAACCCACAACAGCGCTGGATGTGACAATTCAGGCGCAGGTGCTTGAGCTGATGAAGAAGCTCAAGGCGCAGTACCAGACCGCGATGGTCATGATTACGCACGACCTCGGCATTGTTGCGGAAATCTGCGACTATGTTGCGATCATGTATGCGGGCGAGATCGTTGAGTATGGAACGCGCGAGCATATTTTCAACCACACGGGCCACCCCTATACGAAAGGCTTGTTCGCGTGCATCCCGGACATTTTTACGGAGCAGAACGAGCTTGTGCCCATCAACGGCTTGACGCCGGATCCAACGGATCTGCCGGTAGGATGCAGGTTCCATCCGCGCTGCCCCTATGCAACGGAGCAGTGCGCAAAGGAACATCCTGCGAATTTTGAAATAGAGCCTGGCCATTATGTCGCGTGCCATCTGGCGCGCAGCGGAGGAAATGACAATGTCTGAAACGCTGTTGGAAGTCAAACACCTTAAGAAGTATTTCAATACCAAGGCCGGCCTGCTGCATGCGGTGGACGATGTGAGCTTCAGCATCGCCAAAGGCGAAACGCTTGGCCTCGTGGGTGAATCCGGCTGCGGAAAATCCACCATCGGCCGCGCGATCCTCCGCTTGCATGAGCCAACTTCCGGTGAAGTGCTGCTGGATGGAACGGATGTCACTAAGCTCAATAAGCAGGAATTGCGCGAACTGCGCCGTAAGATGCAGATCGTCTTTCAGGATCCGTATTCTTCGCTGGACGGGCGCAAAAGCGTCTTTGAAAGCATCGGCGAGCCGCTCATTATCCAGAAGATCTGCAAAACCAAGGAAGAATATGAGAAGCGCGTGCACACGCTGATGGAAACCGTCGGCCTTGCAGAGCGCCTCGTGAACGCATATCCGCACGAGCTGGACGGCGGCCGCCGCCAGCGTGTCGGAATTGCGCGTGCACTTGCATTGAACCCTTCCTTCCTCGTGCTGGACGAGCCGGTTTCCGCGCTGGATGTTTCCATTCAGGCGCAGGTGCTCAATCTGATGCAGAAATTGCAGAAGGATATGGGGTTGACGTATCTGTTTATCTCCCATAACCTGAGCGTTGTGAAGCATATTTCAGACCGCATTGCGGTTATGTATCTTGGCCGGATGGTAGAGCTTTCGGATTGCAAAGCGCTGTTTGCAAACCCGATGCATCCGTATACCAAAGCTCTGCTGTCGGCGGTTCCGATCCCGCGGCTGGATGTGCGCAAGGAACGCATCCTGCTCGAAGGGGATGTGCCGAGCCCGGTTAATCCCGCTCCCGGCTGCCGGTTTGCCGGCCGCTGCGCCTCCTGCATGGAGATTTGCCGCAAAGAACAGCCGGAGCTCCGCGAAGTTGAGCCCGGGCACTTTGCCGCATGCCATCTCATCGAGCAGTAAGTAAAGTAGTTAGGAGGCAAAACAATTACCGTGAATGTGTTTAAAAAAGTTGTGCTTTCCGGCACGCCGCGCGAGCGGGGCGTGACATATGGCCGGGAATGCGCGGCGCTGATCGAACGGACGATCAGTGATTATACCCGCTATTTTGATAACAGGAAAAACTTTTCCTGGAGCTATGTCAAAGAAATGGCTCAGAAATTCATCCCGGCAATAGAAGCGTTTGCGCCGGAACTGATGGAGGAGATGCGCGGCATTGCGGAAGGGGCAAACCGCTCGTTTGACGAAATTCTTGCAGTGAACTGCCGTTCAGAGTTGCTGCGCTTTGAAGGATCCCACGACGGCGGAGCTTCGGATGAATGTTCCTGCATCGGCGTGATGCCTGAGCGCACCAAGAACGGCCATGTTATGACGGCACAGAACTGGGATATGTATTACTGGGCGGAGGAACACGGCGTTGTGCTGGAAGTCCTTCAGGAGGACGGGCCGGATTATTTCTGCCTGACCGAAGCGGGCCAGCTTGCACGCTATGGGATGAACCAGGCGGGCATTGGTCTTGCGATCAACAGCTTGCCGCGAGAGATCGAAACGGATCCTATCGGCGTGCCAAGCGCGGTTGTGCGCCGCAAATTCATCAGCACCGGAAGCTGGTCGGAATGCTTGGACATCCTGTTCTCCATCCGCCATATGGCGCCGATGAACTTCCTCGTGTCCAACGGCAATTTGCAGGGCGATATGATGTGCCTTGAGGCCGGCGCCGCAGGGGCGCAGATCCTCTATCCGGAGGATGGCCTCCTTTACCACACAAACCATTTCCTTTCGCCCGGGCATTTGCTCCACGGCAGGAAGGGAAGCAGCGTAAACCGCTACAATACGCTGCGCCGCCTTCTGAAGGACAAGGAGCAGATCGGCATCGAGGACATGATCGCCGCGCTCAACAGCACCTTCGGCGCGCCCGAATCCGTCCTGAATCAGCGCAACCCGCGCGACAAAGAAATTGAGCAGTGCGCGACGCTTGCCTGCTTTATCATCGATGCCACAGAGCGTAGGTTCTGGGTTCGGAAAGGCAACATCCGTGAGAATCCGTTCATTGAATATAAATGGACCCGCCCGGATAAAATCTTTGCCGTTTGGCGTTGAAGAACCTAAAAGTAACAGAAAACCGGCGCCCCACAAAGGGGCGCCGGTTTCTCGTTGTTTGGATATAAAATAAAAACAAAAAAGCCCCGATTGGGACTTTTTGCTTGGTACACCCTCAGGGGCTCGAACCCTGGACACCCTGATTAAGAGGCCGAAATGATGCGGTTCACCCAAATGCCCGGAATGCTTGAAAAATGGCTAAACATCTAGCTTTTTCGCGTTTTCGTTATGTCTATAATTTGCTCCAAAATCCATGATTTACTGCTTCAATGCAGTAAGGATGCAGTAAAAATGCAGTAAATTTTGAGGCGCGGCGGGGCCCCATTTGCGTGGATGTGCGCGCAGTTGGAAAAGGCTATGGCCGTCGGTTAATTTATCCGCCGCCGCGCCGTAATCAGGTAGGGGGGGAGGAAAACCCACAGAGGGGCGCTCTATGGGCTTGTGAGTGTATATGTTCATGTACCATCTCTTAGCTTACAGGCTCTAAGTCTCGCTTCCGCCTTGCGCGCTCGGCTCTTATGCCGTCACACCATCCCGCTCTATATGCAGCGGCAACCGCAATAAAGCCGCGTTGCACACTTTCCGGGAAGCTGGATGCAAACCCAGTTTTAAGCATTGCATTATATACATTACACGCGCGGGACACATCTGCAACGCTAACGCTTTTTGAGGTGATCTCGGCAATTACTTGTGCTGAAAGAATATGTTTGCTCATTTGTTTTCCTACTCCTGCTTTCTGGAATTTATGCTTGCTCATGCTCTGCTCCCTTCTACGTATGGAAGTGATTTAAGATAGCTGATGGTTCTTTCGTTGAGCTTGTAAGTTTGAAACTGATAGAGGCGAACTACTTTTCCGATTGGCGCATTTGTATTGATTATCAGGTATCCCGGAAGCTGTATGCTGGTTATATACCGCGAATGCTTCACGTTATCTAGCTGCACATATATACGCTTCATGTTGTCATACCTCCGTATATGGCATTGATTTAATCCATTCTGCGACCTCCTGCGGCAACTGATCTTCAATGATCACTGCTTCCGCATCTGCATCAACGGACGCTGCTGTATTTACAACCACATATCCGGGCAGTTGGTTTGGGGCAAACACCATAAGGGCTTGCGGCTGCTCCGGCATGTCAATCTCTACTATCCGCCACGTCTCGCTTACATCCAACCACGGAAATATATGCACTATGTTTTGCTTATTCATGATTCCTTCACCACCTTTCCTGCGTAAGGATTTGTGCGAACCCCGCAAATGAGGGACTGAATCCATGACTGTACTTCTTCATCGCTTGATGCATCGCGTCCGAAGGTTGCCTTAAACGAGCGCCTGTTCTGTTTTGATGCCAACGCATTCCATTCCTCGGCGCTCTTTTCAGTGAGCTCATAACATGCGAACGTTTTCCCTGTTTTGGAATCAGTGTAATCGTTGACCCGGCGCACGTTCCGCAAGCCATTAAATACATCGTCAAAATTCGATTTAATCATGCTCTTGTCCTTTCTCCGCCCGTCATGCTATACTTGACACAACGGGCGGCATTGTCGCTTGTGTGGGGCTTTCCTGTGGCGTTGGTCGGCTTTTAGGAAGCCCTTTTCCTTTACGCGATGGAGAACCGCCGCGTAATGCTTTCACGGGTGAACCGGGCGTATACATCCGGCAGCGCTGCTTTCAGAGCTTTGCTATCCAGCCGGGCAGATGTAACCTCTGTCCACCTGATCTTATACTCGCCCGCGATCAGCTCTGTTGCGCCACGCTCCCGCATGACGGCCTTGATCTCATCCTCAATGGCGGTGATCTCCGCCGCGAGTTCCTCCTGCATGCGTTTCAGTTCACGCAGCTCCTTCGCTTTGATTTGCAGCTCGTTCATGTTCTGTCCCTCCTGTGGTATTTGTCGGCTTATCGTGCCGCTCCCGCTGCGCTTAGACGCTCGCAGTGCCGTATACTGGTATCGCCCGTATCGCGGCGGCGGTTTTGACCTTCCCGCTCGGATTCCTGCCCCGGTCAAGTCATCTTCTTGCTGTTGGTATTGCAACTCTAGGGCTCACATCACAAGTCTATGGTTCTTGACTTTCGCAAGGCTTTCGGCCTTGCCGGGGCGGTTTCCCTTGGTATGGTTATATTATACAGCGATTGCTTAATATTGTCAAGCGTTTATAACAAGTAATTACTGAATAATTTTTATTATTTGCTTGCTATAATTAAGATATTGCTATATAATATAAAAATAAGGAGGTTGCACAATGACTATCGAACAAAAAATAAAGATGGCTTTATCCTATTCCGGCATCAGTCAAGCAGAATTGGCAAGAAGAATAGGAACAACGCCATCGAATTTAAATCAAAAAGTTAAGAGAAACACTATAACAAAAGAGGAAATGGAGCGGATTGCTACAGCTCTTGGAGGCATGTGGCGAGCCGAATTTGTGTTTGAAGATGGGACAGTGATATGATGGATAGAATTAGTAAAACCAAACTATACACGATTTTCTCAGGCATGAAACATTTGAATGATACAGGGGAAAGCATATGACACTCTACAACCGCATTGATGCGTACAAGGCGCAAATTGACGCTGTAAGGCCGTTTGAGCATCCGATGCTTGCGCAGCTTCGTGCGTATTACAGAATCGGTCTAACGTGGTCTAGCAACGCCTTAGAGGGGAACACATTAACCGAAAGCGAAACCAAGGTACTGCTAGAGGATGGTTTGACCGTTGGCGGCAAGCCGTTGCGGGATACCTTTGAAGCGTTGGGGCACGCGCAGGCATATGACTTCATGTTTTCGCTGCTGGGCAGCCATGATATCACCGAAGCGGACATGCAAACGATGCACCGCATGTTTTACAGCGACATTGATGCGGAGGCGGCAGGGGTATACAGAAGCATCCCCGTGTTTATCACAGGCTCGGCTTACCCGGTTTGCGCCCCGGCGCGCATTCAGGAGGAAATGACGACCTTGTTTGCATGGGTGCATGCCCACAGAGGGAATTATCATCCTGTGGAGTTCGCCGCAGAGCTGCACAAGCGATTTGTGTTCATCCATCCGTTCATTGATGGCAATGGCCGCATTGCCCGGTTGTTGATGAACACCGCGCTCATACAGGAAGGTTATATGCTGGCGATCATTCCCCCGGTATTGCGGCACGAATACATTGCGCTCTTGGAACGCGCACACACCGACAGCCGCGACTTTACAGCGTTCATTGCTGAACGCGTGCTTGAATCGGAAAAGGAAATTATGCGGCTGCTGCACATTCCGAGGCCATAACAAGGAGGCGTATCATTATGGCAGGTCGAGAGATGGGGCTCGAACTGAAAGCGGTGCAAAGGGAAACGGTGGCGCAGGAGGACAACACATGAAAACTTACACGATCATAGCCGGAGTAAATGGCGCAGGAAAGTCGAGCCTGACGGGTTCACTCAAATATCAGCGCCGCGATCTGGGGAAGATCATTGACGTGGACAAACTCGCGGTGCAGCATGGCGGTTTCATCGAGGGCGGCAAAGCGGCAATCACCATGCAGGCGCGTTATATTGCTGAGGGCATCTCCTTCACGCAGGAGACAACGCTTTCCGGGCAACGTCCTTTGCGTATGGTGAAAGAGGCGAAGGCAGCCGGTTACCATATCCGCCTGTTCTATGTCGGTATCAGCAGCGCGGAGGAAGCCATAAAACGCATTCAGAATCGCGTTGCCAAAGGCGGGCATGATATTCCCATAGAAGATGTGTTAAGGCGGTTCGAGGAGCGTTTTGAGGCGTTGGGACGCATCTTGGAATACTGCGATGAAGCGACCTTCTTTGACAATGAAAACGGATTTGTTGAGGTTGCCCGCTACGAGAATGGCGAGCTTCTCCCCGTGGGAGATTACCGCCCGGCATGGCTGATGGAAATGCAAGATGCATTGCAGGAAGGGGAATAGATCACAGAAAAAGAGCGCGGCGGGGAACAATTATCCCCGCTCTTCGTATTCCCGCCTAAATTTGACTGTGAGCGGTTTTGTGCACTTGACGATGGGAAATAAGCACAAAGTAATAAAATACCGCAGAAGTCAAATATGGAGGTTTTAGAGGTACACGAAGTCTCACAGCCCACATACCCCTGCGCACACAAGGCCGCAAAGGGTTGTACCCAACGCCTTTGCCGCATCTTTTAGTGCGTGAAATCGCAAGAAATCTCAAGAGATCGCAACATAAAAAAGGCGCATAAGCGCCTTAGCATGTATACCACCGCATGAGTGCAGCCATTTGCTCCCGTATCCGTTCCCGCTGCATTGCAGCCGCCTCAACCGCGCTTGTGTGCGTGTGCCGCCACGATGCATGACTTCTGTGCCAATAGGGCACGCTTTCATATTCCGCCCAAAGCTGCAAAAGGCGGCTATTTCGCCGCAAGGTACGCATGCCCTTGTTAAGCGTTTTTCCGTCCGCGCCGCCGCGTTTCCCTTCTTGGAGATAGGTATTGTTAATTGCAGCACACTCTTCTGCGGGGAGAGCGGCTACCGCTTCCCGCACAATGCGCCGCATATCGGCCTGTATGGCCGCTTCTTCCGGGTCGAGCGCGGCGGGGTCTGCAATCAGCTCCACAAGGGGGCTTTCATCTTCTGCGCTGATTGCAGCATCAAGGGAGGCTGTGCCGCCGTTCTCTATGCGCTCCTTTGTTGAATATACCCCCAGCAATTCCCTGACGCGGCGGCGCATATAGAACGTTGCCACGGTAAGGAATGCTCCGCGTTCGGGTTCCCATTCCGCGACAGCTTCGATCATGCCAAGCGCGGCAGACTGGTAAAGGTCTTCAAGGTCTGCGCCCAGGTTACGCTCTGCAAGCCCGGAATATTGCCGGGCAATGTGGTACAGCATGCCATTATTCTGTGTCAACAACGTGTCGAGCCGCCACGTATCCCCGGCTTGAATGCTGGCCGCAAGTTCTTCGTTTGTCATGTTGCTTCCTCCCGTGGTATACTATCCTTATCAGCGGCTTGAAGACCTGCCGTTTTAATGTGGAACTGTGGAACATGTGGAACCAAAACATGTATATGTGTTATAGACACACACACCACGCTATGTGTATTCCCTATATAGGAATACGTGCAAAATGTTCCACAGTTCCACACGCACCCGCAAACGCGCTAAATGCCTAGGAAAATCGCGTGGAACTTGCAGTTCCACAAAGTACCACAAGTTCCACGTATGGAGGTAAGACAGATGAATGACCTTTAATCATCGGTGTATTTATGGCGGTTGTATAGGCTTAACCAGTCATCCAGCCGCATTGTTACAAGCCATTGCTCCCGGTTTCGCCTGTGAAACACTGCGGGCGCTCCATCGTGGAAGCGCTCAGCGTCCCGGACGGCCTGCGCCATTGCCGCCGCCACGTTCAGCCGCTCCACACGCTTTACCTCAACATGCACGCCTGGGAGCCCATTCAAATCCGGCTTTTTCCCGAATGACAGAGATCCGCCTCGCTCTATGTCGTATCCACACTTGCGGAGAAGCAAAGCAAGTTCTCGCTCCCCCGCCGCGCCCTTGCGCTGTGATGCCCTGCCTATTTTCCTTCTCCTATGACTGGTTAATGACAGATTTGTGACGATTGATATAGCTGTTTTTCTAGAGTTTCTCTAGGTTGTGACAATGGTGACGGCTTTTTTTACTATACTTTTTATATGTATATATATTTCTTTTTAATTGTCTACATATATAAAAAGGGAACGCAAAAGCCGTCATACCAGTCATAACAGGCTGCTTACCTGAAAAAAAGCCGTCACCAAGCCGTCATAACCCGTCATCAACCCGTCACAGAATACGGCGCTCCGCTGCTCCACGGCAAATCAGAGCGCGGCATAATGTCCGCGAAAAAGCGCATTTCAGAGCTCCGCCCTTTGGAAAGACCTCGTTGTTTGAGTTCTATGCTCAGCCGCGTTTGCGTCATTGGGCTGTGTCCGTTTTCTTCTGCCCATCGTGTATAAAGCGAATACATGCTAGAGGCTTGTATTTTGCCGCCCCGGCATTCAATCGTGCATTCTTCCAGGAACTTGCCTATCACATCTGAATCTTGCCTATACTCCTTCACGGCTTCTTGAACAGCTTTTGGCATGTTAGCCCGGAGCCCCTCCCGTTGGTATGTTTGGTATCCCTCGATGCACCAATTCAGAATAGCGCTCTGAGCTTCTGGGGTTGATAGTTTCGCTGCAAGCTCCTTGTCTTGTTCGTGTTCTTCAAAATGCCGTTCAAATGGTACGACAATCAGACGGTTACTTGAAAATAAAGTCATATCATTAACGCGCGGAAGATGATTCGTGCTTAAAAAGATAACAAATTCCGGTGTATATTCAAAGCTTTGTTGATACAAATACCGCGCAATTATGCGATCTCGGCCCGTCAAGGTTTTAAGCAATGCTGCATCCAACAGCATGTTAGCTGGGGCTTCCTGTGCAACCACGAGCCGCACCGCACGCAAACGCGCAAACTCTTCGCTTGGTGCTCCGGCATTATTTGTCCTTGTGGCTGCAAGCGCGGCTGGGTTCAGTCCCCGCGCATAGTCCCCAAGCGCGCCTTGCAGGGCGTTCAGAAACGTTGTTTTGCCGTTTCTCGTGGTCGCGCCGTAAAGCACGACCGCTATATCTTCTACCGGGTTACCTGCGATAGCATAGCCACACAGCTTTTGCAGGAACTTGGCGCGCTCTACATCCCCACTCATGACTTCCAACAAAAAATGTTGCCACACTTCCGAATGAGCTTCCCTGTCATAATGCGCGCATGTAACTTGTGTAAAACCATATGCAGGGGATGCATCAAATAGTACGTTACCACTCAGGTCAACAAATCCGCATGGTGTGTTCAATGTTCCTGGCACTCCGTCAAGGCTGGACATCTGGCGGGATATGTGCGGTCTAAGCGTTTTCATGAGAGCACTCCGTTTGTTGTGTCCGCTGTAAGCGTCCACCGCCGCCGCGCGTGCTGCCAATATCTTCTTTGCCTCGGCCTGGTTGGGGTCTTTTTCATCAAATCCGAAGAGCTTTGAACGGATGATGCTTACAGTTTCCTTACACCGCTCTTGCAACTCTTTATCCGCTTTTATCCCATCTGGGTCTTGCGCCCAGCGCTTCCCATCATAAACCATAGACCCGATGCCATTCACATGGCATAGCTTGTCCTTAACTCCTTCGCTCACAAGGTAATCTGCCATTGATATTTCATCTGTACCATTATTAAGCGGCGCAGATGCTTGGAGTATTATTTCCCGCACCTTGTTCTTATCTGTGGCGATTTTCAAAATGGAGTTACCTTCATTCACTTGGTTGCCCATTCGTTCACACCCCCTTGCGCTCCGGTAAGCAGGCCGCTTTGGTCTGCATTGTCCATTCCCCAAAGCCACAGGCAGCACAATATGCCAACTGCTTCATGCACGCTGACTTTCATCATCCTTGCAAGACGCAAGGTTTTTCTGTGCCCTATCAATGATTGATCTATCTTCGCCCACGCCATACCATTCCCCATTACAGTCCGAACTTTGCCGCCAGCTTTCGAACACCTCGCTCATATTCGCGCGGTGATAGCCCCAAGGCAGCCAGCTTTGCCTTTTGTGCTTCGTATTCCGCCCATGTGCCGCCACGCCTCGGCGCGCGTGGCGGCGGTTTCCGTTTCATCCGTTCACGCTCCCTTGCGTTGCTGTTCCTCAAGCCATTTTTCAAATGCTGCCTTTGTCACCATCACGCGTTTTCCGATACGGAAGGACGGGAATCCATGGGCTTGCATGAGGTTATAAGCGCCTGCGCGGGAAATGCCGAGGCATTCGGCAAGCTCCGGGGCTGATAGAGTGGCTCTGTTGTTTCCGTACATTTTTTGCGCTCCTTTCCATGTGCTTTATGGACTAATTATACCGCTTCATGCACCCTGTTTCAAGAAATTAATTAGACTAAAATTGAAAACATCATAATTACGCATTTATATACGTTTTAACATTACTCAATGACGATTTATAGCGTTGTACTATGCTTAATTTTATGGTTTTTTGGTATAAACTTTCATTAACTCTGTATAGAATACGGATTACGCTTGCGTTGCATTTAGTGCGATTTAGTGATATTATATTTTGTAAGTTGAAAAATGGGAGGGAAAAGGATGGATGGCGATTTCAGCAAGTTTGCACAGCGCCTGAAAGCGGCAAGGTTGAAGAGGGGGATTTCTCAAAAACATCTTGCGGAACGGGTTGGGATACGCAGTGCCACGCTTTCAGCCTATGAAAATGCGGAAGCGGAGAAGCGTGTAACTCCCTCGCTTGAAAATGCGGTAGCTCTCGCAAGGGAGCTTGAAGTTTCGCTGGACTATTTATGTGGCATAGATGCTGCCGGCATAAAAAAGTCTGCCACAGATGAAATGCGGGAATATCTGTACACGCTGACGAGAACGCGCGAGTTACTACCCACCAGTTCCACAATCTATGCGAATACGGAAGGGGAGGACAAATGGGGCGGTGTCACTGAATGGATGAGCGTGAATTTTCAAAAGGGTACTGCGGTGCATTCATTTCTCAAAGGCTGGGCAGATGTGTGGAAGCTATACCGTGATGGCGCGTTGGACGAGGAAATATATGCTGCCGTTGTTGGTTCTCTGTGCGACAAGTATGCGGCGCTCGCGGTGGAGGAGGAAAACGCTGCGACGAAGGATTTGCCGTTTTAACAAGGGGGGTGTGGTATGGCAGCACCATCAAAACGCAAGCGCCGCGCAGACGGCAACTATTCAAAGCAAATCACCATAGGCCGCAAGCCGGACGGGAAGCCCATCCGCAAGACAATTTATGCAAAGACCATTAAAGAGCTGGAGCAGCGCGCGGCGGAGTATGAGCAGCAGCTACGCCACGGCACGCTGTCAAGCAACGAAAAGATCACCTTCGCGGAGCTTGCATCCCTGTGGGTAAAGGACTACACGCCTAACGCGTCAGAGAAAACGCGCAAGGAATACGATGGCTTGTTGAAAAACCATGTAAACCCTGTGATTGGCGGTTACCGCATTATTGACCTGAAAAAACATGACTTGCAGGCGATAATCAACGGCATGACAGAAGCGGGGTTCTCACAGTCGAGCATGAAAAAGACGAAGATCGCGGCGGCGGCTGTGCTCGAATTGGCGCTTGATAACGATATTCTGATGCGCAATGTCTTTGCGCGTGTAAAGGTTCCCGATGTGGAAGCAGAGGAACGTCAGCCATTGACAGAACAGCAAAAGCGGCTCCTTGTAGAGACTTGGCAAGGCCACAGGATGGGGCTTCCGGCGCTTTTGATGATGTATTGTGGATTGCGCCGGGGTGAGCTGCTCGCCCTAACTTGGGGCGATGTAGACACAAAAAACAAGCGCATTACAATAAACAAGGCGGTTTATTATGTTCGCAACGCGGCGGAGATCAAACCACCAAAGAGTAAAGCGGGGAACAGGACAATCCAAATCCCGGACGCGATCATTCCGGCTTTGCAGAACCGCCGCCGCGCTTCCATGTTGGTATGCCCTTCTATGCAAACGGGCGGTGTAATGTCATACACGGCATTTCAGGCCGCATGGAGAAGCTATCAGCACTATTTGAACATTGCAGCAGGAGGAAAGGACGCAAGCCGCTCAAATCCGAAAATACAGGCCGTTGAGCCATTCACTGCGCATCAGCTCCGGCACACTTATGCAACGATGCTGTATGATGCTGGCGTGGATGTGCTTACCGCGCAGCGCCTGCTGGGGCATGCGGATGTGCAGACAACCATGCGGATTTACACGCACCTTTCCAAGCAAAAAGAGCAGCAATCCATAGCGGCATTAAATGCGCATATAGGGTCAGAAATTGCGGCCATTAAATTCTGATGCAGTAAAAATGCAGTAAATGACCTAATTTGAGGGCTTGAAAACGAAAAAATCAGACAAAGAGAGTAATGAAAAAAGCTAGGCAAAACCTAGCTTTTTTTTGCTTGGTACACCCTCAGGGGCTCGAACCCTGGACACCCTGATTAAGAGTCAGGTGCTCTACCAACTGAGCTAAGGGTGCATATTGGAGCGGGAGACGGGGCTCGAACCCGCCACCTCCGCCTTGGCAAGGCGGCGCTCTACCAAATGAGCTACTCCCGCATTCCTTTGGGGGCTGTCCATGCGTTCCCGCCGGACACTTGCATATTCTAGCGCATTACAGGCACGTTGTCAAGATGAAATTACATATTTTTTGGAGCAGGGCCAAGGCATGTATTCTATGGGAAATTCTTTAAAAGAAAGGCATATATCTCTGGCCTTGACGATTTACACAGCGGCGGTTACGATAATAAGCAAGCACACCGGCGCATGGGGGAGACTCACTATGGAAATTTTGGAAGGCTTAAACGCGGAACAGTTCTGTGCCGTCACGGCCACGGAAGGATATGTGCGCGTTATTGCGGGGGCGGGCAGCGGAAAAACGCGTGCGCTTGCGCACCGCTTTGCATATCTTGTAAACGAGGTCGGCATCCTGCCCGCCAACATCCTTTGCGTGACCTTTACCAACAAGGCCGCAAACGAGATGCGCCAGCGCATCCATCTTCTCACCGGCGATAACGACACGGGCTATGTCTGCACGTTCCACAGCTTCTGCGTCTCCGTTTTGCAGGAGGACAGCTATGCCGTCCAATATCCCAAGAATTTCCTTGTGCTGGACAATTCCGATATTGATGCCATGCTGAAAATCATCTATGAAGAGCGGGGGCTTACCCTCCGGCATATGACGTTTTCCAATGCGCGGGACATGATCGAAATCCGAAAAACCACCGAAAACCCGAATTATTATGAGGACATGATCGCCATGCCGCTTGACGGCCTGCGCGCAAAATATCTTGCGGCCGAAACGCCGCGGGATATCATCTTTTACGGCTATCTGTATCAGCAGAAGAAATGCTTCGGCCTTGATTATAACGACCTGATCAAATATACGCTCTATATCTTCGAAAACGATGCCGAAATCCGCCTGAAATGGCAGAAGCGGCTTGAATACATTATGATCGATGAGTTTCAGGACATCGACGCGCTGCAATACGAGCTGATGGAAGCGCTTTGCGCATACCACAAAAACCTTTTCATCGTTGGGGATCCGGATCAGACCATCTACACCTGGCGCGGCGCAAACGTGCGGTATCTTCTGGAATTTGACAAAAGCTTCCCCGGCACAGAGACGATCTATATGATGCAGAATTACCGTTCAACGCCGGAAATCCTTGCTGCGGCGAATTCACTGATTGCAAAAAACAGGCTCCGCGTCAAAAAGGATTTGCTCCCAACGCTGCCCGCGGGCGCGCCTGTTACATGGCATCATGCAAAGACGGCGGAAGCCGAGGCAAAGTGGGTTGCTGCGCGCATCAAGGCGCTTGCGGATACAGGCGTGCCGCTGCGGGACATCGCGATCCTTTACCGCGCGCACCATATCAGCCGCACGCTTGAGGAAGTTTTTTTAAAGGAAGAAATTCCATACACGATCTTCAGCGGTGTGCAGTTCTTTAACCGCATGGAGATCAAGGATGCACTTTCTTATCTGCGCCTTGTGGCGTACCGGGACGATCTTTCCTTTTTGCGCGTGGCGAACGTGCCGAAGCGCAACATCGGGGAACGACGCATGCGCTTTTTACAGGAATACGCGGAGGCCAACGGATGCACGTTATATGCGGCGCTCACGCACAACCTTGATCATGAGCTTTTGAAATCAACGCAGGCGCGTAAATTTGTGGATCTTGTGGAACGCCTTGGCGCGCGCAGCCCGGAAACGCCCGTATCCGAGCTTTTGAGCGATGTGCTTGACCAAAGCGGCTATGAAACCATGCTCCGCACAGAAGGCGCGCAGGACAGGCTGGACAACCTTGCCGAGCTCAAGCAGGCGATCTATGAGTTCGAGACTACCTGCGGCGAGGAAGCGACGCTTGAGGGCTACCTTGCGCGCGTAGCGCTTCTTTCCAATGCCGATGCGGAGCAAAACGGCGCGCGTGTGCGCATGATGACCGTACACACGGCAAAGGGGCTTGAATTTCCGCATGTATTCCTGGTTGGTCTGGAAGAAGGCGTGTTCCCTTCAAAAAAAACCTCCACCATCGAGGCCATGGAGGAGGAGCGCAGGCTTGCTTTCGTAGCGGTCACGCGCGCGGAGCGTTCGCTTGCGTTATCCGAATCCGAAGGACGGAATTTTGACGGTTCGTTCCGCTATCCTTCCCGCTTCCTCTTCAACATTGATGAGGCCCTGCTTCTGCGGGACGGCGAAACGGATGCGCGCCTTCTTCGGGATGCGTTCCGGCATATCGAAGCGAGCGAACGCCTGCTTGCTCCGGCGGACGAGCAGGTTCCCTTTGGGCCGGGCGACCGCGTGCGCCATGCCATCATGGGGGAGGGGACGATCGTTGCGGTAGACCGCGCGCAGGGGGCGTATACAGTGCAGTTCGACATCCTGCCCACACAGCGGCGCATCAGCTTCCGGGTGAAGCTGGAAAGGGGCTAAGGCTTGTTTTGCAGCTGCGTGGGATTGGTACATTGTGCGCCCTGAACATGCAGCAGCGATAACGGCTTAAACGGCACAGAGGGACGGCTTGCAGGCCAAAGCAAACTAAAAATCTTCTGCGTGAAGCACAAAATCGCATTGCTCCCGGATGCGGAACGCAGAAAAATATGCGTTTTCCATGGGAATCCAGATCGTTTCAAAGCGGGTGAGCATCGAAGCTCCGTTGCGCGCTAAAATACGCGTGCGCTGCGTTTCGGCAGATGCGCTCATGAAAATGCGCAAGTCATACGGCGCCCTGAAATATGGGTGCATGCTGTAAGCGCCTTCTACGATGGAGAGCGCTGCAGGCTGCACCGTGACGCGGTGCGTCAGCGCCATCACGCTGCAATCGAACACGCCGTAGGAAAACGGCGCGCCGCTTGCAAGGCCCGCAAGCACTTCATCCCGAAAACGTTCGTAATGCACATTGCCGCCCGGCTCGCCCAAACGCTCCGGCGTGCGCAGCGCGGGAGGCAGAAAGAAATCATCCATGTGAAATACATTCACGCTGCATTGCGGCGCAAAATATGCTGAAAGGCGCGCGGCCAGCGTGCTTTTTCCCGAAGCGGCATTGCCATCGACAGCAATAAGGATCTTCCCCTGTTCGCGAAGCAGCCGCGTAAGCTCCGCCAGAACGACGGATTCCGATTTTGTGCAGTTCATGATTTGAATATAGCATGAAGAAAGAGGCATGTCAACATGCATTTGCCGCCGTCGTGCATCTGCTCTTGTAGGATTACAATACATCTTGGACAGCG
>CDZQ01007955.1_pt1 | contig 18091 bp, 15 predicted proteins | sample 554831 | NCBI WGS metagenome assembly CDZQ01 (sample SAMEA3182112, study PRJEB8094) | gut metagenome | biome: human; feature: gut; material: Stool; isolation source: human stools | place: Canada | collected 2013-05-06
ATCCTGGTGGTCGATCTCCACGAAGGAGGCCTCAATGGTTACCTTGGACCGGGGCATCTTGAAGGTATACCTGCCGTCGCCCTTGTCGGTCAGCTCGATTTCGTCCCCGTTCTTGTCGGTGACGGTCAGCTCGTCCAGCTCATAGCCCTCGTCGGCCTTGACAGTGATGGTCACCGTCCGGCCGCTGGAGGCGCTCTTGGGGGACACGGTCACGCTGCCGTTGTCAATGTTCTTGTCCACGCTGATGGAGTAGCTGCTGGAGCCGCCGCCTCCACCGCCGCCGGAGGTGTACCAACTGGCGGTAAAGGTCACATCGGCGGTAATGGTCACTGTCGCACCGGCGGCATGAACTGTGGTTCCGTCATACCAGCCCTGGAAGTTGCCCCCGGCAGGGGCAGCAGGCAGGGTGAAGGGACTGTTGTTGGTCACGGTTTGAATGTCAATGACCTGGCCGTTCACCACGACCTTGACGGTGTGGGAGCCTGCGGGTGCGGTGGTGACGATCTCGCCGGTGATGGCGCCCTTGTTGTCCAGAGTGCCACCGTTGATATCGATCTTGTCAACGGGCTTGCCGTCCTTATCCTTGTTGCCGCTGGCAGTGAGCTTGGAATTCTCGTCTACTGTCAAAGATCCGTCAGACTTCAATTCCACCACGGCGTTCATGTCGTTGCCCTGCCAGTCTTTGCAGGGCAATTCCTTGCCGCTGTTGGTCACAGAGATGGAGCCGCCGCCGGACACAGTTACATCTTGGGCGACCACGCCGGTCTTGTCTACATTCGTGACATTGACGGTAGAATTATCTACGGTGATATCCTGTACGCTTAGACCATAGTCGCCGCAGCCGTTTACGGTGAGAGTGGAATGATCCTTGATATTCCACACGCCGCCGTTGGAGGCGTTGCCGTCGATGTTCTGGATGGTCAGCTTGGAGTTGATCATCTCGACGCTGGCCAAATTCTCAGCGGCCACCTGGAACACCATGCCGCGCTGCAGCCCGGTCAGTTCCACCTCGGCATTGTTCAGGATCAGCTTGCCGCCGTTGCCATTGGCGCTGTTATTCAGAATGAAGCCGGTGCCGTCGTAATTGCCGCCCTTTCCTTCGGTATCAGCAGTGCCCTTAACCGTCAGCTTCACGCCGTTCAAGGTCAGAGCGGCGTTCTCGGTGATCGTAAAGGCACCGGTAGTAGGACCAGCGGCGACGGTGGCGGTGATGGCGGGGACAGCCGCAGCATTCTCGTCTTTGAGGATGGTGATATTCTTGCTGATGGTGAACTTGGCGCTGTCCAAAGCGGCATCCTTCACCAGGTAGATGTTGCCGCCGTCAAACTTAGGATCAGCCAGAGCGGTGGCCAGCTTCCCGGTTGTGATGGCGCCATTGGACACCCAGACGGCCTCGTCGTCCTCTCCGATAATCACGCCGATGAAGTCCGACAGATGGTCGGTGGTCCAGGACAGAGTGCCGGCCTCATAGATGGTGGTCATAGACTCCAGCTGGCCGTCCTCGCTCACATAGTAGACCACGACTTTGTCGCCCTGTGCTAACTCCTGTGCGGGAGTATAGGGTACAGAAACGGTGATCTCGCCCTTGCGGCTGTCGTCCTCAGCGGAGAACACGGGGTCGCCGCTGGCGTTAACGGCGGACACGGTCCAGCCGCCACCGATCTTCTCCTCCACGGTCAGGGCCACGCTGCTGCCATCGGCCTTCTCGGTGATGGTGTTCCAGGCGTCCTTGTCCAGGGTGACGGTGCCCACGTCGGTGGCGATGGCTACCTCGGATACGGCGCTGTCCTTTACAGATTCCAGAGAGATGGACTGAATGGTGACGGTGGTCTTGTCCACATTCTCGGCAGGCTGACCATCTACACCAGTGGTCACGCTGATTTCCAACTTGCCGCCGCTGGTTTCAACACCCTCGCCGTTTTCACCAGAGGTATTGAATTTACCGACAACTTCGGCGCTGACGGTATCGTCGGAAACAATGGTGTCGGCCTCCATGCCTAACTTTGCCTCAACGACCCATTTACCTTCGACTTCGTTGGCAGTATAGCCAGGAACAATGTATTTCTCGTCGGGCTTTTCAGAGAAGGTGCCGCCGGTAATATTCAGATGCACTCTATCATTGTCAGCTACATCAATGGTGCCATTGAAGGTACCGCCGGAAATATTAATCGCAGCCGTGGCGTCCGGATATGACCCCAGGTCTAGATCCGCTTTCAGCATGGGCTTATCTCCTGTAACGGTAAACGTTCCGCCGTATACATTGATCGTCCCGCCACTGCTAAAAATATAAAGACCATAATTTTCCGAGGTGAATTCGCCACTATAAATATTTACGATACCAGTTCCGTTGCTGGCAGAAGCAATCATACTATTCCAATCATAGTATCCTGTCTGTGAGATATTGCTGTTATAAATATTTACTGTGCCGCCGGCGGCTGTTACACCGCCGCCTGTGGTGGAGTTTAGCTGAGAATCCCTTAACTCAATAGTGCCTCCAGCAAAAGCTTTTATACTAGCCCCAAATGCAGTACTATTATTGAGGATCATGTCTTTTGCAACGATTGTAGACCCATCAGCCGCACCGAGTGTACAATAGGTACCATCTCCAGCGGTAATAGTACCGTTCATCAGAGTTAGTAAGCCGTCACCCTTCGCTTTGCTCCGAATTGCAATATTCTTATTATCTCCAGTAAATGTATTCTTAGCAAAATCTACTGTTACAGATTTAACTTCAGTGAGGTCTGTATTAGCAGTACAAGTTATACTGTCCAGCAGGTTCACAGTGTCGCCGTCTTGGGCGGCAGCGATGGCATCGGCCAGCGTTTCATACTGATAACCGCCGACCTCAGCCGCAAAGGCCACCGAGTTATCACCATCAGGGCCATGCGTATATGTGGGAGAAGTGAGACCATAACCGTTTACGTATTGCGTACCGTCCGGTTTGGTCTCTATCTCAGCCTCCCAATTTACGCTGTCGTCTATGGTGATGTCACAGCCGGACATGCTGATGCCGTTGGTCTTGGCTTTATTGCTCCCGTCGTAACCAATTAGGACACCGCTGAAGCAGGCCTCTGGATCGGTGCCGTCGGCCTCCAGAACCACATGGCTGTTCGTCACGGAGCATTTATTTGCTACAAAGGAACCGCTTTGGGTAAAGCCGTGAAGCAGACCAACCTTGGTGTAGCCCCTCACAGTGCTGTCCACGACATTGACATTATTGTAAGTCAAAGTTCCAGTGTTGTTGGCCACGACCACAGCCAAAATGCTGGAGCCAGTGGAGTTTTCTGCGGTAGTCAGCGGGTTTGCATCGATCTCAGCACCGGAAAAAGTCAAGTCGTTGATGGTCAGCGTTCCCTTATTATTGGCAATCCAGCCAGTGTAATAGTCGCAGGAGCCGCCATCACCCGGAATTCCGGAGCCATTCGGTCCCATATAAGCTTTGTGCACCTTGAGATCGGAGATGGCATTCCCATTACCATTGATGACCAGAACGCGCCCTGATTCAATCTGGATGCCCTCCCAGTCTGTGTCACCCATCTCAATATCCTGGGCGATATTGATAGTGGACACGGAAGAATTGTTCAACGCGGCTTCCAATTCTTCACGGGTGGATACGGTGGCTTCGTCTGCCGCATCAGCTTGGCTGCTCTGGTCCTCGACGGCAAACACAGCCGAAGGAACGAGGGACAGAAGCATACACAAAGTCATGAATCCTGCCAAAAGTTTTTTCTTCACAAAATTTCCTCCTCTACGTAAAAAATAAGGAATAAACATATACTAATTTGACTGTCATCCTCCTTCGCTTGTTTCAAAATGTGTACCTACAAAAAGTTTTGAGAGCACACCTATACAATATTAAAATATAGCATTAACGGGGGAGAAAAGCAACCATTTGACAATAATTTTCATCTTATTTCTGAATTTGTAAATGTACACCTTTTCAAATTTGTGTCTGCCGCCTAAATGAGCGGGCCCCTCTTTTTATTCAAGCTGACTTTTTACATAAACCGCCCAGCTTTTGGCACACTAGGTCCAAAAGGGGGCGGTTTTTTGCGCGGTCAAACATGGAGATATCTGATTGCCGGCGGACTGGCCGGGGTCGCCAACGGCTTCTTTGGTGGCGGAGGGGGCTCGGTGTTCGTTCCGCTGCTCACCGGGTACTGCCGTCTGGATCAGCGGAGGGCTTTTGCCACCTCGGTGGCGGTCATCCTGCCCCTGTGCGCCCTGTCCGTGTGCGTCTACTTTCTGCGGGGCGGGCTGGACTTCTGGGCCGCGCTGCCATACCTGGTGGGAGGGACTGTCGGCGGCTGGGCGGGGGGAAAGTGGTTCAAAGGAGTACAGATGGTCTGGCTGAAGCGGGCCTTCGGCCTTCTGCTTATCTATGGGGGAGTGAGGAGCTTTTTATGAGCGAATGGGTTTTGCCCCTGGCAGTGGGGGCTGCCACAGGAGTTCTGTCCGGCTTCGGCGTGGGGGGAGGCACCCTCCTGCTGGTCTATATGACCGCCTTCGCCGGTGTGGACCAGCATCTGGCACAGGGCATCAACCTGCTCTATTTCCTGCCCGCTGGGCTGATGGCCCTGCCCGCCCATGTCAAAAACGGTTACATCGAGAAACCAGTGCTCCTCCCGGCCATCGGGGCAGGGCTGGTCTGCGCCGCCCTGGCGGCGTGGGCGGCCACCGCTATGGAGGTAGGGCTGCTGCGCAAATTCTTCGGAGCGTTTCTCATCGTGGTGGGGCTGATGGAGCTGTTTGGGCGTACAAAGGAGTAAAAATGCTTGCTCCCAGGCGCCGGATAGGGTATGATAGGACCATATCCGCCCCTAAGGGCGGGATGGAAGGAGGGCCTGTCAATGTGGTTTGACGAAGCGGTCATCTATCAAATATATCCTCTGGGCCTGTGCGGCGCACCGAAGGAAAACGACGGGGTGAGGACCCCCCGCATCCTGCGGCTGCTGGACTGGGTGGACCACATCAAGCGGCTGGGAGCGGACACGGTGCTGCTCAACCCGGTCTTTGACAGCGACCGCCACGGCTATGACACCCGGGACTATTTTACGGTGGACCCTCGGCTGGGGAGCGATGAAGATTTGGCCCAGGTGTGCCGGACGTTCCATCAGGCCGGCATCCGGGTGATGCTGGACGGGGTGTTCAACCATGTGGGACGGGGCTTCTGGGCGTTTCAGGAGGTACAGAAGAAAAAATGGGACAGTCCATACCGGGACTGGTTCCACCTGAGCTTTGACGGGGATACCGAGTATCATGACGGCTTCTGGTACGAGGGCTGGGAGGGCCACAACGAGCTGGTCAAGCTGAATCTGTGGAATCCGGCGGTGATAGAACACCAATTTAACGCCATCCGGTCCTGGGTGGAGCGGTTCGGCATCGACGGGCTGCGGCTGGACGTGGCCTACTGCTTACCCCCGGAGTACCTGAAGCGGTTGAGAGCCTTTGCCCAAGGGCTGAAACCGGACTTTGTGCTGATGGGAGAGACGCTGCACGGGGACTATAACCGATGGATGGGGCCGGAGCTGTGCCACTCAGTGACAAACTACGAGTGCTACAAGGGACTGTGGTCCAGCTTCAACTCCAGGAATATGTTTGAGATCGGCCACTCCCTTGCCCGGCAGTTCGGGCCGGAGCAGTGGACCTTATATAAGGGGGCCCACCTGCTGTCCTTCCTGGATAACCACGATGTGGACCGCATCGCCTCCCGCCTGACCGACCGAAATCATCTGGCCCCTGCCTATGGGCTGATGTTTGGGATGCCTGGGGTGCCGGCGGTATACTACGGCAGCGAGTGGGGGCTGGAGGGCCGGAAGGGACCGGACAGCGACGATGCGCTCCGTCCGGCATTGGAGAGGCCGGAGTGGAACCAGCTGACGGAGCATATCGCCAAACTGGCGGCGGCCAAGAGAAACAGCCCGGCTCTGTGTTATGGGAATTACCGGAATGTAGTGCTGACCAACCGCCAGATCATCTTCGAGCGGAAATGTGAACAGGAGCGGGTGTTGGTGGCGGTCAACGGGGACAGCCAGCCCTATACCGCCCATTTTGACGCCGGCTGTGGCCTGGCCTGGGATCTGATCTCCGGGAAAAAGCACGACTTCGGCGGAGGAAGCGAGCTGCCGCCGTACAGCGTCCGGTTCTGGAAGATGGAGCGGTGAGGGCCGCCCAGAAAAAATAGAGAACGAAGCGGCCGCCAATCTGGCGGCCGCTTCGTTATGGGCTGTATGAGGGTTCGCCTTGAGAGGGAGAAAACAGGGCTGGCAGGGAGAGGGAGTAGGGAGGACGGCAGATGCCCCTCTCGGTGATAATGGCGGAAATCAGCGTATGGGGAGTGATGTCGAAGGCGGGGTTATAGCACTTTACCCCGGAGGGGGCCATGGGTTCCCGGTACCACAGAGAGCGGATCTCCTCCCCGTCTCGCTCCTCGATAGGGATGTGATCCCCGTCAGGGCAGCTCAGGTCGATGGTGGAAGTAGGCCCCAATACATAGAAGGGGACCCCGTAGTGGCGGGCCAGGATGGCCACCCCGCTGGTGCCGATCTTATTGGCCGTGTCCCCGTTGGCAGCTACCCGGTCGCAGCCCACGAAACAGGCCTGGACCCAGCCGTTTTTCATGACGATGGAGGCCATATTATCGCAGATGAGGGTTACGTCTACCCCAGCCTGCTGAAGCTCCCAGGCGGTGAGCCGAGCTCCCTGGAGCAGAGGCCGGGTCTCGTCCGCGAATACCCGTAGAGAAATGCCGCGCTCCTGGGCCAGCAGGATAGGACCAAGGGCGGTGCCATAGCGGGAGGTAGCCAGAGGGCCAGCGTTGCAGTGGGTGAGTACCCCGTCTCCCGACTGTAAAAGGGACAAACCGTACTCCGAGATTTTGTGGCACATATCCTGGTCCTCCTGATGGATGGCCCGGCACTCCCTGCCCAGCGCCTCCGACATGTGCTCGCCAGCCGAGCCCCGGGCTGCGCGCAGCATCCGATCCACGGCCCAGGACAGGTTGACAGCGGTGGGCCTTGCCCCGGCCAGAGCGGCCCCCAGCCCCTCCAGTTCAGCCAGCAGGGCCGGGCCCTTCCACCCCCGCGCCTCCAGCTGACGGGACAGGGCATACAGGCAGTACCCGGCAAAGATTCCAATGGCAGGGGCGCCCCGGACCCGCAGGGAGCGGATGGCCTCTATCATCTCAGCCAGGGAACGGACCTGCCGTTCCTCCAGGCGGTTGGGCAGCTGGGTCTGATCCAGCAGGATAACGCTGTCTTCTCCTGGACCCAGCCGGATATGGTCTGGATAAGGCTGCGTCATGTTCTTCCACCTCCCTGTTCCTCGTGGGGAGTTCTGGACCCGGAAAGCGTCCGGTAGTGCCCCTCCAGCCCTCGGATAGCCCCTACCTGCTCTGGTGACAGTTCCACCCCGCCTCCAAGTTGGTGAACGAGGGCAAAGATCTTGGCGGTCTGCTCCACCTGCTCCATCCGGTCAAAGGCATGCCAGAGGTCTCTGCCCCAGGCGATGGCCCCATGGTTGGCCAGCAGGGCCCCATTGCAGCCGGCCACATAGGGGCGCAGGCTGTCGGGGACCTGGCTGGTGGAGGGGAGGGCAAAGGGGGCCACAGGCACCTCCCCCAGCCCACTAATGGTTTCGGTCAGATAGTGCTGGGCCAGGGGGCGGCGGCAGATGGAAAAGGCGGTGGCCGCCGGCGGGTGAGCATGGACCACCGCGCCTACATCGGGGCGCTCCCGGTAGACGAGCAGATGCATAGCAGATTCAGAGGAGGGGTGGAGGCGTCCTGCCAACACCCGGCCCTCCAGGTCGCATACTACCAGCATATCAGGGGTCAGCCGGCCCTTGCTTACACCGGAAGGGGTGATGAGTACCTGGTCTTCCCCAATCCGAACGGAAACATTGCCGTCGTTGCTAACCACATAGCCCCGCTGATAGAGCAGCAGGCACACCTGACACAGAGTTTCCCGGTCCTGTTCCATTCCCCGATCTCCCATGTTCTTCAGATAAAGATCTTGCTCTCCGCCCGGCGGGCAGCGTACAGGTCCTCCAGCTCATGCTGGTGGTATAGGTAGCCCTCATGGTCGAAGTACTTGGCCCCCATGGGGCACTTTTTCACACAGGCGCAGCATTTAATGCACTTGCCCACCACCTGGCTCACATCATTGGGGTCAATGGCCCCCATGGGGCACAGCCGGGCGCACAGGCCGCACCGAACGCACTTGTCCAGGTCGGTGACGGGCTTGGCCTTCAGGAAGTCCTTGATGGGCTCGCCGTTCCGGTCTCGGGGAGTGTAGTAGGGGCGGATGGGGTCGCAGCCCTCCACCTGGACTGGCTCCTCGGGCAGGGCCGTCAGCCCCTTGACTTTCTCGGCGGTCTGCCGGGCCAGCTGGTCCACTAGAGCCATGTCCTCCCCGTCGGGGCGGCCGGCGCCCAGGATCTTGGAGAAGGAGTGCTCGCCCACGATGGCGGCCCCGGCGATGGGCAGGAAGCCGTTGGCCGTCATCACCTGCTTGAGCTCCATCAGGCCGTCGTCGAAGTTCCGGTTTCCGTAGAGGACCACGGGGACGGCCAGGGTGCCCTCGCCGTGGATGCTGTTCTGGACGAAGGGCAGCATCATGTTGGGGACTCGTCCGGCATAGACCGGAGTACCCAATACCACCAGTTCATCCGGACCGAACTGCAGCGCGTTTTCCCGGCCCTTGGGCTGGGTGTAGTCATGGGACTTGTACTGGGCTCCCAGTTGCCCGGCCAGGGACTTGGCAAGGTGGGTAGCTACCTTTTCTGTAGTGCCAGTGCCGCTGAAATAGACGGCCCAAACAGTTTTGATTTCCATATGTATTTCCTCCTTCACCATTTTCAACCTGAACCGCTTACGGCAGGTCGTAAGTTTCCAGAATCGTATCGGCCGCGCAGCGATCCTTGACCTCCTGGATCAGCGCCATATGAGGCTGGCCCATGTGGACCTTCTGGGCCTCCCGAGTGGTCCACTTCTCCAGCAGGAGCAGTTTGTCCGGGTCATCCACCGAGGTGAAATAGTCGTATTGCAGACAGCCCTCCTCCCCGCGCACCGCCGCCTGAGCGCCGCTTGCGGCCACTCCGGCCAGAAATTCCTCCCGCTTGCCGGACTTCATGGTGTAGATCACATTGATACCGTACATGTTTCTTTCCCCCTTATATCTGTTGAACTCCTATTGCTGAGTCATTCGTTTGAAATTCAGATAGCCCTCCAGAATCAGGGAGGCCGCCACGGCGTCCACTGTCTTTTTCCGCTTTTTGGCGTTCTGTCCTGCCGCAAAAAGGATACGGTGGGCGTCCACGGTGGTCCTCCGCTCGTCCCACAGGATGGGCTTCAGACCGGTGACCTCCTCCACCTGGCCGGCAAAGTCCCGGTATAGCTGGGCCCTAGGGCCCTCGGTGCCGTCCATATTCCGGGGAAAGCCCATGACCAGCTCCTCCACCCGGTAGGCATCCACCAGCTTCTTCAGCTCCTCCAGCACCACCCCGCCCTTCCGGCTGTGGATAGTAGTGGTGGTCCCGGCCAAAAGTCCGGTGGGGTCAGAGATGGCCACGCCGGTGTGGGCGTCGCCGTAGTCAATGGCCATAATACGCATAGACACTCCCTCCTCTCTCTCAAATGATACCGCAAATTTAGAGGGAATACAACGGTTATTTCAGCGCGTCCGACACCCGCATCAGAGTCTCCTCGTGGGTGCGGTCGATGAGGTGGGTGTAGATGCGGCCGGTGGTGGCGGGGGTGGAGTGGCCCAGGGCTTTGCCGATATCGAAGAGGGACACGCCCTGGAAGGAGGCAATGGTGGCAAAGGAGTGGCGCAGGCCGTGGAGGGTGACCCGAGGCAGGTCATTTTTTCGCACGAAGCGGGTAAAGGCCAGGGACAGAGCGTTGGGCGAGTAGGGCAGCTCCTTGTGGTCCAGCACCACATGGCCAGGCTCCTCCCGCCCGCGGAAGAGCGCGTTCTGGCGCGCCCGCTCCTGGTTCAGCAGCCGGAAGATATCTTCGGGGAGATAGAGTGTGCGGACCGAGGCGCGGTTTTTGGTCTCCTTTTGGATGATGGTGGCGCCGAAGGCGGTGCGGGCCTCCCGAATATAGATGACCCGGAGCTGAAAGTTTACATTTTCCCACTTCAGACCGCACAGCTCCTCCCGCCGCAGACCCAGGCTGCCCGCCAGCTTGACAGGCAGTTCCAGCCGGTGGCCGGGGAGGAGGGCGTAGAGCCGTTTCAGCTCCTCCGGGGTGTAGAAGTCCGCCTCATAAAGCTTGGACCTGGGGGGCTCCACCCGGTCCATGGGAGAGACCAGCAGCATATCCTGCCGCACCGCCGTCCGCAGGGAGGAGGAAAGAAGGTCGTGGTGCCGACGCATGGTGTTGGAGGAGAGGCTGTTATCCCGCTGTACCTGGGTATAGTATTGCTGGATGTCCTTAGGCGTCAGCTTCAGAAGGGGCATATCCCCCAGGGCTGGGCCAAGGTGATTGTCAATGATCTTTTGATAGGAATACACCGTGGTTTCCGCCCGATTGGGCCGCACGATGGTGTCCATCCAGTATTCCAGCCACTCGGACAGGGTGAGCTGATGCCGGGGGGTCTGGCGCTCCTGATCCCGATGGGCCAGGAAATCCCGCAGTCCCGCCCGGGCGGCGGTCAGGGTGGGAAAGGTACGGTACTGCTTGATCCGCCTGCCCTCCTCATCACGGCCCAGGTCCATACTGACGTAGTACAGATCCCGGGCATCGTCGTATGAGATATTGCGCTCCACAGTTTTTCTTGCCATGATTTTCATTGCCTCCATTTTCTTTGTATTCTGCTGACGGTCGGCCCCCCGGTACAAATGCGGCGATTTTTCCTCGGCACGGGGGCATAAAAAGAGAATAAATGGGAAAAACTGCTTTTTTCAACATATTTCGACAAATTCTGGGAAAAAGACGGGGATTCGCTCCTCTGGGCAGAGCGGCGGGATGCGAGCTCCAGGCGGAGGAAAAGGAGAAAAAGAGCGATCCAAAACTTCCGCTTTGCCGCCGGCTGTGATACAATACTTTGAAAAGAGGTGATTGAGATGATAAGGATCGGAGGGCTGGCCCTGCCAGTAGACGGGGACCTGGATCAGCTCAGAAAGCGCGCGGCCCGGACGCTGGGTGTGCGCCCTGGGGCACTAGGGGAGCTGGACATCGTCCGCCAGTCCATTGACGCGCGGAGGAAAGATGATGTCCACTATGTCTATACCGTGGAGCTGTCCATGGCCAACGAGGTTTCCGTGGTCCGTTCCGCCCCCGGTCGAAACATCTCTCTGACAGAGCGGAGACCCTACGCCTTCCCCAGTGTGGGACGGAAGGCGGCCCTGCCTCCGGTAGTGGTGGGCATGGGCCCGGCAGGACTCTTTGCCGCCTTGTTTCTGGCCCGCAACGGTATTCCCTCTGTCATTTTGGAGCGGGGGCGGGATGTGGACCGGAGGACCCTGGACGTGGGGGCTTTCTGGGACACTGGGATTTTGGACGAGGAGTCTAACGTACAGTTTGGCGAAGGGGGAGCCGGTACTTTCTCCGACGGGAAGCTGACCACTGGGACCCACGATCCCCGCATCTCCGCTGTGCTGGACGTGCTGGTGGAGGCGGGGGCCCCCGCCGATGTCAAGTATTCCCATAAACCCCACATCGGAACCGATATTTTGCGCCAGGTGGTGAAAAATATCCGCCGGGAGCTTATTTCCCTGGGCTGTGATGTCCGGTTTGGCCATCGGTTGACTGGACTGACCGTCAGCGGCGGAGTCCTGGCTGGCATACGGGTGGAGGGCCCGACAGGGCCCTACCGCCTGCCTGCTGACGCCCTGGTCCTGGCCCCTGGCCACTCCGCACGGGATACCTTTACCATGCTAAAGGAGGCGGGGGTGCCCATGGAGAAAAAGAATTTTGCTATTGGGGTGCGCGTCGAACACGACCAGCAGGCGGTGAGCCGCCAGCAGTACGGCCCAGCCTTTTCCAAGCTGCCGCCCTCGGATTACAAACTTGCCTGCCACCTGCCCAGCGGCCGGTCGGCTTTCACCTTCTGTGTCTGCCCCGGTGGGCAGGTGGTGGCGGCCGCCTCCCGGCAGGGGGGCGTGGTCACTAATGGTATGAGCCTGCGGGCCCGGGATGGGGCCAATATCAACGGTGGACTGTTAGTGGGAGTAGGGCCGGAGGACTTTCCAGAGGCGGATGTGCTGGCTGGAGTCTGGTTCCAAGAGCGATGGGAGAAGGCGGCGTTCCAACTGGGGGGTGGAGGCTTCCGGGCCCCTGCCCAGCGAGTGGAGGATTTTCTGCACAAGCGGCCCTCACAGGGCCCTGGCGCCATTCTTCCCACGTATCAACCCGGAGTGACTTGGACCGATTTAGAGGGCTGTCTGCCCGACTTTGTGTCGGATACCCTGCGGGATGCCTTGCCCCTGATGGACCGAAAGCTGCGGGGTTTCTCTGTACCAGATGGGGTGCTGACCGGGGTGGAGACACGCTCCTCCTCTCCTGTCCGCATTTTACGGGATGAGGGCTGTCAGTCCCCTCTCCATGGCCTGTACCCCTGTGGCGAGGGGGCGGGCTATGCGGGGGGCATTGTCAGTGCGGCGGTGGACGGTATTCGCGTGGCCGAAGCGGTGGCGCGGGGATGAGCCGCCCCCTCGCCGGGGCCCCATCGGAGATGAGGTGGATGATAGGCTGTGTAGGCCGAAAAAGAAGAAAAAGCGAGCCCCCAGCCCAAACATTGGCTGGGGGCTCACTTTTAAATCAAAAGAGAGGATATTCTTACTGCACATGTGTGTGGTCATTGATGTGCTTCATGCAGTAGCAGTAGTAGCCGTTGCACTTGGAGCAGTAGCGGAACTCCATATTGGGATCGTCCGCGTCGGTCAGACCGCAGACGGCACATTTGTGGAGATATCCCTTCCGCTCTTTTACATCCTTTTGGGCCTTCTTGAAGTTGATGGTCTGGGGGGAGGTCCTGTAGCGGATTCGCTCGCTGCCCCGGCCCAGAACAGACATCAGGTCCTCCCAGAAGAAAATGAGGTAGTTCAGGATGGCAATAACGGGAAGAAGGGCCCGCAGGGGTGTGTGGCCAGTCAGGTAGCCAAAGATGTCGTAGGTAAAGAATATGGCGTCCAGCCAGGCCAGCCACTTGACCTTCAGCGGAATGATGCCATAGAGCAGCACCTGCATATCCGGGTACAGAGTGGCAAAGGAAAAGAACATGGAGAGATTCACATAATACATCGTGGCGGTTTCAAAATAATAGCCGCTCAGGTTGGAAGTTATGGGCATCAGCAGATAGGTGACGATGCCTACTACAATGTTCAGCAGCACGCCCAGGCCATAAAAGACTGTGAATCGAGTGGAGCCCCATTGACGCTCCAGAGAGGAGCCGATCCAGTAGTAAAAATAGGTGGTAACGGCAAAGAAGAAGGGGCCCCAGAACCCTCCGCCCACGCTCAGGGGGGAAAAAATAAAGGTAACGAGGCGCCACACCTGGCCCTGAAGGATGAGCTCGGGGTAAAACCGGATGAACATGGAGACCCATCCGTTGGTCAGCATATCTGCGATATAGACAAACACATTGCCCAAAGCGATGTACTTGATTAGATCGGGAATGCCCAGATTGGGATGGTTGTAGCAGAATCGGCTCAAGCCGCGGGATATGGCTCTCATGAAGAAGCCCTCCTCCTGTTGGATGTCAGATAAAAGACATTGTAACCGTTTTTAGAAGAAATGTCTACGTCCAAAGTGTAAACAAATAGCGGAAAAGAAAAATCTCCTTTTGCCGGGAATAAAAGTGTGATAGAATAGGCCGGAGAACAAGGATATGGAGGAAATGCCATGAGCATCGTGAAAGATATGTCCCTGGCCCCATCTGGCCATCAGAAGATCCGCTGGGTGCGGGATTTCATGCCTGCCCTGTCCGGCATCGAGGAGCGGTTCCGCCGGGAAAAGCCCTTTGCCGGGCTGACCATCGCTGTTTCTGTCCATCTGGAGGCCAAGACCGCCAACCTGGGCCTGGTCCTTCGGGAGGGGGGGGCCGACGTCCATCTCACCGGCTGTAACCCCCTGTCCACCCAGGACGATGTAGCCGCCGCCATGGCGGACCTGGGCGTGGACACCTATGGAGTCTATGGGGTGGACATGGCAGGGTATGAGAATCTGTTGGTGGAAACCCTGAAGTGCCGCCCCCACCTGATCGTGGACGACGGTGGCGACCTCATCAGTCTGCTGGGGGACAGGTGCAACCAGTATGGGGAGCGGCTGATCGGCGGTTGTGAGGAGACCACCACCGGCATCCACCGACTGTACGCCCGCCAGCGGGCCGGCATTCTGCCCTGCCCCATGATGGCGGTGAACGATGCCAAGGCCAAGCACTACTACGACAACAAATACGGCACCGGCCAGTCCACCATGGACGCCATCATGCACACCACCAACCTGATGGTGGCGGGCAAAACGGTAGTGGTGGCGGGCTACGGCTGGTGCGGCAAAGGCATCGCTATGCGGGCCAAGGGCATGGGGGCCAACGTCATCGTTTGTGAAGTGGACCCCTTCAAGGCGCTGGAGGCCACCATGGAAAACTTCCGGGTGATGCCAATGGATCAGGCAGCCCGGCTGGGTGACCTGTTTATTACCGCCACCGGCTGCAAGGACATCATCGTGAAGCGCCATTTCCAGGTCATGAAGGACAACGCCCTGTTGTGTAACTCCGGTCACTTTGACTGTGAGGTGGATGTGGCGGCCCTGGGGGAGATGGCGGCGGAGCGGTTTGACCGCCGGGCCAACATCCGGGGCTACCGCCTGCCCGACGGCCGCACGCTGAATGTGCTGGCCGAGGGGCGGCTGGTCAACCTGGCCGCCGGGAACGGCCATCCGGCGGAGATCATGGATATGTCCTTTGCCGTCCAAGCCCTGTCCCTGGAGTGGCTGGCGAAGCACAGGGGAGAGCTGGAAAAGAAGGTGTACAATGTCCCGGATGAGATCGACGACCAGATCGGCCGGGTAAAGCTGGCTGCCATGGGGCTGGCCATCGACGAGCTGACCCAGGAGCAGAGGGATTATCTGGCGGGCTGGGAGGCCTGAAACGGCAGGACATGGAACAGGGGGGCTATAGGTGAAGCAGATGTTAATGGGGATCTTTCTTCTGCTCCTTGGCGTATGGTGTTATCTGTTTGGAGTTGTGGATCAGGCGGCCCTGTTCGCGGTGCTGGGCGTTCTATTGCCCATCCCCGCTGTGCTCCTGACGCTGTATGGCTTTTTCAATAAAAATAAATAGGGGCTGTCACAGAGTACCCGAATCGGGAAGAAAAGAAGGGACCTGTCATGCATAATGAATTGACCAAAATGGATATCCAAAAAATGCGGGAGGAACTGGACTACCGCCGTGTCACGCTCCGGCCACAGCTTCTGGAGGAAGTAAAGGTGGCCCGCTCCTTCGGCGATTTGAGCGAGAACTTCGAGTATAAGGCGGCCAAGCGGGAGAAAAACAAAAATGAGAGCCGCATCCGATATCTGGAAAATATGATCAAGACGGCGCGTGTTATCGAGGACCGTTCCGCTCCAGACACGGTGGGGCTGTACGACAAGGTGACCATCTATCTGGAGGAGGACGGGGAGGAAGAGAGCTGGCAGGTGGTGACTACGGTCCGCCAGGACGTGCTCAACGGGCTTATCAGTAAGGAATCTCCCATGGGGGCGGCTCTGCTGGGCAAAAAAGTGGGGGAGCGGTTTTACGTCCAGGTCAATCAAGACTACGGATACTACGCCGTGGTCAGGGCCATACAGAAGGGGACGGACGACGGTTCGGCACAGTTGAACCGCTATTAAAAAAGAGCGAAAAAATCGGAAAAACGATTGGGATGGCTGTCAGCCATCCCAATCAATATTTTTAGGACAATATTTGCATATTTTATGGCCATTTATGCTAAGACTTGCGACAGTTGCTATGCTAAGATAGGGCCCGCAAGAACCTGGACCTCCCGTAATTGGAAGGGCGGGAGTAGTCCGGAACTGAAATACGGATGAAAAAGGAGTTTTTATATGGCAATCCAGAATATTTTTGTGGTGGGGGCTGGCCTGATGGGCAGCGGCATCGCCCAGACTGCTATGACCAGCGGTTATCATGTCATCCTCAATGACCAGCGGCAGGAGACGCTGGAGCGGGCCCAGATGGGCATTGAGAGCCGGCTGAAGCACATGGTGGAAAAGGGAACCATGAGTGAGGAGGAGTTTCAGGACTGCATGGGTCGGCTGAAGATCGATACCCGTCTGTCCGCCGCGCGGGAGGCCGACCTAGTGGTGGAGGCCATCTTTGAGAACCTGGAGGCCAAGCAGGCGGTCTTTCGCCAGCTGGAGGAGATATGCCCCGACCACACCATCTTTGCCTCTAACACCTCCTCCATCTCTCTGACCGCCCTGGCCGCCGCCACCAAGCGTCCCTCCCGGGTGGTGGGGATGCACTTCTTCTCCCCAGTGCCCAAGATGAAGCTGTGCGAGGTCATCTTCGGCCTGCTCACCGCCCAGGATGTGCTGGAGGACATCAAGGAGGTGGGCGAGAAAATGGGCAAGACCCTGATTCTGGCCGATGACAAGCCCGGCTTTATCGTCAACCGGGCCCTGCTGCCCATGCTCAACGAGGCCTGTGTCATTGTGGGCTCTTTTATCGGCTCGGTGGAGGACGTGGACAACGGCATGAAGCTGGGCTGTAACCACCCAATGGGTCCCCTGGAGCTGGCGGACATGATTGGATTGGACATCCTGCTCAACGTGATGAACGTGATGGACAAGGAAATCGGCGCCAAGTATCACCCCTCCCTGCTGCTTCGTAAGATGGTCACCGCCGGCTATCTGGGCCGCAAGAGCGGGGCCGGCTTCTACCTGTATGAGAACGGCAAAAAGCTGGGGGTCAACCCAGTGCTGACCCGCCGCCACTCCTTGGAGGGCTGATAGGTCAAGGGACCAGGCCTGTGGAGAAATTTGCGGAAACCAGTTGACAACGGGAGAAAAGTTGATATAATCAATCAGTAAAACTAAATAGCCTTATCAAGAGTGGTTGAGGGACCGGCCCTATGAAACCACGGCAACCTGCCTCTGGCAAGGTGCCAAATCCGGCGGTAGAGTATCGCAAGATGAGGATGCAAGCCAAACTGCAACGCTCCGCCTGCCGCGGGGCGTTTTTTCATCCTCCCAGGCCCTTGTACTCCAAGGGGAACGAAAGAAAGGAAAGAATATCATGGCAAAGCGACTGTTTACCTCTGAATCTGTAACCGAAGGACACCCCGATAAGATCTGTGACCAAATCTCCGACGCGGTGCTGGACGCCATGCTGGAGCGGGACCCTATGTCACGGGTGGCCTGTGAAACCACCGTGACCACGGGGCTGGTCCATGTGATGGGCGAGATTACCACCAACTGCTATGTGGATATCCCCAAGATCGCTCGTCAAGTAATCAAGGACATCGGCTATGACCGGGCCAAATTTGGCTTCGACTGCGACACCTGTGCCGTCATTACCTCCATTGACGAGCAGTCTCCGGACATTGCTATGGGGGTAAACAAGGGGCTGGAGGCCAAGGAGGGCACCATGGACGACGGGCTGGATAATGGCGCCGGCGACCAGGGGATGATGTTTGGCTACGCCTGTGATGAAACGCCTGAGCTGATGCCGCTGCCCATTTCCCTGGCCCAGAAGCTGGCCATGCAGCTGACAAAGGTTCGCAAGGAGGGGAAGGCGAGCTATCTGCGTCCAGATGGCAAGAGCCAGGTCACCGTGGAGTACGACGATGACAACCGGCCCGTCCGGGTGGACGCGGTGGTGGTGTCCACCCAGCACGGCCCTGAGGTCGAGCTGGAGCAGATCCGGCGGGATATGATCGAGCTGGTCATCAAACCCATTATCCCCGCCCAGCTTATGGATGAGAACACCAAGATCTATGTCAATCCCACCGGCCGCTTTGTGGTAGGAGGACCTCAGGGGGACTCCGGACTCACCGGTAGGAAAATCATTGTAGATACTTACGGCGGCTCCGCCCCCCACGGCGGCGGCGCCTTCTCCGGCAAGGACCCCACCAAGGTGGACCG
>CDZQ01042824.1_pt1 | contig 18067 bp, 15 predicted proteins | sample 554831 | NCBI WGS metagenome assembly CDZQ01 (sample SAMEA3182112, study PRJEB8094) | gut metagenome | biome: human; feature: gut; material: Stool; isolation source: human stools | place: Canada | collected 2013-05-06
CTCTAAAAGAGATACCTGGTTCCTTTTATTACTTTTTAATTAAAAAGATCTTTAACCTTATCCCAAAACGACCGATTTTTTTCATACGACCGACCGGTTGTTTCTGCTTCAAATTGCTTTAAAATATCTTTCTGTTTCGCATTCAAATTCTTAGGAATCTCCACCAGCAGCGTTACCAACATATCGCCACGTCCCCGTGAATTCAAACGTGGAACTCCCTTCCCGCGGAACGTAATAACAGTATGAGACTGCGTCCCTTCGGGAATGCGATAATCGATATAATCCCCGTCAATCGTCGGGATTTTGATGGTGCTGCCAAGCGTAGCTTGAATCAATGTAATCGGAATATCACAATAAATATCAAATTCTCTACGTGTAAAAATCGGATGTGGTGTTACGCGGATCCCGATGTGCAAATCTCCATTCGGCCCGCCTTTCAAACCCTGTCCGCCTTCTCCTCGCATGGACAGCGTATTCCCATTGTTTACACCTGCCGGAATATTGACCGTAATCGTTCTGGATTTGCGAACTTGACCGGTTCCGCTGCAGTTTTTACAAGGCTCTTTGATAATTTTCCCTGTTCCGCCGCACTGCGAACAGGGGCGTTCGGTCTGCATCGCGCCAAACATCGTCTGAGAGACCTGTCTGACAACGCCGCTGCCCTTACAGGTAGGACAAGTTTCGGCTTGTGTCCCTTTTGCAGCACCTGTTCCGTCACATTCATCACATTTTTCCATACGACGAATATTTACCGTTTTTTGACAGCCAAAGACAGCTTCTTGAAAACTTAACGTAACCTGAGCAGAAACATCTTCCCCGGGAATTGCAGAAGAACGACGCCGGCTGGTACCGCCAAATCCGCCTCCAAAAAAGCTTCCGAAAATGTCGCCCAAATCTCCAAAATCAATATTGGTTGTATAACTGCCCGCGCCACCGCCACCATAAGACGGATCGACCCCGGCATGCCCAAATTGGTCATAGCGACTGCGTTTTTCCTTATCGGATAAAACCCCATATGCCTCATTCACTTCTTTAAAGTGTTTTTCGGCTTCTTTATCTCCCGGATGCAAATCTGGGTGATATTGTTTGGCAAGTTTACGATAAGCCCGTTTTAACTCGTCATCGCTTGCTGATTTTCCAACACCTAAAACCTCATAATAATCTCTTTTATCCGCCATTCAAAAAATCTCCTTTTGGGGCTGCCCGCAGACAGCCCCAAACATCACTCAAGCTTTATTCTTTCTTGTCGTCTTTCTTATCGGCATCCACTTCATAGTCGTTAACCTCTACCGTGCCATCCGACTGAGCACCTGCGGCTTGCGCACCTGCAGCTCCTTGAGCTTGTTGTGCTTGCTGATACAACTTATCCGCAATCTTATAGAACCGCTGCTGCAATTCTTCTTTGGCTTTTTTAATCGCTTCAATATCCGATCCGCTCAAAGCCTGACGAACAGCTGCAATCTGTTCTGTAATGGGAGCTTTTTCCTCGGCAGAAACCTTATCTCCGGCATCTTCAAGGCTCTTTTCGATTTGATAGCACATTTGTTCCGCTTCGTTACGAGCCTCAACTTCTTCTCTCTTCTTCTTGTCTTCTGCCGCAAACTTCTCTGCATCTTGTACTGCTTTTTCTACTTCTTCTTTCGACATATTGGTCGATGCGGTAATCGTGATGTGCTGCTCATTTCCGGTACCTAAATCTTTTGCAGAAACGTTTACAATACCGTTTGCGTCAATATCAAACGTTACCTCGATTTGCGGAGTCTGTTTGCGGGCAGGCGGAATATTATCCAGATTAAATCTGCCTAATGTTTTATTGTCTGCCGCCATTTCACGTTCGCCCTGCAAAACGTGAACTTCAACAGAGGTCTGATTATCCGCAGCAGTTGTAAAGATTTGACTCTTCTTTACAGGAATGGTTGAGTTTCTGTCAATAATCTTTGTCATAATACCGCCATAGGTCTCAACACCCAAAGAAAGCGGAGTAACATCCAACAAAACAAGTCCTTCAACGTCGCCGCCCAGGATACCGGCCTGAATTGCCGCACCTACTGCAACGCATTCGTCCGGATTGATGCCCTTATGAGGTTCTTTGCCTGTAAACTTCTTAATCGCTTCCTGTACGGCCGGGATTCTGGAAGAACCGCCAACAAGCAGGATTTTATCGATTTTATCAACCGTCAGTCCCGCATCATCCAACGCTTTGCGCACCGGCGTCATCGTTGCTTCTACCAAATCTGCTGTTAACTCGTTGAATTTTGCTCGGGTCAGTGTTACATCCATATGTTTCGGACCGGTAGCATCCGCGGTAATAAACGGCAAGTTGATGTTGGCGCTGGTCATACCCGAAAGTTCGATCTTTGCTTTTTCAGCAGCTTCCTTTAACCGCTGCATCGCCATTTTATCTGCAGACAAATCGATTCCGTCTGACTTTTTGAATTCATCTACCAAGTACTTCATAATACGCTCGTCAAAGTCGTCGCCGCCCAGCCGTGTATTACCATTAGTAGAAAGAACTTCAAATACGCCGTCTCCGATTTCCAAAATAGAAACATCGAAAGTTCCGCCGCCAAGGTCATATACCATAATCTTTTGTTCGGCTTCCTTATCTACACCATATGCAAGCGCCGCAGCTGTCGGTTCATTGACGATTCTTTCAACATTCAAACCGGCAATTGTTCCGGCATTTTTAGTAGCCTGACGCTGTGCGTCATTAAAATAAGCAGGAACTGTAATAACAGCCTGAGTCACTTTTTCACCCAAATAGGCTTCGGCATCGGCCTTTAACTTTTGCAAAATCATAGCCGAAACCATTTCCGGAGTATATTCTTTATCATCAATTTTAACTTTTTCAGCGGTTCCCATTTTTCTCTTAATCGAAATAATGGTTCTATCCGGATTCGTAATGGCCTGACGTTTTGCAACCTGGCCGACCATTCTTTCGCCCGTTTTAGAAAATGCGACAACAGACGGAGTCGTTCTTGCACCCTCTGCGTTTGCAATAACAACAGGCTCGCCGCCCTCCATGATTGCCACACATGAATTTGTGGTACCTAAGTCTATACCAATGATTTTTCCCATAATGATGCCTCCCAATATTGATAACTAATGAAATGATATATTTATAGTATTGACATTATTGAACAACTTTAACAAGAGCATGCCGAATGATTTTATCTCCGATTCGATACCCCTTCTGCAAAACTTCTGCAATGGTATCCGGCTGCAGCTGATCGTCTTCACAAGTCATAATTGCATTGTGTATTTGAGGATCAAACGCTTCTCCACGTTCTCCAAATGCCTCGATCCCAAATTTTTCAAACCCGGTTTTGGCCTGATTTAAGACCATTACCACACCGTCTTTTAATGCAGACTCTTCATCCCCTGCGGCTAAAACAGCCCGCTCCAAATTATCTAAAATCGGGAGCATCATCTGAACGGTGTCACTTACCACGACAGCCCGTAATGCTTCCTTTTCCGCATTGGTCCGCTTTTTATAATTATCAAAATCCGCGGCTAAATGAAGGAATTTGTCTTGCAATTGCTCCAATTGCTGTTGTTGAGCCGATTTTTTCTCTTTCTTCTCTTTTTTGTCTTTTTTTTCTTTTTTGTCTTGCTTTTCATCCTGTTCTATGGTCTCTACAGGTGCCGATTCTGCTTCGACTTGCTCTTCCGCAACGTCCGGCTTTCTTTCTTCTGCCATGTTTGCTACCTCTCAATATTCTTCATCTATAATATTTTTCAATGTGTTGATCAGAAAACGACATCCGGCAACTGTTCTTGCATAATTCATTCGAGTCGGTCCCATAACCCCTAAAACGACCGGGATTTTAGAATCACTTCCGATCGAAATCATACTTGCATGCGAATTACGAAAAACAGGATTTTCATCCCCGATTTTGATATCCGGATTGTCGCTCTTGCCGCCACTGGAAAGAAGCGCCTCTAAAATACGCTCTTGTGCAGATAATAAATGAATATAGGATTTCGCCGCCTCAATTCCTGAAAACTCCGGATACGAGAATAAATTCTCACTGCCGCATACCATCAGTTCATAACTTTTCAGCTGTTCAACAAGCTGTTTGACAGCATCTAACAAACCAACACAATTGGGGCACTCTCTTGCAACCTCTCCAGACAGCAACATCATCCGCACATTGCCTATCTGCTCAATCGGGAATTTTGAAAGAATCTCATTTAATATCGAAGCAAATTTACGGGCATCTTCCATGCAAATCTCTTTTTCTGTTTTTGCAAATGCCGTCTTCACTCCGCCCCCGGAACTAATCGCTAAAACAGCACAAACATGTTTCCCTGCAGGAAGAACTTCAAAAGTATAAACTCCTCCGGAACAACTCGGAGATACGGCAAACACCGTAAATCCCAAAAATTCTGCAAGACGAGATGCCACGGCATGAACCGTCTGGTACAATCCGGCACAATCATTTGGCAGCATCAACTGCTCGATCTCTTCATCCGTCAACCGATATGAATCCATAGACGTCCGAACATAATACCGATATCCATCATTAGACGGGATTCGTCCTGCCGATGTATGCGGTTTTGTCAAATATCCCATACGCTCGAGTTCGGACATTTCATTTCGAATCGTTGCAGATGAAACTTTTAAGAAGTCTAAATGACTCAAAAATTTTGATCCAACAGGCTCTCCTGTTCGAATATAAGAATCAATAACAGCCTGTAAAATCAATCGCTTTCTGTTATCAAGATCCAATGTATTTCGCCTCCTGTTAGCACTCAATGCATACGAGTGCTAAACACTATATGAATACTACCACTTTTTTACTGGATTGTCAAGGGCTAATCTAATTTTTTTTTGCTTTTTTATATATTTGTAACAATTCCTTATTATCTCTGGACAAAAATGCAAAAACACAAGAACACAACCTCTTTTCATCCTCCATTTGTGTCAGCTTTTACAGAAATGCATATTATAAGAATGTAATATCAGCGATCAGCATACTACGTCTGTCAGCCGTAAGGCAGACGCGCGCAAAGGCCTTTTGAAAGGATGAGAAATCTATGAAAGTTGTGGTAGTGAAAGCGCACGGTTTGTGGCGCAGTCTGCTCAGGAGCATATTCAGAATCAAACAGTAACTTCTGTTTGAAAAACTCTGAAATACAAAAGGGCTGCATCTTTATGCAGCCCTTTTTACTATATTTATCTATTATGCTTCGATTCCGTATCTCTTTGCCAAACTCTTTGCAACATTGGAACCTTCCGGCTTTACTCTCTCAACCTGATAAGACGGTTTATCTTCAATCGTCTTGGTTACCAACGTATCCACTTTGGTATCAGAGTTTGCCTTATTGTTAATTTCATCTGCTTCTTCTGCAATATCTACCAATGAAGTAGAGAACAAGCCTCTTGCACCCACTTTTGCAGCTTTCAAAACAACCTGACCAACAATATAAGAAGCCTCAACGTTCGATGCGCAATCCAACGGTTCATCCATAATAACCAAACTGGAAGCAGTGAGATCTTTTACCAAGTCCCCAATCTTCTGACACTCTTCTTCCACTCTGGCAGAACTCTTATCCAACCCTTTATCACGCGGACAATGTGCCAAAATATTATCTACCGGACTGATGGTTGCAGATTCACACGGTAAATACATACCCAACTGCAACAAAACTTGACAAATACCGATAGAATCCGTAAAGAACGTTTTTCCGCTCTTAGTAGCGCCGGTCAAAATATAAATCTTTCCGAACTTATCACATACCAAACTGTTCCGTACCACGCCGTGCATATTCTCACGAATAGCCAATAAAGGATTATATGCACCTGTGATATGACAAGCATTTTCTTCTTTAGAACGAATTTCCGGCTTGCACAAAGGCAATTTCATCGTTCTGAGTTTTTCATACATGGCAGTTCCTGCAACATAGAAGGTCATCTGCTCAAAAATTTCATCCACAAATTTTGTATCCTTCTCCAGATACTCTTTAACCATGGGACCCCATTTTTTAACGCCGTTTTTATACATGGTTTCCAGAGAAGAATTCAACGCATCATAAAAAGCATTCACTTCTTCCGGAGACATGTTTTTGGTGCTTCTTTGCAGCGGAGTTCCACAGAAAAATCCGTCGTCTTTGAAGTCCAAACGCATCATCTTGTCTACAACATTACCGGACTTATAAATTTCTTTATTAACAGAAACAACACCGGCTTCCAATGGACGAAGTTGCGCATCCAAATTGACACCAATCGTAATACTCTTGATTCCACGAACATCTTCCATCGAGGCATCAATATTCTTTTTCGTTTGAACAAATTTTTCATCCGTTACCAAATCGGTAAGATATTTCGTAAATCCTGTCAACGCCCGAGACTTAATCTCTCCGGACACGGATGCCAAAACTTTCTGCAAAGAAGTTAAGCATTCAAAGTACAAATCTACTTCTGAAACACTATAAAGACTGCTGGTGATATCGCCATCTTCGATCCGTTTGTATTTAGCAGTCAAAAACTCATTCATCTTCGGCATGACTTTGTCAATGCCGTTACGCAACTCTTTACTATTTGCAAAATCATCAAAAACTTCTTGACGATATTTTATAGTGTCAACGTCAGATGTAACATATTCCAAAATGCGGTTTTCATCATTAATCTTACCAAAAAGCCGAGCTGCGCCAAAGAACAATCCCTGATCAAAGCCCAAACTCTCATAAAAGGCGGTGTTGGTCATTTTTTTTGCTCTTTGCTCCTGATTCGGATACAACAAATCAAAGTCCATCTTTTTATATACCTCCATTTTATAAAAAACAATAAATTATCAATAACAGATGTGTACCGAACCGGATTTTATCCGACAAAGAACACGGTAAACGTCAACACATATGTCAACGCAAGACAAATAATGCAGGCACTCCACAAAAGAATTCTGGAGTATTTATAGGCTGCCCAAACCTTAGAAAACAAAACGATACAATAAATAATAATAGCCCAAATCGGAGCTACAAAGATCAACATCAGCGGCATACCGCCTATTGGAATAGAACTAACCGCGCCTACCGCAATAATCAAAAAAAGAAATGCAATGGCTGTTCCTACCAATTTTACACGAGGCGTACGAATATATAAAGGATCCTCAGGTACATCAAACAAACCCGGGCCTTGATTTTCATCTGCCATCAAAAAAGCCTCCCGTCTAATCTTTATAATCCATGTATGTTTCACATATAATTACACAATATATAATACTATATTTTTTCTCTAAATGCAATACTTTTTGTAAAATTACAATAGAATTTTTTGTGACAAATATTACCTTGAAAAATGACGAAGGCTTCTCAGACGAGCATGCCAGACTGTACCGCATTCTCCGGGTTTTGTAACAGAAAAGCACTTGCATTCTTATTCTACCTGTGCTAAAATGTAAAAAACAGTTTCAATAAAAGGAGAAACCAAGCTGCCATGAAACATTTCAACATTGTCCTTGTAGAACCTGAAATTCCTCAAAATACCGGCAATATATCCAGAACCTGCGCTTGCACCGGAGCTTCTTTACATATTGTAAAACCTATCATGTTTTCTTTAGACGAAAAACAAGTTCGCAGAGCCGGTTTAGATTATTGGGACAAGTTGGATCTTCACATCCATGAAAGTTTAGCGGATTTTCTGCAGTACGCATCCGGCAAGCCAATCAGGCTGGCCAGCACGAAAGGGCCTTGCAATCATACGCAAGCCGATTATCCGGATGGTTGTTTTATTTTATTCGGAAAAGAAACTGCAGGGCTGCCAGAAACATTACTGGCACAGCACTATGATGATTGTATACGCATTCCCATGAAACAAGAACTGAGAAGTTTAAATCTTTCTAATGCGGTTGCGGTTGTTTTATATGAAGCCCTTCGCCAAGATGATTTTGAGGGACTGGAACAGCAGGGACATCTTACAACACTTTCTCCGAAAGAAAGGAGTTAACGCATGGCCAAAGAAAAAAAATTTGTAACCTTTGCTCAACAACGACATCAAGAGTACCTATACAATGTATTTACGATCGTTTTTGTAGTCGGCGTTTTTTTGGGGATTACACAGGCTCTCTTCAGCTATCCGGCAGATTGGATCTTTGGCAAGTTCCCGCAGTCGCCCATAGGATCTTTTCTTAAAATTTTTCTTCAATCCGTTTATACGGGCGTTGGCGTCTATTTGCCTTTTTTAATTTATCAAATTATTGTAAATAAAACTTCAGGCAGATATTTTACCCGAAAAAACGCATCCTCGCGCCCGATCGATTATGTATTGGCGATTCCGGCCGTTGCCGGCATCGGACTTTTTGTACAATATATATCCTCGCAAATAGCAGCAGGTCTGCGAGATTCCGGCTTTCATTTAAGAGAAACGCTGCCGGATATCGGAAACAGTTTGCCGGATTCTATTTTCTTTATTCTCTGCACCGCTCTGATTCCTGCTTTTTTCTGGGAAATGTCCTTTCGAGGAATCGTTATTAACAACTTAAAAAAGGACAGTCATGCAGCGGCCGTAATTGTAGCGGCCATTCTTGGTTCCTTTACGTTCACCTCGATTCAACAAACACCCTATTTATTGATTACAGGATTACTTCTTGGATGGTTATACTTAAAAACAAAAGATATATTTCTTACCTACGCTTGCTCCGCTGTTACAAACGGATTACTGGCTACAAAATGGGTTTTAACTTGTACCATTGGCAGGCCGTTTTTACAACTCCAATCTACAATTTGCCTGTTAGCCGGATTGATTGGGCTTATTTTCTTGGTCGTTCTAATGATTCGAAAAAAATTTAAAACGACCCATGAGACTACAGACAAGCCTCTTTCTCGCAAAGATATTGTTTTAGCATTATTAAAATCTTTTGGATTATGGTTATTTATCGGCATTTCTGTTTTTCGAATGTTTTTTGGATACATCGCAAAACCCACACAAGAATACCAAAGCCCTTACGACACACAAAACTCTCAACAAACAACACAATCCGAATAAAAGTAAAAGGTGCGGAGAAATCTCCGCACCTTTTATTATGCCGACTCAAATTGAGAGTTGTACAATTCTGCATAAAATCCGCCTTTTTCCAAAAGCTGATCATGCGTTCCGGATTCAATAATGTCTCCGTCTTTAATCACTAAAATCTTATCGGCATTTTTAATCGTCGACAGCCGATGAGCAATGACAAACGAAGTTCTGCCCTGCGTCAACTTATCCATGGCAATCTGAATCAATTCTTCCGTTCTGGTATCTACCGAACTGGTTGCTTCATCTAAAATCAACATCGGTGCATTTTGTACCATCGCCCGGGCAATGGTCAAAAGCTGTTTCTGACCGGCAGATAAATTCATCTTATCATCCAGTACTGTCTGATATCCGTGCGGCAAAGTAGAAATAAAGTGGTCCAGTCCCACCGCAACGCATGCCCGACGAACATCTTCCAGTGTCACGTCCTGACGGCAGTAAGCGATATTCTCAAATAGCGTTCCCTCAAAAAGCCACGTATCCTGCAGAACCATGCCAAATAAATTGTGCACGTCAGAGCGCTTCATATCCGCAGTATTCACACCGTCAATAAAAATTTTTCCACCTTTCAACTCATGGAACCGCATCAACAAATTAACCATCGTCGTTTTTCCGGCACCTGTCGGTCCTACAATGGCAATTTTCTGTCCAGGTAAAACATGTTCCGAAAAATCATGAATGACAATTTTATCACTGTCTTCATACCCAAAACGGACATGATCAAAAACGACTTCGCCTTTTACATTATCAATCTTTGCCGTCTTTTCGCTTTCATCCGACATTTCTTCGGCGCCAAGAAACTCAAAAACTCGCTCACTGGCAGCCGCTGTGGTCTGCAAGCTTGTAAAGGCCTGCGCCATCTGCGAAAGCGGGTTTGTAAACAGCCGTACATAAACCATAAACGCCACGATAACGCCAAAATCAATCATATCATTCATCGTTAAAACGGCTCCGACAACACAAACACAAACATATCCGAAATTGCCGATAAAATTCATGATCGGCATCATCAATCCGGACAAAAATTGAGACTTCCAATCGCTGTTGTATAATTTCCCGTTCAACTCATCAAACTCTTGCTTTGTCTGTCTCTCTGCATTAAAGACTTTTACAATGTTATGTCCGGAGTAAACTTCTTCGACACACCCGTTTACCTGACCCAGCCACTTTTGTCTTTCCGCAAAATAGTGCTGAGACTTGCCCATAATCAGACTCATAAAGACAAAGCCGACTAAAGACGAAATAATAGCGGTCAATGCCATAATCCAATTGGTACGAAACATCATAATCAAGGAGCCGAAAAACATAAAGACGGCTGAGACCAACTGGATGACACTGCGGTGCATGGTATCTCCGATCGTGTCTACATCGTTTGTCACACGGGATAACACATCACCAAACGTTGTTTTATTGTAATACCAAATTGGTAACTTATTGATTTTTACAGAGATTGCAGACCGTAAATCCTTGGAAAGCCCCTGCGTGACATTCGTCATAATAACGCCTTGAAGAATGCCTAAAATCAAACTGATCGAATAATAGATTACCAATGTAAAACAAATCGTTAAAACCGCATCTGTATTGATTCCGGAAACAATCCCGGCTGTGATCTCATTGGTCAAATCGCGCAGTTTATCCGGTCCGAGAATCGTAAAAACAGTGCTGACTGCCGCACAAACAAAAGCGGCTAAAAGCCAAAATCCAAACTTTTTACAAAAAAGAATCAACTGGTGCATGGCCCGTTTAAAATCTTTAGGTTTTTCCGCCACGTGCATACCTCCGCCACCCACGCCACGACCGGGACGATGCATCTGCCTGTTTTGACTCATTCTAACTCCTCCTTTGACAACTGAGAATACGCAATTTGCTGATAAACCTCACAAGATTTCATCAACTCTTGATGCGTTCCCATACCAACAATCCGTCCCTCATCTACAACGGCAATGATATCGGCATCTCGAATCGTACCGATCCGCTGGGCAACAATCATACTGGTGACGCCCGCTGTCCGCTTCTTCAGCGCGGCACGAAGTTGTTTATCCGTTTTGTAATCCAACGCCGAGAAAGAGTCATCAAAAATATAGATTTCCGGTTTACGACAGATTGCCCGAGCAATAGAGATACGTTGTTTTTGTCCGCCTGAGAAATTAGCTCCGCCTTGAGCAACAAATCCGTTATACGTATCTTCTAACCCTTCAACAAACTCCTTACCCTGAGCAATCTCAACCGCTTCCTGAACCTCTTCATCGGTTGCTGCAGGACGATCGGACTCCCCATATGCAACATTAGACCGGATCGTTCCGCTAAACAACACCGTACGCTGCGGGACATATCCGAATTTATTATGCAAAGCATGTAATGTATAGTCTTTTACATTAACCCCATCTACTAAAATTTCGCCTTCTGTCGCGTCATAAAACCGAGCCGCCAGGTTGACAATGGTACTCTTTCCACTTCCGGTAGATCCGATAAACGCGATGGTCTGGCCTTTTTCTACTTTAAAATTGATGTCATGCAAAATATCGCTTTCGGCATCCGGATAACGGAAATTTACGTGCCGAAATTCAACTGTTCCCTGACAGTCGGCAGGAGAATCTGTCCGAGACCCGTCACGAACCGTTGTTTCGGTCTGAAGAACTTCCTGAATTCGCTTTGCAGATACTTGTGCACGCGGAAGCATGATGAAGATCATCGTCATCATGACAAACGACATAATAACCTGCATTGCATAAGACGAAAACACAACCATGTTGGAAAATAATTCCATCTTTTCCGGCATCGAGGCCGCATCAATCAAAAAGGCCCCAATCCAATAAATTCCCAAAGAAATCCCGCTCATTACTACGGTCATCGTCGGCATCAAAACCGCCATGGCGCGCTGAGCCTTTAATGCATTGGTAGTTAATTCGGTATTCGCTTTTTCAAACTTCCCTTGTGCGTATTCTTCTGCATTATAAGCCCGAACGACTTTTAATCCGGTTAAATTTTCACGGGTTACGCGATTTAGGTTATCGGTCAACGTCTGCATTCGGCGGAATTTCGGCAATGCATAGGATACCACAATCGCTACCACCGTAAGCAACGCCAATACCGCTCCGCCCGTTAAAGCAGACCACTGTGCATTTCCTTTATCAATAATCTTTAAAATAGCCATAACTGCCATCACAGGAGCTTTTAAAACCACTTGCATTCCCATTACAACGATCATCTGAATCTGCGTAATATCGTTGGTAGACCGCGTAATCAAACTAGCGGTAGAAAAACGATTAATCTCACGCATAGAAAAAGACTGTACTTTTTCAAATAATCCAGAACGAAGCCGCATTGATAAAGCTGCAGAAACCTGAGCTGCCAAAAATCCTACAATAATGGCAGATATCAAGCTACCAAAAGCACACAGCAACATTTTTCCGCCGGCCAATAAAACATCACTCATGACACTTCCAGGAGTCTGCACCAGCGTCGTAATATCGGCCATATAATCTGGCAGTTTCAGTTCTAACCATACTTGTGTAAAAATGAAAATGCAACTGAAGGCAAACATCAGCCATTCTCGTTTACGCAAATTTTTTAATAACTTTAGCATTCCATATCCCTCGCTGTCGTTTCTTAATATCGTTAAAAATAAACAGTGTTAATTATTTAGGTTAAAAAATCAGGGGGATCTCCCCGTTGCATTTTTCTTAAATTCTCCACCGCACCCAAAGTATCCGGTTTTGATTTAGAGTCCTCTGTCTTCATGGTATCTACAATCTTATGCAAAATACGCACAAGTTCTTGAGAATCCTCTTCCCCCAAATGCTCCAATAAGTGGTGAATGCTATCCCGCACCCGGAGCCGATCCGCTTGGGCCGCCTGACGCCCTTGCGCCGTGATCTCAACACAAATCCGTCTACGATCTGTCTCATCAAAACGCCGAACCACAAAGCCCTTACGCTCTAATGAATTTAAAATATTCGCTACGCGCGCGGCGCTGACACCTAAACAGCCTGCAATTTCAGCCGGAGACAAAAGTTGTGACTCATATAACTTCTGCAAAACAAATGCTTCGCCCCGAGAAACTTCTAATTTTCTACGAAAAAAGAACCGCGATAATTCGCCAAAACTTCGAATCAAATCGTCGGTTAGTTCATCCCGCATTTTCTCACCTCCGAACGGTCTTTATCAAGTATATAATAACATCTTGTAAATTTATCGTTGCATCTGTGAACTGTTTGTAAGAAAACCCTGTCCACAGGGACAGGGCTTTTTCTTACCTGATTACTTGCTTTCAGATTCCTTGGAAGAATCAGAAGAGTTCGAATTAGAATCAGCATTCTGTGTATCAGAAGATGCCTCTTTTTCAAAGACGATTTTTCCGTCCTGCGCATGTGCCGTCACGGTATCTTTTGCACGAATATTTCCTGCAAGCATTTCCTCTGCAATGCGGTCTTCGGCAAAAGTTTGTATGGCGCGTTTCAGCGGTCTTGCGCCATAATTGGCGTTATAGCCTTTCTCCACCAGAAAATCAATGGCATCGTCCGCAAAACGAACGGTAATATCCATTGCCGCCAGACGTTTTGAAACATCTTCAAGCAGTTTCCCGGCGATCGTCCGAATGCTTTGCGCATCCAATTGCTCAAAGACAATAATGTCATCGATTCGATTCAAGAATTCCGGACGGAACGTATCGCGTAATTCGCTCATCACATCTTCACGAATTTTCTCCTGCGTTTTACTGAACTCATCATCCGAAGGAGTAAATCCGAGTTTTTTACGGTCCGTAATCCGCTTTGCACCAATATTGCTGGTCATAATGATGACAGTATTTTTGAAATCGACCTTGCGCCCTTTTCCATCCGTCAGCTGACCGTCATCCAAAACCTGCAGCAAAACATTAAATACGTCCGGATGTGCCTTTTCAATTTCATCAAACAGGATTACACTATAGGGTTTTCTACGAACTTTTTCTGTTAACTGTCCGCCGTCATCAAACCCGACATAGCCCGGAGGCGATCCGATCATTCTGGAAACGGTATGTTTTTCCATATATTCCGACATATCAATTCGGATCATTGCATTCTCGTCACCGAACATGACTTCCGCAAGTGCCTTTGACAACTCGGTTTTTCCGACACCTGTCGGGCCCAAGAACAAAAACGAACCAATTGGCCGTTTGGGGTCTTTCAAACCCACTCTGCCACGGCGAATGGCGCGCGAAACGGCTTGAACCGCTTCGTCCTGCCCGATAACCCGTTCATGCAAAATTTTCTCCATATTCAGCAGACGTTCGCTTTCTTCTTTGATCAGTTTGCTGACCGGAATTCCGGTTGCCTGACCGACAACCTCTTCAATATCCTCAGGCGTAACACAAAGATCAGTATCGCTGACATCGCTGGACCATTTCTTCTTCATTTCATCCAACTTAGCCTGTGCATCCTTTTCCTCATCTCTGAGTTGAGCTGCCTTTTCAAAATCCTGGCTCTTAACGGCCGCATCTTTTTCTGCACCGATCCGTTTAATCCGTTCCTCCTGCTCTTTTAAATCCGGAGGTGTCGTCAAATTTTTAATACGTACCTTTGACGCCGCTTCATCCATCAAGTCGATAGCCTTATCCGGCAAAAACCGATCCTGAATGTATCTTTTAGAAAGTTTTACGGCGCTTTCAATGGCTTCGTCCGAGATCCGCACTTTATGGTGTGCCTCGTACTTGTCTCGAATACCTTTTAAGATCAAAATCGAATCCTCTTCGGACGGTTCACTGACAATGACCGGTTGAAAACGTCTTTCCAACGCAGCATCCTTTTCGATATGCTTTTTATATTCATCCAGTGTTGTGGCTCCGATAACCTGAATTTCACCCCGTGCCAATGACGGTTTTAAGATATTGGCTGCATCCATGGCACCTTCTGCAGCACCGGCACCGATTAAAACATGAAATTCATCAATAAATAAAATCACGTTTCCGGCTTTTTTCACTTCTTCTATCGCGTTCTTGATACGCTCTTCGAAATCACCCCGGTATTTACTGCCGGCAATCATCGATGCAATATCCAATGTAACAACCCGTTTATTTTTCAAGGTTTCCGGAACAACGCCTTCTACAATGTGCTGTGCCAGACCTTCAGCAATCGCTGTTTTTCCAACACCCGGTTCTCCAATCAGACACGGATTGTTTTTCGTCCGACGAGACAAAATTTGAACCACCCGATCAATTTCCGCAGAACGTCCGATAACGGGGTCAATTTTCTTTTCCCGCGCCATCTCGGTTAAATCTCTGCCGAATGAATCCAGCGTCGGAGTCTGTCCGTTTGCATTTTTGCCATGCGCCGATTTGGAAGCAGGGGATGCTCCGGCACTGACAACTTCCTGCCCCAGAGTCTGAGCCAACAGTTGTTCATAAATCGTTTGACGATTTGCGCCGCATAATTCCATGATTTCAACAGCTTTACAATCTGCTTCCAAAATCAAAGCCATTAATAAATGCTCGGTTCCAATCAAAAATCTTCCGGTTTTTCTGGCTTCTAAAAAGGATTGCTCCAAGATTCTCTTCATTCTGGGAGTCATATCCTGAGCCGTTACATTAGACGGAACCCCCGTCCCAATCAGTTGCGAAATTTTATCTACAATGGCTTCTGAAGTAACGCCGTTATCTGTTAAAACTTTATAAGCAACACTGTCGGGGATTTGAGATAATCCCAACAACAAATGCTCTGTCCCGATATATCCATGCCCCAATTCTCTTGCAGATTGCAAGGCTGCGTTTAACGCTTGAGCAGCATTTTGAGAAAAATTATCAGCCATATTGATCACTCCATTTCATATAATTATTGTCTGCCTAATTTTTCACGAACCATATCGGCCCGCTTGATATCCCGTTGTCCGACTTGCATATTCTCCCCGCCAAACAACATTAAGGTATAAGGCTGTACACTGATAGACAACTCATCCAACGCAACAGGATCCAAGTTAATCAGTCCGCCTTCAACCCCCAGACGAACGTCTGACATCAACCGCATAAATTCCTGGGAAGAAAGAATCCGTGCCTCAGACAAAACTCCGTATGCACGGAAAATCCGGTCCTTTACACTGATATTCTCCAACATTTTTTCGCGCAAAACAGCTTCGTTTTTTGCGATTTGCCCCACAACATCAAACAATCTTTCCAAGATATCCTGTTCGGTGACGCCTAATGTCACGCGATTTGATACCTGATAGATTCCTCCGGTGGGCTGAGAACCTTCTCCGTACATACCGCGCACCGTCAAACCAACCTGAGAAACTGTGTTGATAACCTTATTGATCAACCCGCTTTCACTCAATGCAGGTAAATGCATCATCACGGAGGCTCGAAGACCGGTACCCAAATTAGTTGGACATTGTGTTAAATAGCCTCGGTCTTCATCAAATGCAAAGCCCAGCTGTTCATCCAACTCGTCATCCAATTTATTTGCAACAGCATAAAGAGCATTTAATCGCTCGCCTTTTCCGGTGACCTGAATCCGAAGATGATCTTCTTCATTGATCATAATAGAAATGTTATTTTTACGGTCCAGCAACAATCCGCCGCCCTCTTTTGCATTCGCAAAATCAACACTGATCAAATGGTCTTCTACCATCGAACCGGCTTGTATGGTCGTCAATTGCTCCATATCAATATAGTCAAAGTCATACCCTTTCAGGCTCATTGCCGCACTTTTTACTTTTTGGCAAACCTCATGTTTTTGTTCCAAGGACATTCGACGCGGAAATGGCACATTTTTCAAGTTTCTGGCCAGCCGAATTCTGGTACTAATTACCGTCTTGTCCATTATTGCACACCTCCCTGCTGCTCCATGGATTTAATTTGATCCCGAAGCTTTGCTGCAGATTCAAAATCTTCTTTTTCGATTGCGAGTTTCAACTCCCGCTTTAATTGATCTAATTTTCCTTCCGGCTTTGATGCAAAAGATTGAGGTGTTTTGCCAACATGCTTCCGGCTCCCGTGCATACGCTTAATCACCGGATCTAATCTGGATGCAAAAGTGTCATAGCATTTATCACAACCAACCATACCGTCTTTGCCGACACTGCTGTACAACGTTCCGCAAACCGGGCACCGCAATTCTGCAATGTCTGTTTCTCGGCTGAACAACTCCGGCAACATAGAACTCAATCCCAAACCGAAACTTTTTATTCCGCTGTCTAATCCTAATTTTGCCGCACATTCATCACAAAGAAAAATTTCGGTTGTTTTTCCGTTTACTGTCTGCTTAAAATATGTAGTCGCAACATTCTTTTTACAATTCTCACACAGCATAAAACATCCTCCTCTTGGACTTTATGTCCTCTTTTTTACAACAATGATAATAATGTATTTTTAAATATCGAGGCTCTTACTTCATCTCGACGATCTGCGTCCACACCGCTCAAAGCCTGATCGGAAACAGCCGCTTTTATAATTATATGCGCCGCATGTTCGATATATCCATAATCTTCAAGATTTTTCAAAAACAGACAAGCGTCAAACCAGTTCATCTGTTTACCAACAGAGTTAACGACATGCATAATCGAACTGGATTTATCATAACGAACCCGTCGGATACGAATGCATCCGCCGCCTCCCCGATGGCTTTCTGTAATATATCCGTGTTCCGGGGTAAACCTCGAAGTAATGACATAACTGATCTGGCTTGGAACGACATGAAAATGCTGAGCTAACTCGTTTCGTCTTAACTCGATACTCCCGTCAGACTGCTCCAACAAGTCTCGAATAAATGCACTGATGATATCACTCGATTTCATTTGTCCCTCTCCTTCTTAGAAAATCAACTTTGACTTTCTTTGACTTTCGTGAACCTATTATACCCCTTTCATATAAACATTGCAACTTTTATAAAAGTCAAAGAAAGTCAAAGTTAAATGATATTTACCGCAAAAACAATCTCAATCTCTTTTTTTCTTAAATTATCTATTTTTTTCTCGCTTTTACTTATCTATGACATCAAACAACCTCTTTGACAGCTTTCTCAAGTTTTCCTCTACCAACTTTTATAAATTTTTATGTAAAGAATGAAAAACCATATAATATTGGCA
>CDZQ01036943.1_pt1 | contig 18043 bp, 16 predicted proteins | sample 554831 | NCBI WGS metagenome assembly CDZQ01 (sample SAMEA3182112, study PRJEB8094) | gut metagenome | biome: human; feature: gut; material: Stool; isolation source: human stools | place: Canada | collected 2013-05-06
GCCCTCATCGAGGGGGTCATGGGCTACTATGACGGCATTGCCATGAGCACCGAGGCCAGCGCCTGGGCTCTGGCCCGGGAGACGGAGACCCCCGCGGTGCTGGTGCTGGAGGCCAGGGGACTGGCCCTCTCCGCCGCGGCGGCGGTGGAGGGCTTCCGGCGTTTCCGGGAGCCCAGCTGCATCCGGGGCGTGATTTTGAACCGCTGCGCCCCCATGCTCTATCCCCGTCTGGCGGCAGCCATCACGGAAGAGACGGGCCTTCCCGTGTTCGGCTATCTCCCAGAGCTGCCGGACTGCGCCCTGGAGAGCCGGCACCTGGGACTGGTGACCGCGGCGGAGGTGGAAGATCTCCGGGAAAAGCTCGCCCGATTGGCCCGGCAGGGGGAAAAGAGCCTGGACATCGCCGGGCTTTTGGCCCTGGCAAAGAGCGCACCGCCCCTCCCGGCGGCGGAGACGCCTTTGCCCCCGCCCGTGGCCGGGCATCCCAGGATCGCCGTCGCCCGGGACGAGGCCTTTTGCTTTTACTATGCCGACGCTCTGGAGCTTTTGGAGCGCCTGGGCGCGGCGCTTGTGGACTTCTCGCCCCTCAAAGACCCCGCCCTCCCGGCGGGCTGCGCGGGGCTTTACCTGGGTGGGGGCTATCCCGAGACCCATGCCCGGGCCCTTTCGGAAAACGCCTCCATGCGCCGGAGCATCCGTACCGCAATCACAGGAGGGCTGCCCACCATCGCCGAGTGCGGCGGTTTCCTTTACCTCCATGACCGTCTGGAGGACATGGAGGGGGAATTCTGGCCCATGTGCGGCGTCATTGCCGCAGAAGGCTACCGGACGCCCCGGCTCAGCCGCTTCGGCTACGTGACGCTTACCACGGAAAAGGCCGGGCTCCTGGGCCCGGCGGGGACCGTCTTGCCGGGCCACGAGTTCCACTACTGGGACAGCCGTGACCCTGGGGACGGCCTCCGGGCGGAAAAGCCCCAATCGGACCGGAAGTGGCGCTGCGGCCACCTGACGGAGACGCTTTACGCCGGCTTTCCCCACTTCCACCTCTCCGCCGTGCCGGACACGGCCCGGCGGTTCGTGGAGGCCTGCGCCCGGTATGCCGCCGGGAACGAGAACCTTCGGAAATGAGGCGCTGACATGCCCTGGATCACAAGACATCTCCTGGCCCTGGCCCTGGGCTTTCTCCTGGATTTGGCCATTGGGGACCCCCGATGGCTGCCCCACCCCATCCGGGGCGTGGGCAAGCTCATCGCCGGGCTGGAAAAGCGCCTCCGCCGGGCTTTTCCCAAAACCCCGGAGGGAGAGCGCGCCGCCGGGCGGGTGCTGGTGGCGCTCACGGTGGCCATCTCCGGGGGAGCGGCGCAGCTCCTGCTGTGGGCCTGCGCCGCTGTCCACTGGGGCTTGGCCCTGGGGGTGGAGACGGTGCTGTGCTGTTACCTGCTGTGCACCCGCTCCCTCCGGGACGAGAGCATGAAGGTCTATGCCGCCCTGAAAAACGCCGGCCTCCCGGCGGCCCGGCGGGCGGTGGCCATGATCGTGGGCCGGGACACCGCATCCTTGGACGAGGCGGGGGTGGCCCGGGCCACGGTGGAGACCGTGGCGGAAAACACCGCCGACGGCGTGGCCGCGCCCTTGCTGTATATGGCCCTGGGGGGCGCCGGGGCGGGCATGGCCTACAAGGCCTGCAACACCCTGGACTCCATGGTGGGTTACCAGAACGAAACATATCTCCACTTTGGACGCTGCGCGGCGAAGCTGGACGACCTACTAAACTTCATCCCCGCCCGCATTTCCGGCTTTGTCATGGCCCTGACGGCCCCTGTAGCGGGAGGGAGCTTGAAGCGCGCGCTGCGGATTTTCTTCCGGGACCGGCTCCAGCACAAGAGCCCCAACTCCGCCCACACGGAGGCATCCTGCGCCGGGGCATTGGGCCTGCGCCTGGGAGGCGACAACTACTATTTCGGCAAGCTGGTGCACAAGCCCGGCATCGGGGACGAGCTCCGGCCCATCCGGGCGGAGGATATCCCCTTGTCCTGCCGGCTGATGTACGCCACGGCGGCGGCGCTCCTGATCCTGTTCTGCCTGCTGCCCCTGGCGCTGTTCTGGATCTTTTGACCTTGCAAAAAAGAGGTGAGACCATGGCGGAATATACCCACGGCGGGGACATCCGCACCGCCCAGGCCCAGGCTGGCCGGGAGGTGCTGGACTTCTCCGCGAATCTCAACCCTCTGGGCATGCCGGAGGGGGTGCGCCGGGCGGCGGAGGCCGCGGTGGCCGGGGCCGTCCATTACCCCGACCCCTTCTGCCGGGAACTGACGGCGGCCATCGCCGCCCACGACGGCGTGGAGGAGAGCCAGATCCTCTGCGGCAACGGCGCGGCGGACCTGATCTTCCGCCTGGCGGTGTCGGAACGGCCCCGGCTGGGGCTGGTGACGGCGCCCACCTTTTCTGAATACGCCCAGGCCCTCCGGGCCGTGGGCTGTCCCACGGCGCACCATGTCCTCCTGCGGGAGCGGGACTTTGACCTGGGGGCGGACTATCTGGAAGCCCTGACGCCGGAGGTGGACGTGGCATTTTTGTGCACGCCCAACAACCCCACGGGCCGGTGCGCCGACCCAGCGCTGCTCCGGGCCATCCTGGACAAGAGCCGGGCCCTGGGGCTCCGGCTGGTGGTGGACGAGTGCTTCCTGGAGCTGAGCACCGGGGGCGCGGGGCTTGCGCCCCTGCTGGGGGCGTACCCGAACCTGGTGCTCCTCCGGGCCTTTACCAAGAGCTATGCGATCCCAGGTCTGCGCCTGGGCTACTGCCTGACGGCGGACGCGGCCCTTTTGGACCGGTTGGGCCGGAGCGCCCAGCCCTGGAGCGTCTCCGCCCCCGCCCAGGCGGCGGGCGTGGCGGCCCTGAAAGAGCCGGATTTCCCCGTCCGGGCCCGGGAGATCATCGCCCGGGAGCGGGAGTTTCTTCAGAACGCGCTCGCCACCCTGGGGGCGGAAGTCACCCCCAGCCAGTCAAACTACATCCTATTCCGTTTCCCCGGGCGGACGGATCTCCGGGAGGAATTGCTCCGCCGGGGCGTCCTCATCCGCAGCTGCGCCAACTACCAGGGCCTGGGGCCGGATGATTTCCGGATCGCGGTGCGGCTCCGGGAGGAAAACCTGCTCCTCCTGGCCGCTTTGAAAGAGGTACTGTGATATGGCAAAAAGCATCATGATCCAGGGCACCACCTCCAACGCCGGCAAGAGCCTGCTGTGCGCGGGGCTGTGCCGCATCCTCCATCAGGAGGGCGTGAAGGTGGCCCCCTTCAAGGCCCAGAACATGGCCCTCAACTCCTTCATCACCGGCGAGGGGTTGGAGATGGGCCGGGCCCAGGTGGTTCAGGCGGAGTGCGCCGGGATTGCCCCCAGTGTGAAGATGAACCCCATCCTGCTCAAACCCCACAGCGACGTGGGCAGCCAGGTGATCGTACACGGCGTGCCCCGCGGGGTTATGCCCGCCCGGGAATATTACCAATACAAAAAAGAGCTGAAGAAAGAGGTTCTCGCGGCCTATGAGGCCCTGGCGGAGACCTGTGACGTGGTGGTCATCGAGGGGGCGGGCAGCCCCGCGGAGATCAACCTCCGGGAGGATGACCTGGTGAATATGGGCATGGCGGAGATGGCCCGCGCCCCCGTCCTCATCTGCGGGGACATTGACCGGGGTGGCGTCTTTGCCTCCCTGTACGGCACCCTGGCTCTCCTGCGGCCGGAGGAACAGGCGCTGGTGAAAGGGACCATCGTCAACAAGTTCCGGGGGGATGTGGAAATCCTCCGCCCGGGCCTTGCCATGCTGGAGGAACTCATGGGAAAACCCGTGGTGGGCGTGGTGCCTATGCTGGACGTGGACATCGACGACGAGGACTCCCTTTCCACCCGCCTGGAGCGCCGGGCGGGAAAGGTGGGCCTCATCGACATCGCCGTGGTGCGCCTGCCCCGGCTCTCCAACTTCACGGATTTCAACCCTCTGGAACGCATGGAGGAAGTGACGCTCCGCTATGTCAAGAGCCCGGCGGAGCTGGGCAAGCCGGATCTGGTCATCCTCCCGGGCACCAAGAACACCATGGATGACCTGCGCTGGCTCCGGGAGAGCGGGCTGGAAGCCGCCGTGCTCCGGCACGCCGCCGCCGGGGGACCGGTGGTGGGCATCTGCGGGGGCTATCAGATGCTGGGCCGCGCCGTCTCCGACCCGGAAGGGGTGGAGTCCGGCGGCAGCCTCCGGGGCCTGGGCCTCCTGGACACGGAAACCGTGTTCCTGGGAGAAAAGACCCGCACCCAGGTCACCGGGCGCTTTCAGAACGTGGAGGGCTGCTTCTCCCCCATGGCGGGGGTGGAATGCAAGGGCTATGAGATCCACATGGGCGTCACCCGCACCGCCGGGGCCCCTCTCCTGGAACTCCAGGGGGGGCTGGCTCCTGTGGATGGGCGTAGCGCTGGGAACGTCTGGGGCTGCTATATCCACGGCATCTTTGACCAGGCCGGGTGCGCCCGGACGCTGGTGAACTGCCTGCGCCGGCGGAAGGGCCTGGGCGAGAGCGAGAGCGCCGTGGTGGACTGGGACGCCTACCAGCAGCAGCAGTACGACAAGCTGGCCGACGGCCTCCGGGCCGGGCTGGACATGGATCTGGTCCACCGGATCATCGACGAGGGAGTGTGAACGGAAACTATGAAAATTCAACTGCAGCGGGTGGCTCCGGCGGAAATTGAAAAGCGGAGCATGGAGATCATCACCCAGGAGCTGGGCGGCCGGGCCATCCCCGCGGAGCAGCGGCCCGTCGTGCTCCGGTGCATCCACACCAGCGCGGATTTTGACTATGCGGACAACCTGGTTTTTTCCACAAACGCCGTATCCGCCGGCGTGGCTGCCATACGGGCCGGGGCCGTGATCGTCACGGACACCCAGATGGCCCGGTCCGGAGTGAACAAGCGGGTGCTGGAGCGCTTCGGGGGAGAGTGCCTGTGCTTTATGAGCGACGCGGACGTGGCCAAAGAGGCCAAGGAGCGGGGCATCACCCGGGCGGCGGTCTCCATGGAGCGGGCCGCGGCCCTTTCCAAAACCGGCGCCCGGCCCATGATCCTGGCTCTGGGCAACGCCCCCACGGCCCTGGTCCGGGCCTGTGAGCTCCGGGAGGAGTGGGGCTTTGCCCCGGCGCTGGTTATCGGCGCGCCGGTGGGCTTTGTGAACGTGGTGGAGTCCAAGGAGCTGGCCCTCGCCACACCTGGGGAGCACATCGTGGCCCGGGGGCGGAAAGGCGGCAGCAACATCGCCGCGGCCATCTGCAACGCCCTGATCTACCTGGCCTCCAACAACGAGAGGGAGTGAGAAGCCATGGCGGAACGAAAAGCGGTGCTGGTGGTGTCCTTCGGCACCACCTATCGGGAGACTTTGGAAAAGAACATCGCCGCCATTGAATCGGCCGTCGCCGCGGCCATGCCGGAGCGCGTACTCCGCCGGGCCTTTACCAGCGGCATGGTTATTGTCCGGCTGAAAAAGCGGGACGGCCTTGTGGTCGACACCGTGGCGGAGGCTTTGGATAAGCTGGAGCGGGAGGGATTCACCGACGTGGTGGTCCAGCCCACCCATATCATGAACGGGGATGAGTACGACAAGCTCCGGGCCCAGGCTGCGCCCTTTGCCGGGCGGATGCGCCTCCGTTTCGGCGCGCCGCTGCTCACGGCCCTGGAGGACTACCGGGCCCTCTGCCAGGTGCTCATGGAGGCCCTGCCCGCCCCGGAGGCGGGGGAGGCCCTGGTGTTCATGGGCCACGGTACGGGCCACTTCGCCAACGCGGCCTACGCCAAGCTGGACTACATGCTCCGGGACCTGGGCTGGGACGCTTTTGTGGGCACCGTGGAGGGCTACCCAACCTTAGAAGAGGTGCTCCACCGGCTGGAGGAGCGCCCGGACCTGCGCCGGGTGCGGCTCTATCCTCTGATGATCGTGGCCGGGGACCATGCCCAAAACGACATGGCGGGGGACGGGGAGGACTCCTGGAAGTCCCGCCTGGAGCGCGCGGGCTATGGCGTGCGCTGCCATGTGGCCGGGCTGGGGGAGCTCCCCGGCGTCCGGGCCATGTTTGCCGCCCACGCCCTGGCCGCGGCGGAGGTTTAAAAAGCGCCCCGAGGGAGCGCTTCGAATGGATATGAGGCGTGGGGATCACCACGTTTCATATAGATGCGACGTCCCGTATCCCGCCCGGCGCGAGCGTGTGCGCCGGGCGGGGCGCGGGTGCAGCAGGGTGACCTTTGTGTCCCAACAGGGAAGCCGGGTGAAATTCCCGCGCAGTCCCGCTGCCGTGAGGGCGAAAGCCGCGCCGATGCCACTGGGGGATTTCCCCTGGGAAGGGGCGCGGCGGGCCGGAAAACGCCGGCCTGCCTCAAGCCGGAAGACCTGCCCTGCGAAGAAGCTACGGACGATAGAAAGGAGTCGATCACACATGAATCGGAAAACACGCGCAGTTTTGTCCGCCGCCGTCTTTCTGGCGGCGGCGGGGGTCCTCACCACGGGGGGATTCGCCATGCATATCGCGGAGGGGATGCTCCCCGTGCCTTGGGCCATCGGCTGGGGCGTGGTGTGCCTGCCCTTTGTGGCGGCGGGCTTTCTCTCCATCCGCAAGCGGGTGGAGGCCGCTCCCAAGGCCAAGATCCTCCTGGCCATGTGCGGGGCCTTCGCCTTTGTGCTCAGCGCGCTGAAGCTCCCCTCTTTTAACGGGAGCTGCTCCCACCCCACGGGTGTGGGCCTGGGGGCCATCCTCTTCGGGCCCACGGCCACCACGGTCCTGGGCCTCATCGTGCTGGTGTTCCAGGCCCTGCTCCTGGCCCACGGCGGCATCACCACCCTGGGGGCCAACGTCTTTTCCATGGCCATTGTGGGCCCGCTGGTGTCCTGGGCGGTGTACTATGGCCTGAAAAAGACCGGCTGCAAGCGTGCCATCGCGGTTTTTGCCGCGGCGGCGCTGGGGGACCTTGCCACCTACGTGGTCACCGCGCTCCAGCTGGGCGTCGTGACCGGAGGCACGGTTTTGTATCTCAGCATTTTCGCCGTGACACAGATCCCCCTGGCCATCGCCGAGGGGCTGCTCACCGTTGTGGTGTACGGCATTCTGGAGAAGTACAGCGCCCCGGAGCTGCGGCAGCTGGGCGTGATGTGAAAGGGGAGGCGCGAAGAATATGAAACTCTGGCAGCGGAACCTGATTTTGATCCTGCTGGTGGTGGTCCTGGCGGCCATCCCCCTGTGGCTTTGCCGTGACGCGGAGTTCGGCGGGGCCGACGGCGCGGCGGAAGAGTTGATCCAGGAGCTGGATCCGGACTACGAGCCCTGGTTTTCCCCCATTTTGGAACCTGCCAGCGGGGAGATTGAGTCCATGCTCTTCGCCCTCCAGGCGGCCATTGGCGCCGGGGTGGTGGGCTTTGTCCTGGGCCGGCTCACGATGCGGAAGCCGGAGGACAACGCCGGCGAAAACAAATAAGCACATGTTCCCCCGGGCCGGGGATATTCCGGCCCGGGAGGGAGAAGAAGGGTTTTGCAATGGGGACTGACCGATATGCCTACCTGTCCCGCCTGCGGCGGATGGACCCGGGGGGCAAAATACTTCTGAGCCTTATCCCGGTGATCGTGTGCCTGGTCTGCGGCGGCGTGCTCACCGGGCTGGGGACGCTGCTCATCATGGGGGCGCTGACGGTGCTGTGGGGAGGCATCCCCCTGAAAGCGCTGCTGCGCTTTCTGCGCATCCCGCTGGTATTCCTCCTGATCGGCTGCCTCCCCGCCCTCATCACCCGCGTCCCGGAAGGGAGCGCGTATCTCACCGGCGCGGCGCTGTTCGGGAGCGTCTGGGGCGTTACCTGGGATTCCCTGCTCCGGGCCGGGGGCATCTTTTCCAAAGCCCTGGGGGTCATCTCCGCCATGTATTTCCTGGCGCTGAACACCCCCATGACGGACCTGACCCTGGCCCTGGGCCGGGCCCATGTGCCCCGGCTTTTCATTGAGCTCATGGAGCTCATTTACCGCTTTATCTTTGTCCTGGCGGACACCGCCGCCAACATCCGCGTGGCCCAGGAGTCCCGCCTGGGCTATGTGGGCTTCCGCCGGAGCGTGGACAGCCTGGGGGCGCTGTGCTCCATGGTGTTCCTCCGGGCCTGGCGGAAGGCGGACCGCATCTATTCCGCCCTGGAGAGCCGGGGCTATACGGACCGCCTGGTTACCCTGGAGGCGGAGTACCGCCCCGGGCGTGTCTGCCTGCCCCTGGCTGCGGGCGTGGCGGCGGCGCAGCTGGGGATTCGTTTTCTGGAAAGGGGGCTGCTCCGGTGACGGAATACGCCATTGAGGCCAGGGACCTCACCTATGACTACGAGGACGGCACCCCCGCCCTGGCGGGGGTCTGCTTCCGGGCGGAGGCCGGAAAAGTCACCGGCATCCTGGGGGGCAACGGCGCGGGGAAGAGCACCCTCTTCCTGAATCTCAACGGCGTCCTCACCCCCAAGGGGGGCACGGTTCTCTCCGGGGGCAAGCCGGTCCGCTATGACCGGAAGGGCATCCTGGAGCTCCGGCGGAAGGTGGGTATTGTCTTCCAGGACCCGGATGACCAGCTCTTTTCCGCGGACGTGTACCGGGACATCTCCTTCGGTGCGGTGAACCTGGGCCTGCCGGCGGAGGAGGTCCGCCGCCGGGTGGACTGGGCTATGGAGCGCACCGGGGTCGCCGGGCTCCGGGACAAGCCCACCCACGCCCTGTCCTATGGGCAGAAAAAGCGCGTGGCCATCGCCGGCGTACTGGTGATGGAGCCGGAGGTGATGATCCTGGATGAGCCCACGGCGGGATTGGATCCCCAGGGGGTCAGCGACGTGATGCACCTCCTGGCCGAGCTGCGCCGGGACCTGGGCATCACCATCATCGTGGCCACCCACGACATGGATATCGTGCCCCTCTATTGTGACTATGCCTATTTGCTGTGCCAGGGAAAAGTCACGGCGGAGGGCACGCCGGGAGAGCTCTTTTCCCAGGCGGAGCTGCTCCGGGAAAACCATCTGCGCCTGCCCCGGATCGCCCATTTGATGGAGATCCTGCGGGATCTGGACGGCCTGGATGCGGACCGCTCCGCCGCCACCATCAGCGCGGCCCGGCGGGAGATCAAGAGACTGATTGAGGAGTCGAAGTGAAGATGAAGGGGATACTTTACGGTTTGGGCGTCGGCCCCGGGGATCCGGAGCTGCTGACATTGAAGGCGGTGCGCATCCTGAAAGAGGCGGACGTGATCGCTGTGCCGGACCCCACGGGTACCGGCGGGGAGAAAACCGCGCTGCGCATTGTGGAGCAATATATCCAGGGGAAGCCTCAGCTGCTCTGCCCCACGCCCATGCTCCGGGACCGGAGCGTGGTAGAGCGCTGCTATGACCAGAGCGCCGGGGAAATCAAGGCGCTCCTGGACGAGGGCAAGACCGTCGCCTTCATCACTTTGGGGGATCCCACGGTGTACTCCACTTACATGTACATCCACCGGCGGGTGCTGGAGAAAGGCGGGGATGCCCGGCTGGTGCCGGGGGTGCCCTCTTTCTGCGCCGTGGCTGCCCGGCTCAACACCAGTCTGTGCGAGGGGAAGGAGAGCCTGACCATTATCCCCGCCTCCCACGACGCGGAGCGCTTTCTGGACGCGCCGGGAAACAAGGTCTTTATGAAGGGCGGCAGGGCCGTGCCCGAGCTCATCGCCCGGCTGGAGGAAAAGGACATGCTCTCCCGCGCGGCCATGGTGGCCAACTGCGGCATGGACAACGAGCAGGTTTGGCCGGACCTCCGCGCGGAGCGGCCCGCGGGCGGGGGCTACTTCTCCATCGTCCTGGTGAAGGAGGCGTAACATGGCCATCATCCTTTCCACCCTGGAGCACAGCCGGGTGCCCCTCACCGTCCGGGAGATCCTCTCCTTCACCAAGGCGGTGACGGAGCAGCTCACCGCCGCCATCGCCCAGATGCCGGGGGTGCGCGGCTGCGTGCTGCTGAGCACCTGCAACCGCACGGAACTCTATATCTCTTCTCCTGAGGAGCTGGATCCCGGCGTGCTGCTGTGCCGGGCGGCGGAGGTGGACTACGCTCCCTTCGCCTCCGCTTTTTATACCTGCCGTGAGGACGAGGCGGTGCGCCATCTCCTGGAGGTGGCCGCCGGGCTCCGCTCCCGGATTTGGGGGGAGGATCAGATCATCTCCCAGGTGCGTCAGGCCATCGCCATCGCCCGGAGCGTCCACAGCGCCGACCCGGTGCTGGAGACGCTGTTCCGCAACGCCATCGCCGCCGGGAAAGAGGTCCGCACCCGGGCCCGGCTATCCCCCCTGCCCGCCTCCGCCGCCTCCCGGGCGGTGGAACTTCTGGAAGGGGAGCTGGGCAACCTCGCCGGCAAACGGGCCATGGTCATCGGCAACGGGGAGATGGGCCGCCTGGCCGCAGCGCTCCTTCGGGACCGGGGCTGTGACGTTACGGTCACCCTGCGGACCTACCGCCACGGGGAGACCCTGGTGCCCGCGGGCTGCCGGGTGGTACCCTATGAGGAGCGCTTTGCCCAAATGGAGGGCCAGGATCTGCTCCTCTCCGCCACCACCAGCCCCCATTACACCGTGACGGTGGAAGGGATGGCGCCCCTCCGGAACCCGCCCCGGTATTTGGCGGACCTGGCCATCCCCCGGGATATCCAGCCGGAGCTGGCGGAAAACCCGAGGATGAAGCTCTACAACGTGGACGATCTCCAGGGCGCCGCCCCCCAGCGGGAGGTCCCGCCCCTCGTGCAGGAGATCCTGGACCGGCACAGGGAGGAGTTTTACCGCTGGCTCAACTACAAGGACTGCATGCCCGCCATGGAGGCGGTGAAGGACGCCATCGTCCGCAGGGTCTGCACCGACCGGTCCATCACGGAGCGTATGGACCAGGAGGAGCTGGTGGAGCTGGCCGTGGGCCGTGCGGTGGATCTGCTGACCGCGGGGCTGGCCGATACGGTGAGTCCCCAGCACCTGGAGCGCTGCGCGGAAAAGATCCGCGCCCATACCACGGGCCGGCCCGTCCTGGGCCAGGAGAGCCGGGAGACGGAAGGGGGGGCTTTCTCCGCCGCGGCCCCGGCTTCCGGCCCGGCGCCGGAGGGCGAAACGGCGGCGGAGCCCTGTCCCCGTTTCCCCTTGTTCCTGGACCTTACGGATCAGCCCTGCGTGGTGGTGGGGGGCGGGCACATCGCCCAGCGCCGGGCGGAGACCCTGGCGCGCTGCGGCGCCAAGGTGACCGTCATCGCCCCGGAGATCGGGAATCTTCCTTCCGGGGTGGAGACTCTGCGGCGGAACTACGCCCCCGGGGATCTGGCCGGCGCCATCCTGGCCGTGGCCGCCACGGATGACCGGGCGGTGAACCGGGCCGTGGGGGAGGAGGCCAGGGAGCGGGGCATCCCCGTGAGCGTGGCGGACCGGCGCAGCGAGTGCAGCTTTTTCTTCCCGGCCCTGTGCACTGGAGGCAAGCTCACCGCCGGGGTGGTCTCCGACGGCACGGGGCACCACGCCACCGCCCGGGCCGCCAAGGCCATCCGCAGTTTGCTGGAGGAATTGCCATGAGAAAGATACGCATCGGCAGCCGGGAGAGCCGGCTGGCCGTGATCCAGGCGCGGATTGTGGAGAGCGCCATCCGGGCCCGGCACCCGGAGATCGAGACAGAGATCGTCACCATGAAAACCACCGGGGACCGGATTTTGGACCGGACCCTGGACCAGATCGGGGGCAAGGGCCTCTTTGTCAAGGAGCTGGACGCGGCGCTGCTGGAGGGGCGGGTGGACATCACCGTCCACAGCAGCAAGGACCTGCCCATGGAGACGGACCCCCGGCTGCCCCTGGTGGCCTTCTCCCCCCGGCAGGACCCCCGGGACGTGCTGGTCCTCCCGGCGGGGTGTGGGGAACTGCTTCCCGGAAAACCCATCGGCAGCGCCTCCCTGCGCCGGACACTGCAATTGCAGGCGCTCTTCCCGGGTGTGGAGATCGCCCCGGTCCGGGGCAATGTCCAGACCCGGCTCCAAAAGCTGGACCGGGGGGATTACGCCGCCCTGGTCCTGGCCGCGGCGGGGCTGGAGCGCCTGGGGCTCACGGACCGGATCAGCCGCCGGTTTTCCATTTCGGAGATCCTTCCCGCCGCGGGTCAGGGCATTCTGGCGGTGCAGAGCCGGGCGGGGGTTGACACGGCGTTTCTGCGGGAGTTCCACGACGCCGGCGCGGCGGCGTGCATCGCCGCGGAGCGGGCCTTTGTCCGCGCCTTGGACGGAGGCTGCTCCTCTCCGGTGGCGGCCCACGCCGTGCTGGAGGGAAAGACGCTGCGCCTCACGGGCTTTTACGTCAATGCCGCCGGCACGTGGTTTAAGGACAGCGCCGCCGGCGCCGGGACGGCGGAGGCCCTGGGCACGGAGCTGGCAGAGCGCATGAGGAGGGAACACCCATGAAAGGTTTCGTCACATTGGTAGGGGCCGGCCCCGGGGATCCGGGCCTGCTGACCATCAAGGGAAAAGCGGCCCTGGAGCAGGCGGAGGTGGTGGTCTATGACCGCCTGGTGAGCCCGGCTATCCTGGCCATGATGCCGGAAACGGCGGAGAAGATCAACGTGGGCAAGGAGGCCAGCCGGCACCCTGTGCCCCAGGGGGAGATCAACCGCATCCTTTTGGAAAAGGCCCTGGAGGGCAAGCGGGTGGTGCGCCTCAAGGGGGGCGACCCCTTCGTCTTTGGCCGGGGGGGCGAGGAGCTGGAGCTCCTGGCCGAGCACGGCGTCCCCTTTGAAGAAGTGCCCGGCATCACCTCCGCCATCGCCGCGGCCGCCTATGCGGGCATCCCTGTGACCCACCGGGATTTCTGCTCCTCCCTCCACATCGTCACCGGCCATGCCCGGGCGGGGAAGGAGCTCTCCATCGACTTCGAGGCCCTGGTGCGCACCAAGGGCACCCTGGTTTTTCTCATGGGAGTGAGCGCCATGCCCGGCATCGTCCGGGGCCTTCTGGCCGCGGGCATGGATCCGGAGACCCCGGCGGCCATGGTGGAGCGGGGTACCACGCCCCGGCAGCGCCGCTGCTCCGCCACCCTGGCCACGCTGCCGGAGCGGGCGGCGGCCATGGGTATCGGGAGCCCCGCCATCATCCTGGTGGGGCCGGTCTGCGCCCTGGCGGAGAAGTTTGACTGGTTTTCTCGCCTGCCTCTGAAGGGCCGCGCCGTGGTGGTGACCCGGCCCCGGGACAGGGCGGGTACCCTCTCGGCGCGCCTCCGGGCCCTGGGCGCGGACGTGCTGGAATACCCCTGCATCGAGACAAAGCCCCTGGTACCCTGCCCGGCCATGACCGCGGCGCTGGAGGACCTGTCCGGCTATGCCTGGCTGGTGTTCACCAGCCCCGCGGGCGTGGCCGCCTTCCGGGATGCGCTCCGGCGTATGGGGAAGGACGCCCGGCATCTGGCCGGGGCCAAACTGGCCGCCATCGGCCCCGGCACCGCCCGGGCATTGCGGGATATGGGCCTTATGGCGGACTTTGTCCCGGAAACTTATGACGCCGCCCACCTGGCCGCCGGGCTCCCGGCGGAGGGGAAAGCCCTCCTGCTCCGGGCGGAGTGGGGTACCCCGGCCTTGACAGAGGGCTTAAAGGCGCGTAACATTCCCTATGAGGACATCGCCGTGTACGAGACCCGGTACGAAAACCCGGACGCCGCCGCGCTGCGGCAGCGTTTGGCGGCGGGGGAGAAGCTCCTGGTGAGCTTCACCAGCGCCTCCACCGTGGAGGGCTTCGTCTCCTCCCTGGGGGAGGGGGCGGACCTGACCGGAGTCCGGGGCGTCTGCATCGGCGTACAGACCGCCGCCGCGGCGAAACAGCACGGTATCGCCGTCACCGTGGCGGAAAAGGCCACCCTGGACAGCCTTGTGGCGGCCATCATCAAAGGAGCGTGAAGGAAATGGAACTTGTAAACCGTCCCCGCCGCCTCCGCAGCGGCGAAGCGGTGCGCCGCCTGTGCCGGGAGACGCGCCTTTCCCCGGACAGCCTGATCTACCCCATTTTTGTGGACGAGTGCCTCACCGGGACGCGGCCCATTGAGAGCCTGCCGGGGCAGTACCACTATGGCCTGGACAGCGTGCACCAGGCGGTGGCGGCGTGCCGCGACGCCGGTGTGGGCAGCTGCATCCTCTTTGGCCTGCCCAAGCATAAGGACGCCAAGGGCTCCTCCGCCTGGGCCAAGGACGGGGTGGTGCAGGAGGCCATCCGGGCCATCAAGGCCGCGGACCCGGACTTTTATGTGATCACGGACGTGTGTCTGTGCGAGTATACGGACCACGGCCACTGCGGCCTTTTGAAAGGGGAGACGGTGGACAACGACCCCACTCTGGAGCTCCTGGCCCGCACCGCGGTATCCCACGCCAGGGCCGGGGCGGACATGGTGGCCCCCAGCGACATGATGGACGGCCGGGTGGCCGCCATCCGGGAGGCTTTGGACGATGCCGGCTTTGCGGACATCCCCATCCTCAGCTACTCCGCCAAGTACGCCTCCGCCTTTTACGGGCCTTTCCGTTCCGCCGCCGGCTCCGCCCCCGCCTTTGGGGACCGGCGGGGCTATCAGATGGACCCCCACAACGCCCGGGAGGCCCTGAAGGAGTGCGCCCTGGACGTGGAGGAGGGGGCGGACCTGCTCATGGTGAAGCCCGCTCTCAGCTACCTGGATGTCATCCGCCAGGTGCGGGACAACTTTGACCTGCCCCTCTGTGCCTATTCCGTCTCCGGGGAGTACGCCATGATCAAGGCCGCTGCGGCGGCGGGGCTGGTGGACGAGTACCGGATCATGTGCGAGAGCGCCCTGAGCGTCTTTCGGGCCGGGGCGGATATGCTCATTACCTATTACGCCAAGGAGTTGGCCCAGGCCATCCGGAAGGGGGATATCGGCTGATGGATCGCAGCGAAGCGCTGTTCCGGCAGGCCGTGGAGGTTTTGCCCGGGGGCGTGAACAGCCCTGTCCGGGCCTACCGGGCCGTGAACATGACCCCCCGCTTCATCGCCCGGGCGGAGGGCAGCCGGGTCTATGACGAGGATGGACGGAGCTACATTGACTACGTCTGCTCCTGGGGCCCCATGATCCTGGGGCACAACCACCCGGAGATCCGCGCCGCGGTGGCGGAGGCTGTAAAAGACGGCCTGAGCTTCGGCGCGCCCACGGCCCGGGAGGTGGAGATCGCCCGGCTGATGGTGGACATGGTGCCCCACATCGAGATGGTGCGTTTTGTGAACTCCGGCACAGAGGCGGTCATGTCCGCCCTGCGCCTGGCCCGTGGCGTCACCGGCCGGGACAAGCTCATCAAGTTTGAGGGCTGCTACCACGGCCACAGCGACAGTATGCTGGTCAAAGCCGGTTCCTCCGCCCTGGCGGGGGGCTGCCCCAGCTCCGCGGGCGTCCCCGCGGGCACGGCGGCGGACACCCTCACCGCCCAGTATAACGACCCGGACAGCGTGGAGGCCCTCCTCCGCCAGTACCCCGGGGAGGTGGCGGCGGTGATTGTGGAGCCTGTGGCCGCCAACATGGGCGTGGTGGGCCCGGCGCCGGGCTTCCTGGAGGCGCTGCGGCGCCTGTGTGACCAGCATGGCGCCCTGCTCATTTTTGACGAGGTCATCACCGGTTTCCGCCTGGCTCCCGGCGGGGCCCAGGCGTACTACGGCGTCCGGGCGGACATCGTCACCTATGGCAAGATCATCGGCGGCGGCATGCCCGTGGGGGCCTACGCCTCCACCCGGAAAAACATGGAGCAGGTGGCCCCCTGCGGCCCGGTGTATCAGGCGGGGACCCTCAGCGGCAACCCCGTGGCCATGGCCGCGGGCCTGGCCCAGCTCCGCTACCTCCAGGGACACCCGGAGCTCTACCCGGAGCTGGAACGCAAGGCCGTCTACCTGGCCAGCGGTATGCGCGCCGCGGCGGAGGCCCATGGCGGTGGGGTGCGCATCAACCAGGTGGGCAGCCTGGTGAGCCCCTTCTTCACCCCGGAGCGGGTGGACAGCTTTGTGGATGCCAAGGGCAGCGACCTGGGAAAGTACGCCCGGTACTTTGCCGGCATGCTCCGCCGGGGCATCTCCCTGGCCCCCGCCCAGTTTGAGGCCATGTTCCTCTCGGAGGCCCACTCCCAGGCCGATCTGGACGTCACGCTCCAGGCCGTCAACGGCACCCTGGCCGAGCTAAACGAGAAATAAGATTTGTGAATTGGCAAGCAGGGAAAGCGGCCCGCAACATGCGGGCCGCTTTCCATTTTCGGATCCATCCGTGCCCATTTGCGCCGGAACGTATGGGTTCCCCGCCCGATACGGGAGCCGGGCCAGCCGAAAAGCCCTTGCATCGGCGGGGCATGTGCAGTAAAATATAGAAATGGAACCTTATTTTGGCAAGACAGGAGGGCAAGGCTTTCCGCGTCTTGCCGTGCGGCGGTTTCCCAACCGCCAAGGCCATACGGATGAAAAGGAGAGAGAACCTATGAAACAGACAAGGCGGATCTTCGCGCTGCTGCTGGCTGCGGCGCTCCTGGCCGGGGTGCTGTGCACGGGCGCGGGGGCCTATATTGACCCCGCCGGCAGCCTGGGCTCCATTTCCGTGGAAAACGGCGCGGCCCGCATCACCACCAAGGACGGCACGACATTGGATTTTTCCGCGGTCACCCCTGCCGGCACCATGGTGATCCAGGGGAGCTTTGATGAACAGCCCGTGACGCTTCAGGTCCTGACAGTGGAACCGGAGTGTACCATCACCGCCTCCGACGGCGTGGGGCAGCTCCTGACAAACCTGTATTCCATCTATGAGGACGGGCGCATTGAAGGCACCGTCTATTCGGAAGCGCCCTTGGATGGGGAGGGCGCGGACTTCTTCGCCCCGTATATTTGGGAGGACGGCTCCTTTTACCTGATTACTTACGTCCTGGATGAAGGGCGCTACTGGTTCACCACGCCGGAGACCAACGCCCTGCTTCTGGAGCGGACCGGCCTGCAGCCCACCGGGAGCACGGCCTTTACCGACGTGCCCGCGGACGCCTATTACGCCCAGGCGGTGGCTTGGGCTGTGGAGCAGGGCGTCACCACCGGCACCACACCCACCACCTTCTCCCCGGCGGACACCGTGACCCGGTCCCAGGCTGTGACCTTCCTGTGGCGGGCAGCCGGCGAGCCGGAGCCGGAGAGCACCGTTTCCCCCTTCCGGGATGTGCAGGACCCCGGCGCTTACTACTACAAGGCCGTCCTCTGGGCGGCGGAGCAGGACATCACCATCGGCGTGGGGGACGGCTATTACGGGACGGAGGAGACCCTCAGCTATGAGCAGATCCTCACCTTCCTCTGCCGGGCCGCCGGGGCGGACGCCTCCGGGGCCGACTGGTCCGACAAGGCCCAGGCCTGGGCCGCGGAGCAGGGAATCACGGACGGCATCGCCTTCACCGATACCGCCGGCTGCCCCCGGTCCGATGTGGTCTATTTCCTGTGGAGGCAGCTTTCCGGCACCGGGGAGGACACCCCGGAGCCTCCTGTGGAGGACCCTTCTGTCCAGGGACCCACGGAGCAGGAGGTCTATGACGCCATCATCGCCCTGAAAACGGATTACCCCGAGGGGATGCGCTGGACCAACGACGACTACTACCACTCCGCGGCCATGGGCCGGGGCGGCTACGGCTGCGAGGCCTTCGCCCTCATCTGCAGCGACACGGCCTTCGGCGATCTGCCGGTGCGGTACTATTATCCGGAAGCGTATTCCCCGGACCAGCTCTACGATATGCTCCGGGTGGGGGACATGATCCGCATCAACGAGTCCCACACGGTGGTGGTGCTGGAAAAGTATGACGATCACATCGTGATCACCGAGGGGAACTACAACAGCTCCATCCACTGGGGGCGGACGATGACGCGGTCCAGCCTGGAGGCATCCTACTTCTGGGTCCGGACCCGCTACCCGGAGGCGTGAAAGGCCTTTTTCCCTGAGATTATCAAAAAACCTTCGGAGAATTCGCGGCCGCAGCCGC
>CDZQ01009043.1_pt1 | contig 17958 bp, 15 predicted proteins | sample 554831 | NCBI WGS metagenome assembly CDZQ01 (sample SAMEA3182112, study PRJEB8094) | gut metagenome | biome: human; feature: gut; material: Stool; isolation source: human stools | place: Canada | collected 2013-05-06
TGGGCTATACATAATGAAAATATTTTGTATTCTGGCTGTTATTCTTATCGCTTTGTCCGTCCAATTTTACCAATTAGGAAAAAATGATCACATCCTTTTAGTACGTCTTGCCCAGCAATGTTTAAACAGCGGAGTGGCTGTCGCATCTACCGGATTTGGCGCGTTTATCTGTACGAATATTCTGCAACGCAGAATTCGATCTGATTCCAATGATAAACAGGATAAACCTTGACACGACTACAAAAAAAGTGTATAATAAATTAGTTAAAGAATTCGTTCGGAGGATTGTATGATCGGAGTATCTACGGCTTGTCTGTATCCGGAACAAACAGAAGAAAGTTTACGTTATTTAGCCGAAAACGGAGTCCAAACTGTTGAAGTTTTTTTTAATACTTTTTCCGAATTCAGCAAAGAATACGCATTACAACTCAAAAAACTATGCGATCAATATCATGTTCACATCTACTCCGTGCACCCGTTCACCTCTTTTATGGAAACTTACCTCTTTTTTGATGAGTATGCACGCCGCAAAAAAGATGGCTTCAGATTATACCGCTCTTTTTTTGAAGTTGCTCAGATGTTAGGAGCACAAGTTTTTAATTTTCATGGGCAGGCATTAGACCGCCCTGACGATTTTGAAAAATACGTGCAAATATATTCGGATCTGTTCCGTATGGCGAAAGAATATGATCTTATTTTCTCACAAGAAAACGTACGTAATTACAAAAGCCGCAGCATTGAATTTGTATCAAATATGGCAAATACTCTACAAAACGAAGTCGCCTTTACTTTTGATATCAAACAAGCTCATATGGCAGGAGAAGATCTTCTTTCCATGGCTAAGGCAATGGCGGAAAGGCTTGTTTTAGTACATATCAACGACTATAATGATTCACAATCCTGTTTATTGCCTACCTATGGTAACTGTGATCTTGCAGCAATCAAACAAACGTTATCCCAATATCAATATACCGGTCCTTATATGATTGAAGTATATTCTTCTAATTATCAGCAAAGAAATGAAATATTAAACAGCAAAAATAGGTTAGAGAAAATTTTTGGCGAAAGGTAGGAAACTTTTATGAAATGTCCCTATTGCGGCTATTCTGACAGCAAGGTCATAGACTCCCGTCCGGCGGAGGACCGCATACGTCGTCGCAGAGAATGTTTACAATGTCAAAAACGTTTTACCACCTTTGAAGTTGTTGAACATGCTCCCCTGATCGTAATAAAAAAAGACAGAACCAGACAGGAATTTGATCGAGAAAAATTATTAGACAGCTTGATCAAAGCCTGCAGCAAACGTCCTGTCGCATTAGCGACTTTAGAACAGGCTGTCAACGACATTGAGGCCACATTACTTAATGAAATGAACCGCGAAGTTCCTTACTCCAGAATCGGCGAATTAGCAATGGAAAAATTACGCGGGATTGATGATGTTGCCTACGTACGGTTTGCTTCTGTCTATCGTCAATTTAAAGATATTAATACTTTTATGGATGAATTAAAAACATTACTCAATCAAGATAAACAATAGGATTAAAAAGACGGAAACGCATTATATGACTAAGCAAAAGAAAAAAAGAAATTTAATCAAACGATTTTTGCCGTATTATAAACCGCATCTTAGTATTTTTATAAAAGATACCCTGTGCGCAACCATAGTAGCGGCTGTAGAACTTGCCTTTCCCATGTTAGTGAGAGTGATTCTTAACGATGGAATCAATACCCAAACAGGCATTCGCATTGATCTGATTTTGCAAATGGGCGCAGTCATTTTAGCCATTCGTATTTTAGACATGTTCTGCAACTATTATATCGAGTCACACGGCCATATCATGGGAGCAAAAATTGAAACAGATATGCGGATAGAATTGTTTCAACATCTTCAAAACCTGTCCTTTTCTTATTATGATAATAATAAAGTCGGACAGATCATGTCCAGAATTACCAACGATCTTTTTGAAATTACTGAATTCTCCCATCATTGTCCCGAAGAATTTTATCTTGCGGGACTTAAAATTGTTGGAGCCTTTATCCTGCTCTGTACCATCAGCGTTCCATTAACATTGATTATTTTTGCTATTCTTCCGCTGATGTTCTGCTTTGCATATTTTTATAATAAAAAGATGCGCCGCGCATTTAAACAACAAAAAGAACAGATCGGCGAAATTAATGTCAATGTGGAAGACTGTCTCAACGGCATCCGTGTTGTAAAGTCCTTTGCCAATGAGCAAATTGAAGAGAAAAAATTCTATAAAACCTCTGATAAATTTTTGGATATTAAACGTATTAGTTATCATTTCATGGGCGTTTTTCACAGCGGAATCCGCTTTTTTGATGCATTTATGTATTTGGCAGTCGTCGTTTTCGGCGGACTTTTTATTGCATGGGGAATCATTCAAACGGCAGATTTGGTCACCTATTTATTGTTTATCTCTATGCTGTTAAATTCCGTTAGCCGCATTGTTCAATTTATGGAACAGTATCAAAGGGGTATCACCGGATTGGAACGTTTTTTTGAAATCATGGATGCTCCGATTGATATAACCGACGCACCAAATGCAAGCCAATTAACCCAAGTCCGAGGAGACGTTTGCTTTGACAACGTCAGTTTTCAATACGACCAGGAATCCCAAACGGTATTGTCTCACATCAATCTAACAGTTCAAGCTGGCAGTAATATTGCCATTGTGGGCCCATCGGGCAGCGGAAAAACAACGCTGTGCAGTCTGATTCCCCGTTTTTACGATGTTACCGAAGGATGCATTAAAATAGACGGAACAGATATTAAAAAAGTCACGCAGCATTCTTTGCGCAGCAATATCGGTGTTGTTGCACAAGACGTATACATGTTTTCGGGAACAGTGCGTGAAAATATCGCATACGGGAACCCGGGCGCTTCTTTTGAACAAATTGTTGAGGCAGCCAAACTTGCCGGCGCGGATGAATTTATTAAAAGCCTGCCGGATGGATATAACACGTATGTGGGAGAACATGGCACCAAATTATCCGGTGGCCAGAAACAGCGTATTAGTATCGCGCGGGTGTTTTTGAAGAATCCACCTATCCTTATTTTTGATGAGGCAACGTCCGCACTGGATAACGAAAGCGAGCGCATCGTACAACAATCTTTGGATCTGCTTGCAAAAGGACGTACAACCTTTATCATTGCACATCGCCTTTCTACCATCCGAAATGCAGATTTAATTTTGGTTTTAACTGAAAAAGGCATTGAGGAAATAGGAACGCACACAGAACTGTTGGCCAAAAAGGGCGTATACTACAAATTATATGAAATTTATGCAGGTTCTTTATCGAACCAGTAAAGAAGACTCCGAACGATCATGAAAGATGTTGGTGAATAATGTCAGAAAAGAAAGCAAAAGTAAAATCCATTCATTCCGGGCACCGTGAACGAATCAAAAATAAATATCTGCGGTTTGGATGCGAAAATTTTGAAAATCATGAGCTTTTAGAATTGATTTTGTATTATGCCATTCCGCGAAAAGATACCAATGAACTTGCGCATACCCTGTTAAACCGATTCGGCTCATTGCATGCGGTCTTCCAAGCATCTATCAGCGAATTGGAAACTATTCCCGGAATCGGGAAAAATGCAGCGATTTTAATTCACTTGTTTTCGGAAACTTTTCGTGCCATTGAATATGATAAAAACAAAAAGATGAAATTCTTAAATTCCGTCCATGAATTAGGGATTTACCTGCGGCCTTATTTTTTGGGCAGAACCAACGAACAAGTTGTTCTTTTATGTCTGGACGGAAAGAAAAAAGTACTTAGCTGCGGCAGTATCTTTGAAGGAAGTTTTAATTCTGCCCAAATCAGCATCAAACGGGTTGCAGAATTAGCTGTCAGCACAAAAGCAACGTTTGTCGTTATCGCCCACAATCATCCCAGTGGCTTTGCGGTTCCGTCCGAACAGGATATTGAGACAACCGAAAAGTTGCAAAAAGCCTTGGCGGGCATTGGTGTTATTTTGCTGGACCACCTTGTATTTGGCGATGACGATTATATCTCATTTGCCGACAGCGGATATATTCGATTAAGTTCTGATTTATATCAATATTACAATGTCAGTGACAGCGGTCCCACCAGAAATATCTGAGCAGCTTGCGTTTATCAACGATCAAATTCACAAAACATGCAAAAACTCCTGTAGGTTGTTCCTACAGGAGTTTTTATACCATAAACAGGACGCCTTTATTGAGGAGTCTTGTTCTGATTGCCCATAATAAAACGATTGTCTTTTAATATGAAAGTACTACAATGTCAAATCCATTGACAGAATCGTCGCTTTTTGCTTTTCTCTAGCAAGTTGCTTTCGTATCGTTCTCAATTGGCTGCAATTCTCGAAAAAGCTGGTTAACCAACTGTTGTACATGATCGGCTGTTTCGACAACCGAAACCTGATCCGAAAATCGTTTATCTCGAGTAACGACTTCGCAACACTCGTTTTTCAAATTTCTCGGACTGACTACAACACGAACCGGAACGCCCAGCAAGTCCGCATCGGAGAACATAACGCCCGCGCTGACGGACCGATCATCATACATCACTTCCAGCCCACGGTTTTGAAGCTCTGCATACAACTGATCGGCTGTTTGCTTGACCTGTTCATTGTCCGAACGAACGGCACAAATATGCACTTGCCACGGAGCAATTGAAATCGGCCATATCGGTCCAAACTCATCATGATGCGCTTCACAGACCGAAGCAGCCAATCGACCCACTCCGATTCCGTAACATCCCATAATCGGATATCCGGAATTCCCGTCCTGATCCAAATATTTCATACCCATAGCTTCCGTATATCTCGTCCCTAACTGGAAGATATTGCCCACTTCGATGCCACGTTTGATCGATACCGTATGTTTTCCGCATACCGGGCAGATGCCGCCCTCTGTTACTTTGGCCAAATCGTGATACTCTACCGGACCTAAATCCCGTTCGATATCCAATCCGGTATAATGATATTCCGAAACATTTCCGCCGCACGACAAATTGTTTGTTCCCTGCAAAGAACGATCATACAAAACCGTTCCGGAACAATTCAAGTTATAAGGTCCGATATATCCCGGATTCAAACCGCAATCTTCTGTGATGACGCCCGGATGAACGCTGCACTTTAAAAAGTTGGTCAATTTGGTCTCATTAACGTCAAGGTCTCCGCGAATAAAGACGACGACGTATTCATTCGTTTCATCTTTCTGATAAACAACCGCTTTACAACTCTTTTGCAGCGGAGAATTTAAAAAAGTACAAATATCTTCAATGGTATGAATATTCGGAGTAGAAACAAGCGTTAACGGCTGAGATTCCGGATCCCGGACATTTTCCGTCACGCACTCTGCCGCTTCCATATTCGCACGATATCCACACTCAGGACAAGTCACAATAGAGTCTTCTCCAATTGCTGTCAACAGCATAAATTCATGCGAAACCTTTCCTCCCATCATCCCGGAATCCGAGGCAACAGAAATGACCTCAGGCACACCGGCCCGAGCAAAAATTCGTTCATATGCCCGAAAACATCTTTGATAGTAAGCTTCCAGATCTTCCTGTGTCAAATGGAAAGAATAAGCGTCTTTCATGGTAAATTCCCGAACACGGATCAATCCGCCGCGCGGACGTGCCTCGTCACGGAATTTGGTCTGTATCTGATAAATCATAAACGGATATTTCGTATATGTCTGCCCGTACTCGCGTACCAAGTGAACGGCCGCCTCTTCGTGGGTCATTCCCAACACATATTTCCCGCCAGAGCGATCTTCAAAACGCAATAGTTCACTGCCGATACTTTCATACCGGCCAGACTCCTCCCACAGTGATGCAGGCATTACGACAGGAAACTGTACTTCCTGTCCGTCTATCGCATCCATCTCCTGACGAATAATCGTCTCAATCTTATGCGTAATTCGACGCAACGGCATATAAGAAGAATAAATACCGTTAGCCACCGACTTCATATACCCGCCTCGAAGCATTAGCGCATGACTGTCTATAACACAATCCGACGGCCGCTCCTTAAATCTGTCTCCCACCAGTTTTTCCAATTTCATATCCATCTCTCCTTTATCAATTCTACATAAAAAAGCCCTAAGCCTTTCAGCTTAGGGCGAACCAAAGTCCGTGTTACCACCTAAATTCGGAAAACTTCCGCACTCTTATTCTCTGTTACGGGAGAACCCGACAACGCTCCTCGCGCCGCAGCTCCAAGACGGGTTCCGCATCACTGTCCAAAAACTCACACCAACCGTTTTCTCTCTGCAGGATGTTTTATGCGTACTATTTCTCTTCATTGCTTTTAATTTATATTATTATACTATAAAATGAATGTTTTGTCAACAACTCTCTTTTGAAATTCCGTATAACCACATACAAAAATACGCTAAAGCAAATGGTATGATTTTGTTCTTTATTAAGATAAAAAGCCGCTTCTGTAGAAGCGGCTTTTTATTCCTATTTTACAGTACCTCGGGTACTCAACCCTCGGTCACAACATAACACGTTCCCATCCGTACACCGAATGCATAACATTCCGAAGCTGTAGGCAAAAACAAGTCGATCTTGTTACCTTTTATCGCGCCTCCGCAGTCTTCCGCATAACAATAACCATAAATATAACCGTCATCCGTTACGCAGTATAACAAGGAGTGGTACGGGATCACTCGGGGATCAACAGCAACATACCCAACCCGGGTCTTCTTGCCTGTTGACGTGTACATTCCGCCGTCATCACTGTAAGTATAGGCGGTAAATTTAACACGAAGTGCTCTTGAGTAAGAAGTGGGAGCCCCAGCGGATGCCGGAACATCGGCACTTGAAGTGGCAGGCGTTACATCTACATATTTCACAGCGTTTACTGGCTGCTGTGTTACCGTTTCTCCGATAACGACATCTTCCGTTAAAACACCGTCCACATATTTCTGGCGCCGAAGAACTTCCTTCAGCCCATTCTGTCCTGTCACATCTGTTCCTTTACGGCCACCTTTCGACGTATCATACTTAATCTCTTGTGACGTATACGGAATCTCTTCCGTTGTAACGATATTTTTATACATCACAACCGTCGAACAGCCGTTGTCCTCACTTGCCTGACCATTTGTCTCATTTGTATTTACAGACGAATCAAATATTCTTAAAACATTGTCAGTGACAACATTTAAAAGAACCTCCGGATACTGCAGCGTTGTCAAATTATATCCGCTGTCAGCAGTATCGCTCAGGACAAGGTATTCAAAAGAATCCGAGCTTTCTTTTACGTATACACGCAACCCTTCGAGTACCGAAGTCGTTTCGTTAGCTTTTTCGCCGTCCGTTACTGCTTCACTTTGCACAGTCATAGCCTGAAAGGTTATGTTATAAACGAAAAAGGACGTAAACATTAACGCAACACAAATAAAAGTTACTAAGATCTTTTTGAACACAGACTTGTCACCCCTCGCAGGAGTAACTCTTCTGAAATCCATTTTAACACCACCAGTGTTATTGCCAGATCATTCATTGGCAATAATAATCTTCCTTTTTTCACAGTATGTGCACTTTATGGAATTTTATACAAGGATGTCAACACAACACTGTGAACATCTGAAAACAATTATTATTTCAACTCCATGAGCTGTTAGATATAATAAAAAATCATTTTCAAACATTGTTTGATCTGTTCGCTGCCTATGATCTTTGTTACACCCGAACAACATCAAAGCATCTATGTTAACCCGTCTCGAATATACGGAGTGAGTGGTTCCGCATATCCAAAAACGGCGTGATGACTTTTTATACACGACGTCCCCGGTGGTGTGACCGAAACATCGCGTTGCCGCCAGACTACGATCGGCTCCGCGCGGCAAAACAGGCCGAAAGTTTTCAGTTCTTCTTTCCTATATCATATGTTTCTCCACTTTAAAGAGAAACATATAAACCCCATTTGTTCCAAAGAACAAATTATCTCTTGGAGAATTGCGGAGCCTTTCTTGCGGCTTTGAGGCCGTACTTCTTTCTCTCCTTCATTCTCGGGTCTCTCGTCAATAAACCAGCCTTTTTCAGCGCAGGTTTCATATTTTCGTCCGCCTTTACAAGCGCACGAGCCAAACCGTGCCGAACCGCACCGGCCTGACCGGAAACGCCACCGCCGACAACCGTCGCAACGATATCATACTTACCCATTGTGTCGGTCACCATCATCGGCTGACGAACAATCAACTTCAGGGTATCCAGACCGAAATAATCGTCGATGTCTCTGCCGTTAATCGTAATCACGCCGGATCCTTCGTAAACGCGAACACGGGCAACGGACTTCTTTCTTCTACCTGTTCCGTAGAAATAAGGTTTCTTTGAAGCGTACATAATTCCGGTCCTCCTTAATCAATATGATAAACTTCGGGCTTTTGTGCGGCATGATTATGCTCACTGCCCTTGTAAATACGCAAACGTCTCAATGCAGCTCTGCCGGGAACATTGTTCGGGATCATACCCTTTACAGCCAGTTCAAAAGCAAATTCCGGATTTTTCTGCATCAGAATACCGTATTTAACCTCTTTCAAACCGCCAACCCAGCCTGTATGATGTCTGTAATACTTCTTTTCCAATTTATTCCCTGTAAGAATGGATTTCTCCACATTGATAACAATGACATGATCTCCGCAATCCACGTGCGGGGTATACGTTGTTTTTTGTTTTCCTCTGAGCAATTTTGCAACTTCAGCTGCAACTCTTCCCATCGGTTTGCCTGCAGCATCCACAACATACCAGTTGCGTTTTATGTTGCTTGCATTCGCCATAAACGTTGACATCGCTTTTCCCTCCAAATATATTCTGTTTCGCATTTTATTTTTACACAGGGGAACAATACCCCCAAATTTGCAACAGGGATATTATATCACACTTTATTTTTCTTGTCAACCCCAAAAGTTGATTTTTATAAATTCCTGATATCACTGCTCGAAATATCTTCGATTTTCTTTGTTTTTCTCCGTTTTACTGTTTTTCAATATTATTTCTTCACAATAAGTTCATCAATTAAGGCCGGATCGGGACAGACAACCGCTGTTTGATACGGATCATAAACCACCATGCCGGGACGGGCACCGTTCGGTTTTTTTACATTTTTCACTTCAGTATAATCCACCTCGACCTTGGCCCCATCAGCTTCTTTACCCATCGTTGCCGCAATAACAGCTGCTTGCGTGAGCGTCTGTGCCGGAGGCATTTTGCCGTTACAGCAAACCACCACATGACTACCACTGTAATTTTTGATATGAAACCAAATATCATGTTTTTCGGCCATTTTTAACGTTAAATAGTCGTTTTGCAGATTATTTCGGCCGGCATAGATAACAAAACCATCCGCAGAACGAAATTCAGCAGGAAAATAGGAAGGTTCTTTTTTAGGCTGCCGTCCCATTTTCTTAGCTCGTAGATGTAAATATCCCTGCCGAACCAATTCCTCCCGGATCTGTGCAATATCCGTCAAAGACTGAGCATGGTCCAGACTTTCAAGAACTCCGTTCAAATAAGTAATTTCATGTAGAGCCAGCGGAATTTGCTCTTCTAAAACCTTTTGGGCAGTCTGTGCCTTTTTATATCGACGATAATATAGCTGAGCATTCTGTACCGCAGTCCGCGTGGGATCTAACGGAATCCGACATTCTTTCATTTCGGGGTCATAATAATTAACCACTGTAATTTCTCGTTCTCCCCCGCGAACCAAATAAAGATTAGCTGTCAGCAAATCTCCGTATAACTTATCTGTTTGACTGCGCTGACAATCAAAAAGCTCCCCTTTTTGATGTTCCACTTTCCGGCTCAGCCTTGCAATCACCGTATTTAATACTTTCCGGATATCTGCCGACGCGCGCGTAAAATACTCTCGTCGGCTTTTTTCTTCAAAAAACAATTCGATAGCCTGCGAACAAGTCTCCGGGTAATCCTTATCCGCCGTCCCGTCATATTGCTCAATATCAAAACAATAATATTCAATCGGCTTTGCTTCCCCTGCCCGATCTGCAACATGACTTTTGATAAAAACAGGACAAAATTGTTCGTTCCGAATCCGTTGAGCAAGTTCATTCAATCGCCGACAGCAGAGAGAACGTTCCTCCGCTGTTAAAGAAGAAACGGGCGTATCCGTTTGTCCACAACAACCAAGCGCAATCTCTCGGGCAACTAACGGAGACATGCCCAAAAACGTCGCGCAAAGATATCGGTCCAGACGCCCCTCGTCCAAAAACGTTAAAACCTGAGCAACATCCGTTATTTGCAGTAAATCCTCTTTCTGCTGAGCGGGAGGCATCTCATAAACAACCCCCGGAAGAATCCTTCTTTTATCGTCGGATAAATCTGTTTGGCGCAGAGCATCCAAGATTTTCATCTTGGCATCTGCAAGAATAACATTGCTGTAGCGTCCCATCACCTCGAAGATCAAGTGCTTGGTTACCGTTTCAAACAATTCTGTCCGGCATTCAAAATCTAAAACCACAACCCGCTCTAATCCCGGCTGACGCGCGCTTAAAAATCGAGCAGAAGATAAATGCTTGCGCAATAACATGCAAAAATTAGGTGCAACCGAAGGATTTTCTTTATTTTGCCGCGTCAAACAAATCCGAGCTGCCGCCGGATTTGCCGACAACAACAATTTGCGCTGCACATTCGTATGCGTTGCCGGATCGATACCACGGAAGGTAAGAACCACTTCGTCCTTTTGCGGCTGAGCCACCTTATCCACTTTTGCATTGCACAACAACTGATTCAATTCCGAACAAATCGCTCGAACCATGATTCCGTCAAATGCCATTCTTTAACACCTCATTATACGGATTCTACAATATCCCGATGCACGCTGGAAACAACAAATTCAACTTGATCAAATCGCTCTTTTAACCGTTTTGCCAGAGCCGGCACAATTCCATTTTCTGTTGCAAAATGCCCTGCGTCAATCAAATTCAGCCCGCATTCTGCAGCCTGCAAAAACATATGATACTTTGCATCGCCTGTCACCAACGTGTCCACACCTGCTTTTACAGCGGTGTCAAGATCAGAGATGTCGCAGGCACCGCCGATAACGGCCACACGATAAGCCGGGCGATGCGCATCGGCAAATCTTACAACTGCCGCATTTAAACGATTTTTCACTTGCTGGGCAAACGTCGAAAGTTCCATCGAAGCCGGCAAATTTCCGATTCGGCCGAGCGGCAAATTTTCGCTGTCAAAAAGAATCTCATACGGACTAGAAAGTCCAACGGTCAAAGCCAGCATATCATTCACCCCCTCATGTGCCACGTCCAAATTGGTATGTGCACAAATGGCACTGATTCCACTCTGGGCCAACTCATAGCACACACTTCCCGCCAACAATTGCCGAATAGGATGAAAGATAACCGGATGGTGGGAGACAATCAACTCCGCGCCGAGCTGCGCCGCCTCCTGCACGACAGGCACTGTGATATCAAGAGCCAACAATACTTTAGTGACCTCTGCATTTTGATCCCCAATTAAAAATCCCGGATTATCATAAGACGCATGCACCGAAAACGGCGCCATTTCATCGATTGCCTGGTAAATCTCACTGGCTTTCATCAAGAATCTCCCTCCGATTTTCTAAAAAATATTTCTTTAAATAAAGATAATGCTCTTCCGCCTGTTTTTTTTGTTCTATAGGCAGATTGCTTTTAACAATCCCCTGAACCTGCTTTTCTGCTATTTTTAACAAACGTTCTAAATATAACGTCGTTAACGCATCCCGGTGGCTCCGAAGCGGCGCTGAGGCAAATAAATCAATCGGTTCATATCCGCATGGTTGTCCAAATACCGTATCCATAACCGTATAAAGACGGCCCGTCGGGTCACGAACGACCTTTTCGTCCCGCATGTAAAAATGATTTTCATACAAAAATTTTCGCAAGATCTCGGGCTTAGACATTGGCTGCAAAAGAAATTGACAACCGTTTCGTTTGTTTGCCGCTGATAAAATTTCGGCAATCGTTACACCGCCCATCCCGGCAATCACCGCCGTGGAATAATCATCCGGAACGTTTAAAAACCCATCGCTTTTCAAAACCTCGATTTGATCTTGAACCCCATACTGAGCAATATAGTCTCTCGCCTTCTGCAACGGACCGTCGCGCACATCACATGCATAAATACGTGGGCAACGGTTATGTAAGGCCAAATAAATCGGCAAATATGCATGATCCGTTCCGATATCCGCAACAACGGCTCCATCTGGAATAAAGTCCGCAATGCAAGACAAACGTGCAGATAAAACAAGTTCCATCCAATCTCCCTCAATTCCAAAAAGCAGCCCCGTATTGCACAAACAATTCAGGGCTGCTTTTGACTTTACTCTGAAATCTGTCGGTTCAAAGCCTCTATCAGACCATCCGCATCCATTCCGTGAACCGCGCAAGCACACTCAATACTTTCCCCGCGTGCAGAAGGACAATTCACACAATGCATGCCGTACTGCATAAAAACCTGTGCCGTATCAGGATACTGATCAATCACATCTCCGACAATCATTTCTTTTGTAATGGCCATATCAACAACTCCTGTCTGATTATTGAATATTGGGCAGACTTGCAGCCGCAATCGACTGGCCGACCCGTCTGCTGGACTCGTCCGGAATATGGAGCCGAATCTTCTGATCCAGTTCTGGGAAATCGGTCTCTAAAACCTGTTTTGCCTTTTCCAGAACAACATTTCCTCCCTCTCCAGAGGTCACACGCCCCAAGATCAAAACATGTTTAATCTCATAGAACATTGCATAGTATGCTACTGCATACCCAAAATACACGCCGATGGTTTCAAAAATTTTCTTAGCACGTTCATCCCCTTGGCTATGCAGTTGCTGAACCACCTTCAACTTTTCGGCAGGAGACAGCGAAGCGTCCAACTCAATTCCGGCTGCCGGAGCTAACTTAATAACAGCATCCTGCGAAAAATACTTTACTCCACAGCCGTAGTCTCCGGACCACTCATCCACCATAGCCTGTTCACAATAATCGGCAGGAACAAACGCCAATTCATTCAACCAGCCCGTGATATTGCCGTTCAAATCCACATAGCCTCCGGCTTCGCTGGTTCCCATAGCAATACCCAGCACGCCGCCGTCATTTAAATCCATCGCACCGGCTAAAGCCGTTACGTCTCCATCATTGGCAACCTCTACCGGAACATCGCCGATTTCTTTGGCAACGTCCAGATACATATTTTTGACTTTCTTATCAAATTCGTCCTGCGGAACTTTTAAGAATAACGAAGCAACCATAATCCGGTTGTTGACATAAACACCGGCAGAACTTACTCCGATCGCATCGACTCTGGGCATATGCGAAGCGGCACTTTTCATGGCTTCCAAAATCCCGTTGTAATGATACATCGGATCTGAATTGATCTTCGGATGCCAAACAACTTCTTCGGAATAAACAGCCTCGCCGTCGATTACCGCAGATACCTTCCGGTCACTTCCGCCTGCGTCAAAGCCGATCCGGCAGCCGTCCAAATGCCGACCGACAGGCGCCGCAGCTTCGCGGGTCTCCGGCGCATCTTTAAACGCAACATGCTCCACTTCAAACGGCCGCTCGTATACTTTACTCATAAAATCCACATCAAACGCACGCAGCCCCTGTGCTGTATAGGCCTGACGGATTTTTTCTGCAATTTTTTCCGATCCGCCGATAATAATCTTATATCCGCCGCGAATCCAGAGCAACGTTTTGGTCAACCGTTCCACAAACTTAAAGTTCTCCTCATCTTTCCCGATGCCGTCTTGATAAACTTTCGTTTTATAAGTGGAAATGTAACCGTCGTTTCTCTCGATACTGATTGAAAGATCCTGACTCCCGGCTTTTTCCGCTGCCGCAACAAAATCCCGAACAACCAGCGCCATCGGCTGAAATTGCTCATCCAATACTGCTTTAACCATCTTCTACCCCAAGCTTTCCTTTATTTTGTAACCGTAACTTTTTTCAAACCACGCGGCGCATCCGGATTTCTGCCTTTTACCGCTGTTAAATTACATGCAAACAACTGAGCAAAGACCGCAAAACCAAAAGTTGCAATCATATCCAATTTTTTTGCATCCGGAATCTGGAACCCAACCGTGCCTTCTTTCAGCAGTTCTTCATCATCCGAAATCATCAAAATATCTGCGCCAACTCCTTGCAATTTGCGGATCATTTCATAAGAATCCGCTTTAGCCGGACCGTCAGGCATATAAAACAAAACCGGTGTTCCTTCGTCTACCATAGCAAATGGGCCGTGATGAAAATCCGAAATCGGATAAGCCTTGGCACGAACATAGTTTGTTTCCTGCACCTTCAATGCCGACTCCAATGCCACCGGATAATTGATTCCTCTGGAAAGAATAAAACAATCATCCATAAAACGATACCGCTGAGTCAGCTGGGCAATTTCATCGTTTTTATCCAGTACCTTTTGAATATAAGCCGGAACCTGTTTCAGCTCAGCCAACAAATCTTCCCGATCTGCCCACATACAAGCCAGATGTGCCATTAAATACAATTGCGCACCAAATGTTTTCGTAGCAGCAACGCTGGACTCCAAGCCAACATTGCAATATAAATGATAATCAGCACAATCAGCCAGCGGAGAACCTAAAGTATTTGTCACTGAACATGTGATAGCACCCTGCTGTTTTGCCTGATTCAAAATTTCCAACACGTCTGCCGCCTTACCGGACTGAGAGATTCCGATAACCAACATATTTTTATATGAAATCTTTCCACCGTATAAGGTTACCACAGAAGCTGCGGAAAGCCCAACCGGGATTCCAACCAAAGATTCAATCAGATATTTTCCATAAATACCCGCGTGATCAGAAGTTCCTCTAGCTGCAATCACAACATTGGTAATACCTTCGGCCTTCAATTTTGTTGTCAACTGCGTCAAAGTCTGTTTATTGAAATCCAAACAATCCGCCAAAGCCTTCGGTTGTTCAAAGATTTCCTTTTGCATCAGTGTCATATTCAAACACTCCTTTAATAAAAATAATTTTCAAATCAAACATCAAGACCCTTTTTTATAAATATGAGGACTTGAACTAGGCGTATGCGCCGTACACAAGGTATTCCGAGCATTCGCATATCCCGCAATGGCAGGATACTGACCTTTCTCCAACATGTTGGTATAAGCCGGTAAATAAGCATCTCTATACAAAACTAAATCGGATGTCAATTTTGGACAAATATATGCCGCGTCTGACGTCACAACCTTTTTAGATAAGGAGCGCATATAATCAACAAATACAGCTCTGTGCGCGCTGGGGCAATTATTATGTGCGATCTGCCCAGACACATCACAAACATATTCGTAATGATGACAATCACAGGTTTCTGTCGGCTCTGTTCCAGCTCGGAACCAACCTGTGGCAACCCGACCGCCACGCGGGTCATTATAGCAGATTTCACAAGGAAGTTTCCCACTATCAATACAATAGGTAACCTGAACCATCCCTTCAGGCTGTTCAAACTCCCCTTCTGTCAACCCTTTTGCGACATGGATCTTATTCATAATTGCTCCCCATGGCTTTGCTTGCCATACCGAGGTGGAAAGTGTATAATTATCATCATATCCGTACCAGATACCAGCAAGATAATACGGTGTATAGCCAATCAGCCAACGGTCTTTATACGAAGTCGTCGTACCCGTCTTACCCGCAGTTGCCACGCCTTTCACAGATGCAGAAGAACCGGCCGTATAATCAATAGCATCTTCCAAAATATCGGTAATTTGCCAAGCCGTTTCCTGGGTAAAGACAATCTTACTGTCCTTTGTTTTTTCCAAAACCACATTTCCGCTGTAAGACGTCACCTTGGTATATGCACGGGGCGAGGTATAAACACCATTATTGGCAAATACCGTATAAGCGCCGACCATTTCTTGCAATGTAAGACCGTACGTTGTACCACCAACAGCAAGAGGAGACAACTGCTCGTCCTTATCTGTACCATCTATCAGATTATATAATCCCAATGTATATTTTGCAAAGTTAAATGAGGTAGAAACCCCGATCTTATTAACCATCTGAGCCGAAGGCGCGTTTAAAGATTTACGCAAGGCTTCTCGCAAAGTCGTCAACCCTGCATACGTATTCACAAAGTTTTTCGGCCACGGATTATCGTTGTACACCGCTACCGGATAGTCATCAACCGGAGTACCAGCCGTAATAATTCCCTGGTCTAACGCGTATCCATACGACGTCAAAGGCTTGATAGAAGAACCCGGCTGCCGCAAAGCCTGTGTGGCACGATTAAAGCTCAAAACACCTGTTTTTTCACCACGCCCACCGATAATACCGACAATTTCTCCAGTTTCCGGATCCAATACTTCCATAGCAATCTGCGGATACACATAAGACTGTGTTTCTTCATCCCAAACCCGATCTGAATTATAATTCTTTTCATTTTCAAAATAATTTTCCATGATTTCCTGGATTTCCAGATCAATGGTCGAATAGATATTATATCCGCCGGTATACATTTTGTTTACGGCATAGCTGCGGTCCCAGCCATAGGTAGACATCAGATCTTTTACAACCGCTTCAAAAATCGTATCCGTCGCATAAGACCAGTCCGAACTATTTTGAGTCTGTACCGGGGCGGAATCTTTATCACGCAATACCAGTTCTGCATTTTTATTTTCATTATATTCTTCTTCACTAATATACCCTTGATCAAACATTTCCCACAAAACCTGATTGCGGCGTTCTTTGTTATGCTCCGGGTAATTATACGGATTGTAATAGGAAGGTGATTTTGTAATAGAAATCAGCGCAGCGCATTCCAAAATGCTTAAATCAGAAACATCCTTGCCAAAGTAATATTGTGCAGCTGTGGCAACTCCGTAGCAACCTCCACTAAAATCAACCGTGTTTAAATAGTATTCCAAAATCTGCTCTTTAGAAAAATTCCGCTCAATATAAAAAGCGTTCAGCATTTCACGAATTTTTCGTTCCGGCGTTTGATCTGTATCTCCGGAAATATTCTTAATCAACTGCTGTGTCAACGTAGAACCGCCCTGCAAGCCAGATGTACTTTTGTGCGTTAATTTTGCAACCACATAATCAATAACTGACTTTGTTGTTCGGAACGGGTCTACCCCCAAATGAGTATAAAACCGCTTGTCCTCAATCGCAACAGTCGCATCTTTCATAAACTGAGGCACTTCCGTGATGCTGATCCAAGTCCGGTTTTGCGGGCTATAAAGTGTTTCATACTCCACATAATTCCCGTTTTTATCTTTCACATAAATTGTCGAGGACATATCTACGTCAATATCCTCCAACTGCGAAAGCAACTCGGGGTTTGAATAAGAATACACAATCGTAGCGCCTATACTTAACACCAAGACCCCAACAATACCAAAAATCAACAGCAACGTTGCCAAAACGCTGCCAACGGATTTCAAAATACGAATCGGAAGGGCTGCCTGTTTTTGATACTTGTCCGGTTCCCGCATCCATAACGGATCTCCGTCCTTTTCAGCCTCCCGAATCTGTTTTTTAGTCAGAACTTCTTCTTTTTCCAACTTCCGTTTTTTGCTTTTTGAAGAATCTGTACGACTCTTTCGATACGCACCGGAACGCCGACCGGTTCTTTCATTCGAAAAAGAATCTCGACTGTTTCTGTTGTTTCTGCCATTATCTAGACGTCCCACAAGGTACACCTCCGTATCCCGTCAACATTTCAAATCAAAAATAATCTATCTGTTACTACTCGACAAAAACCCATTTTACTATTCATTATAATAAAGCCATTATACTATATTTTCCTGTTTTTTGCAAGTCCCGAAAAATATTTTCGCGTCCCGAAAATCAAACTTATTATGTATTTTTTTAAAATAGATTGTATGAACGTAAAACATGGACTCTCTTACCCATGTTTTTTCTTCTTTTATTCTAACTATTTTCCCCTGTTCAAC
>CDZQ01051225.1_pt1 | contig 17950 bp, 14 predicted proteins | sample 554831 | NCBI WGS metagenome assembly CDZQ01 (sample SAMEA3182112, study PRJEB8094) | gut metagenome | biome: human; feature: gut; material: Stool; isolation source: human stools | place: Canada | collected 2013-05-06
ATGAAAGACGTACCGGACGACCAACGTCAGGCGCGTTTCCACTGCGTGCTGGTATATCTGCGTCACGCGGAAGATCCCACTCCGCTGGTATGCCACGGTAGCTGGCCAGGCGTGATTACTCGTGAACCAGCGGGCACTGGTGGCTTTGGTTATGATCCAATCTTCTTCGTACCTTCCGAAGGGAAAACCGCTGCCGAACTGACCCGCGAAGAAAAGAGCGCCATTTCCCACCGTGGTCAGGCGTTGAAACTGCTGCTGGACGCTTTACGTAATGGTTAAATTACCGCCGCTGAGTCTCTACATTCACATCCCGTGGTGCGTGCAGAAATGCCCGTACTGCGATTTCAACTCTCACGCGTTGAAAGGAGAAGTGCCGCACGACGATTATGTTCAGCATCTGCTTAACGATCTGGACAACGATGTGGCTTACGCTCAGGGCCGTGAAGTAAAGACAATCTTTATTGGCGGTGGTACGCCGAGCCTGCTTTCCGGCCCGGCGATGCAAACGCTGCTGGACGGCGTACGTGCGCGTTTGCCGCTGGCAGCGGATGCAGAAATTACGATGGAAGCGAATCCTGGTACGGTTGAAGCCGATCGCTTTGTTGATTATCAGCGTGCTGGTGTGAACCGCATCTCCATTGGCGTACAGAGTTTTAGCGAAGAAAAGCTGAAACGACTTGGGCGCATTCATGGCCCGCAAGAAGCGAAACGAGCGGCAAATCTGGCGAGCGGTTTAGGGTTACGTAGCTTTAACCTCGATTTGATGCATGGGCTGCCGGATCAATCACTGGAAGAGGCGCTAGGCGATCTGCGCCAGGCTATTGAACTGAATCCGCCGCATCTTTCCTGGTATCAACTGACCATCGAACCTAATACGCTGTTTGGCTCTCGCCCTCCTGTACTGCCGGACGATGACGCGCTGTGGGACATTTTCGAACAGGGGCATCAGTTATTAACCGCAGCGGGTTATCAGCAATATGAAACTTCCGCTTACGCCAAACCCGGTTATCAGTGCCAGCACAATCTCAACTACTGGCGCTTTGGTGACTACATCGGTATTGGCTGCGGCGCGCATGGCAAAGTGACCTTCCCGGATGGGCGCATTCTGCGTACCACCAAAACGCGTCATCCACGTGGTTTTATGCAGGGGCGGTATCTGGAAAGCCAGCGTGATGTCGAAGCCGCAGATAAACCATTTGAGTTCTTTATGAATCGCTTCCGTTTGCTGGAACCTGCGCCGCGCGTGGAGTTTAGCCAGTATACTGGCCTTTCAGAAGAGGTTATTCGCCCTCAGTTAGACGAGGCTATCGCTCAGGGTTATCTCACAGAATGTGCGGATTACTGGCAGATAACGGAACATGGGAAGTTGTTTTTAAATTCGCTGCTGGAGCTTTTTCTGGCTGAGTAAATTTGTATTGCCGGATGCGGCGTGTACGCAACATCCGGCTACAACTCTTGCGTCATCGCAAAAATTACTTAATCACCCCATTGCGCCGCAATTGTTCGGTATCTTTTTTCCAGCGTTCATTAGCCTGGTTGATATCGTCAATTTTCATCAAAATCGTGACTTTTTTACTGTTTATTTCTGAAACTTTCATCGTTAACGGATATTGCCCTTTTTCGAGCGTTATCCAGTCATCCTGCAATTTACGGCTAAGTTTTTGTGATTGCAGAAAAGTCTGTCGCCGTTGTTCGTTGATATCAAAATCTCGTTTCTGCTGAATTGGCACTTCATAACACTCTTCACTCTGTTTATGACATGCCGCAATCGCCGGTTGATAAACCTCTTTGTCATATTTAACCGCGAACGCCTCGCTATCGTTCTGTTTATTAAAATCATCACGCTGTTGGTGAATTTTTTTAAAGGCGTCTTCGCGGGTCATTTGCTTACCGTTTGCATCTTTTCCCCAATATGCATCCGCTGCTTTCTGCGCCGCCACCATTTGCTTATCAAGCGCTTTTACATCCTTTTTCAGTGCAGGAATCGAGTTATTCTGGTTATTCAATGCAGACTCAAGCTGACTAAAGCGATAATTGAAATCTTCGCTATTCACGATCAGATATTTATTATTCGTTTTGATATCGTCAACCACCCGCCCACGATCGCTGGCTGCCGCCTGAAAAGAGTAAAAGTTCACCGACCAGCCAGACGCGGGCGTTCCTTTACTGGTTAACATCGCCGAGAATTTCACCGGTTTATCTTTCGTCCAGGTCTGTTCGAGCAGCTCGTAATCTGCCAACTGACCGACCCAGGTATAGAGATCGTCACTGGAAGAGACATCGCCTTCCGCTGACCAGGTGGCCTGATTACCCTTAGCATCAAGATTTTTTAAGGTGATGACATCAAGCTTGAGAATGCCGTGATACTGCTTTTTGAATTGATCTTTTAAGATATTTTCAGTTGGCGGTTCACCATCTGCCCGGACATTACCAGTCATCAACATAAGCAGCGCCGTACCAACAATCCATTGCTTTTTCACCCGAAAACCCTCGCGCGGAATAATTTATTCCGGTGATTATCATTAGGGTAATAAAAATTGGCAATGGACGTGAGTCTGAAGTGAATAAGCCCCGGCACGATACCGGGGCGAAGTGATTAGTACTGATTGAAGATCTGCTGGATCTGCTGCGGATCTTTAGTTTGCGTCAGAGCCAGTTGCAGCAGAACGCGCGCTTTTTGCGGGTTCAACGTGCCAGAGGCGACGAAGCCGTATTTCGCATCATCCACTTCGGCATCCTGAGTGGTAGCGCCCGTCGGTACGCGGGAAGAACGCACTACTGCAGTGCCGTTTTTCGCAGCGGTTGCAAGGGTGTCAAATACGGTTTTATACAGGTTGCCGTTACCCACGCCAGCGCTAACGATGCCATCATAGCCCGCATCTACCAGTGCTTTAGCCGGAAGATCGGATGCGTTAGCGTAGTTATAAACAATGCCGACTTTCGGCAGTTCATTCAGCTTAGAGACATCGAACGGCGTGTCGCTGGTGTGCTTACGTGCCGGGGTACGTTGGTAGTCAATCTTACCGTTGTGAATGTAACCCAGAGGACCGTAGTTAACAGACTTGAAGGTCGCTACATCGGTGGTGTTGGTTTTGGTGACATCACGGCCATCAAGCACGGTGTCGTTCATCACTACCAGTACGCCACGATTAGCGGAGGCTTTATCAGCTGCGGTCACTACCGCGTTATACAGGTTGAATGGACCGTCTGCGCTCATAGACGTGGACGGGCGCATTGCACCGACCATCACCACCGGTTTGTCGCATTTCACCGTCAGGTCGAGGAAGTAAGCGGTTTCTTCCATCGTGTCGGTACCGTGGGTAATGACGAAGCCGTCAGTTTTATCGCAGTCGGTGTTAATTTTTTTCGCCAGTGTCAGCCAGACATCATCGTTCATGTCCTGGGAGCCAATATTCACTACCTGCTCGCCTTTAACGTTCGCAATGTCCTTCAGTTGCGGCACCGCATTAACCAGATTTTCTACGCCAACTTTACCCGCTGTGTAGTTAGATTTGGTTGCGGAGTCACCACCACCGGCAATGGTCCCGCCGGTTGCTAAAATGGTGATATTGGGTAATGCCAATGCTGCACCACTAAAACCCATAACCAGTGCGGCAAGTGCCGTCTTTTTGAAAAACTCCATTTCATTCCTCCAGTTACGTGAACGCTACGCATTATCCCTTAGCTTTGCATGGGAAATTTGACGTTAAACAATTTACAACGTGAATATATTTTGGAGATCTACAAAGTTAGAGGCAGGTAACAAAACGAAGAATTAAACGGCATAAAAAAGTATTATGCCGTCTTAAAATAGAGGATTATTTTAAATTCCCGACCAGGGCTTTGCGGCTATCTTCCAGAGTCACAACGCGGCTACAAACATCTTTGCCAAACTGCTGGAAATCTTTTTCCTGCTTTTTCCACTCGGTTTGGATTGAGGATTGCAGACCGCCCAGGCTTCCCAGCACGTTCTGTAATGGGTTACCGCCGCTTTTCAGCACCGCTTTCGCGCCCATTTCATTAATGCTGTCCTGTAAAATTCCGCCCATTGCCTGATTCACTAATTGCTGGCCTTCGGCGCGAACCTGATCAATGGCTTTATAGTGAAACGTCAGGCCATCGCTGCGCGTTTCGATAATGCGGTTCATCTGCTCTTTCAGCTGCGCATCAAGTTTGGTCAGACGGCTGCGCATTTTGCTGCTTTCGCCCATCTCCTGAACGATAATTTTATCCAGCGCAATACGGGCTTTCTCGACGCGGCTTTTCGCGCCTTCATCAATCCACGGCAGGGTGCTACGTAGTTCAGCCTGATAATCCTTCGCCTGCTCGCGCTGGGCGGCATTCAGGGAATATTGCTTACCGTTATACATCACGTTGCCGTCTGGCGTGATCACCAGATTGCCGTTTTCGCCCTTCACCTGCACGGTTTGCGGGCTGACAATCACATCGTCACGCGGCGTGACGCTGCACTGGTAGTCGGCGTGAGCGGTCATTGCCGTCACTGAAAGTGCTGCCGCCAGCAGCATTTTGCGCATCATAGTCTTCCCTCAAGAACAAATCAGGCCAGCATTTGCTGGCCCCAGATTGATAACAAAGTGCGCGTTTTCCATGCCGGATGCGGCGTAAACGCCTTATCCAGCCTACTCGATCGTGCATCTTTGTAGGCCTGATAAGCGTAGCACATCAGGCAGTTTTGCATTTGTCATCGCCCGTATGCTTTCTTAGTCCCACCAAACGTCGAAAAGTTCGCTGGTGCGTACCTCGCCCAGTTTGCGTTCTTCCAGCCACTTACGCACAATCGCCTGATGCTCTTCGGTGCATTTGCCGATTTCCTGCATGCAGATCAGACCTTCCCAGGCCAGATATCCGCTGCCGTCAAAGGCCAGTTTGTTCGGTTCGATAACCTCGTTAATAAAGTCATCAACGGTTTTATCAATCTGTTCTTCCGATGTACCTTCCGGGAATCGCCATGCCACCGAAAATCCTAATTCCTGGAATTCGTCGATGTGCATTTTTTTACGCAGACGACGGCTACGGTTCTTTGCCATTATTTCACCCTCTCGAACATTAAGTCCCATACTCCGTGACCAAGACGATGACCACGTTGTTCAAATTTCGTCACCGGACGTGATGCCGGACGCGGTACGTAATCATTGCTCTCTGACAGGTTTTTATAACCGTCAATAGAAGACATCACTTCAAGCATATGTTCCGCATAAGGTTCCCAGTCGGTCGCCATATGGAATACGCCCCCCAGTTGCAGTTTGCTTTTTACCAGTTCGGCAAACGGCACCTGAACGATACGGCGTTTATTATGGCGCGCTTTGTGCCACGGGTCAGGGAAAAAGAGCTGCACCATGCGCAATGAATTGTCAGGAATCATTTTATGCAGCACTTCAACCGCATCGTGACACATCACGCGCAGGTTGCTTAAGCCCTCTTCATGCGCAGAAGCCAGGCACGCACCAACGCCCGGTGAATGCACTTCAATGCCGAGGAAGTCCTGCTCGGGGCGATCTTTAGCCATTGCCACCAGCGACGCCCCCATGCCGAAACCAATCTCAAGCGTCACCGGCGCTTCACGGCCAAAAAGCGCAGGGAAATCCAGCATATCTTCGCTGAACTCAACGCCCATCACCGGCCAGTAGTTTTCCAGCGCATGTTCCTGGCCTTTGGTCAGTCGCCCCTGGCGGCGCACAAAACTACGGATACGGCGCAGTGGGCGGCCGTTTTCATCAAATTCCGGTGAGATGACGTCGTTTTTCATAAAGATTTAGTCGCTTGTGAAAGTGTTCTGAAAACGGGCATTATCCAAAGTTAGTTGCCGGATGCAAGCATGATAAGGCCGTGGCTGCGGAAAGTTCCGGTTTACACCCTGCCGTCGCTGTGCTGCAATCTTGCCCCCAACAACAGTGAATTCGGTGACCATGCAAGCGTCGCAATTTTCAGCCCAGGTTCTGGACTGGTACGATAAATACGGGCGGAAAACGCTGCCCTGGCAAATTGACAAGACGCCCTACAAAGTATGGCTCTCAGAAGTGATGTTGCAACAAACTCAGGTTGCGACCGTTATCCCCTATTTTGAACGCTTTATGGCGCGCTTCCCAACGGTGACCGATCTCGCCAATGCGCCGCTCGACGAAGTTCTCCACTTGTGGACCGGGCTTGGCTATTACGCCCGCGCGCGCAATCTGCATAAAGCGGCACAGCAAGTGGCGACCTTACACGGCGGTAAATTCCCGGAAACCTTTGAGGAAGTTGCAGCACTGCCGGGCGTCGGGCGTTCCACCGCAGGCGCGATTCTCTCGCTTTCTCTGGGTAAGCACTTTCCGATTCTCGACGGTAACGTCAAACGCGTGCTGGCGCGCTGCTATGCTGTAAGCGGCTGGCCCGGGAAAAAAGAGGTCGAGAATAAACTATGGAGTTTGAGCGAGCAGGTGACGCCCGCGGTTGGCGTGGAACGGTTTAATCAGGCGATGATGGATTTGGGCGCGATGATTTGTACGCGCTCTAAGCCGAAATGTTCGCTCTGTCCGCTACAAAACGGATGTATTGCCGCCGCCAACAATAGCTGGTCGCTTTATCCGGGCAAAAAACCGAAACAGACGCTGCCAGAGCGCACCGGCTACTTTTTGCTGTTACAGCACGAAGATGAAGTATTGCTGGCGCAGCGTCCGCCGAGCGGATTGTGGGGCGGTTTATACTGTTTCCCGCAGTTTGCCGATGAAGAAAGTTTGCGGCAGTGGCTGGCGCAACGACAGATTTCTGCCGATAACCTGACGCAGCTGACCGCGTTTCGGCATACCTTCAGCCATTTCCACTTAGATATTGTGCCTATGTGGCTTCCCGTGTCGTCATTCACCGGCTGCATGGATGAAGGCAATGCGCTCTGGTATAACTTAGCGCAACCGCCGTCAGTTGGCCTGGCGGCTCCCGTGGAGCGTTTGTTACAGCAGTTACGCACTGGCGCGCCGGTTTAGCGCGTGAGTCGATAAAGAGGATGATTTATGAGCAGAACGATTTTTTGTACTTTCCTGCAACGTGAAGCAGAAGGTCAGGATTTTCAGCTGTACCCCGGCGAGCTGGGAAAACGCATCTATAACGAGATCTCCAAAGAAGCCTGGGCGCAGTGGCAGCACAAACAAACCATGCTGATTAATGAAAAGAAACTCAACATGATGAATGCCGAGCACCGCAAGCTGCTGGAGCAGGAGATGGTCAACTTCCTGTTCGAGGGTAAAGAGGTGCATATCGAGGGCTATACGCCGGAAGATAAAAAATAAAAACAGTGCCGGAGGTCGCCTCCGGCAACTTGCATAAAAACAAACACAACACGCACCCGGAATGATGAAAAAATATCTCGTGCTGGCTTTGATTGCGCCGTTGCTCATCTCCTGTTCGACGACCAAAAAAGGCGATACCTATAACGAAGCCTGGGTCAAAGACACCAACGGTTTTGATATTCTGATGGGGCAATTTGCCCACAATATTGAGAACATCTGGGGATTCAAAGAGGTGGTGATCGCCGGTCCTAAGGACTACGTGAAATACACCGATCAATATCAGACCCGCAGCCACATCAACTTCGATGACGGTACGATCACTATCGAAACCATCGCCGGGACAGAACCTGCCGCGCATCTGCGTCGGGCAATTATTAAAACGTTGCTGATGGGTGACGATCCGGGTTCGGTCGATCTCTATTCCGATGTTGATGATATTACGATTTCGAAAGAACCTTTCCTTTACGGTCAGGTGGTGGACAACACCGGGCAGCCGATTCGCTGGGAAGGTCGCGCAAGCAACTTCGCGGATTATCTGCTGAAAAACCGTCTGAAGAGCCGCAGCAACGGGCTGCGTATCATCTACAGCGTCACCATTAACATGGTGCCGAACCACCTTGATAAACGTGCGCACAAATATCTCGGCATGGTCCGCCAGGCGTCACGGAAATATGGCGTTGATGAGTCGCTGATTCTGGCAATTATGCAGACTGAATCTTCCTTTAACCCGTATGCGGTCAGCCGTTCCGATGCGCTGGGATTAATGCAGGTGGTACAACATACTGCCGGGAAAGATGTGTTCCGCTCGCAGGGGAAATCCGGCACGCCGAGCCGCAGTTTCTTGTTTGATCCTGCCAGCAATATTGATACCGGCACCGCGTATCTGGCGATGCTGAACAATGTTTATCTCGGCGGAATTGATAACCCAACATCGCGGCGTTATGCCGTCATCACAGCCTATAACGGCGGCGCAGGCAGCGTGCTGCGAGTCTTTTCGAATGATAAGATTCAGGCTGCCAATATTATTAACACCATGACGCCGGGCGATGTTTATCAGACGCTGACGACCCGCCATCCTTCTGCGGAATCTCGCCGTTATCTTTATAAAGTGAATACCGCGCAAAAATCCTACCGCCGCCGATAATTCCACTAACCGCCCCTGACGATGCTCAGGGGCAAAAATGTTATCCACATCACAATTTCGTTTTGCAAATTGGGAATGTTTGCAATTATTTGCCACAGGTAACAAAAAACCAGTCCGGGAAGTTGATAGAATCCCATCATCTCGCACGGTCAAATGTGCTTTTTCAAACACTCATCCGCATCACGATGTGAGGAAATTAACATGAATCTTAAGCTGCAGCTGAAAATCCTCTCTTTTCTGCAGTTCTGTCTGTGGGGAAGTTGGCTGACGACCCTCGGCTCCTATATGTTTGTTACCCTGAAGTTTGACGGTGCTTCTATTGGCGCAGTTTATAGTTCACTGGGTATCGCCGCGGTCTTTATGCCTGCGCTGCTGGGGATTGTGGCCGACAAATGGTTAAGTGCGAAATGGGTATATGCCATTTGCCACACCATTGGCGCTATCACGCTGTTCATGGCGGCACAGGTCACGACGCCGGAAGCGATGTTCCTTGTGATATTGATTAACTCGTTTGCTTATATGCCAACGCTTGGGTTAATCAACACCATCTCTTACTATCGCCTGCAAAATGCCGGGATGGATATCGTTACTGACTTCCCGCCAATCCGTATCTGGGGCACCATCGGCTTTATCATGGCAATGTGGGTGGTGAGCCTGTCTGGCTTCGAATTAAGCCACATGCAGCTGTATATTGGCGCAGCACTTTCCGCCATTCTGGTTCTGTTTACCCTGACTCTGCCGCATATTCCGGTTGCTAAACAGCAAGCGAATCAGAGCTGGACAACCCTGCTGGGCCTCGATGCATTCGCGCTGTTTAAAAACAAGCGTATGGCAATCTTCTTCATCTTCTCAATGCTGCTTGGCGCGGAACTGCAGATTACCAACATGTTCGGTAACACCTTCCTGCACAGCTTCGACAAAGATCCGATGTTTGCCAGCAGCTTCATCGTGCAGCATGCGTCAATCATCATGTCAATTTCGCAGATCTCTGAAACCCTGTTCATTCTGACCATCCCGTTCTTCTTAAGCCGCTACGGTATTAAGAACGTAATGATGATCAGTATTGTGGCGTGGATCCTGCGTTTTGCGCTGTTTGCTTACGGCGACCCGACTCCGTTCGGTACCGTGCTGCTGGTACTGTCGATGATCGTTTACGGTTGCGCATTCGACTTCTTCAACATCTCTGGTTCGGTGTTTGTCGAAAAAGAAGTTAGCCCGGCAATTCGCGCCAGTGCGCAGGGGATGTTCCTGATGATGACTAACGGCTTCGGCTGTATCCTTGGCGGCATCGTGAGCGGTAAAGTTGTTGAGATGTACACCCAAAACGGCATTACCGACTGGCAGACCGTATGGTTGATTTTCGCTGGTTACTCCGTGGTTCTGGCCTTCGCGTTCATGGCGATGTTCAAATATAAACACGTTCGTGTCCCGACAGGTACACAGACGGTGAGCCACTAATTACGCAAAGAAAAACGGGTCGCCAGAAGGTGACCCGTTTTTTTCTTACTTCAACACATAACCGTACAATCGTTTCATGCCATCTGCATCGGTTTCGCTATAGACACCTTGCAGCTCCGGCGAAAATCCCGGCAACAAATTCACCCCTTCTTCCAGCGCAAGGAAATAACGTTGAACCGCCCCACCCCAGACTTCTCCGGGTACCACGCAAAGCACGCCAGGTGGATAAGGCAACGCCCCTTCTGCCGCAATTCGCCCTTCGGCATCACGAATCCGCACCAACTCCACTTCACCGCGAATATAAGCGCTATGCGCATCCTGGGGATTCATCACCACTGACGGGAAACTCTGCTGGCGGAACATCGCTTTTTGTAGGTCTTTGACGTCGAAACTGACATAAAGATCGTGCATCTCCTGACACAACTGACGCAGGGTGTAGTCGCGATAGCGCACCGGATATTTGTTATAAACGCTCGGCAACACCTCAGCCAGCAGCGAGTCATCCTCAATATGCTGTTCAAACTGCGCCAGCATCGCCACCAGTTGTGCCAGCTTCTCGTGGCTTTCCGCCGGAGTTAATAAGAACAGAATGGAGTTGAGATCGCACTTCTCCGGCACAATGCCGTTCTCACGCAGATAGTGCGCCAGAATCGTCGCCGGAACGCCAAAGTCGCTATATTCGCCAGTTTCGGCATTGATACCTGGTGTAGTGAGTAACAGCTTGCACGGATCAACAAAATACTGATCCACGGCATATCCTTCAAAGCCGTGCCACTTCGCCCCCGGCTCAAAACTGAAAAAACGGCGGTCGCTGGCTAACACTGACGTCGGATAATCCTGCCACAATTTGCCATCAACAACGGGCGGGATAAACGGGCGGAACAGCTTACAGTGCGCAAGAATAGCCTTGCGCGCTTCAATCCCTATCTCAACACACTCAGCCCACAGCCGACGCCCACTCTCTCCTTCATGAATTTTGGCGTTAACGTCCAGCGCGGCAAACAGCGGATAGAACGGGCTGGTAGAAGCATGGAGCATAAAGGCATTATTCAACCGCTTATGCGGGCAAAAACGCGCCTGTCCGCGGATATGGTTATCTTTTTTATGGATCTGCGACGTCTGTGAGAATCCCGCCTGCTGTTTGTGCACTGACTGGGTCACAAAGATCCCCGGATCGTTTTCGTTAAGTTCTAACAGCAGCGGCGAGCTATCCGCCATCATCGGGATAAACTGTTCGTAACCGACCCACGCGGAATCAAACAGAATGTAATCACACAGATGCCCAACGGTATCGATCACCTGGCGGGCGTTATAGACAGTGCCGTCATAGGTTCCCAGTTGAATAATCGCCAGGCGAAACGGGCGCGGCAACTCAGCTTTTTCTGGCGCAACGTCGCGAATTTGCTGGCGCAGATACTCTTCATTAAAACAGTGCGCATCAATACCGCCAATTAAACCAAACGGGTTACGTGAAGCTTCCAGATAGACCGGCGTCGCCCCCGCCTGAATCAGCGCGCCGTGATGATTCGACTTATGGTTGTTACGGTCAAAGAGCACCAGATCGCCACGCGTTAACAGCGCATTCGTCACCACTTTATTCGCTGCCGATGTGCCGTTCAGTACAAAATAGGTTTTATCGGCATGAAAGACTTTGGCTGCGAATTTCTGCGCATCCTTCGCCGATCCTTCATGAATTAGCAGATCGCCCAATTTTACGTCAGCGTTACACATATCGGTGCGAAAGACGTTCTCACCAAAGAAATCGTAAAAATGGCGTCCGGCAGGATGCTTTTTAAAGAACGCACCATGTTGATGCCCAGGGCAAGCAAAAGTGCTATTACCCATCTCAACGTACTGCGTCAGCGTGTCATAAAACGGTGGCAGCAAATTCTCTTCATACTGACAGGCTGCGGATTCCAGCTCCAGCCACTGCTGCTCGTTGCCGTTGATTACCGCCGTAACGCCCGCAGGTAATTCAACAACATGTTCGGAATACAAAAACACCGGTAGATGAAAACCGGTGCGCTTAAGCAACGCAAGAATGCCACTGCGACTATCCGCAGCGGTAATGACGACTGCCGCGACGTCCGTAAAATCAGTATCTCCCAACGCCACCACGCGGCGATGAGTAGAAAGTCGGGATACCAGTTCACTACTGGCGGCAATATTCATTGATTTCATAAGCGCAAAACCCGTTTAGGGGAAGTAAGAATACCGGACAAGGTGGAAAACCCTGCCCCATGAGATATGGGTCAAACTGGTCACCAGCTCCGACCACCAGACATCAGTAAAAGCAGAAACGCTCTGATTTTACTGTTGTCCTGCAGTGAGCGTGCGTTAACTTCACCGCATGAGCAGTAGCATAAAAAGAGAAGAGTTTCGCGCGAAACGGCGATAAGCGAGAGAATGTAAGGAGGTGGCGTGCATCGGGCAAACTCCGTACAGAGAGGAGAAAATTCGCGCAATCATGGCACCTTTCGCTAAAGCGTGCAAGCCAGGACTTTGCGAACAAACAAGCCATCGACGGCGCCAAAAGTTCATAATAAGAAAATCAAACAATACAGCTAACAGGAACTCTTGTGGTCATCGGCCCTTTTATCAACGCAAGTGCAGTCTTACTGGGTGGCGTTTTCGGCGCACTCCTTAGCCAACGCTTACCGGAACGTATCCGCGTCTCCATGACATCAATTTTTGGTCTGGCATCGCTGGGGATTGGTATTTTACTGGTGGTGAAATGCGCCAACCTTCCGGCGATGGTTTTAGCAACCTTACTCGGTGCATTAATCGGCGAAATGTGTCTGCTGGAAAAAGGCGTCAATACCGCGGTCACCAAAGCACAAAATCTGTTTCGCCACTCACGTAAGAAGCCAGCGCATGAATCTTTTATTCAGAATTATGTCGCGATTATTGTCCTGTTTTGCGCCAGCGGCACCGGGATCTTCGGGGCGATGAACGAAGGGATGACCGGCGACCCGAGTATTTTAATCGCCAAGTCATTTCTCGATTTCTTTACGGCGATGATCTTCGCCTGCTCGCTGGGTATTGCGGTGTCGGTAATTAGTATCCCATTACTGATCATCCAGTTAACGCTGGCGTGGGCTGCCGCGCTGATATTACCGCTGACCACACCGTCGATGATGGCAGACTTCAGCGCCGTAGGCGGTTTATTGCTGATGGCAACCGGATTACGCATCTGTGGCATTAAAATGTTCCCGGTGGTCAACATGCTTCCAGCACTCCTTCTGGCAATGCCGCTTTCCGCCGCCTGGTTTGCCTGACAATGCGTGCAATAGCGGCAAAGTGATGATAGATTGTGCAGTCTGCCCTAAATTGAAGAAATTTGATTGACGAGACGAGGCGAATCAGGTTTAATGCGCCCCGTTGCCCGGATAGCTCAGTCGGTAGAGCAGGGGATTGAAAATCCCCGTGTCCTTGGTTCGATTCCGAGTCCGGGCACCAAATTCATATCAACGGACCTCCACGGAGGTCCGTTTTTCGTTTCAGAACGCCACAATTTAAGCGTTCTGCCTCCAAATCAATTCTACCGAACTCAACCAGATTCCCCCCACATCAACCCCATTGTGTGGGTATAATTGCGGGTATACCCCAGTTCGACAGAATTTGTACCCTCTTTAACGCATTCAGAAGGCTGAACTATGGCACTGACTGACGCAAAAATCCGGGCTGCAAAGCCCACTGACAAGGCTTATAAACTCACTGACGGGGCTGGCATGTTCCTGCTGGTACATCCTAATGGTTCCCGTTACTGGCGTCTCCATTATCGTATTCTGGGTAAGGAGAAAACCCTGGCACTTGGTGTGTATCAGGAAGTTTCTCTCTCCGAAGCTCGTACAAAACGGGATGAGGCCCGAAAACTGATTTCGGAGGGGGTTGACCCTTGCGAACAGAAAAGAGCTAAAAAAGTAGTCCCTGATTTACAGCTCTCTTTTGAACATATTGCACGACGCTGGCATGCCAGTAATAAACAATGGGCACAATCACACAGCGATAAAGTACTCAAAAGCCTCGAGACTCACGTTTTCCCCTTTATCGGCAACCGGGATATCACAACACTCAGTACCCCGGATCTGCTTATCCCTGTTCGTGCTGCAGAAGTTAAACAAATTTATGAAATCGCCAGTCGTCTGCAGCAAAGAATATCTGCTGTAATGCGTTATGCCGTACAGTCTGGCATCATCAGATATAACCCGGCTCTGGATATGGCTGGTGCATTGACCACGGTAAAACGCCAGCATCGCCCTGCTCTGGATCTTTCACGCCTGCCTGAACTTCTGTCGCGTATTGACGGTTATAAAGGCCAGCCTGTCACCCGACTGGCAGTTATGCTGAATTTACTGGTTTTTATTCGTTCCAGTGAACTCAGATATGCCCGCTGGTCTGAAATTGATATTGACAATGCCATGTGGACTATTCCAGCCGAACTCGAACCTCTGCCAGGCGTAAAATTTTCATACCGGGGCTCCAAGATGCGAACACCACATCTTGTGCCACTCAGCCAACAGGCTGTAGCCATACTGGCAGAACTTCAGACATGGGCAGGTGAAAATGGTCTGATCTTTACGGGAGCACACGACCCACGTAAACCAATCAGTGAAAATACCGTAAATAAGGCCCTCAGAGTGATGGGGTATGACACAACCAAGGAAGTCTGTGGCCATGGATTCCGGGCGATGGCGTGCAGTGCATTGATTGAATCCGGCTTATGGTCAAGAGATGCGGTTGAACGTCAGATGAGTCATCAGGAGCGCAACGGAGTACGTGCCGCGTATATTCATAAAGCAGAACATCTGGAAGAACGTCGGCTTATGCTGCAATGGTGGGCAGATTTTCTGGATGCAAACAGGGAGGAGTGTATCAGTCCGTTTGAATATGCAAAAGTTAACAATCCACTGAAAAGGTGACTGAACGCCATTTACACACATGCTCTTCCTCTTAAGGGGAAGAGCACCCGCCTCAATCAATTTCTTTTTTATGCCGGCGGAACCATCAGCCAGGCTGAGGTTCTCATTCAATAACTCAACGTCTTACCACAGAACAGAATTCACTGTATTATCATGGGCAACGTTAATCCCGGACAATAAAAGGACACCGATGCCAGGCATCACAATTTTTATAGCCTGCAGGTTATGGTCCATCCTTTTTTACAGGTTCAGAATATGACTGGCAAATTACGCTTTGAAGTGAACGATAACCAGGGCTGTTTCATATTTCCGGAAACCTGGTTTGGCTCGTTGCTGGATGAGTTTGAAGAACTGATTGATGCATACGATGCGGATGAAATCAGCGAAACAAGTTACATCAACAAACTCAGGCGCCTTGCCCGACAGGAGAATGACTTTATTGATGTACACGCTCACTTGGCATACGTATTTCTGGAGCAGAATGCCCCGCGTAAGGCGCTGAATGCTGCCCTTAAAGGGCTGGCAATTGGCAATCGTCTTATCCCTGAAGGTTTCAGTGGCAGAATCATCTGGATACATCCTGACAACCGACCTTTTCTTCGTGCCCTCTATGCGGCAATCCTGGCAAATGCACATTTACAGCGTCATCAGGATGCCATCATGCTCATTGAAAAAATACTGGATTACAATCCCGAAGATAATCATGGTGCACGCTGGCTACTGGGACCGGAACTGTTACGCACTGGCGCTCATGAACAGGCACGCCATATACTGCAGGAACATGCAGATGAATTTTCACCTTACTGGTATGAACTCGGCCTTCTGCATTTTCTTAATGGGGAACTGGTAAAAGCTGCAACTGCATTTCGTCGCGGCTTTGCGGCAAATACTTACATCGCAGAAATACTGTGCGGAAATCTGCATCCATTTCCACTTGCTGTATGGCATAACTTTTCAGGCGGTCCGGATACTGCCGAAGATTATTATGCCACATACCACCCGTTATGGGGGCAATATCCGGAAGCATTGCTGTTTGTAAACTGGCTCTATAATCATTCCTCTGTGCTGCATGAACGGGCAGAAATCATTAAATGCGCCGAAATGCTGATGCAGGAAGATGATTTCGAAATATGCGAAAGTATTTTAAGACAGCAGGAGAAGTTGCGTGAAAGAATTGATGAGACGCTTTCTGAGAAAATTGTACAGAAATGCAGAAATATGAATGGTGAATATGTCTGGCCCTGGATATTGCCGTTTTCAGCGGCAGGCATGAAACATACTGGCATACAGTATCAGTAGATATTGCATTAGTGTATCCTGCACACAAGTAATAATTTATCCACCAATAATAACACTGTTAATGCCCCCTTCCCCTGGTTGTCAGCCAGGGGTTATCTTCTGAATATTTCTTTTGAAAAGGATAACACAGTAAATTATTTTTATGAATTATCCCATGGACTCATTAACACCCTTTCATGATGCTTTATTGTCAAACACGTTATGGCTGACATCAAAAAAAACCGGATTTCCTCTGCCAGCGGGTAATCACCTTCCCGGTGTTTTCGGTTGGTCTGGTTACTCCTGTCTGGTTATTAGCAAGATAATTGCTATAAACAGTGGAAAACTCATCGTACATAATCTGGTGATGAACATTACGCTTATTTTCCCTTGACCGGAAGAATCAGAGGCTGTGGTTTCAGACTGTCTGCCAGTACATTCCTCTCTCCGTTAAAAACCATAACGGGTTCATTATCTTCGTCTGTCAGCAGATTGAATGGCGGTATATTTTCAGTACGAATGCCGGTCAGCCACTGAAAAATACCTGTGAAATGACGGGCACTGATTTTTCTGCTGAGGGACTGATGAGAGGTTATATCACTGGCGGTAATAATCAGGGGCACGCTGTAGCCTCCCTGCACATGACCATCATGATGAACAGGATTAGCACTGTCGCTGACCGACAGCCCATGGTCAGAAAAGTAAAGCATGGCGAAATGACGTGAGTGTCGGCGAAGGATACCATCAAGCTGACCAAGAAAGTTATCCAGTTTACTGATGCTGGCAAGATAACAGGCAATTTTTCGGGAATACTGCTCCAGGTAATTATTCTGCCAGGAGTGAAGCCGATCACACGGGTTCGGATGAGACCCCATCATGTGCAGGAAAATCACCTTCGGAGTGGATGTATCTGCCAGCGCACGTTCTGTTTCCTGTAACAACAACATGTCATCCGTTTTACGGGAAGCAAAGCTGCCTTTCTTGAGGAAAACAGTATGGTCCGCATCAGAAGCAATAACAGAGATGCGTGTGTCATGCTCTCCCAGTTTTCCCTGATTGGATATCCACCATGTGCTGTATCCTGCTTTTGCTGCCAGCGCCACCACGTTGTTGCCGGAATCAGGGTTCTGCTCATAGTCATAAATCAGTGTCCGGCTCAGGGAAGGCACGGTGCTGGCTGCTGCCGATGTATAACCGTCAATAAATAAACCGGGAGCCGTATTCAGCCATGGTGTGGTTGGCTCGGGATAACCATATACCGACATATAATCCCTGCGGACACTCTCACCAGTAACAATAACAATCGTGTCATATAATGGTGCTCCCGGCAGGATTTTCCAGTTGTCAGCCCCGTGCTGATTCGTAAGCGTCGTCTCAGCACCGTCTGGCAGATCCTGAAATTCCTGAGAGAATAGTGGACACCAAATATGGTGGACGCTATCCATGAAATCATTAACCGCAGTGCGTAAAAAAAGCCCTAATTATCCCGTTGAGTTCAAAATCAAAATGGTTGAACTCTCGCATCGACCAGAGATCTCCGTAGCGCAACTCGCTCGTGAGCATGGGATCAACGATAATTTGCTGTTCAAGTGGCGCCAGTACTGGCGCGAAGGAAAACTACGTCCTCCTTCAACAACAGAAAACAACGTGCCTGAGCTGCTCCCGATAACTCTTGATGCCGAAGATGTTGTCCCTACAACCTCCCCCCGGTCACAACCTGTAGCTGCTGCGACACCTGAATCACTCAATATCAGCTGTGAAGTGACGTTCCGGCACGGATCACTCCGTCTGAATGGTGCCATCAGCGAAAATATCCTGAACCTGCTGATACGGGAGCTCAAACGTTGATCCCATTACCATCAGGG
>CDZQ01059749.1_pt1 | contig 17943 bp, 13 predicted proteins | sample 554831 | NCBI WGS metagenome assembly CDZQ01 (sample SAMEA3182112, study PRJEB8094) | gut metagenome | biome: human; feature: gut; material: Stool; isolation source: human stools | place: Canada | collected 2013-05-06
GAAGAAACCATCCCGGAGCTTATGCTCCGGGATGGTTTCTTTTTTATATCTTTTTATCGTTTTAAACAAGTAGTTATATAGTACAGAAGATTACTCGTATGTTTTGATGATTTCCTGTGCGACGTCACGGCGGGAGACACAGCGATCCATCGCTTGTTTTTCGATATAGCGATGGGCGTCGGGTTCCGACATTTTCAGTTGACTGATTAAAATCCACTTTGCACGGTTGACCAGACGGATTTCTTCCATTTTTTGATCCAGAGACATGGTCTTTTTTTCCATCTTGCGCAGTCGTTCGCGGGCACTGCCCATCCATTGCAGCGCTTGATGCATAATGGGTTTGGATGTGGGTTTGGGCAGCGTGAAAATGCCGTATTTTACAAACCGGTCGTACGCTTCCTCGTATAGTTCGTTGCGCACCAAGAGTAAGACAATGGTATTTTTCTCGGTACAGATATCCACGGCAAATCGTGTTCCGCTTTCATCCGGCAGCGGGGCGTTGATGATAATAAAATCATATGTTTTTTCAAGCATGACCCGCTTTGCCGCACTGACGCTGGTTTGAATTTCTACCGGATCATATTGCGTGGCGGGGAGCAGGGGCTTTAAAGACTGATTAAAAGATTCTGCCGCAGAAACAATCAATACGCTGTATCGTCTTTGCTTCAGTTCCATGCTCTCCCCTCCTTTTTAACGGATGAAATTATTGATGTTTGCAGTATGCCGTGATTACGGATTTAGGCAAATATTTTGCTATAAAAGAACTTTTCTTTGCCGCTTCGGCAGCTTCTTCTAAAGATTGAGGTAATTTTTTAAATTGGGATAAGACTTCAGCGCTTGCCGTAAACAGGTTGATATCTGCGGCCGGTGGAAGTTGATATTGATGTTGGATTCCGTCCAGCGCCGCGTAGATGACCAATGCAAAGGCTAAATAAGGATTTGTTGCCGAGTCCGGTGAGCGCAGTTCTGCACGCCGATATTCTCCGGTGGCGGCAGGAATCCGGATCAATTGAGAGCGGTTTTGGCTGGACCAGGAAATGTATCGAGGTGCTTTGTCGCTGCCAAAACGCCGGTAGGATTCCCGTACGGGATTGAAAAACAAAGTCGTTTCCTGCGCATGTTGCAAAATGCCGGCAATCATATGCGTGTGAAGATCTTGAGATTGCGTACTTTTTACAGAGATATTGATGTGAAATCCGTTTCCGGGTTGATGTTCTAATGGTTTGGGACTGAAGTCGGCCCATAAACCGTTTCGCCGCGCAACGGTGCGTACGACCGTTTGGAAAGTAATAGCATTATCGGCTGCCAGAAGCGGCTCGGAATAACGAAAGTCAATTTCGTTTTGTCCAGGACCTTCTTCATGATGGGAACTTTCGGGACGAATGCCCATTTGTTCTAAGGTTAGGCAGATTTCTCGGCGAACATTTTCTCCTCGGTCCTCCGGTGCAATATCCATATATCCGGCGGTGTCGTAGGGTTCTTTGGTCGGATTGCCGTCCTGATCCAGTTTGAACAGATAAAATTCCTGTTCGGCGCCAAATGCAAATTCAACTCCGGCCTGTTGTGCCTGCAAAACGGCCTTTTTTAACAAACTCCGCGTGTCGCATTCAAAAATATTTCCGTCCGGATCCCGAATCGTGCAGAACATCCGAACGACACGTCCGTTTTCTGGCCTCCAGGGTAAAACGGACAGGGTTTCCGGTTCCGGATGCAGAAACAGGTCTGAATGGGTCTCATCTCCAAAGCCGGCAATTGAGGAGGCATCAACGGCGATGCCGTGTTCAAAAGCACGGGGAAGTTCCTCTGCGATAATCGATATGTTTTTTTGCTTTCCAAAGACATCGCAAAACGCCAGACGAATAAATTTTACATCTTCTTCTCTGACATATTGCAAGACTTCTTGTTTGGAGTACCTCATGATCCTACCTGCTTTCTTTTAATTTGCTACATACATTTGCTGATATGGGTTCTTGCTGTCCGGCGTAATGACCGTAAAGGGCGCGTCGAATATCTGCTGTTCTTCATATCCGAACTGTTGGCAAAAGGCGGCGATGTCTGCTCGGATTTCGTCCAGGTCTTCCGGCGTGGCCGGAGAAGCAGTGACTTGCCGGGGAAAAGAAATCTCTCGGCAATCCGAACGCAGAAACATTTTTCCGCCGTGCATACCCGTGCAGGGGAAATTGCCCACAATAGGTTTCTTGCCGCGGTCGAGCCCTAATACGATAATTCTGCCGCCTGCCTGGTATTCGCCTAAAAAACTGCCCGCATAGCCGCCAATGACCAGCACGGGGACTTTTTCACGATAGGCTTTCATGTGAATGCCCGCGCGGTATCCGGCGTTGCCTTTTACAAAAATCTTTCCTCCGCGCATGGCATATCCGGCCGCGTCGCCGATATTGCCGTGAACAATAATTTCTCCGCTGTTCATCGTGTCGGCTACGGCGTCCTGTGCATTGGACAACACCGTTACGTGCGCCCCGTCTAAATAGGCCCCCAATGCATTGCCGGGGATCCCATTGATGAAAACAGACTGATCCGACATCCCTGCTGCGATAAATCGCTGGCCGCAGCAATGAGTAATGGTACAGGTGTTGCCTGCTGCCCGGATTGCATTGTTGAGTTGTCGGTCACTCATCCCTTGGGCATTGATCCATTCCAATTATATCACACCTCTTTATGATTTTCTATAGTCTTTGATAAAATCTTTATTAAGAATACTAAAAACAGAATATTTTGAGCCGAAAAATCGGCTGCAAAACGGTATTTTTTTGTACGCGAAATCTTATTCGCCGGCATGTGCAATCCCCAGAATGGACAGTTCGCGGTCTGTTAGGCCGATTCCGCGCAGCATCAATCGGTTGCCGCGCAAGGCCTCAATGGAGTTGATGCCCATTCCGCCCATCAGTTCTTTGATTTCGTGCTTCCACGCTGTCATCAAATGAATGAGCCGTTGGCTGCCGACTTCTGGATCTAATCGTTTGACCAGTTCTGGACGCTGTGTGGCGATGCCCCAGTTACAGATGCCGCTTTGACAAGTCCGGCATAAATGACAACCCAGTGCAAGAAGTGCTGCCGTGGCAATATAACATGCATCTGCGCCCAACGCAATCGCTTTTACAACATCCGCTGCGCTGCGGATACTGCCTCCGACGATCAGGGAAACCTGGTTGCGAATCCCTTCATCGCGAAGGCGTTGGTCTACGGCCGCAAGTGCCAGTTCGATAGGAATCCCCACGTTGTCCCGAATGCGGGTCGGCGCTGCGCCGGTTCCGCCGCGAAATCCGTCGATGGCGATGATGTCCGCTCCGCTGCGGGCAATGCCGCTGGCGATCGCTGCGATGTTGTGAACGGCGGCCACTTTTACGATAACGGGTTTTTGGTATCCGGTTGCTTCTTTAATAGAAAAAACAAGTTGCCGTAAATCTTCGATAGAATAGATGTCGTGGTGCGGGGCCGGTGAAATCGCGTCGGAACCTTCCGGAATCATTCGGGTTCTGGAGACGTCCGAGACAATCTTAGTTCCCGGCAGATGACCGCCGATACCGGGCTTTGCGCCTTGTCCCATTTTGATTTCCACGGCGGCGCCGGCTTCCAGATAGGCGCGATGTACGCCGAATCTGCCGGAAGCTACCTGAACAATCGTATTTTTACCGTATCGGTAAAAGTCTTCGTGCAATCCGCCTTCACCGGTGTTGTAGCAAATCCCCAGCGCTTCGGCGGCTTTTGCCAAACTTGCATGCGCGTTGTAGCTGATCGAACCGTAACTCATCGCAGAAAACAAAACCGGTAATTGCAAGGAAAGTTGCGTAGGGAGTTCACATTTTATTTTCCCAGAGGAGTTTCGTTCAATCTTTTCGGGCTTTTTCCCTAAAAACACTTGCGTTTCCATCGGTTCCCGCAGCGGATCGATCGGCGGGTTGGTTACCTGGGATGCATTGATCAAAATGCGGTCCCAGTAAACGGGCAGCGGCTTGGGATTTCCCATGGAAGATAAAAGAACGCCGCCGCTGTTAGCTTGTTTATAAATTTCCTGAATGGTTTCGTTTTTCCAGTTGGCGTTTTCCCTCAGGGTACAGTTGCTTTTGACGATTTTTAATGCATGCGTCGGACAAAACGCTACACAGCGCTGGCAATTGACACACTTGCTGTCATCGCTGATCAAAACCCCGCGCTCTGCGTCAAAGATATGAGCGCCGTTGGCGCATTGTTTTTCACAGACTCTGCATAAGGTGCAACGAGATTCATTTCGCACAATTTCAAATTCCGGAAAAATATATTCCTGCTTCATCATAAATGCCCCTCCTCTACGGTAACAATAACAGGTTCCCCGCCTGCCGGTGCGTAAATGTTTTCGGCATCGGGTTCCATCATGCGAATCGCTGCTTCTTCGCTGGCGATAAAGACTTTATCCTCTTTTTCGCCGACCACCATAGAACGGAGTTTTAAGCGGTCATTGAGCGCCATCAGCCCACCCGTAAAGCCCATAATGATTGAAAACGGGCCGGTGATTAACAGGCTAGAGAAGATGGTTCTTAAATAAGTCAACGTCTTTTTTTGTTCTTCGGGCAATTTCTGGATCGTGCTCCAAAACGGTGCGGCAATGACGGAAGCGGCTTCTCGGGGTGTTAGTTTTTGGAGACGCAGCAAGTAATCCATGATATAAGTGATGACTTCGGTATCGGTTTGAAGAGAGCAGTGGTATCCGAACATCTCAATAAACCGACGATTGGCATCATAAGAAGAAATTTCGCCGTTATGCACCACAGACCGGTCCAGCAAGGTAAACGGATGTGCGCCACCCCACCAGCCTGGCGTATTGGTTGGATACCGTCCATGAGCGGTCCACGCGTATCCCGCGTAGTCTTCCAGCCGGTAAAAGGTGCTGACATCTTCCGGGAATCCGACGGCTTTAAAGGTGCCCATGTTCTTACCGCTGGAAAAAATATAGGCGCCGTCCATCTCAGTGTTAATTTTCATAACGGTGCGGACAACCAATTCGTTTTCATCCAGCTGCATAGAAAGAAGAACAGATTTTAACGGCGCCACAAAATATCTCCATATAATAGGTTCGTCGGTAATGGCCGGAATTTTTCGGGTAGGAATCATTTCGGACTTCATAATTTCAAATCGTTCTTTTAAAAACTGTTCACAGCTTTTCCGTGTTGCACGCTGATCGAAAAAGATGTGAAAGGCATAAAAATCCTTGTATTCCGGATAAATTCCGTAAGCGGCAAAACCTCCGCCCAGACCGTTGGAACGGTCGTGCATGGGTTTCATGGCTTCGGTAATTATATTCCCGGGAATCCGATCCGCTTTTTTAGAGATTACCGCGGCAATTGCGCAGCCGGACGGGATCCGAACTTGACCTTCTTTTTGCATAATGGGTGGTTCCTTTCGTTATGATAATAAAAAAAGGCGCTCGTTGGTATGCAGAAATCCTGCATATCAATGAACGCCTTTGCTCATTTTGCAATATTATAACGTATTTCTTTCATTTTGTCAAGACAAAAATCGGATTTTTTGGATATTTTTGCAGGATGGACAAAAAAAGTTTCAAAATAGGGGTTGACAATATTTAGAAAAAGGTGTATAATGCTGTGCAGAAAGGCAAAGGCGTCTTGAAGGGTTATCCCTTGAGGACGCCTTTGCCTTTCTGCATTTCAGTAAAAAGGAGATTGGAAGATGGAAACAGTAGCGGAATATTTCGGATGTAAAGTATTCGATGACAGAGTGATGAAAGCCAGATTGTCTTCGGATGTATATGTAACGCTCAAAAAAACAATTGATGAGGGTGCGCAGTTGAATCTTTCGGTTGCAAACGCAGTGGCTGCGGCGATGAAAGACTGGGCCGTAGCCAATGGTGCGACACATTATACGCATTGGTTTCAGCCTCTGACCGGAATTACCGCAGAAAAGCATGACAGCTTTATTACCCCGGCGCCGGATGGCCGAATCATTATGGAGTTTTCCGGAAAAGAACTGATTCAAGGCGAACCGGACGCGTCTTCGTTCCCGTCAGGAGGACTTCGGGCAACGTTTGAAGCGCGCGGATATACGGCGTGGGATCCAACTTCTTATGCTTTTATTAAAGGAAAGACGCTTTGTATTCCTACGGCGTTTTGTGCTTACGGCGGAGAGGCATTGGATAAAAAAACGCCGCTGCTGCGCTCGATGGAAGCGCTGAACCGCCAGGCAATGCGCATTTTAAGATTGTTTGGCAACACTTCGGTTAAATGTGTGCGGACGTCTGTGGGACCGGAGCAGGAATATTTTTTAATTGACGAGCAAATGTATAACAAGCGTCGCGATTTAATTTTTACAGGCCGTACGCTTTTTGGCGCAAAGCCGCCCAAGGGACAGGAAATGGACGATCATTATTTCGGCGTCATCAAGCCCCGGGTAGAAGCGTATATGGAGGATTTGAACCGGGAACTGTGGCAGTTGGGTGTGTTGGCAAAAACCGAGCACAATGAGGTTTCTCCATCACAGCATGAATTGGCGCCGATTTACACCACCACCAACATCGCCACCGACCACAACCAGCTGACCATGGAAATCATGCAGAAAGTAGCGGCGCGGCACGGGTTGGTTTGTCTGCTGCATGAAAAGCCGTTTGCGGGCGTAAACGGAAGCGGAAAACATAATAACTGGTCGATGGCTACCGATACGGGCGTAAACCTGTTGTCTCCCGGCGAAACGCCGTATGAAAATGCGCAGTTTCTGTTGTTCTTGTGTGCGGTGTTAAAAGCGGTGGACGATTATCAGGATTTGCTGCGGATCTCGGTTGCAACGGCCGGTAACGATCATCGGTTGGGCGCTAATGAGGCTCCGCCAGCTGTCGTCTCTGTATTTTTGGGAGACGAACTGACCGCTGTGTTGGACGCGATTGAAAACGATACCCCTTATAACGGATCCCGCAAAACGACAATGAAGTTGGGCGTTGATGTGTTGCCGAAGTTCCCGCGGGACACCACGGACCGTAACCGGACTTCGCCGTTTGCCTTTACCGGAAACAAATTTGAATTTCGTATGTTAGGTTCTTCCAACAGCATTGCCTGTGCAAACATTATGTTGAACAGTGCTGTGGCAGAAAGTTTAAAGATCTATGCCGATCGGCTGGAAAAGGCGGAGGATTTCGAGACCGCGCTGCATGAAATGATCAAAAAGACGATTCGTGACCACAAGCGGATCATCTTTAACGGAAACGGATACGACGAGACCTGGGTGCAGGAAGCAACGCAAAAAAGAGGGTTGTTGGATTATCGGACAACGCCGGACTGCGTACCGCATCTTTTGGATCAGAAAAATGTGCAGATGCTGACGGCACACGGCGTTTATTCCGAAGCCGAACTGCGGTCCAGATGTGAAATCACGCTTGATAATTATTGCAAAACGGTTTTAATCGAAGCCAACACCATGACCGATATGGCTCAAAAAGAAATCTTGCCAGCCGTAGAGGCGTATTGTGCGGAGATTGCAAAATCGGCTTCGGTCAAACGCAGTATTGCATCGGATCTGGCCTGCACATACGAACAGCGTTTGGTCAGAAAACTTTCGGAACTGACGGATCGTATTGCACAGAAGATCGAGGCGCTGGAGCAAATGTTGATCCAGGTCAAATCGGCTGAGTCAGTTTTGCAGCAGTCTCAGATCATTCGGGACACCTTGCTTTCGGGGATGGGAGAACTGCGGCTGGCCTGTGATGAAGCGGAGACGCTGACGGCGAAGAAGTATTGGCCGTTTCCGACTTACGGAGATTTGCTGTTTGGCGTAAAATAAGAGAGTATAAAACAGAATAACCCAAAAGCGTTTGAGAAAAGATGAGTAGGGCAGAAAATCGCGCCCAGAGAGTACGGGACGGTGAGATCCGTATCGCAGAGTCTGCCTGAAAAACCCTTTTCGAGCTGCAATCCGAACAGGCAACTCAGTAGGTGCGCCGTTGCGTCATACGTTAGTTGACACGGCTTTGTCAGAAGCTGAAAAGAAAAAACGTAGGTGGTACCGCGGGTTACAGCGCTCGCCCTATGATTTGCTGAAATCATGGATACGGAGGAATGAATGATGTGTTCTATTATGGGATACTGTGACAGCGGGGCCGATCGTGAAAAGTTTCAAACCTGTTTTGACCAGACGATCTCCCGCGGTCCGGACGACAGTCGAGTCGTTGATACCGGGAAAGGATTGTTAGGCTTTCATCGCCTTGCCATTATGGGGCTGCATCCCCAAGGCATGCAGCCGTTTGAGCTAGACGGCAGTTATGTTGTTTGTAACGGGGAAATTTACGGCTTTAAAAAACTGCGAGAGCAATTAGCCAGCGAATATACGTTTGTCAGCGAGTCGGATTGTGAGATTCTGCTGCCGATGTACCGGAAATACGGAACCGATATGTTTGCGATGCTGGACGCAGAATTTGCCTGTATTCTTTATGATGCCGAACAGCAGGAATATATTGCGGCAAGAGATCCGATCGGAATTCGGCCGCTGTATTACGGCCAGGACGAAAAAGGTGTTTTCCTTTTTGCCAGCGAACCTAAAAACTTAGTGGGCTTGGCGGAAGAGATTCTGCCGTTCCCTCCGGGGCATTATTTTAAAGGCGGACAGTTTTTCTGCTATCGCGACCCTGCGGCGGTGGAAGAAGTTTGTTATGATGATTTAGATACTGTTTGCCGCAATATTCGTGAAAAACTGATTGCGGGGGTAGAAAAACGACTGATCGCAGATGCGAAAGTGGGCTTTCTGCTTTCCGGTGGACTGGATTCTTCATTAGTTTGCTCGATCGCCGCCAAGAAAAGCGATAAACCGATCCGAACTTTTGCCATCGGAATGTCCGAAGATGCGATCGATTTAAAATATGCGCGCCAGACAGCCGATTATATCGGAAGCGATCACACCGAGGTCATTATTTCAAAACAAGATGTATTGGACAGTTTACAAACGGTGATCAAAATTCTCGGCACGTATGACATTACAACGATTCGTGCCAGTATCGGGATGTATCTGGTTTGCAAGGCGATTCATGAAAACACAGATATCCGGGTGCTGTTGACCGGAGAGATCTCCGATGAATTGTTCGGGTACAAGTATACGGATTTTGCGCCCAGCGCAGAGGCGTTTCAAAAAGAGTCGCAGAAGCGGATTCGGGAATTACATATGTACGATGTGCTGCGGGCAGATCGGTGTATTTCGGTCAATTCTATGGAGGCGCGCGTCCCGTTTGGGGACTTGGAGTTTGTTCGATACGTTATGTCTATCGATCCGGAGATGAAGATGAACAAGTACGGCAAAGGAAAATACTTGCTTCGCCGGGCTTTTGAAGGAGATTACCTGCCTAACGAAATTTTATACCGCGAAAAAGCGGCCTTTTCTGATGCGGTAGGACATTCTATGGTGGATTATCTGAAAAATTACGCACAAAACTGTTATACCGATTGCCAATTTGAAGAAAAAAGAGTACAATATACATATGCGCAGCCGTTTACAAAAGAGTCTCTGCTCTATCGCGAGATTTTTGAATCCTATTATCCGGGACAAAGCCAAATGATCGCAGGGTTCTGGATGCCAAATAAAGAGTGGGAAGGCTGTGACGTAAACGATCCGTCTGCGCGTGTTTTGTCCAATTACGGGGACAGTGGGAAATAGAGTATTTTTGTTTCCTTCCAATTTACCGGTAAATGAACAAACAACAACCAAAACAGAAAGGAATCGGAAAAAGAATGGTACTTGCGTACAACAGAAAAATAATTCTGGAAGACGGCAGCGAATATCCGGGCTATGGCTTTGGGGATTTGTCAGACCGTGTTTGTGAGATTGTCTTTAACACTTCGATGGTGGGATATCAGGAAATTGTTTCGGACCCGTCTTATGCCTGCCAAGCTGTGGTGATGACGTATCCGTTGATCGGCAATTACGGAACGGCGGAGGACGACTATGAAACGGGAACCCCGGTCATCGGCGGATTGATTGTTCGGGAATATAATGATTTTCCGTCTAATTTTAGAAATGCGGCCACGCTGGATGAAGTGATGAAGAAATATCATATTCCGGGGATATATGGAGTGGATACGCGTAAATTAACCCGTTCGATTCGGGATTACGGAAGCCGTAAAGTGTTGATGACCGACATCACAACAACACAACAGCAGGGGCTTGAGATTTTACGCCGTACGGACATTCCTCGAGACGTTGTTGCGCAGGTAAGTTGCCATACGACCTGGTACGCGCCGGTCAAAAATGAGAAATATCATATTGTCGCCATTGACTGCGGCATGAAACATAATATCGTCAGGCAATTAAATGCCAGAGGCTGTTCGGTTACGGCGGTGCCGTGGAACACTTCTGCTGAAGAGATTGAAAAACTGAGCCCCGACGGCGTCTTTTTATCCAATGGCCCGGGAGACCCCGCCGACGTGCAAGAAGTGATCGAGACCGTCCGGCAACTGCGCGGAAAATATCCGATATTCGGCATTTGTTTAGGCCATCAAATTCTTTCCTTGGCTTATGGTGCAAAAACGTATAAGTTAAAGTTCGGACATCGCGGCGGCAATCATCCGGTACGGGATTTACAGACCGGCCGGATCGAAATCACCTCTCAAAATCATTCCTATGCGGTGGATTTGAAGAGCCTTGATGCCACGGACTTAACCGTTACACACATCAATTTACTGGATCAAACCGTTGAGGGCGTTTGCTGTGATCGGGATCGCGCTTTTAGCGTGCAGTATCATCCGGAGAGTGCGCCCGGCCCGCAGGACAGCGCGTATTTGTTTGATCGTTTTTTGAATTGGATCAAGGAGGGGAAAAAACATGCCGAAACGAACAGATATTAAAAAGGTGTTGGTCATCGGTTCCGGCCCGATTGTTATTGGCCAGGCCGCAGAGTTTGACTACGCCGGGACGCAGGCTTGTCTTGCGTTAAAAGAAGAAGGCTATGAAGTCGTTTTGTGCAATTCGAACCCAGCCACGATCATGACGGATACTTCGATTGCCGATAAAGTGTACATGGAACCGCTTACGCTGGAATATATTGCCAAGATTGTTCGATATGAACGCCCGGACGCCATTTTGCCCGGAATCGGTGGACAGACCGGGTTGAATCTTGCTATGCAGCTGGAAAAGAAAGGGATTTTGGCCGAATGCCGTACCCAGCTTTTGGGCACCAGCAGCGAAAGTATTGAACGCGCAGAGGACCGGGAACAGTTTAAGGAACTTTGTCAGAGTTTGGGCGAACCTGTTTTGCCATCAGATATTGCGGAGTCGGTAGAGGACGGTCTGCGAATAGCCCAACAGATCGGATACCCGGTGGTACTTCGGCCGGCATTTACGCTGGGAGGTACCGGCGGCGGTTTTGCCGACGATGAACAGGAATGTGCAGAATTGTTAAAGAATGCGCTCTACGCTTCTCCCGTTCATCAGGTATTGGTAGAAAAAAGTATTCGTGGTTATAAAGAAATTGAATATGAAGTCATTCGAGATGCCAATGATACTGCCATTACCGTTTGTAATATGGAAAATATCGACCCGGTCGGGATCCATACCGGGGATTCTATTGTGGTATGTCCGTCTCAGACGTTGACGAATAAAGAGTATCAAATGCTGCGTGACAGTGCGCTCAAAATTATCCGCGCGCTGAAAATTGAAGGTGGATGCAATGTCCAATTTGCACTGGATCCGTATTCTTTCCAATATTATTTGATCGAAGTAAACCCGCGTGTTTCGCGGTCTTCGGCTCTGGCTTCAAAGGCCAGCGGATATCCGATTGCGCGCGTGTCTGCAAAGATCGGGGTCGGAATGACGCTGGATGAAATCCAGCTTGCCAATACGCCGGCCTGTTTTGAACCGGCGCTGGACTATGTGGTGACGAAAATGCCGCGTTTTCCGTTTGATAAGTTTGCGGACGCCAATCAGAGTTTGGGCACGCAGATGAAAGCCACCGGAGAAGTCATGAGCGTCGGCAGAACGCTGGAAGAAAGTTTGCTCAAAGCAATCCGCTCCTTGGAAACCGGTCGATTCCATTTGTATCATGCAAAGTTTGACAGCCAAAGTGAGCCGGAGTTGCTGGACTATATCCGAATCGGGACCGATGACCGAATTTATGCGATTGCGGAACTTTTACGCCGGGGCTGTGACCCGGGCCGGATTTGCAGCATTACAAAAATGGATATGCTGTTTATCCGAAAACTGAAAAATATAGTGGATCAAGAAGCCGAATTGAAACAAAATCCGCAAAACCTCGAAGTACTGCGCGCCGCAAAGAAAATGGGCTTTTCCGACCAAGAGATTGCGGTGTTGTGGAACATGGATGAAGTTTCTGTTTTTGAGATGCGGAAAAAAGCCGGGATTGTGCCGGTGTATAAAATGATTGATACGTGCGCCTCGGAGTTTGACAGTTATGTTCCGTATTTCTACGCAACGTATGAGGAAGAGAACGAGTCGGAAATTTCTTCGAAGAAAAAGGTGATCGTGCTCGGTTCCGGACCAATTCGTATTGGCCAGGGCGTTGAGTTTGATTATTCAACGGTGCACGCAGTTAAAACCATTAAAAACGCCGGGTATGAGGCAATTATCATCAACAACAATCCCGAAACGGTTTCCACCGATTATACCACTTCGGACAAATTGTATTTTGAGCCTCTTTGTGTGGAAGATGTGATGAACATCATCGAACTGGAAAAACCCGAAGGCGTTATCGCCACATTAGGCGGACAGACGGCGATCAACTTGGCCGGACCGCTGCGGGATCGCGGCGTACGGATCATCGGCACGGACTGCGACGCGATTGATCGGGCAGAAAACCGGGATTTGTTTGAAAAATTGTTGGTTCAACTGGGCATCCCACAGCCGAAAGGCCAGGCAGTTACGGATATTGAGGCCGGCGTTGCGGCCGCGGCACAAATCGGGTATCCCGTTTTGGTTCGACCGAGTTTTGTGTTGGGCGGACGTGCGATGCAGATCGTGGCCAAGGAAGAACATCTGCGGCGCTATTTAAAAACAGCTGTTGAAGTCGGGGTAGATAAACCGGTTTTGGTGGATAAGTATATTCGAGGCAAAGAAGTAGAAGTTGACGCGATCTGTGACGGCAAAAACGTATTTGTTCCGGGAATTATGGAATTGGTAGAGCGCACGGGCGTTCATTCCGGAGACTCTATCAGCGTTTATCCTTCTTTCAGTATCTCGGACAAGGTCAAAGCCACCATTTTGGATTATACCAAAAAATTAGGGATTGGCATTGGGATTATCGGACTGTTTAATATTCAATTTATCGTCGATGAATCCGATCAGGTATTTATCATCGAGGTCAATCCCCGTTCGTCCCGGACGGTTCCGTTTTTATCCAAAGCCACCGGGTACAGTTTAGCGGATATTGCAACGCTTGCCATCTTGGGCGTATCTCTTCCGGAACAGGGAATTACGGAATTATATCCGGGTGAAAAGAAGCGGTGGTATGTCAAGGTTCCGGCATTTTCATTCTCAAAACTGCACGGAATGGATGCATATCTTTCTCCGGAAATGAAGTCCACCGGGGAAGCAATCGGGTATGATGACAAACTGCACCGGGCCATGTACAAAGCGCTGATCGCGTCCGGAATCCGATTACAGAATTATGGAACCGTGGTGGTGACTTTAGCCGATGAAGATAAACAGGAGGCGCTGCCTCTGGTTCGGCGGTTTTATGATATGGGCTTTAATATTGAAGCAACCGTCGGTACGGCGATGTTTTTAAAAGAACACGGGATCCGTACGCGCATTCTGCGAAAACTCAGCGAAGGCAGCGAAGAAATTTTGGATGCCATTCGTGCCGGTTATGTCAGTTACGTGATCAATACGCGAGCCATTTTGTCGGGCGTTCACTATGAAGACGGCGCGGCAATTCGGCGTTGCGCGATCGAAAATAATATTACCGTACTGACCGCATTGGATACGGTAAAAGTTCTTTTGGATGTATTGGAGGAAACCACGATTGGTATTTCTACCATTGATGCATAAAGCGGAGGTGTGTTTACATGCATTTTACAAAGATGCACGGGCTTGGGAATGATTATTTATATGTGTATGGTCAGCCGGTGGATCCGGGGCCGTTGTCGGTTCGGTTGTCGGACCGTCATTTCGGAGCCGGCTCGGACGGCATGATTTGGATCAGTCCGTCTGAAGTTGCGGATTTTAAAATGCGTATTTTTAACGCCGACGGCAGCGAGGCTAAAATGTGCGGCAACGGCATTCGCTGTGTGGGCAAGTATGTTTATGATAAAGGATATACAGACAAAAAACATTTAACGATTGAAACGCTGTCCGGTATTCGAACCTTAGATTTACAGGTGTCGGGCGGGGTGGTAAAATCGGTTTGTGTGGATATGGGAACCGCCGTTGTTTCGGAGGATTTGTCTTTGGAGGTTGCCGGCCAAACGGTCGTTTGTACGCCGGTTTCTGTAGGTAATCCGCATGCGGTTTTGTTTGTGCCGTCCGCGCAGCAGGCGCCGTTGACCACGCTGGGGCCGCAGCTGGAACATCACGAGCAGTTTCCCGGCGGCGTCAACGTTGAATTTGTTGAAGTTGTAGATGATCATACGCTGCGGATGCGTGTGTGGGAGCGTGGAAGCGGCGTGACGATGGCCTGCGGAACGGGCGCCTGCGCCAGTGCGGCGGCCGCGGTGAAAAAAGGGTACTGCCGTCAAAACGAGCCGGTTTCGGTGATTTTGGACGGAGGCACGCTTCAGATTCAAATCGCTCCGGACGGTTCGGTGACGATGACAGGCCCGGCAGAAACAATCTATGAAGGAGAGACGGTTGATGTTAACGCCTAATTTACATTATGGGCAATTAAAAGATTCTTATTTGTTTTATCATATTGCGCAAAAAACCAATGCGTATTTGCAGCAGCATCCGAATGCGCATTTGTACCGCTTGGGCATTGGAGACGTCTCGTTGCCGTTGTGCGATGCCGTGATTGCTGCGTTGCATGCTGCGGTAGATGATCAGGCCTCGGCAGAAACGTTTCATGGATATATGCCGGAGTGCGGGGCTCCGTTTTTACGACAGACGATTGCGGCGCATTATCAAAAAAGAGGCGTTGACCTGTTGGAGGACGAAGTTTTTGTTTCCAGCGGTGCCAGCGACGAGTTGGGCGATATTTTGGATTTGTTTGATTCGGGCAGCGCGGCATTGGTCATTGAACCGGCTTATCCCGCATATGTGGATGCTAATATCATTGCCGGCAGAAAAATCATCCATCTTGCAAGCGGCCGTGAAAATGGGTTTCTCCCGGTTCCGGAGGATGGTCTGCAAGCCGACATCTTGTATATTTGTTCTCCCAATAATCCCACCGGCGCTGTTTTTGATCGTGAAAAATTGCAGCAGTGGGTAGATTATGCCAATAAAATCGGCGCGGTGATTCTTTTTGACGCGGCTTACGAGGCGTTTATTGAAGACCCTGCGGTCCCGCACAGCATTTTTGAAATTCCCGGTGCCCGCACGTGTGCCATAGAGATTTGTTCTTTATCTAAAACGGCAGGCTTTACCGGAACGCGGCTGGGATATACGGTGATTCCGAAAGATTTGGTTCGCAGCGGCATGCGGCTGCAAGAAATGTGGATTCGCAATCGAACCACTAAAACAAACGGCGTTTCTTATATTATTCAGCGCGGCGCGCAGGCTGTTTTTACGGAAGAAGGACAAAAACAAATTTTTGAAAACATCCAAGTATACAAAAAAAATGCAGCCTGTTTGATGCAGGCTCTGGATGAACTGGGCATTTGGTATTGCGGCGGAAAGAATGCACCGTATGTTTGGATGAAATGTCCCAATGAAATGACAGGCTGGGAAATGTTTGATTACTTGTTGCAGAATATCCAGGTTGTCGGCACTCCGGGAGAAGGTTTTGGTGATTGCGGAAAAGGATATTTCCGGTTTTCTTCTTTTGGCAACCCTGCCGATACGCAGCAGGCGGCTAAGCTCTTGGTTCAGTTGTTTCAGAAAGACCATCTTTGTTCTTAATTGAAAAATAGCACGGAACAGATTTGCGCTCTGCCCTTCGGCAGAGCGCATCTTGACTTTTAGAGGATAATATATTATACTGAAGCAAAGTTGCGACAATTTGCCTAAGGCAGCCGGAACGCATGTATGCGGGAGGACAACAGAAGAAGCCGGGTAGTGAAGAATGGATTTATGGGGTTGTTTTGTATGAAAAAGAGAATTTTTGCGGCAGGGATGCTGATTGTTCTGGTTTTGTCCTTGTGCGCATGCAGTCTTCCGGGGCAAGTTTCGGAGTGGATTTTTTCGGAACCCGAAAGGCTGACCGATGACCGGTCTGTTTATGAGATTTTGCAGGAGGGTGTACTGGACAGCCAGGAACAAATCCCGTTTTTATCGGCGCATTCGGAGCAGGAGGTCACCGAGACCTATCGGTCCTTGCTCGACGATCATCCGGAATATTTTTGGGTTGCGGATTCTTATACGATTCATGTTTATGACGACGGGAGCGTTGCGTCTTTTTGCCCGGATTATGTGGTAGCGCCGGAAGAGATTCCCCAGATACAGACGCAAATCGATGCTCAGGTTTCGGCGTTAGTCTCTGAGGCTTCGGCATTGCCGGACGAATTTGAAAAGGCTTTGTTTTTACATGATTATCTGGTACAGACTGTAGAATATGACTCGGAGGCTGCGGATCATATTACCCAGCAGCAGCAAACGGAACAAGCTGCTGACGCCTCGTCCATTTACGGCGTTTTTATCAATCAAAAAGCTGTTTGCGGTGGGTATGCGAAAGCCTATCAATATTTGTTGACCCAGGTCGGAATCGAGAGTGTTTATGTGCTGGGCCAGGGGATTTCCGAGCAGGGAACAGAAGAACATATTTGGAATATCGTGTATTTAGAAGGCAACCCATACCATATTGACGTGACGTGGGACGATCCGGTTTTTGAAGACGGAGAGTCGGACGATTATGTATATCATGATTATTTTGGACTCACTACCGAACAAATTTTACGGGATCATACGATCACGGACGGACAGGATTTGCCGGTTTGCGAGGCTGAAGCATGCAATTATTTTGTCCGGAAAGGGTTGTATTTAGAATCCTATCAGTTTGAGACGGTCAGACAGATCATTGAAACAGCCGTTGCGCAGCAGGCGGAGGTTGCAGAAGTTTGTTTTTCCTCACAGGCTGAACAGCAAAAAGCAATCACGCAGTTGATCGAGGAGGGCCGCCTTTTTGATATCCCGATCATTGATGACCTGTTCCCGGAAGGGATGTTTTATACCACGGCAGAGACTCCTTTTCGGATTACATTCTACTTGACTGATTAACTATATACTTTATTCTTTTTTTGATTCTTTGGGAAATGTAAGGACAGGAAAGTATACGTGGATGAAGCCTGTGTTACTTGTGAACCATAATTTTATTTGGAGGTGCGTTAATTGGGCTTTATTGAATCGTACAAGCATCTTGAAAAAATATGCGGTGAAATAATGGATGATGAAAGACGACTTTCTGCCTATATTGATGAAATGCTTAAAAAGCCAGACGGATCATTTTATGTAAGAGGGTGGGATGACGATTTAAAAAGGCTTAAACACTACCGATGGATTAGAAACCAAATTTCACACGAGCCGGGGTGTACAGAGCAAAATATGTGTCAACCAGGCGATTCTCTATGGCTTGATGATTTTTATGAGCGTATCATGAATCAAGCGGATCCTCTTGCGAGGTATTATCAAGCGACAAATCCTCAAATTACACAACAAACTTGTACAAAGCAGAATCAGTCGAAAATATATAACCCCTCAATAAATAATACATACAACAAATCTTACCAAAACAATAGAAAAGTTTTGCATAGACCCGTCGGTTGTATCTCCGTTGTTTCTGGAGTGTTATTTATTGTAGTGACGATAATATTTATTTTTTAAATAATGTAATTAAATTTTGAATCTGTGCTATGGTATTTG
>CDZQ01004688.1_pt1 | contig 17891 bp, 10 predicted proteins | sample 554831 | NCBI WGS metagenome assembly CDZQ01 (sample SAMEA3182112, study PRJEB8094) | gut metagenome | biome: human; feature: gut; material: Stool; isolation source: human stools | place: Canada | collected 2013-05-06
ATCAGTCGCTGGCCATCAAGGAAGACATGAACGCCCTTGGCAAGCAGGCCGAAGGCATTGGGCAGATCATGAACGTGATTGCCGACATTGCCGATCAGACCAACCTGCTGGCCCTTAACGCCGCCATCGAGGCCGCCCGCGCTGGCGATGCCGGACGCGGATTTGCGGTAGTGGCCGATGAAGTGCGCAAACTGGCGGAAAAGACCATGGCCGCCACGCAGGAAGTGGGACAGGCCATCCGCGACATTCAGGAAGGCACCCGCAAAAACATTGCCAACGTGGACAAGGCTGCCGTAACCATCGAAAGCGCTACAGACCTTTCTGTACGTTCCGGCGAAGCCTTGAGCCAGATATTCAACCTCGTTGAACAGGTTAATGACCAGGTACAGTCAATTGCGACTGCAAGTGAGCAGCAATCTGCCGCAAGCGAAGAAATTAACAAGTCTGTTGAACAGGTTTCTGCAATTTCTGCTGAAACAGCACAGGCAATGGAACAGGCATCAAGTGCCGTGTCTGAACTTGCGCAGCAGTCAAAAGTACTGCAAAACCTCATTCACGAAATGAAAACACAGAAATAAATAATGTAACACATAATGGCTTTCCCGGCCCTTCCTTGCGCTGAGGCCGGGCAAGCCATTGACACACCTTCACTTTCACTGCATTAAACTAGGAGAAAATTTTCCAACCAGCGATGCTGCATTTTTTGAAATAAATATTTTGAAACTGCTGGCAAGCCTGACAGACACACAACTCCAACGGCCCAGGAATTCTATGCGCGGCTTTATTGCTGGAATTTTGCTTTTTATGGCGATCGCATCCATTACGACCGCCGCAGTTCCTTCCCGCGCTCTGGCCGCCGACAGCCAAGACCCGATCATTGTTTCCCTTCCCCGCGAAAACGAGCCTTATTCCTTTGTCTCCATGTTTGGTGAGCCATCTGGCCTGCTTGTGGATATCTGGCGACTGTGGGGCGAGAAAGTCGGGCGAGATGTCAAATTTCGCATGGGGGAATGGCCTGACCTGCTAACCGATGTCCGCTCCGGTCAATCGCAAATCCATGGCGGACTTTTTCGCTCCGCCACCCGCTCCCTGATGCTGGATTTCGGCCCAGCGCTCTTTCCCTCGCGCGGCGTGATCATTATGGCTTCGGGCGCCAACGCTGATCTGGACAGCACTCCGGCGCCGGTTATCGCCACCCTCAAGGGCACCATCCTTGAAACGCATCTGCGCACCCGCTACCCCACACTGCGGCTTTTGTCGCTGGCATCCTTCAAGGACATGATCATGGCTGTGGGCGGCGGCCTGGCTCAAGGCGTTGCCGGACCGCTCTTGCCGCTTGTCAGTGCCATCGACCGCCTGGGACTCAACGAAAAATTTTCCACCGAGCCTTTCCCGCTGCTGGAAGACACGCTCCGCCCTGGCGTGCGCAAAGGCGATATGGGCACGCTGGAACTTGTAGAACAGGGCATGGCCCAGATTCCCCGAGCGGAACTCATTGCCCTTGAGGAATACTGGGTGCGCGTTCCCGCCATGCGCGAAACAAACCGGGTGCGCCGGCCCCTGAACCTCAGCACGCATGAACGCCAGTGGCTCGAAACGCATTCGCGCTGGCGCGTTGGTTTTCTTAAGGATGGCGCGCCGCTCGCCTTTACCAATAAACAGGGGCAGTTTGACGGCATCAGCGCTGATATTTTGCGGGCTGTCGCAGGGATTCTTGGCGTGGAAATTGTCCCCCTTCCCGAAGCTTCTACCCGAAACCTGAGCACAGATCTGGCAACCCAGCAGATAGACGTGGTGCCTTTCAGTGAAAAACTGCCGCCAGCGCACGAAAATACGCACCAGCACAGCCTGTTGTTCTATCTGCCGCTGGATGTGGTTACCAGGGCCAATGCGGGTTTTTCCGTTACCAGCCCCCGCGATCTGGCAAAAAAGACCATAGCCGTGCTGGCATACCCCGGCGTAGCAATCCAGTTGGAAAAACTCGTGCCCAGCGCCATTGTGGTTCCCTTGCAGGTCATGGACGATGCCCTTAATGGGCTGCGGTCAGGGCGCTACGATGCTGTGGTGGGCCTTTCTGTATCCGTCAGTTTTTTTCTGACCAATGGCGAGCGCAACGACCTCAGGCATACCCGGCTGCCCGATCTGCGCTATGCTGCGCAAATTGCCTTTCGCTCTGACTGGCCAGAACTTCCCAGAATTTTTGAGAAAGCCTACGAGAGCATCCCCTACACCAACCTGCTGGAAATGGCCCAACGCTGGGGCAGCCTGCGGCTTGAAAAGAATATCGACTGGGAACGCATCAAGCAGGTGGGCGGCGTGGTTGCGCTGCTTGTTGGCAGTTTTTTGTGCGTAATACTGATTGCCAACCACAGGCTCGCGCGCGAAAGCCAGGCCACCCAGATCGCGTTAAGCGCCCTGCGCCAACGGGAGCGGCAGCTTAAAACGGTTATGGACAACCAGCCAAGCATGGTCATGCTGATCGACACGGCTGGCAGATATGTACTGGTCAACCGCCAGTTTGAACGATTTATAGGCCGCCCGGCAGCGGCCATGATCGGCAAACAGAACGAAGACAACCTGCCTCAGGAAATTGCCGCTTCCGCAACACTTGCTGATGCAGAAGTTCTGAAAACCGGGGAGCCGCTTACCAGTGAAGAATCCTACCGCAATGCCAACGGCGACCTGCGAGATCTTGACACCTGCAAGGTTCCCCTCAAGGACGACAACGGCAACATATTTGGCATTGTCATTACGGCAACAGATATTACCGAAAGGCGCAAGGCCGAACGGCAGGCCCTGCGCACGCAAACGGAAATGTCCCAGATATTCAACGCCGCAGGCAGCGCCATGCGCGTGCTGGACACCAACCGGGTTGTCTTGCAGGCCAACGATGCCTTTTTGAAACTGCATGGCTTCAACCGCGAAGAAGTCATTGGGCACCGCTGCTCGGACTACACGCGCACCCCCGAAAAATGCGCCACCTGCGCTGTAACCCGCGTGCTGAACGGTGCCCCAAGAGCGGAAGAAACAACCATGCGCCGCCGCAAGAACGGCGATGAGATTTACTGCGATATTGTGGCTACGCCCTTTCTTTCGCCCGAAGGGGAACTGCTGGGGGTCATTGAAGACTGCCGCGATGTTACAGAGCTTGTAAAAATCCAGCGGGCCATGCAAAAGGCAGCACGGGCCGCGGAAGAAGCCAACCGCGCCAAGAGCGAATTTCTGGCGAACATGAGCCACGAAATCCGCACCCCCATGAACGCCGTTATCGGCATGGCCTACCTTGCCCTGCAAACCAAACTCACAGGCAAACAGCACAGCTACGTCTCCAGCATCAAGGATTCCGCCAAATCACTGCTGCGCATCATCAATGACATTCTGGATTTTTCAAAGATTGAAGCGGGCCGCATGGATATTGAGAATGTGGACTTTGAGCTGGACGAAGTGCTGCAAGGGCTGGCAAGCCTCGACATTGTCAAACTGGCCGAAAGCAAGGTCGAACTGCTGATTGACGTGGAGCCGGACGTTCCCTTCATCCTCATGGGCGACCCTCTGCGGCTGGGGCAGGTGCTTATCAACCTTGTGGGCAACGCCATCAAGTTTACCGATCAGGGCGAGGTTTGCGTGCGGGTGCAGCGGTGTGAAGCCGTGGGCAACAAAATAACCCTGCTTTTCAGCATCCGCGACACTGGCGTCGGCATGTCGGAAGAGCAGAAACAAAAGCTGTTCCACGCATTTTCGCAGGCCGATATGTCCACAACACGGCGATTCGGCGGCACAGGTCTGGGGCTTTCCATTTCCAAAAGGCTTGTGGAAATGATGGGGGGCACTATCACTGTCGAAAGCACGCCCGATCAGGGCAGCACATTTCTCTTTACCGCATCTTTTGAGCTGCCCCCGGCTGGCCTTGCCTCACTGCCGGAGGTGCAGGCGCTCTCTGGCCTGCGCGCCCTTGTGGTCAACAGCAACAGCGCCCAGGGGGAGAAACTGGGGCAAACCCTCGCAGGCCTTGGGCTGCAATACGGCGAGGCAGCAGACTGCACTCAGGGTGCGCGCGTTGCCGCAAAAGCCGCCAAGGCAGACATGGCCTACGAAGTCGCGCTGATCGATTGCAACCAGTCTGAAAAAATCAATCTGAAAGCGGCAGTCCGGCTAAAAAAATTGCAGAACATGCCCGTCATTATCCTGGCCGGGGTTCACAATCTAGGCAAACTCCATGCGCAGGCAACCGCCCTGGGCATCAATCATGTCCTCTGCAAACCTGTTTGCAGAACAACGCTGCTGCGCGCCATTCAGGAGGCCACGCGCAGCAACCAGTCGACAGCGGACAACCTGCTGGCCGGCAACGAGTTGCCAAGGTTTATAGAGGGGCTGGAAGGCCAGCGTGTGCTTTTGGCTGAAGATAATGAAATCAACCAGATTGTCGCCAAGGAGCTGCTGGAAGGCATGGGTCTTGTGGTGGATATCGCCGATAATGGTCGCATCGCCTTGGATATGATTTGCAAAGGCGCATACGCAGCCGTATTCATGGACATACAGATGCCCGAAATGGACGGATTTGAGGCAACACGCATGGTACGCGCCACACCAGGGTTCCGCCATTTGCCCATCATTGCCCTCACAGCCCACGGCATGGTGGGCGACAGGGAAAAATGCCTCAAGGCTGGCATGAACGACCACATTTCCAAGCCCATCGACCCCACGACTCTGGCAGAAGTTGCCATGCGCTGGTGCCGCAAATCCGGTGGGGACGTCCCCCGGCAAACGGTCGATTTGTAGGAACCCGCCTCCTCGCCCTTCGCACTGCCCCTCTGTACTGTTTCCCATACACTGCATCAAACAAGCGGCCTCTGATGCGCTACGTTTGCTGCGCTGGCCCGATGCCTCAGGCCCCGGCGCTGGCGCTGTTTGCATGCCCGGGCCGTATGAGCAGCCATGTGCCTGTGAGCGCTGTAAAGGGCGCAACCGTCACAAGCCCGATGCTGCCCACCAGTGTGTTCATTATTTCAGCAGAAACAAAGGGCAGGTTGAGGGCGTTTTCCAGCGGGATGCCCTGCGCCATGAACAGCATCAACGTGGCAATGTAACCGCCGGAATAGGCCAGCAGCAAGGTTGTGGTCATGGTGCCCACAACGGCGCGGCCCACGCGAAGACCCGAGGCCAGCGCCGCACGGCGCGAAATGCCGGGATTCTGCGCCGCCAGCTCGGCCATGCTGGCAGCCACATCCATGGCAAGATCCATCAGCGCGCCAGAAGAAGCCATGAATATGCTGGCAAGAAAGATGCGCGTCATGTTCAGATGCGGATAGCCGGAATAGAGCACGGTTTCCGCATAGGGGCGCACGGCCCCGTGCAGTTGGAACGGCCCTGCAAAAGCCAGCGCAAGCGCACAGGTGGCGGCAATTCCCAGCAGGGAGCCAAGCCAGGCAGCCAGCCCGCGCCGGTTCATGCCGCCCACAAGCAGGATGGTGGCGGCGGTTATGGCAGTGGTGACACCCAGCCCCAGCAGTATGGGGTCTACATCGCGCAGCAGGGCCGGAACCAGCGCCTTCCAGATCATCAGGGCAGAAAACACAAAGGAGAGCAGCGCCTTGAGGCCAGTGGCCCCGGCAAAGGCCAGCAGCAACAGGGCAAATATGCCAAAGGCCACGGCCTGCGTGTGCAGCCGGTAGTGATCCTGCGCCACGGCATCGGCCACCTTGCCATCGCGCAGGGTAAGCACCATCAGGGCTGTGTCGCCGGGCGCGAATACTTTATCCAGCTCCATCTTGCCCACCAGATCATTGCCCGCCTGCCATGTCTGCCCTGCATAGGGGCCATCGATGGCGCGCATGGTCACATATTGCGTACCCATGCGCACAATGCCGTACTGGTGCACCCGCTCGTTGTCCACGCTCAGCACCGTTGCACGGCAGCGCACCGCATTATCCGGCAGGCGGTTTTCAAAACCAGTGGGCAGCAGATACAGCACAAGACAGGCCAGCCCCAGCACCACGCACAGCAGGGCATCGCGCCGGGTGGAGCGTAAGGGCATATGCCCTGCGGCGGCCCCAATCGGCATCGGGGCCAACGATTGAGCCTGTATTTGCGGAAGCGCCTGATCTGCTCCGATCACAGCCGCTGGGCTGCCCGACAATTTGTTTTCTTCACCCTGCTGCGCCATGATGACTCCTGCGTTGCACTCATGCCTTTGCTTTTTTACGCCATAAAAGCAGGCCGGACAGCAGGCATATAGCCCGCCGCCCGGCCTGCAACATTACGCCAGGCTTGCGCCCAGTCTTGCGCCAAGCCTTCGTTAGTTAGCGGCTGTCGCCAGGCTGACTGCCGGGCTGACAACGGTATTTACGGCAGGGCTGACTGCGGCGGAGGATTTTTTCATCCCCATGATTTCAGCCATACGGGCAAAGATGTCTGTATTGTCGTAAAACCCGCCAAAGCGATCAGCGCCCACGCCTCCGGCAGAGGTCAGCACCGGAACGCCCGTGTGGGAATACGTTGTCCACGCAATGCCCGACTTCTGGTTGAGCAGATGGGTAAGGGTAACAGTGAACGGCTCATACTCGCCGTAGAGCAGATAATCCTGATCCGAGAGCTTCTTGCGGTCGCCGCCCTTCATGCTGCGCTCAAAGGCCGCGCGCAGTTCGTCCACCTCGTAGGGTTTCAGCACCATGCCTGCGGCGTCGCCATCCTTGGGCAGGGCGGCGGCTTCCGCATCAGAAAGCACCACGAGGCCAAAGTTTTCCTTCACCAGAGGCAGCACGTCTTCCAGCTTTGCCTGCGGGTTGGCCTTGCGGAAGGCGTTGAACTTTTCGTCAAAGGCCACGTAGGATATCTTCTGGTTTTTCAGGCGGGTATGGTACGAATCGTACTTGGTGCCCGCAAAACCGATGGACATGCCACCAGTTTCGTGGTCGCCCGTAACAATAACCAGGGTGTCATCCGGGTGGCTGCGCATGAACTGCATGGCCTCGGCCACAGCGGCGTCAAAAGCCAGCACATCAGTAATGGAGCTTACGGCATCGTTGGCATGGCAGGCCCAGTCAACCTTGCCGCCTTCGATCATCATGAAAAAGCCTTTAGGATTATCCAGCAGTTCAAAGCCCTTGCGCGACATCTCGGCCAGCGAAACATCGTCCCTGGCGGCATCCATGGCGTAGGTCATGGCGGATTCGTCCTGAAGGCGCGGATTGACGAACACCACACGTTCCTTGCCGGGCTTGAGCGAGCGAAAATCCTGCGCGCTGTTCACATAGTGGAATCCATTGGCGCGGATGGCGTCCAGCACGTTGCGCTTGTCGCCTTCCATCTTGGATTTTTTGCCAGCAGGATCAAGAAAACCGCCGCCAGCAAAATAATCCATGCGGCTCGCGGCCAGTTCAAGGCCGATTTCGTAATAATTTTTGCGGCTGGGCTGATGCGCGTAAAAAGCGCCCGGGGTGGCGTGGTCGAGCGACACGGTGGACACGATGCCCACCTTCATGCCCTTGTCGCGCGCCATTTCGGCAATGGAAACCACGGGCACGTTCTTGCCGTCCACGCCAAGGCCGCGATTGGTGGTCTTGACGCCACAGGCCATGGCGGTTCCAGCGGCGGCGGAATCCGTAATGAGCGAATCAATGGAATATGTGGTGGTTGCGCCCTGCACGGGCAACTGGCTCATGTTGAGCTTGACGATGCCGGGGGTGGTGTCGCCCTTCTGCGCAGCCAGATACAGCTCCGCCGCGTTGCGCTGGGCCATGCCCATGCCGTCGCCTATGAGCAGAATGACGTACTTGGCCTGCCCTGCGTGGGCAACCCCCATAAAGCCGAACAGCATGACGCAAAGAACAAAAGCCGCGCGAGCAGCATTGTGCCAACGAAACTGGGCCATGACCCGAACCTCCTGCATGAATGCAATGGTGGAAAGCCCCCGAAAATCGGTCAGCCTTCCCCAAAACCATACAAGGCTGCCTGCGGGCTCTGCAATGGGCTAACGCTCGCCCATGCGGGTGACGCCTGCGTTACGGGCAGACGCATGTTGCGTGACGGGCGCGGTACAACCTGTTACCGCAGCTTTGACAAGCAAGGCAACGCAAAAACGGCCTGCCGCAGCAGCGGGCAGGCCGTTCACATAAGGCGTCATCAGCCCGTTAGTAGGGCAAGCCAAGGCCTGTTGCGGTGTGGATGGTATCCTTGAAAAAGACGATGCGGCTGAGCAGCACGGCGCAGAGCACCAGCAGGCCAAACGCGCAGGCGCGTTGCCGCGCAGCATAGGTCAGCCCAAAGGCCGCGCCCAGCAGCGCCAGCCCGCCCCAGAACAGGGGAGAAGCCAACCATGCCTGGGCCGTGGCCTGCATGATCGTACCGCCGGAGGCCCACACGCAGGGCACAATCAGCAGCACCGCCATGAGCATGCCCAGAAACACCCGCAGCACCCCAACCCGGTTTTGCGCAAAGGCCGCGCCCAGCGAAAGGCTGGTGAGGGCAAAGATCAGCATGGGCACGCCGTTGCTGATGGCAGGCATGGATATGACGGCATAGGTCATGCCCTGCATGATGATGCCCGCAAGCCCCGCCACGGCAGTGAGTACGCACAGCAGGCGCGAAGGCTTGAAGCAGCAAAGGCAGGCCAGCGCGGCGAACAGGCCGAATACCAGCCCTTCCCTGCTGAGCCAGGAACCGCCCATATTGGTAAGCGCCGTTGCGGCGCGCCAGGGCTGGGCCAGATGCAGCATGGAAGCCGCCAGCCCAAGCAGGGCGGCCCCGGCCACAACATACCATTCCTTGCCGCCAAGAGGCTTAGCTCCTGCGGCCTGTCCGGGGGCCGAGGTTACGGCCCCGGCAGCCGGGCGCAGCATTCCAAAGGCCGCAAATACGGCCATGCCCACGGCAAGCTGGGTAAGCACCGTAAAGAAGACAAGAGGGAATTCATAATGCATGGCGTTACCCCCTGACCTGACGCGGCATCCTGGGCAGGATAAACCGGGTGGAAGGATTAAGGCGCGGCATGGCGGGATAGCCAGCCGGATTCTGTACGGCGTTGGTGTCGTCAAACTGCTCCAGATCCACAAGCTCCAGCGCGCCAGTGGGGCAACCCTGCACGCAGGCAGGCAACAGCCCGGCATCAAGGCGCTCATGGCACATGCTGCATTTTTCCGCGTGCTTTTCTGCCTTGTTGAAGCGCGGCGCGCCGTAAGGGCAGGAGCGGATGCAGTTGGTGCAGCCGATGCAGGTTTCCTTGTGGTGCACGACCACGCCGTCAGACCGCTTTTCATACGATGACGTTGGGCAGGCATCCATGCAGGCGGGATGCTCGCAATGGTTGCACGCCAGCGAAAGAAAGGCCCTGTCGTGATGCGGATAAATGGCCTCGTCCAGCGGATACACCTGCCGCCAGACCATATCCGGTTCGAGCTGGTTGAAGTTTTTGCAGGCCATGGCGCAAGAGCGGCAGCCAATGCACTTATCCATATCCATCAAGAACGCGCGTCTTTTACTCATGCCAAGCCTCCGTTCACCGCAATCACGTCTGCAAACTGATCGTGAATTGCAACACCCGGCGAACCGGTTTTCATGGCCCCCATGTCTGACGGGCAATCGTCCACAAGGTTCTGCACGTTAAAGTCGAGTTTGCGGAACCATGCCTCGTACATGACCAGACAATCTGCAGCAACGTTGGTGCTGAGCCGCGCCCGCAGCCGCACCTCGCCTATGCCGTTGAACACCTTGACCATGCCCATATCCCTGATGCCGCGCTCCTGCGCCGCCTTGGGGTGGATGTAGACATATGGCTCGGGATAGAAGTTTTCCATCCAGTCCAGATTGATAAACTGGGAGTGCAGGCCAAACTGCACATGCGGAGTCAGCAACCGGAACGGCCCGTTGGCCTTGCGACCTTCCACAAATTCGGGCAGGGCCTTGAAGCCGTTTTTGGCGCAGAGGTCGGACTTGAACTCGTACTTGCCCGAGGGAGTCTTGAAGGTGCGCTCCGGCCATGCGGCAGAAGATTTGCGCTTGGCCTTGACCGGCCCCTGACGCAGCGCCTCCCAGCTGGGGATGCCAAACAGATCGTAAATGCCCTTGTTGCATTCCTTTGCCATCCATTCCTTGCCGTCCACTTCCTGCGGGAAAGTGCACGACCCGGCTTCCTTGCGGTTCATGGCGCGGGAGAGGGCCGCCGCGATTTCAATGTTCGACCGCGCCTCGTGCATGGGCTTGATGGCCTGTTCGTTGAGCGAAAGCCAGTAGTGCCAGTATGATACGTTGATCGTCCATTCCTCAAAAAGCGTTGTCACTGGCAGCACGATGTCGGAATGGCGCACGGTTTCCGTAAAGAACTGCTCTACGGAGACAACCATATCCAGCTTTTTGAAGGCCCGTTCCAGCTTGTTGCGGTCAAAATCCTGCGCAAAGGGATTTTTACAGGATACCCAGAGCATTTTCAGCTCCGGGTCTTTCGCATCCAGAATTTCCTGAGCAATCCTGTTGATGTTCAGGGAGCGGTCGGTGTAGGCGGCCTTTTCACCTCCGCCAAAGTCAAATTCGCCCTTGGGACCGCCGCCGCCCACAAAACCCCTGGAGCCTGCAGGGCGCTGCTGCGCCATGGCGTGGTAGTTGAACCCCCAGGTTTGCAAATGCCCGTAGCGAGCGCCGCCGCCCTCAACACCCACGTTGCCAGTCATGGCCACAAAGGCATCCACGGCGCGCACCATTGCCCCGCCGTTGGTGTGGCGCTGCATACCGTAGCCAATCCACACGGTCGCGGGATGGGCCGAGGCAAATTCTTCTGTCACCGCGCGGATTTCATGGGCGGGTATGCCAGAAACCTGCGCCGCCCACTCCACGGTGACGTTGGCCCGCAGATAGGCCGCAAATTCGTCAAAACCCACGGCCCGGTTTTTGACAAAATCCTGATCCACAAGTCCGGCATCCAGCAGATGGCGGGCCATACCTAGCGCCAGCGCGCCATCGCCGCCGGCGCGCACCTGCCAGTACACATCGCCCTTGGCCGCAGTCTGGGTAAAGATGGGGTCAATAACCACCACCTTGGCGCCCTTCTGCCGGGCCTCGTAGATGTACTTCATGGTGTGCATGGAACACCACGCCGGGTTTGCGCCCCACACGATGATGTACCTGGCCTTGACCATGTCTTCCGGGTCATTGCACCACATGTCGCCGAAGTCATAGTTTTGGGCGTCAATGCCCGCAGGCCAGCAGGGCGTGCCCACAAAGCGGCTGGTATAGCCGAGGGAAGACATCATGCCTTCCACACCGTAGTTGGTGATGCCGAAGTTGCCGGAATATTTGGTAAGACCCAGCCCCAGCAGATTGCCGTCCTTTTTTTTCAGCTCCAGAATCTTGTCCGAAATCCGGTCCATGGCTTCGTCCCAGCTGATTCTGCGCCAGTTGCCCGAGCCACGGCCCTCCTGAATCATGGGATACTTGATGCGGTCAGGACTATAAACCCGCCGGGGGTAGGAATAGCCCTTTACGCACAAGGCCCCCTGTGTGAAGGAGGATTCCGGCGCGCCCTCCACAAACTGCACGATGCCGTCCTTGACGTAGGTCTTAATGCTGCATGTATCGTAGCAGTTGCGGGGGCAGGCGTTGCGAAACACCTGGTAGGCCGAGGGGTCAAAGGGTTTTGCCTCGCTGCGCGCAGGCAGGAGCAGCGAGCCGGAAACGCCGCCAAGCGCGCCCGCAGCCCCGGTCGCCAGCAGCCCTTTAAGGAAGCCGCGCCGTTCTTTTGAGCAATCAGATTTATGCATACATACTCCTTTGCGTGCAATGACACAGCCAATATTCAAGACAGCGCAGGGCCGCCTGTATTGCGGGCGTGGGCGCGTCCGCCTTGCGCGCCCTTGCCACAAAAGCGGGGAGCCACCGCGCCATGTGCTCATCCACAAGCCAGGCAAGGGCCTCGCGGGCATGAGCGCGCAGGGGGTCGCCGCACTCGGGGCGCAACAGCAAGGTCAGCATAGTCCAGGCTTCCAGCTCGCAGGCGATGAAGTCGTCCGGCTGGCCCTCCGGCGCGGCAAGGCCAAGGGCTTGCAGTATTTCGCGCATATCCGTTGCGGCATTGCCCATGAGCCGGGGTTCCGCTTCCAGATACACCGAGGCGTAGGGAGGCGCAGGCACGGCCTGCGGCCCCACAAACAGCCGGTTGAAGGCGTATTCTTCCGTCTGCCAGTCAAGGGTTCCGGGTAGGGTTTCAACGGGCGCAAAACGCGTGGCCGCAGCAGCCAGCGCGTCAGCATCCGTGCTGCTGAAAAAGTCGCGCAAGGCCTGAGCCAAGGCCTGCATTTCTGGTAATGATGGGGACATTCAAGCCTCCGGGCAGGATGCCTCAAGCGGGGCATCACGAGCATTTTGATATGGTATTAAAATGCCCGCTCTGTGTGCAGTGCGCCAGAGTGAATGTTTGGTGAGAGATCGGGTATACAGATATACCCGATTAACCGGAACTGGGTAGGAAGGGGAAAGCGAAGGAGCGAAGTGAGGAAGCGCCGGGCTGCGGATGCAATCCGGCAGAGCCTCAGGCCTGACTGGTAATCAGGTACATGGCAAGCTGGGTATCGTGCCCGCGCACGCCAAGCTTGCGGCGGATGTTTCTGCGGTGGGTCTGCACTGTCTCCGGCGAAATGCGCAGGATGGCGGCAATCTCCTTGGTCGTGCGCCCGGTCTGGATCCACTGGCAGATTTTGAGCTCGGCAAGGGTCAGCTTGCCCAGCCCCTTGCCTTTAATCATCTGCTCCTGCGCGGAGCCTGTGCCGCCAAGTATGCGCTCAAGCTGCTCGCGCGCAAGCTCGATTCCCTGCTTGCGGGCTGCGGCATCCTGCTCCCTGCCCAGTTCCGCAAGGGCGGGCCACAGGAAGCTGCGCACGTTTTCGGCCAGCGCATCGCTCTGCTGGCAGCGCTCTTCCTCAACATGCCGCAGCACGTTGCGCAGAGTGATGTTCAGCTCTTCAAGGCGCTGCTTTTCCTGCTGGAGGTCCTGCGTTTGCCGCTGCACCGCGTCTTCGAGCATTTCCCTGTGCAGCACGTGCGGCGTTATGTTGGTCAGCAGGAGCAAAAAGTCGCCGGAGCTTGCCATGCTCAGGTCGCCCAGCGAAGCCATGGAAAGCCGGAACACCAGCCCATTGCCAAAGGGGGAAATCTCGACAGTCTGCCCCACCTTGTAGCGGGCAAAAAATGCTTTGGCGTCTGCTTCTTCCAGACCGAGCGCATCCCAGACGTATTTGTTTTCAAGATGTTCGCCCGCGTACTGCCGCAAGGAGCGGTTGGCGGTGACTATGCGACAGGCGGAATTCATGACCAGCACGCCGTCGGATGTGGCGTTGAACACGTTTTCAAAGCGGCACTTTTCCACGGTCAGCAGGCGGAAAAGCTCGTCCTGATCAATGGAGTGGGCGCTCTGGGCGGCCTGCATGCAGGTTTCCATCCACACAATTTCAAAAGCCTGGCTGTAAACCTCCACCAGCCGCGCGGCCAGGGCCGCTGCGCGCTCCGTTACCTCAGGCGCGAGGCGCGGCAAGGCCTCAAGGGCATCCTGCACCGACAGGGTAAACGTCTTGTAGCAGCCCAGAAACATGCTGCCGGTGATGCCCCGCCGCAGATGGCGCAGACCCGAGCTTTTCAGCGCATCGGCCCAGCCGTCGGCATTGGTGCGCAGAGTCTCGAAGGTGGGCGGCGTATTGCGGTCGGCATGCCCTTTCACCGCGTCCAGCAGTCCGTCGCAGGAGGTCATGCAGTCTTCCCGCCTGGCCGTGGTGAAGGACAGGTAGCCCGCAGCCTTCATGCGCAGTGTCCACTGCCCGAGAAAGACTTCGGCGCAGTCGTCAAAGTGGTTCACCGCGCCAAGCGCGCACCGCCACTCTTCGGCACTCAGGTCGAAAAGACCGGAAGACGCGTCCGGCTCCGCAGGGTGGGGTGCAACACTATGGGAAATGTTTTTTGACATGACTGCCTTAACGCGCATGGATGCTTGCAAAAGGGCTACGCGGGATTCAGGGCAAAGACAGGTTGTGGGCGTGGAACAGATCGCGGGCATGGGACGGGTGCGGTATGCGCAACGAATAACGGGAACGGCACACTTACAAAAATGTGACGCACAATCACTCTTTCTGTCAAGACCGTGAAAGGCCGGAGCGGCACAAGCAAAGATGAAAGGCTTGCAATAAAAGCAGTTATGGGCGCTCCCGCCCGTATGCATGGCAGAGAGGAATAGGCATGAGGGGCGCAGGGAGCACTTATATAAAATCTGCCCCCACAGATAAGGGGCCAAGAAGGGGCTAGAGAGACATACAAACAGAAAAAGGACTCATGCAAATCATGCATAAGTCCTTGAAATCTATATGGTGCCGAGGGACAGAATTGAACTGCCGACACGGGGATTTTCAGTCCCCTGCTCTACCAACTGAGCTACCTCGGCCCATTAGGCCTTGCCGCCAGAGCGTTTGCTCTTTCACAGCGGCTGGAAAAGTCTTCTATCTACTTGCGTTCACTTTGGCAAGCTTTTTTTTAAGAATTTTGCACAACGGCTTGAAATATGGCTTTCTTCCGGCCATACTTTCCCCCGTCAACAGATCAAATCAAGGATTTATCGTGCCTTTTCACAGCCCCATACCCCCAACCTTGCGGGATCTCGATGCCCTGCGCAACATTGGCGTCAGGCGCGTCATTATGCAGGCCCTTGTTACCGGCGGCGTCACTGGCGCTGTTATCGGCCTTTTTCGCCTTGCTTACGACCATATCAACGCCGCGCTTGTGCACACCATACGCCAGCACGACCTTTATGACCCTGTTGTGGCTGCCTGGATTTTCGGCGGTTTGGCGATCTTGGCTCTGCTGGCACTGCTGGCCCTGCGCCTTGAACCCCTTGTGAGCGGCAGCGGCATTCCGCAGGTGGAGCTGATGGTGCGCGGGCAGATGCGCATGAACTGGCTGCGCGTGCTGCTGTGCAAATTTGGCGGAACCCTCGTTTCCCTCAGTGGCGGCCTGTCTGTGGGCCGTGAAGGGCCTTCCATCATGATGGGCGCGGCCGTGGGGGCTGGCGTGGGGCACCTGTGGGGCGAGCGCAGCGGGCAGAGCCTGCCGCGTTATCTTGTGGGAGGCAGCGTTGCCGGGCTTGCCGCCGCCTTTGGCGCGCCCCTGGCGGGCATGTTCTTTGCTTTTGAAGAAATGAAAACCATCCTCAGCGCCCCCATGCTGCTATTTACGGGCGTGTGCGCCCTTGCCGCATGGTTTGTGGTGCAGATTCTGCTTGGATTCGGCCTGGTGTTCCCCTTTGCGCAACAGCCCTTTATCCACTGGACGCAGTGGTGGATCATCCCTTTTGTCGGCATTGGCATGGGCGTTCTGGGCGCTTTTTATAATCTGATACTGCTGCGGCTCACCCATTGGGCCGACCACAGCCCCCTGATGCCCCGCCCCGTGCGCGTGCTCCTGCCCTTCATGCTGGCTGGCGCGCTGCTCTACCTCTGCCCGCAGGTGCTTGTGGGCATTGGCTTCAGCACCTTGCAGCTTGAGAGCCTGCCCCTGCCCTTGCTGGGCCTGTTTGGCCTGCTGGCGGTAAAGATGGCCTTTTCATGGATAAGCTTTGCCTCCGGCGTTTCCGGCGGCCTGCTGATGCCCGTGCTGCTCATGGGTTCCATTGGCGGGGCATGCATGGCCTCGGGCCTGCAATCAGCCGGAATTATCAGCCCGGAGCAGACCGCCACAGTGCTGACCCTCGGCATGACAGGCCTTTTTGCCGGTTCCGTGCGCGCGCCGCTGACTGGCGCATTTTTGCTGCTTGAAATGACAGGATCGTTCCATAACATTCCCACGGTGGTGCTCACGGCCTATATTGCCGCTTTCACCGCCAATGCCCTGCGCTCCGAGCCTGTGTACGACAGTCTGCGCGCCCGCTGCCTTGATCTGGCTGGCGCGGCAGCCCCAAGCGACAAAAATGGCAATGATACCGATGCGTCAGGCAGCGCAACACAACTGCAAAAATGAAAGGTCGTGCAAAAGGCGCACGATGCCGCAAAAAATTTATTCATATAAATATTTGTTATATTTGAATTTTTAAAAAAATGCTTGCGTTTTACAATTGGAGTGTCTATGTTCACCAATTGCAAAACCAACCGCGCCCCATGGAGTAGGTATGACCCGTAAAGACCGCACAGAAGGCATATACAGCCGCCGAGAAGTACTGGACGAAAGTGAGCGTCGCCAGTACTGCCTTATTCAGCTCAAAGATTTGCTCTCCTACGCATACCGCTATTCAGAAGACGTTAAAAAACGCTTCGACCGTGCGCAGTTCAATGTGGAGAAATTCAAAACACTTACCGATATAAAGCACATTCCCATCCTGAAGAAGAAAGAACTTATCTTCCTTCAGTCCATGGGGCCGCGCCTGGGCGGTCTGCTGACCAAGGATATCGGCGAGCTCAAGCGCATCTTTTTGTCGCCTGGGCCCATCTTCGATCCCGAAGACCGTGGAGAAGACTACTGGGGTTACACCGAAGCCTTCTATTCCGTTGGCTTTCGCCCCGGCGACGCCGTGCAGAACACGTTCAACTACCAGTTGACGCCCGCTGGCCTCATGTTTGAAGAGCCGCTGCGCAACCTGGGCTGCGCGGTTATTCCCGCTGGCCCCACAGACGCCGCCACCCAGCTCGACATCATGCAGAAGCTGCGCGTCTCCGGCTATGTGGGCACGCCCAGCTTTCTCATGCACCTTGCGCAAAAAGCCGAAGAAAAAGGCCTCAACCTGCGCAAGGATCTTTTCCTCGAAGTGGCCTTTGTCACCGGCGAGCGCCTGTCTGAAAAGATGCGCTCCCAGATGGAAAAGAAGTACGACCTCGTCATGCGTCAGGGCTACGGCACCGCCGACGTGGGCTGCATCGGCTACGAATGCTTCCACAAAACCGGCCTGCACATTGCCAACCGCTGCTACGTGGAAATCTGCCATCCTGACACGGGCATCCCGCTGAAGGACGGCGAAGTGGGCGAAATCGTGGTGACGGCCTTCAACAAGACCTACCCGCTCATCCGCCTTGCCACGGGCGACCTTTCGTACATTGACCGCAGCCCCTGCGCCTGCGGCCGCACCAGCCCGCGCCTCGGCAGCATTGTGGGCCGCGTGGACACCACCGCCCGCATCATGGGCATGTTTGTGTACCCGCATCAGGTTGAACAGGTCATGAGCCGCTTTGAAGAAATCAAGCGTTGGCAGATCGAAGTCACCAACCCCGGCGGCATCGACGAAATGACCCTGTTTGTGGAAACCAGCGGCTTCAAGCGTGAAGAAGAGCTGCTGCACCAGTTCCGCGAAAAGATCAAACTGCGCCCCGAACTGCGCGTGCTGGCTCCCGGCAGCCTGCCCCCGCAGATCAGACCCATCGAAGACAAGCGTCACTGGGATTAACCCGCAGATATACGCAACAAGCCCGGCCAAGAGCCGGGCTTGTTTTTTGCAATTATAAAAGAACCGCAAGCGGCGTGGAAAAGAAGCAAACCACTTTTTCCACACTGCAATTTTTACAGTTTACTTTACGTATCAAGCCCAAGCGTCATATCAAACCACTGCGCTCCGCCATGACTTGATTTCGAAATTCCATCATTCACATAACCAAAGCATTCATAGTAGCGAATCAGTCGCTCTTTGCACGTCAGTATGACTTTCTTTTTGCCTAACTTTTTAGCTGTTTGCACAAAATTCCTCATAAGCTGAGAGGCTGACCTTACCCCACTGCGTATACCACTTGTAAGTTAGTGGTTTCCAATGGGTTACAGGTTATATTCTTTGCGCGAAATTCTTCCGGTGTCAGCCAGCCCAATGAGCTATGCGGTCGCCGTTGGTTGTAATCCTGTCGCCATGCGTCAACCGTTCTGCGGGCATCGTGCAGGGACAGAAACACGTTCTG
>CDZQ01054284.1_pt1 | contig 17861 bp, 15 predicted proteins | sample 554831 | NCBI WGS metagenome assembly CDZQ01 (sample SAMEA3182112, study PRJEB8094) | gut metagenome | biome: human; feature: gut; material: Stool; isolation source: human stools | place: Canada | collected 2013-05-06
GTTGAATTGGAGTTATAAACAACAAAACAATAAACCACAAAATATCTCTAAACATCAGGGACTATCTATAAAATCAAAAAGCCACAACAAAACTCCAAAAAAAGAAAAAAAACACTCTGATTGATTACACAAAAAAGGCACACATATTTCTTGCATTTTTTAATTGTATATGATATAATATATTACTATGGATAAGTATTCGTGTTACTTATAAAATACAGAGCGGAGGGATCCCATGGCAGATTTTGAACAAATGCGTAAAGACTACCCGGTCTTCCAGTACCTCCAATATCAAACGGAGCCTACTGAAGCCGGCATGCGTATCCGCTATACCTTTATACAGAAAAAAAGAAGCCCAGATGGAGTTACCGATTTTCGGACTTTCACTCCGACTTGGGACATTCCTTTTTCCTATACAGTATATCAGAACAATGAACATAAAGAATGGATTGAAAAAACGATCTTTTTTCTGGGCTGCATCGAATTAATCAGTTATTGGAAGTGTTGCTGCTCACCAACGGTCGAAATCCTGTGCGGAACGATTTCCGATTATGCAAACGGTTGGCTGAAAAAACTCTTCTTCAACGGATTGGGAGAATTTTTTTACCGGAATCAAATCCATACAACAATAGACCAGTTTATGCAAATTTGTTCTGTTCCTCAAACTCAGCAAAAGACAACGATTGAAGATAACGAAAAAACAACATCATCAAGCAAAGACTTTTCAACGACAAAACAAGTACAGGCACGTGGTATTTCTGAAGAGAAGCTCATAAATTCATTTACTTCTGAAACAAGAGATTCTTCATATGGGCAAGCACACAATTCAAACTCTCCGTTTTCCGGATACTTGATTCCAGTGGGAGGCGGAAAAGACTCCGTAGTTACCATGGAATTGATGCGCCCCCACCACGATCAATCCGATTGTTTTGTAATCAACTTGACCGGTGCGCCGGTTCAAACCGCGCATGCTGCAGGATTTTCGGATCACAATATTTGTCGATTCCAACGCAACCTCGATTTACAAATTATCCAAATGAATAAGGACGGATTCTTTAACGGTCATACCCCGTTTTCGGCCATTGTTGCTTTTTCGGCGTATCTGTGTGCTCTTTTCAAAAAGAAGAAGTATATCGTATTGTCTAACGAATCCAGCGCAAACGACACTTATGTAAAGGGAACGACCATCAATCATCAATATTCCAAAAGCTTGGAATTTGAAAACGATTTCCGTCAATTTTGCAATAGAGAACTGACCAGCCAGATTGAATATTTCAGTCTGCTACGACCGCTGAATGAATGGAATATTGTAAAAATCTTCACGCAATATCCACGATACCTCGACATCTTTAAAAGCTGCAATCTCGGCTCCAAACAAAACATCTGGTGTGCAAAATGTTCTAAATGCTTATTTACTTATATCATGTTAGCACCTTTTGTTGCAGAAGAACAACTGATTGCCGTTTTTGGAAAAAACCTGTTGAATGACGAAGAAATGATCCAGTTTTTTGACGGCTTGGTCTGTGATCAATTCGACAAACCGTTTGAGTGTATCGGAACCAGAGACGAAATCAACACCGCCTTAACCAAGACAATCGACCGGTACGAAACGGAACAAAAAGATCTTCCGCTTTTGCTTCAAATTTATAAACATTCATATTACGACCCGTACTTTGACATGTCCGGAGTGGAACATTACTTTGACCCGGACAACAATGTGCCGGCATTTTTAAAAGAGGAACTTCAATGGGATTCAAACAAGATTTGATTGATTTTTTCACCAATAAACGAGTACTGATTTTAGGTTTTGGTCGCGAAGGACGCAGTACTTATCATTTTTTAACACAGAATGTTTCATGTAAAGAAATCGCCGTTGCAGACCAAAACGATCCGCGACAAAAAGAGGATGATGCCAATCTATTAACAGGCTGTACCTGTTTTTTTGGAGAACAGTATCTGGATAGCTTGTATGGTAACTGGGACATCATTATGAAAACGCCCGGGATTGCGTTGCTGCATTTTTCAAACCAGGAAATCCGCAACAAGATCACCTGTCAAACCGATTTATTCTTACGTTTTTGTCCCAATCCCACCATCGGTGTAACCGGAACAAAAGGCAAAAGCACAACATCTTCTTTAATTTATCATATTCTGCACAAAAACGGGAAAGATGTAAAGCTAAACGGGAATATCGGAACGCCGGTCTTTTCAGACATTGACAAGATCGAGCCGAATACGATTATCGTCAGCGAAATGTCCTGCCATCAGCTGGAATACACCTCTTCTTCTCCCCGGATTGCGGTACTGGTTAATTTGTATCCGGACCACCTGGACCACTATGACAGTTATGAAGCCTACAAGCAGGCAAAGTATCATATCTTTTTATATCAAAAGCCGGAAGATACCCTGTTTATCAGCAATACTTGCCCGGACATTGACATGGAAATTGTGCAAAATCTTCCTCAAAAGAAGATTTATATCGGGCACTCCATGAAAGAGCAAAACTTCTGCGCGGTATCGGATTCTATGCTGCAGTTACCAAAAACCGTCTGTGCCAATACGGTTACCGAGCAAGAAGAGATTCCGCTTGAACGAATGAAAACAACTTTGCCCGGACAACATAACTTATGGAATATCGCAGTTGCCGTCACCATTTCAAAAATGTTCGGCATTAGTACAGAAGATGCCATCCGCGCCGTGCAAACATTCCATGGGCTGGAACACCGCATGGAATATGTGGGAACCTTTTGTGGAGTGCGGTATTATAACGATTCTATATCTACGATCCCGCAGTCTACTGTTCTAAACGCACAAACGTTGCCGGATTTAAAAACGATGATTATCGGCGGGATGGACCGAGGCATTGATTACACCCCGCTGATTCAATTCCTAACACAGGCAAAAATCGAAAATATTATTTTTGCATACGAGAGCGGAAAGCGTATTTACGAAGAGGTTATCAAGAACCCTCACACCAGTCAAATTTATTATGTGGAAGACCTCCAGCAGGCGGTCCGGTTAGCCAAACAAATTACGGCCGACGGCTCTTGCTTGTTTTCGCCTGCCGCTGCCAGTTACGGCTATTTTAAAAATTTTGAAGAACGCGGAAAATATTTTAAACAACTTGTTCAAAACTCAATAGAATGAAGGATTATCCTATGATACAGAAAGATTTAAAAAAATATTTGAATCAAATATCCGGCCAATACACTGAACTCCGGTTACAAAGAAACACATCCAAAAAAGTTGGATTTATTGACGGAAAACTCATTGCAAACACGTCCTCTTCTGCACAGGGTGTTTGCGCCCGCATTTACCAGAAAGGTTCCTACGGATTTGCATCTGCACCCTCGATGGACGATGAGGCCGTCCGCCAAGTTTTACAGTCTGCAAAAGAAAATGCGGATTTTCTGAACCAGAGACAATCCGCTAAAAAGCCGGACTTTTCTGTCTGTCCCTCCACCGAAGAATCTTTACGGTGCACCACGTCTAACGAGGATGTCAACCAAAAGCACATCATTGAATTTTGCGCGGAATTGGATGATTATATACAAAAGAAATATCCAAAACTGCTTAGCCGAACGGTGTTCAGCCCGTGCCTCGACATGGAAAAAATGCTGGTTACCTCGGAGGGAACCTTTTCCCATCAGTTAACGCCTCATGCCAGTTTATATTTTATGATGACGGCGGCGGATAAGGATGGAAATCCCATCGAATTAACGCAATCGTTGGGCACATTCGGCAATTTTACCGAAGTATTCACCGAACAGGAATCATTAAAACAACAAGCAGATGAACTGTATGAACAGCTGATGCGTAAATGCGAAGGCGTTTATGCTCAACCAGGGATCAAGGAGTGCATCTTACACCCCGATTTAGCGGGAATGTTGGCCCACGAGGCTGTGGGGCATACCACTGAAGCAGACTTTGTACAGGCTGGATCGGTCGCTGGACCGTATCTGGGAAAACAAGTGGCTTCTGAACTGGTTACCATGGTCGATTTTGCACACACCGCATTTGGTAAACAGTGTCCGATTCCGGTCTACACCGACGATGAGGGCATTCAGGCCAAGGATGTAACGATCATTGAAAACGGCATTCTGAAGCACTATATGCACAACAGAGAATCCGCCGCAGTTTTCAACACAGAGCCAACCGGTAACGCACGGGCATTTGCCTTTTCTGATGAGCCGCTGATCCGGATGCGCAATACCGTTGTTTTACCGGGAACTTCAAAATTAGAACAGATGATTGAATCCATAGACGACGGATACTTTTTCACCAAGACCGGCAACGGACAAGCAGACAGCACCGGAGAGTTTATGTTTGGTATCGACATGGGATACGAAATCAAAAACGGCAAACTGGGCAGACCTATCCGCAGCACTACAATATCCGGCGTCGCCTTTGAAATGCTGAAAACCGTGACGATGCTGTCGGATGATATCTCATGGGTCAGCACAGGCATGTGCGGAAAAAAACAAGCAATTCCCGTTGGCATGGCAGGTCCTGCCATTAAATGTAAGGTCAATGTCGGAGGACGATAAATGATGAATCAAACAGAAAAAGAACAATTATCCCAACAAATTTTAGAGAAATTAAAAGCAGCAGGCGCCGACGAATACGAATGCACGATCACAAACAGCACACTCACAGAATTTTCGTGCGCATCCGACCGAATCAGTATGATCCGAACCAGCTTTAACGAAGGATTGTCTATAAAAGTGGTCAAGGATCAAAAGAAAGGCGTCTTTTCCACGAATGTTTTAGATGAAAGTAATCTGGATGCCGCGATTGAAACCGTGATGCAGTCCGCAGCGTCTGCAACGCCGGATGAAGCAAACGGCGTCTGCGATGAACCCGCACAGCAGTCGTTTGAATGCGGCGTGTTTGAGCCGGATAAACAATCGTTATATACAAATTTAGACCATTTTATTCAACAAACAAAACAGGATTATCCCCATATTTCGTTTGATTCGATTTCCGCGGACCATTTGTTTACGGACGTCTTGTATCAAAATTCAAACGGAACCCGCCTGCAAAGCAAAAGAGGCTTATATTCGTTCAATGCCATGTTTATGGGCGTCGAAGAGAAGAACACATCTTCCTTCAACAGCGCGGGAGCTGTTTTTACGGATCCAAATGTTCCGTTTATGCAAATGGCCGGAACAGCACAGATACTGGATCAAACGCAAAGACAAATCCACACGATCAATCCCGGAAAAACAGCAACCGCGGATATTATCGTCTCCCCGCAATGTATGGACGATTTGCTCGAACTAGTAGAAGGGAACTTTCTATCCGACAATGTTTTGATTAACGGAACTTCCCTGTTCCGGGACAAAATCAACCAACCGGTTGCAGCGCCGCAAGTCACGATTTGGTGCCGACCACGCAGCGAGCAAATTGTGGACGGATACTTTTTTACTTCCGACGGGTATGTGGCAGAAGATATGCCACTGATCGAAAACGGCATTCTCAAAAATTTTACGCTCTCCCGTTACGGAGCCAAGCGGACCGGACTGCAACGAAGCAAAAACTACGGCGGATGCTATGTGATGCAACCGGGGCAAACCGATTTGGAGGAAATGATTCAAAGCACCTCCTACGGCATTTTGCTTAACCGGATATCCGGCGGAAGCCCGGGAGTGGACGGAGATCTTTCAGGAGTGATGAAGAATAGTTTTTTAATCGAAAACGGAAAGATCACCGGCGCCCTGAGTGAAACGATGTTTTCGGCCAATCTGGCCCAGATGCTTCAAAATGTCCGTCAAATATCTAAACAGACCCTTTGTGACGGATGCTTTGTTCTGCCTTGGGTAAAAATAGGCGGAATTACAGTTTCCGGAAAATAAAAGACAGAAAAGAGCGAAAAGAGTATATGCAAACCAACCAACAAAATCCATGGGCTTCCGGAACCAAAATCCGGATGCCGATTTTACTGATAGAAGAAGTCACCTTTCCCGGTTCCAGAATTGATTTACAATTATCTAACCGTGAAATTTTAAACGATTGTAAAACAGCAATGGAACAGAATCTTCCTGTATTTTTGACCTATCAGCATCCAACCGAAGACGCAGTATCGACTTCTGAAAAGCAAATCGAACAAACCGGTATTGTTGCACAGGTAAAAAACCTGATTCAAACAGATTCCGCTGAAACGGGTGTTATTCTGTACGGGACAGGTCGAGGCTTTTTGACGGAAGAAAGTTTTTCAGACAACAACGATCACACATCGGGACTCATTGAAATCCTGCCCGAAGAGGATCCGGCAATCGATGCCGATCTCCAAACAGAAGCGCTATGTAAAACGCTGACCCAAACTTTTCGGAAATACGCCGAGATGACCGAACACTTCAACAAAACCATTGCCTCCTTTATCCAGGCCGCAAAAACGATTGGAAAATTAACGGACAGAATGGCACAATATTGCCCGTTTCGCAATGATATCAAACAAGGGCTGCTCCAAATTCTGGACCCGGTCGAGCGTGCACAGCAATTGACTCAGACACTGCTGAAAGATATCGATATTATCAAAATCGAATATGAAATCAACAAAAAAATTGCGATGCGCACACAGGAAACCATGCGGGAAAAATATCTTAGAGATCAGTTGGATGTCATCCGGGAAGAATTGGGCGATTCGCCGGATTCTGACCCGGAAATCCTCGATTTCCGCAAAAAGATTGAAGAGTCCAAAATGCCAGAAGAAGGGAAAAAGGTCATGCAGACAGAATTGGATCGATTTTCCAAAATGGGGCCATACTCTTCCGAAGCAGCCATCATCCGCAGTTATATGCAGGCTTGTCTGGAATTACCCTGGAGCCAATACAGCACCGACAAGACAGATCTGGCAGAAGCGCGAAAACTACTGGATAAAGAACATTACGGATTGGAAAAGATCAAACAAAGCATTCTCCGTTTTCTTGCCGTACGCATTTTAAATCCAGATACCAAAGGATCGATTCTGTGTCTGGTAGGGCCTCCGGGAACCGGAAAAACCTCTGTCAGTGCCAGCATTGCCAAAGCCATGGGCAGAAAATTTGAACGATTGTCCTTAGGCGGCGTCTACGACGAGAGTGAAATCCGCGGACATCGGCGCACCTATTTAGGTTCTATGCCCGGCGTTATTATGGATGCCGTCAAACGCGCCGGGACATCCAATCCGGTGATTCTTTTAGATGAAATTGACAAGCTCGGACACGATTATAAAGGTGATCCGGCCTCTGCTCTTTTAGAAGTACTGGACCCCGAACAAAATAAAGCGTTTAAAGATCACTATATCGACATGCCGTTTGATTTGAGAAAAGTTATTTTTATCACTACGGCAAATTATGAGGAAAATATTCCGGCACCACTGCGAGATCGTATGGATATTGTCAGACTTTCCAGCTATACTTACGACGAAAAATTACATATTGCAAAAAAATATCTGATTCCCAAACAGTTAACACAGTGCGGATTAAAAACCAATCAGTTAAAAATTGCGGATGACGCATTGAAAAAGATCATTACAGAATATACCAATGAGGGCGGCGTCCGCCGATTGGAACGAGAAATCAAAAACATCTGCTCGCAGGTAGCAGTGCAGATTGTGGAACAGCAAGCGCAGCTTCCCATACAGATTCACGCCCAAAACCTCAACGACTTTTTAGGTGCGTCTAAAATTCCTCCGGAAAAAATCCCGAACAAAGACCTGGTTGGGGTGGTCACCGGATTGGCCTATACGGAAACAGGCGGAGCGATTCTTCCAATTGAAGTCAATGTGATGGATGGGATAGGAAAAACCGAAATCACCGGAAGTATCGGTGATGTGATGAAAGAATCCGCCAAAGCAGCCGTCAGCTACATTCGAGCCAATGCAAAGCAACTGGGCGTATCGGAGACCTTCTACAAAGATAAAGATATCCATATTCATGTTCCGGACGGGGCGACGCCGAAGGATGGTCCCAGCGCCGGATGCGCCATGGCAACGGCAGTATTGAGCCGATTAAGCGGGAAAAAAGTACGCCGAGATGTTGCAATGACCGGAGAAATATCTATCACGGGCAAAGTCCTGCCTATCGGCGGCCTGAAAGAAAAAACGTTGGCCGCTTATAAAGCGGGCGTAAAAACCATTATTATCCCTAAGACCAACTTGCCCAATATGGAAGACGTAGCCGAAATTGTCAAGAAAAAAGTAACCTTCTATTATGCAGAAGAAATTGGACAAGTGTTTGATATTGCCTTTGTGCCCGACTCCCATTCCGTAAGTAAAAAAACGCTTCGTCCCAAACAAAACCACAGCCGAAAAAAGGAACGAATTGAATTATGACACCGATCCGTTTTCAAAACGCAGCGTTTATCACCAGCGTATTTGACAGCCGAAAAATAACGCTGCCTCGACGACCTGAAATTGTATTTGTGGGCAGATCCAATGTCGGAAAAAGTTCTATGATTAACGCCATTCTGAATCGGAAGGCACTGGCAAGAACCAGTTCTGCGCCGGGAAAAACCATTTCTATCAACTTTTATGATATCGATCAAAAACTTTATCTATGCGATGTACCGGGCTACGGCTATGCACAGCGTGCTATGCAGCAGCGGCAGACCTGGAACAGGCTGATCGGCGGATATTTGCAAAGCGGACGAGATATCCGCTTGATTGTACTGCTGATCGATTTACGGCATCCCCCGGCACAGTCCGATATGGAAATGTTTCAATATTTGATACAAACAGGGCTCCCCTTTTGTATCGCGGCGACCAAGGCAGACAAACTGTCTAAAACCGCTGCACAGGAAAATATCAACGCATTGTGCGATCAGTTTGATATGAATGTAATCTGTTTTTCCGCGCAGACGAAACAAGGGGTTGAGGACTTGAAAAAGATTATCGAAAATGCAGTCTTTCCCTCAGAAAATGCAATTTCAGACCAAACCTTGCAAAAAGAATAAAAATATGGTATAATTATATATTATAGAATTGAGTTGTTGCAGCATGAAAGACAGAAAAAATAATAAAAAACGAACCGGTTCAAACTCCCGGCCGTCTTTAAAAAAGTTTTCGGATAGACCGTCTTTTTCCAAGCAGGCTTCTGTTGATGCTGAAAATATTGTGATCGGACGCAATCCTGTACTGGAACTGATCAAAAGCGGTCGGACCGTTGAAAAAATTTATATCGCACATGGCGAACATGAGGGTTCGATCAAAAAAATCATTGCTATGGCAAGAGAAGCCGGACTGGTGATCGTAGAAGCGGACAAGGCAAAACTTGAAAACATCTGCGGAAGCAAAAACCACCAGGGAATTCTGGCATTTTGCACCGACTACACCTATTTTTCCGTAGAAGAAATTCTCGATTATGCCGATGAACGCAATGAAAAGCCTTTTTTATTAGTGTTGGACGGCATTCAGGATCCGGGAAACCTGGGCGCATTGATTCGTACGGCAAATGCGAGCGGAGTACATGGAATCATCTTACCCAAACGCGGAGCATGTGGTTTGACGGCGGCAGTTTTTAAAGCGGCTGCCGGAGCATGTGAGTATGTACGGCTTGCCCGGGTAACGAACATCACAGACACCATTGAACAACTGAAAAAACGCGGAGTTTGGATTTACGGTGCTGACGGCGACGCGGAAAAAGACATGTACGGAACCGATTTTTCAGGTGCAACTGCCATCGTACTGGGAGAAGAAGGAAAAGGTCTTTCTCGCTTGGTCAAAGAGCATTGCGACTTTTTAACAAAGATCCCGATGTGCGGACAAATCAACTCGCTCAACGTTTCTGTAGCCGGAGGCGTTTTTATGTACGAAGTCTTCCGACAACGGAAAGAATAACGCATGGAGGTGCCCGTTTGTGGACGGCAACCGAAATTACGAAAAACAATATCTACAGGCCGTTCGGCAAAAAAACAATTTGAGGATCAAAGTGATCATAACATTGATTGCAACGGGCGGAGCTTTTGCCCTGTCCTTCTTTCCGAATTGGATTGGATCCCCTATTTTGTCGGCAGTCCTTTGTGTCATCGTGGGCATTGTTTGTTTGAAAGAATTAAAGCAAGGAATCCTTTCTTTATTTAGCAAACAGCCACATATGAGCGCCTTTGGCGCTGCGGCCATTCTCTTTACTTTGATTCAATTGATCTGGACCATTGTAAGTAAGGAAAATCAAACGGCATGTTTTGCTTGGGCCGTTTTCTTGTTTCTGTTTATTTCGTATTTATTAAAATACTGTTACATCCGATTATTCATTACAAATATTCAATTTGTTCGAGACAAAGACCTTTTTAGTGTGCAAACCGTAGACGCAGACCTAAAAAAGAGGTATATCAATAAAGTCTGTATGGTGACCCCGGTTCGAGAATTTCCGGAAATCACCGACCGGATTTATTCGGGAGACCCTATGGAGAAACATAGTTATCCTTTTGTGCAAATCGCTATTGGAGTCTGTGTTGTTTTAGGTCTTATCAGCCTTTGGCTGCAAGGACCAGCAGTCATGTTTGCAACTTTTTCGGCGCTCACCTGTCTTTGTGCAGGGATTCCGGGGCAAACAGCATTTTTAATTCCTTATATTCGAACGCAAAAACAATTGCAGCAAGAAGGAAGCATCTTATTTGGCAGATACTCGATCAATCATCTGCGTCAAACACAAACGTTGCTGATTGAAGACAATGAATTGTTTCCGCCTAATCAGGTAACGTTGGAAAATATTCTGTTTACGGACAAGCCGCACATGGCAAAAGCTTTGGAATATGCTGTTGTTCTACTGAATGAAATCAGCAGCCCATTAGCCGAAAGTGTTTTTAAAATGTGCCATTTTTCCAAAGAAAACCTCTCGGCTATTTCTGCATTGCGCTCTATCCAAAATTATGGATTAGTAGGAATCATCAATGACGATGAGGTCCATATGGGCAATCGCAACCTGCTGTTATCTTACGGAATAACGCCATTAAGTCAAGACAAAGAAACAGAATTAGCCGCTCACGGAAAATCTGTGACCTATCTTGCCATCAACAAAAAGTTGGTTTTAGTCTTAGCAGCCAATTATTCGGTCAACCCGACTTTAAAACAAAAGACTGAAGAATTGGGGGATTTCAATATTTTAGTAGAATCCTTGGATTTTAACATCAATGAATATATGATATCCAGATGCTACAATATTCCGGATATCAACATCATGGTAACAGACAGCGAAGAAACCAAAATCCTTTATACCGCGCACAAAAAAATGGAGAAAAAAGAACCGGACCCGGTAATGATTACCACGAAAAGCGCGCTAGGTGCATTAAAAAGTATTTTATGGACAAAAAAATTAGTCCCCATTTCCGCCAGCTGTTCTTTTATAAAAAAGTTCAGTATTTACATCGGATTACTGCTTACGGAAGCGGCATTTTTGACGGTTCCCGGATTAGTAACTCCTTTATGGCTTGTCTTATATACGTTATTGTGGACCATTACAGCTTACATTATCAGTATCCGCATCCACTAATATTTTAACAATAAAATCAAATATTTTAATTTTAAAATCGGAGGCTCCTTTTTATGTCAGGACATTCTAAATGGAATAATATCAAACACAAGAAAGAAAAAACAGATATTCAACGTGCAAAGGTTTTTACCAAAATCGGCAGAGAAATCACGCAAGCTGTTAAAGAACTGGGACCCGACCCCGCATCAAACACAAAGTTAAGAGATTTAATCGCTAAAGCAAAAGATAACAACGTTCCTTCTGATAACATCGACCGTGTTATTAAAAAGGCTGCAGGCGATTCTAATACAGAAAATTATGAAAATATCACCTATGAAGGATATGGGCCTTGTGGCATTGCCGTCATTGTAGACTGTCTGACAGATAACCGTAATCGTACTGCAGGTAACCTGAGACATTATTTTGATAAAAACGGCGGAAATTTAGGTCAATCCGGCTCTGTAAACTGGATGTTCTCTAAAAAAGGAGTTATCGTCATCGACAAAGCTGAATATGACGAAGACACGTTAATGGAAAAATGTATGGAGGCTCCTATCGACGACTTTGTGGTAGAAGACGAAGTATATGAGATTTATACGCAACCGGATGACGATTTCCGGCAGACCAGAGACTTCTTAAAAGAAAACGACTACACTTTTATTTCGGCAGAAGAGGCCATGGTTCCCAGCACCTATACGGCAATAGACAGCGAAGAACTAAAAGAAAAAATGCAAAGATTACTCGATATGCTTGAGGATGACGACGATGTACAAAACGTCTACCACAACTGGGACGAAGAATAATAAAAGTTTTGAACAGATCTTAATTGAAGAACGGGCAAAACGCGGATTAAGTCTGCGCGAAGCTAGTGCCCAAATTGGCATTGCACATACCTACTTGTCTTCTTTAGAAAAAGGCGCAGATCCCCGTTCAGGGAAAAAATTAACACCGTCCCCCGATGTTGTTTTTAAAATCTGTAAAGCATATGATTTGGATTTTTCGGAGGCCATTCCGTATATCACAATCCGAGGAGAATACGACTTTTACCTGTTTATTGCAAGAAAAATAAACGCACTGAAAAAGACAAATCCGCGGCAGTATAAAAATTTGCTTGAAATTATTACCGGTTCCACAAAGGAGTAAACCACCATGTCTCAGAAATGTAAGCATTGCGGATACGAAGCTTCTGACGAAGAGAAATACTGTCCTAAGTGCCGGAACGCTTTGGATTTTGCATACCAAAGCGAAACGACACAGAATGCAGAGAAAGACCTATTTGCGTTATCCAAAAAAGCTTTTATTTACAGTGTTCTTTGCATGATATGTGCGCCGCTCGGAGCTATTGCGGCAGCCTTTTTTCGGGGACAGCTTTTCTTGTATTCTCTTTCTGCCCTGTTGCCATGGGGAGCCTTTTTTATTGTCGGCATCATCTATTTATGGAAATCTGCAAAGGTGGCTCAAAAAAGATTTTTTGTTTTAGCCCTTCTACTGTTTTTATTTTCCGTTATTGCGATACCGACCGTATGGATTCCTTTACGGATCTATCTGATGGGCACATTGGTATTATTTTAAATAAAAAATAAATTCAGTATACAAAAAAGACTGCCATACAGCAGTCTTTTTTAAAGATGAAACTCTCCCTTTAAAGGGGGAGTTTCATTTTATCCTCGTTTTCCAGGTTTACGTTTATGCGAAGCGGTTAACGACCGATCTACGGCCGGAGTCCATAACCCATCTGTTACCACTCTGTGCCAATTGACCGTAATTGTTATAATACTTTTTCCAAATGAATTTTCTGTTTTCCGAATCAAATAACCGTTGTCTACCAACCACTGCATGGCAGCTCGAACCGATTCTCGTGACACATTATATTTTCGGCTGACGGTTTCTACCGTCTTAATAAAAGTCGGTAACGCTTTTCTGCGTCGGTCGGACTTTTCCAAATCATTCAAATTATCAAAAATAAGTTGGAAATACGGTTTATACCGCTCTACATCATTGGGATACTCAACCCACCAAGAAGCCGTTGTTTTCAACTGATTGCTGAACCCGCCACGAATACCATATATCCCGACTTCTTTTTTACAAATATTCTTCAAGAAAGATGCCGCAGAGTTAAAGTGCGCGTCGCCTGTAAATAAAATAAACACATCAATATTATCTCGATATGCCATCGCTGTTTGATAAATATGGTCCAGCATAATAAAATCCGTAAAATCTTTCTTGATTCGATTACTTACATTGGATGTTTCAATAATTTTACTGGAAAACCCACGGATTTTAGTCATTTCTTCCCGCAAAGCCGAATTGTTTGAAAAATCTCCAAAAAAATAAATATCTTTTACGTCCAAGGTTCTGGACATATCTCTTACCCAACCACCAATATCCGGCTTAATATGAAACATTTTATTTAAGGAAATATACCAATGCTCATAATCAACAAACGCTATTGCTCGAGGCTTTCTTTCTTTGCTCTTAAAAAACAAACCGATACCTTATACCCTCCTTTCTGATATCAAATATTATAAAATTCCCACTGCGCCCTTAGCTAGGATATCTGCCCGCTCGTTCCACTGGACGCCGGTGTGCGCCTGCACCTTTTTAAAAGAAATTTGCAGCGTATTTTGATACGTACGCAAATATTGGACATAGGCTTTCGCCACATAACTCTCTGCTTTCCACGCACCGGTAAACCAGGCACTGATGCCCGCATAATCATGACAAATCAAAATAGAGGCATACCCGTGATCAGACGCCCAACGGACGGCTGTCATCGTTGCCAGCAACTCACCGGATACATTCCTCGATGAAACGGCTTGAGGATGATTTCCTGTTCCGCAAAGTTCTTCTTGTAACCCTTCCGTATCCAATAAAACGCACCCATAACCGTAGATCCCTGTCTGAGCATTAAAGCTTCCGTCAACGTAGGCAATCACCTGTCCCGGCAACGGACAAGGTTCCTTATCCCCGCTGCCGTCCGAACAAGCGGACGGATCAGCGGAAGATAAATAATCTTGAGCTTCCTGTAACGTTTTAAAAGACTTGTACTCTGCACACGAATATCCGTCTACAGCTTTTTTGCAAGTCTCCCAATCTTCAAATACTCCTGTTACTGAGCCCTTACGTACGGCATAGTATTTTTTTGCCACGATTACAGTAAAACTTCTTTGCCTGTCTTTGCAGACTCGTAAATCGCATTGAGAATTTTAATCATATTAACGCCCTGAATCGGCTCAAAGTCCGGCTTAGCTCCGTTTAGAACCACATCGACAAAATGAACTAAGTTTGCCGCATGTCCGTTCGTGCCGCTTGTACGAGGACGAAGGTCATACAAATATCCATGATCTTCACCGGCAATATAAACGTCATTTTCGTTTACGATAGAACAGCCGGCTTTCGTACCTCTGAGTTCAACAAATTTCTTTTCATTTTCGATATTAGACGCCCAAGAAAATTCGATTTGCAAACAAGCGCCGTTATCAAACCGGATAAAGCCCATAGCAAGGTCTTCTACGTCAAAAGTTCCGTTTTCAACCTTTTCGCCGTATGCGGCATGAACAGAGTCCGCAGAAGCTTCGTCATTGGCAAATTTTGTATAAGTACAGCCTGAAACAGCAACCGGCTTTGGATTACCCATCAGCCAAATAGACAAGTCAATCATATGGACGCCCAAATCAATCAGCGGACCGCCTCCGGATAATTCTTTGGTTGTAAACCAGCCGCCTTTACCCGGGATACCACGGCGTCGAATCCAGCCGCAACGTCCTGCGTAAATTTCGCCCATCTTGCCGTCTTCAATAAAGTTTTTAACAAAGATGGAACCGTTATAATACCGATTATTGCGCATAACCATCAATGTCTTTCCGGATTTTTCAGCAGCAGCTTTCATCTCTTCTGCCTGAGAAGCAAGCATACAGTCCGGTTTCTCACTAAATACGTGTTTGCCGGCATTCAGCGCAGCGATCGCAATAATAGAATGCAAATAGTTGGGGGTCGTGATATCGATCGCATCGATCGACGGATCGTTGACCAAATCCATATAATCCTTTGTGGTGTAGCAGTCAAAGCCGAAATTTTTCTTATAAGCTTCCGCTTTGTCTATCTCAATATCACAAAGGGCCACCACTTCAACGTTTTGCATCCATTTGTAAGCATCGCAATGCACATTGCCCATGCCACCGCAGCCTACCAGACCTACTTTGAGTTTCTTTTCCATCGTATTGCACCTCTTTAATCTGATTTTTCCTATAAAGATCAGGTTTATCTATTATTCATTATTATACCATTCCGGCACATAAAAATCAATAGAATTTCCAAAATTTATATCCCATTTACATTTTATCGTTTTTACGCTTTATTTATAACAAAAAGGTTTCTTTAAACGAAAATAACAAGTTTTTTTATCCGTCTTGCAAGTAGACAAGAAGTGTGATATACTAAGGAAAGATTATGATTCGGAGGAAGAATATGAATCAAACCATCGGCATTTTTGCACACGTCGACGCCGGAAAAACGACACTTTGCGAACAGATTTTATTCCAGTCCCACGCTATTCGCAAACTGGGTTCCGTACAAAACAAAAATACGGTAACAGACTATCATCCTATAGAGCAACAACGCGGCATTACGGTTTTTTCGGCACAAGGAACGTTTCAAACCGAACATAGAACATACTATCTGGTAGACACCCCAGGGCATGCAGATTTTGTAACAGAAGCCGAGCGTGCAATGTCCGTAACCGATGTAGCGCTGATTGTCGTAAGCGCAACGGACGGGGTACAAGCACATACAAAAACCTTTTGGCAGTTGGCAAAAAAACAAAATCTGCCTGTTTTTTTCTTTATCAATAAATGTGACAGCCCGATTGCAGACTTAACCCGAACAGAAACGCAGTTAAAAGAGTTTTTTGACGAGGGGTGCTGCGATTTCTCACTTCCCTTTCACGAAAATACTATAGAAAATATCGCCCTGACGGATCCTGAGCTGTTAGAATGCTTCTTAAACGGGCAGTTCCAACCTCAAACTCTTACCTGTGCCGCGCAAAAAGCGATTGCTTCACGTAAAATTTTTGCGGTATATCACGGAAGTGCCTTAACAGGCGAAGGCGTCGATACATTATTAGCAGGACTGGACCAATTTTGCCCCGATACTGTTTTAGATCCCGAAAAGCCCTTATCTTTTCAGATTTATAAAACAACCCATGACGAAAAAAACACCCGATTATCTTTTTTAAAAATCAACAGCGGAACCATAAAAACAAAACAGGCTATCCACGAAGATAAAATAAACGAGATTCGAATCTATAATGGAAACCGCTATACCTGCGTACCTCATGCAACAGCCGGTATGCTGGTCGCGGTTACGGGCCTGCAGCATCTACAAACAGGCGACCGATATCCGAATGCCGAGCAGCCTTCTTCCGTCTTTACCCCACCCCTGATGGTGGAAGTCTTTTGTGCCAATGCAGATTCCTCTACGATCTTGCGCAATCTCAATCTCATGCAAGAAGAAGAACCTTCCCTGAAAGTAGAATACAATGAAGAAAAACAACAAATTCTGATACATGTAATGGGCAAAATTCAAATCGAAATTTTGCAAAAACTAATGCAGGATCGCTTTGGAATGGAGCTCACATTCGGCCCACCGCGTATTTTATACAAAGAAACCCCAAAGGGTTCGGCGATTGGCGTCGGCCATTATGAGCCCCTGCGTCATTATGCGGAAGTCGTTCTCCGCGTAGAGCCTGCGCCGCGCGGAAGCGGGATTTTATTTGAATATCAACCCGGTGTAAACAACACAGATTCTTCCAGACAGAATCTGATTCGAACGCATGTACTGGAAAAGACACATCGAGGCACATCTTTAGGTGCGCCGCTGACAGACACTAAAATTACTTTGTTGGCGTTCAAAGATCATCTGAAGCATACAGAGGGCGGAGACTTTCGACAAGCCACCTATCGTGCAATCCGTCAGGCTTTGAGAAAAGGCGACACAGACATCCTGGAACCGATCTGTACCTTTCAAATCACCGTACCCAATACGCTGGCAGGGAAAATTTTATCAGATCTGCAACGAATGCACGCGCAATGCCAGCCGCCTCAAACCTTAGATTCCTTTTGCGAAATTACCGGGACCGCATTTTTTCGTGAAATCATGGATTACCCGCAACAACTGGCTGCGGCCTCTCGAGGAACCGGCAGTATCAGCATACAACCGGCCGGCTACGATTTTTGCCGTGATCCACAGCAAGTATTGGCCGAAAGCGACTACGATCCGGACAAGGACGAAAAAAATCCTTGCGGCTCTGTTTTTTGTGCTAAGGGCGCCGGGTATTTTGTTCCATGGAACGAGGTGGATGCATTATCACATTGTCTAAAAGAATTGGAGTAGGACCTGTTTTTATATTATTTACGG
>CDZQ01044268.1_pt1 | contig 17856 bp, 18 predicted proteins | sample 554831 | NCBI WGS metagenome assembly CDZQ01 (sample SAMEA3182112, study PRJEB8094) | gut metagenome | biome: human; feature: gut; material: Stool; isolation source: human stools | place: Canada | collected 2013-05-06
GCCTTGAACAGAGTGAACAGACTGACTTTCCTTCCGGTATCAGGCGCTGGATGATGCTGTAGGTATCCTGCACTTCGATGTGATACGGTACTTGTTTCTTTTCGAGATAAGCAGGAAGAATGTCGGTCGGAAATCCGGGAAGCTGCTGGTCCAGATTAACGGCGATAATATCGAAGTGGATGGGCGCTCGCGACTGGAGCACGACCAGAATGTCAAGGAGGGCGAAACTGTCTTTGCCTCCCGATACACAGACCATGACCTTGTCATTTTCTTCAATCAGGTTGAAGTCACCGATTGCCTTGCCGACTTCCCGGTAAAGCCGTTTCGTCAGCTTGTTGTTTTCAAAGCCCGCTCTCAAAAATTGCCTGCGTGTAACCATTTTTTCCGGCCGAGTGAATATTGGTCAGTTTTCGTCTTTGAAACGGAAGATTTCGACACCGATACTGTCGCAATCTTCATAAACATCCGGCTTTTCTGTGGAAACGCGCACTGCCATGACTTGGGGATGGGCGAGCAGCATTTTCGCCACGTCGTCGCACAGGGTTTCCTGAAGATTGATATGGCCTTTGGAGGTCCGTTCATACAGCGTGTCCCGAATGAACGAGTAATCGACCACTTCGACAAGCTGGTCGTTGACCGGAGTCGATATGGCTAACGGGATGTAGAGGTCAACGTTGATCAACAGACGCTGGGCGCCTTTTTTTTCGAAATCGTACACGCCGATTTTGACGGGAACTTCGTAGTTGCGCAAAAAGAGGCGACGGCAATCTTTGAGTTTTGGATGAAGAAGAGTATGCATGAGTTTACGAATTGTTTTGTGCGCTCATTTTAGCGACAAACATGACATCCTGCGAGAGGGGAATCAAATGTTGTCCGCCATCCACGACGATAGTGGTTCCGGTTATGGCCGGGGAATTGGCGACAAAACAGACGGTCGAGGCAATATCTTCCGGTGTGCTGGAGCGGCCTAAAGGCGTGTTTTTGTGGGCAATCCTGAAATCCTGTTCCGTTTGTTCGCCTGATACGAGTGTAATACCGGGAGCAATGCCGACAATGCGCAGTTTGGGTGCCAGTTCCTGGGCAAGCAGGGTGGTGGCCGTATTCAGCGCGGCTTTCGACAAGGTATAAGACAGAAAGCTCGGATTCAGATTGTCCAGTTTCTGGTCGAGCAGGTTGATGACGACGGATTGGCAGCCGTCCGGAGTCATCGCATACAAGGCTCTTGATAACAGGACTGGCGCGGTGAGGTTGGTGCGCATGTGAAAATCGAGGGCATGCGCCGAAAAATCGGTTACGCTGTCGTGTTCGAAAACAGAAGCGTTATTGACAAGACACATCGGTGTTCCGAGCGATTCTTCAACCCGGTTCAGCAATTGATTAACGGTATTCTCATCGGTCAGGTCGCAATGGAGTGCAACGGAACGGCGTCCCATTTTACGGATATCTTCTACAGTTTGAATCGCCTCGGTTTCCGAAAACCGGTAGTGGATGGCGACATCCCATCCCTGTTTGGCGAGAGTCAGGGCAATAACCCGCCCGATCCGGCGTGCTGCACCGGTTACGATAGCGATTTTTTGTCTTTTTTCAGTCATGCCGGATATGGGTTTGTGCGTTTGGCGGATGTTGAAATTGTACGTGAATCATAAACGATTGCACTATATTATCTTATGATGGAAGGTAAGCTTGTATCTCCTTACTGTCGGATTCGCTTCGACAGATTTTGCAACCGAACTTTTGTTTTTCATAATGAATCATGAATTCACCAGACATTTTCCCGGATCTGCTGGCGTTGTCCGCTTCGCTTGAAAAGCGGATTGCGGCTGCAATCGGAGAAAAATCCGGGTGGATATCGTTTGCCGACTATATGCAGCAGGTTCTGTATACTCCGTTACTGGGATACTACAGTGGTGGACTGGTGAAACTGGGAGAAGCGGGTGATTTCACGACAGCTCCCGAAATGACGGACTTGTACGGCCGTACTCTGGCACAGGCAATGATCCCTTTGCTGAAGCAGACGGGGGCGAACATTCTTGAACCGGGTGCAGGAACGGGAAAACTGGCGTTCGATATTTTGACTGCTTTAGCCGGAGCAGGAATCCGGATCGAAAAATACCGGATTCTGGAACTGTCTTCCGAATTGCGCCAGAGACAGCAGGAAACCTTGTCGGGATTCGATAACGTCGAATGGTTGACGGCGTTGCCAGAGCGGTTTGACGGGGTGGTACTCGCCAATGAAGTACTGGATGCGATGCCGGTTCATCTGGTCAAAAAGAAAGAGAACGGCTGGCATGAAACGGGTGTGTCTGTCCATGACAACCGCCTGGTATTTTCTGAGAAACCGTGTGGAAAATTTCTAATCGATACCATCCACAAAAGCATTCCCGACCATGAAAATCTGCCTGTGGGCTATCTGACGGAAGTGCATATCCATGCTCATGGATTCATCAAAACGCTTTCGGAAATGCTGGCCCGAAGCACTTGCGCAGCGGCAATCCTGATCGATTATGGATTTCCGGCACATGAATATTATCATCCGGACAGAAGCGCCGGGACGCTGATGTGCCATTTCCGACATAGGGCTCATGACGATCCTTTCTTCCTGCCGGGTTTACAGGATGTCACGGCTCATGTCAATTTTACAGATGTAGCGCAAACGGCTACCGATCATGGAATCGATGTGATTTGCCACGCCAGCCAGTCTTCGTTCTTGCTGGTTTCGGGTTTGCCGGATTTGCTTTCGAACGATTCGGCAGAATCGGGCAGTCGCCGGGTGGCACAACTGCACGCCATTCAAAAGCTGCTTTCGCCAGCTGAAATGGGGGAACTGTTCAAGGTGATCGTGCTGGGCCACAAAATCAAACCGCCCGCTTTTATGCTGGATATCGATAAAAGCGGGCGTTTGTAGACGGGACGAACCGCTTTATTTTTTTGCCTTTTTCACGATTTTCGACGTCAGGTCTGCCCTTTTGACTGGTGCAGACCAGACTTTGATTTCCCTGACTTTGTCGCGTCGCATGTCCATTGCCCATCCCCCCCGGCCGGAAGTCGTTTCAGCCCATCCGGAAAGAGGAATGGACAAAGGGATTTTCACGGTGGCATTTTTCTTGTCCGCCAGTTGCATGTAGGACTGGATGGCAATCTGTTCCAGAATTTTCTGGGCCGGCGGCGTACAGTTGTCGCGGATGTAGGCGCGGGCATTCGGGTTTTGAAGCACTTTCTGCCAGTCGGTTTCACCCGGGACGGAGTTATACAGTCCTTTCATGAATCTTATCGCGCCAGCTTCGCCATCGGCGAAAGTCAGGTTGAATTCGTACTGTGCAACATACGTCCACAGACCGGGAAGGGAGTCGGTTTTTTTGTAATCGTCAACCTTGATCCATTTGCACTTGTAGGCGTCAGATAACATGATCACCATGTCTTCGTCATTGGGGCGTGCACAGCCCGTCAATATGGAAGCCAGTGATGCAATGAGAAAAAAGGATAAAAGGGATTTGTATTTGGTCAAATTTCTGAAAATCATTCGTCGGGCCCGTCAGGTTGTGCAATAGTCTTTTGACTATTTTACAAAAATGTTGCCAAACAGATCAAAAGATATCGTAGCGTACACCAAACTGGCCCGTTTGAAACCCATTTATGCATCTTTTACGTTTGAACGCCCCAGTAAATATCTTTCTTTTTCTTGTTGGCAGCCTTTAACAATTGAAGAAAAGGATATGTCCGTGCAGAAAAACTGACTTTGGGTTCGGGTCTGGCGACTTCTTTTTTTCTGTCCCTTTCAGATTCCTTTTCGTCGTCTTCTTCTTTACCTTCTTCCTTTTCCCTTTCCCTGCGTTCCTGTTCTTCTTTTTCGATCCTTTCGCGATCGGCTTTTTCCTGAGCCTCGATCATTTTGCGGCGCTCGATTTCATTTTCGAGTTTGACGATCGCATCGGCGGTTTGTTCGGCAGTAATGATGCCTTTGTCGGTATCCTTATCCAGCAGGTCGAGGATCTGTTTTGCGTTTTCCTCAAACATCATGATGTCGGCACCAGCCCTGGATTTAAATATCACGAGCATATTCTTCTCCCTGAAAATGTGACGGGCCCCGGCACGTTAGCCGGGCACGTCAGGTTTCGCGTAATGTTCTTCTATATTGTATGGCTTCTGCAATATGTTCTTGTCTGATATTAACAGTTTGTGCAAGATCGGCAATCGTCCTGCCGATTTTGAGTATTCTGTGGTAGGCGCGAGCCGACCACATGAAACGGTTCATCGCTTCTTTCAGCAGATTTTCTCCGGGTTCATCCAGTCTGCAGAATTCGTCTATTTCTTTTGTATTCAGCAGGTTGTTCGCTTTGCCCTGTCGTTCGAGCTGAATGCGATAAGCGTTGCAGACCCGTTTGGCAATCGTTGCAGATGAATCGCCGGGTGGTTGTCTGGATAATTCTTCCTGTTTCAAGGCATGGACCTGAATCTGGATGTCGATCCGGTCAAGGAGGGGACCTGATATTTTTCGCTGGTATCGGGCAACGGAGTCCGGTGTGCAGTGACATTTCCCGGACGGATGGCCGAGATAGCCGCATGGACAGGGATTCATGGCAGCGATGAGCTGGAAACGTGCCGGAAAGTCGGCCTGTCGCGCTGCACGGGAAATGACGATGTGGCCCGATTCAAGCGGCTCACGCAGGACTTCCAGTACATGGCGGTCGAATTCGGGCAATTCATCCAGAAACAAAACCCCCCGGTGTGCAAGAGAAACTTCTCCTGGCCGTGGAGTGCCTCCGCCACCGATCAGGGCAATAGCCGACGCCGTATGATGCGGCGAGCGGAAGGGGCGGGTTTTCCATTGTGATACGTGAAATTTTCCGGTCACCGATGAAATGGCGGCCGATTCGATCGCCTCGTCTTCCGTCATGGGGGGCAATATTCCGGGAAACCGGGATGCCAGCATCGTTTTTCCGGTTCCGGGAGGTCCACTCATCAGGACACTGTGATTTCCTGCAGCGGCGACTTCGAGCGCCCTTTTGGCTTTTTGCTGGCCTTTGACTTCGTCGAAATCGGGATAGCGGGGGTAAACGTTTTGCGCGTCTGATACATGAGGTGTCAGTACAGGATTTTCGGGTAAGCCATTCAGGTGGGCGCACACGTCCAGCAGGGTTTTTGCAGGCAATATTGTCAGATTGCGGACAAAGGCCGCTTCATCGGCGTTGTCAAAGGGGAGGATGAATCCCTGTTTTATTGATGCCGTGTTCGATTTCGCAATGGCGAACGACATGGCCAGTGCTCCCCGGATGGGGCGCAGTTCACCGGACAATGACAGTTCGCCGGCAAATTCATACTTGTCCAGATGGTCTGCATTGATCTGTTTCGAAGCTGCGAGAATGCCCAGTGCGATGGGCAAATCGAAGCGTCCGGATTCCTTGGGCAGATCGGCAGGCGCCAGATTGACCGTGATCCTTCTGGCGGGAAACTCGAATCGTGCATTCTGGATGGCGGCCCTGACACGGTCCTTGGCTTCCTTGACTTCCGTTTCCGCCAGCCCGACTATCGTAAAGGAGGGCAATCCATTCGCAAGATGCACCTCGACAGTGACTTCAGGCGCGTCCATACCTGCCAGTGCACGGCTTTTGAGGATGGCAAGACTCATTTTTTATCGGATGAGGAAGCGCTTTCGGATTGCTGTATCCGGTTTTCAAGATCGGACAGGCGGTTTTCCAGCATGTTTACGCGGTTTTGCAACTGGACAATCGTCAGTCTCTGGATTTCATATTCTTCGGTCGTGACCAGTTCCAGTTTTGAGACAGCCTGCGTCAGAATGGCGCGAACGTTCCGTTCGATATCCTTTGCCGGGGAGCTTTCCATAATTTGTCCCAGTTTCGATTGAAGTTCATCCAGTATTTTTTTACTCATTTCATCTCCTTTTCCGGAAAAAGAATGCGTTGAACAATTAATGGGACAGACGACACAATATTAAAGGATTTTGGACGGCTGAGTCCATTCTGGAGACGCTATTGCCCGGCCTGTTGTGACAAACGTGACTTTTTTCACCTGATCCTTCGCAAAAAATGCAAAAGAGAAGGACATAACGGCCAATTTTCCCGGCTGGCTCAACAATATTTTTCAGGAAAGGTTAGTATATTAGTTTCCCGGTGACATGATTTTGATGCCTGCTGAAAATGATATACAGTTACGAATAACTGAGCATCAGCAACAGGCTGATTTCCGGATGCATTATTATCGGAAGTCGTCCAATTATGCACTTGTTGTGTACAGAAGGATTTTTTATGGTTCCCCATTTGGTTACTGCATTGAACGGCCCTCTTTTGGAGCTGGAAAAAACGATTATCGATTCGACGCCTGCTATCGAAAGATGGTTCAGGCTGGAGTGGCAGGATCACACGCCGCCGTTTTACTGTTCGGTCGATTTGAGAAATGCCGGGTTCAAACTGGCGCCGGTCGATACCAATCTGTTTCCGGGCGGATTCAATAATCTGTCGGTCGAGATGTTGCCACTGGCTGTCCAGGCGACGATGGCAGCGATTGAAAAATATTGTCCCGACGCAAAAAATCTTCTTCTGGTGCCGGAGAGTCATACCCGGAATACGTATTATCTCCAGAACATCGCACGCCTGATCAAGATTTTGCGCCAGACAGGTCTGGACGTCCGGATCGGTTCGCTGTCGGAAGACATCAAGCAGCCGACGCCGCTGACCTTGCCGGACGGGACGACTTTGATGATGGAACCGTTAAAGCGTATCAATAACGGCCGTCGTGTCGGGGTTGATGATTTCAATCCATGTACGATTTTGCTGAATAACGATCTCTCGTCGGGTACACCGGAAATACTGAAGAATGTTTATGAGCAGAGTCTGTTCCCGCCGCTGCACGCGGGCTGGACAGTTCGTCGCAAGAGCAATCATTTTGCCGCCTATGACGATGTTGCCAAACGGTTTTCGAAAATGCTGGGTATCGATCCCTGGTTGCTGAATCCATTCTTCTCGAAGTGCAGCCATGTCAATTTCAGTGAACATGAGGGGGAAGAATGTCTGGCGGCCAGTGTCCATTCCGTCTTGACGAAAATCCGCCGCAAATACAAGCAATACGGCATCAAGGAAAAACCGTTCGTTATCGTCAAGGCCGATGCAGGTACCTATGGCATGGGTATCATGACGGTAACCGATGCGAGTGAAGTGAAGGAACTGAATCGCAAGCAGCGCAACAAGATGTCTGTCGGCAAGGAAGGTCTGCCTGTTCGTGACGTCATCATTCAGGAGGGCGTCCATTCTTTTGAACGCGTCGACGAAGCGGTGGCCGAGCCGGTCGTTTACATGATAGACAGGTATGTCGTCGGTGGTTTTTACAGGGTCAATGAAAAACGGGACATCAATGAAAACCTGAATGCCCCCGGTGCGCATTTCGTACCGCTCGCTTTTGCACAGCAGCATACCATTCCTGACAGAAGTGCCGAACCGGGTACGGCAGCGCCGAACCGTTTCTATATGTACGGTGTTGTGGCCCGTCTGGCGCTGCTGGCGGCTTCCATCGAACTGGAAAGAACCGATCCTGACATGCAGGGGTAATCGAACATTATGGAACTGGCGTTTTTTGCAGACCCGCCCGGCGAGTTCAAGGTCGAAAAAGATTCCACTTTTGCCATGATGGCCGAAGCGGCGAAAAGAGGGCATCGGATTGCCGTTTTCGAACAGGGCGACTTTGCGCTTGACAGGGACGAGGTGACTGTCAGGGCATCCCGTATCGAGTTGACGGGGCAAGAGGATGCCGGCTGGTTTCGTATCCTTGAAACCCGGAACCGGCGTCTGGAATCGTTCGATGCGGTTATTGTGCGCAAGGACCCGCCTTTCGATGTCGAATATGTCAACTCGACTTATTTTCTGGAACTGGCGGAGAAAAAAGGTGCAAGAGTTTTCAATCGTCCTGAGGCCATCCGCAGCCACAATGAAAAACTGACCATCGCGCAGTTCCCTGAATTTATGGTACCAACGCTTGTGACCTCCGACGAAAGGCGTTTGCGCGCTTTTCATCAGGAGCATCATGACGTCATTTTGAAACCCCTGAACGCGATGGGCGGTACCGGCGTTTTCCGTGTCAGGGTGGATGGCATCAATCTGGGCGCCATCATTGAAACGTTGACGGAAAACGGTCACAAAACCGTTATGATGCAGAAATATATTCCCGAGATCGTCAAGGGCGATAAAAGGGTATTGCTGATCAATGGGCAGGTTGTTCCATTCGCTTTGGCCCGTATTCCCCAGAATGGCGAAATCCGGGGCAATCTGGCGGCGGGGGGCCTCGGGAAGGCGCAACCGTTGTCGAGGCGGGACAGGGAAATAGCCGAAACGCTGGCGCCTGTTCTGGTCGGGAGGGGCCTGTTCCTTGTCGGGCTCGACCTTATCGGAGACTGGTTGACCGAGGTGAACGTCACCAGTCCTACCTGTTTCAGGGAAATCACGAGCCAGACAGGATTCGACGTCGCAAAAATGTTTGTCGACGAGCTTGAAAAAACGATTTGACCGACAGACTTTATTCATTACAATGTACTCACTATGTCAGCACTTTTGATGCCGGATCAATCCGGATGGCTGGCTTTTAATCATAATTGAACGACATTTTGGACGTTCTTCTTTTGACTGATAATGGAACGAGATGGTTGGCATACTCCTTCTTATGCATGAGCCTTTGGCAGACGCATTCATGACGACTGCGATGCACCTGTTCGAGGGCGAGCAGGGACGCATTGAGGCAATCGATGTCAAGCCTGACCAGGATATTTGTGAGGTCAACGGGATTGCCATCGAGGCGATAAGGCGTCTCGACGATGGGTCCGGTGTACTGGTTTTGACGGATGTTCTGGGCGGCACCCCTTCCAATTGTTGTCACCAGCTTTCTGCCGAAAACAAGGTTCAGGTCCTGACCGGGGTCAGCCTGCCCATGTTGCTCAGGGCGATTACATACAGGCAGAACGATTTGGAAACGGTTATCGAAAAAGCGTTGTCCGGAGGAAAAAACGGGGCGGTTCGTATCGATCCGTGCGAAGACAGCACATCAAAGTAAAGAACGATGTGGCCTTATTTGCCGAAAAAGTTCAATGCATTGTTTATAAACAGAACTTTCGTCCGCTTGCGGTTTAATCTCATTACATACGAATATGGTACAAACGGAACTGGAAATCATTAACAAGCTGGGTCTGCACGCCAGGGCATCGGCAAAACTGACGCAACTGGCATCGAAGTACAGCTGTGAAGTGTGGATGACACGTAACAATCAACGGATCAATGCCAAATCCATCATGGGTGTCATGATGCTTGCTGCTGGCAAGGGTTCAAAGGTTTTGCTCGAAACGGATGGTGTCGATGAGGAAGAATGCATGGATGCCTTGAAAAAACTGATTAACAACAAATTTGGCGAAGCGGAATAATTGAATGCAGGCCGGTAAAAATATGGCATCTTTCGCACTGTTCGGAATATCGGTTTCACGCGGCATTTCCATTGGCCGGGCCCATCTTGTTGCCCGGGCGGCCATGGATACCCGGCATTATCTCATTCCGCAGGAAAAGGTCGAGGCGGAAGTCATTCGCCTGCAAAATGCGCTGGATACCGTTCAGAAAGAGCTGGAAACGATCTGGACTACCCTGCCACAGGATGCGCCTGTCGAACTGGGCGCATTTCTGGATGTGCATGCCATGATACTGGCCGACTCGATGATTGCGAAAGAGCCTTTCAACATTATCCGGACGCGTCGTTACAATGCCGAGTGGGCACTTCTGACCCAGATTGAAGAACTGTCGGCACGGTTCGACAATATCGAAGATCCTTATTTGAGAGAACGAAAAGCGGACATAGAACAGGTTGCGGAACGGATCATGAAAGTGCTGACAGGCACCCAGATCGATTTCACGCCGGTTATGACTGAACCGGATGGTGAACGTATCGACATGATCGTCGTCGCTTACGATATTTCTCCTGCAGATATGCTTCAGTTCCGGGACGACACGTTCAGTGGTTTTGTCTCTGAAATCGGCGGTCGCAATTCGCATGCCGCCATTGTCGCCCGAAGTATCGACACGCCCGCTGTTTTCGGGCTGGCGGGCGCGTTGTCGCTTATCAGGCAGGACGACTGGCTGATTGTCGATGCAGATGCCGGAATCGTTATCGTCAATCCGACGTCTATTGTCATGGAACAGTATCGTGCCCGGCAGGTGGCCCAGGCTCGCGCACGGAAAAAGCTGAGCCGCTTGAAAAAGACACCGGCCGTGACTATCGATGGAACCCCTGTGACCTTACTTGCCAACATCGAATTTCCGGACGATTGCAAGGCGGCACTTGAAAACGGGGCTGTCGGAATCGGCCTGTTCCGGTCTGAGTTTCTTTTCATGGGACGTAACGGCAATATCAGCCGGATTCCGGGTGAAGAAGAACAGTTCGAGGCTTATAAAAAGGCGGTTACCCTCATGAAGGGCCGTCCGGTTACCATCCGGACAATCGATATCGGTGCAGACAAACCCCTCGGTACGCCGGAGACGAGTACATTGAACCCGGCACTGGGCAAACGGGCTATCCGTTACTGTCTGGCAGAGCCCGAGCTGTTCCTTGCCCAGTTGCGTGCTATCTTGCGTGCTTCGGCGTTTGGCCCTGTAAAACTGCTGATCCCGATGCTGGTGCATGCTTTCGAGATTGACCAGACGCTGGCTTTCATTGAGGAAGCCAAGGCGCAGCTGCGTACCGCCAAAATCAAGTTCGACGAGAAAATCCAGATCGGTGCCATGGTGGAAGTGCCTGCCGCTATTCTGGGTTTGCCGATGTTCACTTCCCGCCTTGATTTCATTTCGATCGGCACAAACGACCTGATCCAGTATGCACTGGCTATCGACCGTGTCGATCCCGAGGTCGCTCATCTCTACAATCCCTTGCATCCGGCCATTCTGACGATGCTGTCGATGACGATCTGGGCGGCGGACAAGGCGAATGTACCGGTGTCCATTTGCGGTGAAATGGCTGGCGATGCTCATTTGACGCGGTTATTGCTCGGTATGGGATTGCGTGAATTTTCAATGCATCCTGCACAGCTGTTGAATGTCAAGCAGGAAATTCTGTCCAGCAATATGAAGTTGCTGAAACCGAAAGTCGACAAGGTATTGTCGCTGGTGGAAGAGGCGGCTATCGAAGAGGCAGTTCAGCAGTTGCAGCTTGAAAAGACAGACGATGAGAGTTAAAAGCGGTTTGGATATCGGAAAAATGGCATGCCGTTGTCTGTATGCCGGTTTGACGATATGAAATGACTTCGTTATGCTAGCGATATTGCGCCGATTTGAAAGAGACAGCTTGCGGGCGCAAAGGGGGATCCTGAATAAATAAATACGGCTAAAGCGAGCTTGGATGCAAGCCCGATATGCTGACGCTATTGGGCTTCTTTTTTTATCAGGAACAGGTTAACGGAATGATCGTCGCAGCAAACGCGATCATCGATTAAGACAGAATATTCATGCCATCAGTTGGAATCGTTTCACCACAATCCATGCATTTTGCCGAACCGCTTGTTTTGCAGAGCGGGGCGTCGATAGCGGATTACACGCTGGTATATGAAACATATGGTGAACTGAATGCGGATAAAACGAATGCCGTTCTGGTTTGCCATGCCTTGAATGCATCTCATCACGTCGCCGGTTATTATGCCGGCAATCTGAAAAACACCGGTTGGTGGGATAACATGGTCGGCCCCGGAAAACCGGTCGATACAGACCGTTTCTTTGTGATCGGAGTCAATAATCTGGGATCGTGTTTCGGATCGACCGGTCCGATGGATATCAATCCCGATACCGGAAAACCCTATGGTGCCAATTTTCCGATACTGACTGTCGAAGACTGGGTCAATGCGCAGGCCCGGCTTGCGGATGCATTGGGTATTGACCGTTTTGCGGCTGTGATGGGAGGCTCGCTCGGAGGAATGCAGGCGCTGTCATGGACCATGCAATATCCCGACCGTGTCCGTCATGCCGTCATCATCGCTTCGACGGCGCGCCTGTCGGCCCAGAATATCGCATTCAACGATGTCGCCCGTCAGGCGATTCTGACCGACCCGGATTTTCATGGTGGCGATTTTTATGCGCATGGCGTGGTACCCAAAAACGGTTTGCGTGTCGCGCGCATGATCGGTCATATCACTTACCTTTCCAACGACGACATGTCGGAAAAATTCGGGCGTGACCTTCGTTCGGGTGAATACAAATTCGGTTATGGCGTCGAGTTTGAAATCGAATCCTACCTGCATTACCAGGGTGAAAAATTTTCGGCCTACTTCGATGCCAATACATATTTGCTCATCACGCGCGCACTCGATTATTTCGATCCGGCAGCCCAGTTTGGAGGCGATCTCGACAAGGCGCTCGCCAACACTAAAGCGGATTATCTGCTGGCTTCGTTTACGACAGACTGGCGGTTTTCTCCGGAGTGCAGCCGCTCGATTGTCCGTTCACTGGTCAGTAATGGCAGAAAAGTCACTTATGCGGAAATCGACGCACCTCATGGTCATGATGCTTTCCTGCTGAATGACGAACGGTATCACAAGGTGGTCAAATCCTACTATGAGCACATCTGGCAGGAAATCGAGGGAGGCAATTTGTCATGAATATGCCGAAACTGAAAAATTTGCGGGCAGATCTCGCATTCATTTCCAATTGGGTGGCCGATGACGCTCATGTGCTCGATCTGGGATGTGGGGATGGTGCATTGCTTGAATATCTTCAGAAAACGAAAAACTGTACTGGATATGGCGTCGAAATCGATGACCTGAAACTTCCCGGTTGTGCTCTCAGGGGCATCAGTGTCATCCAGCACGATCTTGAAAAGGGTTTGCCCTTTTTCAAAGACGATGCCTTCGATACGGTCTTGTGTTTGTCCGCGTTGCAGATGATGCAGCATGTGGAAGGACTGTTGCGCGAAATTGCCCGGGTCGGCAATGAGGCGATCGTTTCTTTTCCGAATTTCGCCTATTGGCCGCATCGCTTTTCGTTATTGGGCGGCAAAATGCCGGTTTCGCTGGAATTGCCTTATGAATGGTACGACACGCCCAATCTGAGATGTGCGACGCTGAAGGATTTTGAAAATCTGGCGGATCTGGTCGGATGGAAAGTCATTGACTGTGTGGCCTTGCATGACGGGAAACCGGTCACGTTCATGCCGAACTGGCGGGGCAGTCTGGCCGTGTTCAGGCTTCAGAAGAAAATCAATTCAAAACACACATAATGTCCCTCGATAAAAAATGGAAAGCCATACTCGATCCGCGTTTGCTGATCTGTGTGTTTCTTGGCTTTTCATCCGGATTGCCCTTGTTTATCCTGCTGACGCTTTTGCAGGCATGGCTGACGAAATCCGGTCTTTCCATCAAGTCGCTCGGGCTCTTTGCCCTGGTCATGTTTCCCTATACCTGGAAGTTCCTCTGGGCGCCTCTGATGGACCGGTATTCCTTTCCATTGCTGGGACGGCGCCGTGGATGGATGGCGTTGACGCAGATTTCACTTTTTTTCTGTATCGGTTTTCTGGGGTGGCTCGATCCGGTAACGGAACTGACGATGATTGCCGTTCTGACGACGGTGATCGCTTTCCTTTCGTCAAGTCAGGATATCGTGGTGGATGCCTTCCGGCGTGAATTGTTGCCGGATGAGGAGCAGGGGCTGGGCAGTGCGATTCATGTGAATGCCTATCGCGTGTCCGGGATGGTTCCCGGCGCCCTGTCACTCATTCTGGCCGATATGATGAGCTGGTCTGGCGTTTTCTGGGTAACGGCTGCCTTCATGTTGCCCGGCCTGCTTTGCACGCTCGTCATCAGTGAACCCAAAATTCATGGCGCCCCTCCAAAAACTATCCGGGAAGCGGTCGTGCTTCCTTTTACGGAATTTATTGGCCGGGCTGGCTGGAAAAGTGCCTTGTTCATTTTATCGTTCATTTTTCTGTACAAGCTGGGCGACAGTCTGGCGACTGCGCTGGCAACCAAATTTTATCTGGATTTGGGATTTTCGATGACCCAGATCGGCGTGATTGCCAAGACGACCGGATTCTGGGCCAGTCTCATCGGCGGCCTTCTGGGCGGCATCTGGATAATCGGTCTGGGCATCAACCGTGCGTTGTGGGTTTTCGGTGCAGTACAGGCGCTGGCCATTCTCGGGTTTTCATGGATGTCGCTTGAAGGCCCCAATCCGGTTTTGCTTGCTGCCGTGATCGGTTTCGAAGCGTTTGGCGTCAGTCTCGGCACGGCAGCTTTTGTAGCATACATTGCAACGACAACGGATGAACGTTACACGGCAACGCAATTCGCGCTGTTCACCAGTCTTGCTGCTGTCCCCAGGACGTTTATCAATGCGTCTGCCGGGTATATCGTGGATCAGACAGGATGGTTCATGTTTTTCAATTTGTGTTTCATTCTGGCGTTACCGGGCATGTTGTTGTTGCCGAAAATAGCGCCCTGGCGACAAAAACGGCATTTGGCACAAGAACAATAAAAAAATTTCCACGATGAGTGTAAAATTTCCGTCTTGAAAATTAAATCGCTTGTTGCCTGTTTTTTACGGCAATAATCAGATAAGAAACGGATGGCGTCCCGCACGGGTGGGCGTGAGCATTCGAAAATGTATTGAAAATGGGAGAAAGTATGGCGCAGGAATTTTTGGAAATGCCCGACAAGGATGGTTTCTTTGGTGAATTTGGCGGGCAGATGATTCCGCCTGAATTGAAAGCGGTGATGGATGACATCGCAAAGGCCTACGAAGAAGTTCGTAATTCCAGGGAATTTCAGGACGAACTGTCCGATCTTTACGCCCATTACGTTGGCCGTCCAAGCCCTGTTTTCTATGCTAAAAGACTGACGGAACGTCAGGGGGGCGCACGTATCTTTTTGAAACGTGAAGACCTGAACCATACCGGTGCCCATAAAATCAATCACTGTCTGGGACAGGCCTTGCTTGCCAAGCATATGGGCAAAACAAAAGTCATTGCCGAAACCGGTGCCGGACAACATGGTGTGGCTATGGCAACGGCGTGTGCACTGGTAGGCATTCCTTGCGAAATTCATATGGGTGAAATCGACATTGCGAAAGAACACCCCAATGTCACCAAAATGAAAATTCTGGGCTGCAACCTGATCGCTGTTTCCCGAGGTACAAAAACCCTGAAAGACGCAGTCGACAGCGCTTTTGAAGAATATCTGAAAGATCCGAAAAACTTTCTGTATGCCATCGGTTCCGTTGTCGGGCCTCATCCATTCCCGAAAATGGTTCGCGATTTCCAGAGCATCGTCGGCAAGGAAGCGCGTGAACAATTCCTTCAGAGGGAAAACAAATTGCCTGATGTCGTGACGGCCTGCGTCGGAGGCGGTTCCAATGCGATCGGTATCTTCACCGAATTCCTGCCGGATGAATCCGTGAAACTGGTCGGTATTGAACCGGCCGGTAAAGGGCTGGATACACCGGATCATGCGGCAACCTTAAGCCTTGGCACGAAGGGAACGCTGCACGGGTTCAAATGCTATAACCTGCAAGATGAAAAAGGCAATCCGTTGCCGGTTTATTCGATTGCTTCCGGACTCGATTATCCGGGTGTCGGCCCGCAGCACTGCTATCTGAAAGATATCGGCCGGGTCCAGTATGAAGCAATTACGGATGAAGAATGTCTGGACGCGTTCCTCGTTTTGTCCCGTATCGAAGGCATTATCCCTGCGCTGGAAAGCTCCCATGCCGTGGCTTACGCGATGAAAGTCGCCAAAGATCTCGGACCGGACAAGACCATTCTGGTCAATCTTTCCGGAAGAGGCGACAAGGACGCTGATTTTATCGCCAATTATCTTGGAATCAACTGATCAGATATCATAGTCGTACCATATCGTCAGGGGAGCGTGGTCCGAGAACCGTTCTCCCTTGTAGATTTCGGCCGATACCGCCTTTTTCGCCACACCCGGGGTGGCGATCTGGTAGTCAATACGCCAGCCGACGTTTTTTGCGTAGGCCTGACCGCGATTGCTCCACCATGTGTATGCCTCACCGGTCGTATCGGGATGAAGGAGGCGATAAACATCGACCCACCCCAGTTCCTCGAATACATTGGTCAGCCATGCACGCTCTTCCGGCAGAAAACCGGAATTTCTCTGGTTGCTTTTCCAGTTTTTCAGGTCGATTTCCTTATGGGCTATATTCCAGTCGCCGCAAATGACGAATTCGCGACCGCTGTCTTTCAGCTTTTTGAGGTACGGATAGAATTCATCCATGAAGCGGAATTTGGCTTCCTGTCGCTCCGGTGAAGAAGAGCCGGAAGGAGCATACAGTGAAACAAGACTGAAATCCTTGAAGTCGCACTGGAGATAGCGTCCTTCCGCGTCGAATTCCTTGCTGCCGAAACCGTTCCCGACCTTGTCGGGCATTGTTTTCGTGTAAATCCCTGTTCCTGAATAACCTTTTTTTTCCGCGCATTCAAAGTAGCCCAGATAACCGTCAGGGCTTGCGACGGAGGGAGTGATGTCACAGGACTGGGCCTTGATTTCCTGCAGGCAGACGAAATCGGAACCGGAGCGGTTCATCCAGTCGAGAAATCCTTTTTTGACCGCGGAGCGGATGCCGTTGAGATTGACGGAAGTAATGGAGAACATGTTTTTCGGGGTATGTGAAAACAGTGATGATACTAAAAATAAAACGAACGCGTGCAAGCTATCACTCGAGTTGACGACACGTTACAATATCGATGTTCTTTTTAAGAGATTGGGGATTGAAGTGAGTCAGTTAAGAGAAGAGTTCATTCGCTTTGCGGTTGACTGTGGCGTATTGCGTTTCGGGGAATTTATCACCAAGGCGGGCAGAACGTCTCCGTATTTTTTCAATGCGGGTTTGTTCAATGACGGACAGTCGCTGGGTACACTCGCAGATTATTATGCAGATACCCTGCTGGAATCGGGAATTTCTTTCGATATGCTGTTCGGCCCCGCATACAAGGGCATTCCGCTCGTGGCGGCTGTCGCGGTGTCGCTGGCCAGAAAAGGCCGCAATGTCCCGTTTGCATACAATCGCAAGGAAGCCAAGGATCATGGCGAAGGCGGTGTGATTGTCGGTGCGCCTTTGAAAGGCAAAGTCGTGATCATCGACGATGTGATATCGGCCGGGACTTCCGTAAATGAATCCGTCAATATTATCCGCCATGCGAATGCGACGCCGGGAATTGTCCTGATCGCGCTGGACCGGATGGAACGTTCCGGCAAGGATGACGCTTTATCCGAACTGTCAGCCGTACAGGAAGTGCAGAAGGCATACGACATGCCAGTCCTTTCCATTGCCAATCTGGACGATTTGCTGGGGTATCTGGCCAGGGCGGGCGCTTCTCCGGAAATGAACCAGTATCAGAAAGCGGTCAAGGCTTATCGTGACAGGTATGGTTCAGTGAATTGATTGGGAAAGACTTTTGAACTGCATCCCGAATGCTGGATGAGAGTCCGTTAATGCCGAGCTGCAGTTCAGAAGGTGTAGGCTTTTGAGATAGTGATCAGAAATGGACAATTGAAAAAATCTGGATGGCCCTGTTTGTCGTGCTTTTCCTAAAGAGAAAACGTCAAGTTCGTGCCATTTGATAGAAGCTTTCAACTGTATGCAGTTACTGCTGCCAACCGCCGTCGTCACTAATCAGTTTTGCCAGTTTCTTTTCCAGATATTGATAAGTACGGGGACATTTGGCCGGCATTCTGGACAAACCATTGCCATAACCGTTTGCGCTGATGACGATTTTTGAACCATCTGCAATTGCTTTTTCAATAGCGGCAAAATCTGCATCCAGCTTGCGAATATTTTCCTCGTATTCATCGTCCGTGTAATAATCTTTTTCCTCAAACCC
>CDZQ01052576.1_pt1 | contig 17824 bp, 11 predicted proteins | sample 554831 | NCBI WGS metagenome assembly CDZQ01 (sample SAMEA3182112, study PRJEB8094) | gut metagenome | biome: human; feature: gut; material: Stool; isolation source: human stools | place: Canada | collected 2013-05-06
CATCAGCTGCGGCACACTTACATCACCAATCTTCTTTACGCTGGTGTCGATCCAAAGACAGTGCAGTACCTTGCCGGACATGAAAACAGCAAAACAACTATGGACATTTATGCAAAAGTGAAGTACAATAAACCAGAGGAGCTATTTGGGGTAGTAAATGGTGCGTTTCATCAGGCTATCGCTGAATGAAAAAGGGCCGTTTTTTATGGTCCGCATACCGGATAACTGAGAAGCAGAAAGCCGGAAAAGCCCAGAATATCAAGGAAAAACAGCTCCAAAACTCGCGCAGTACGGTCTGAAGGCAGCACGTCGTGCTCCTCAGTTCAGCAAGCGCTAACAGAACTGGTTTTTACAATCAAATCGCTTCAAAAACCCCGGAAAATCAAGGTTTTCCGGGGTTTTTCTGTATCTAAGCCGCTGATTAACTTTGTCCGTTTTTGAAAGGATTTGACGCAGCCTGAACCGGTTTTTTTAAGTTAATGATGGGGGAAGTGGCCGTTTTTTGCCCCGTTTTGGTTAAAAAATGGGGGAACTTTTGGCCCTTGGACACCCTATGGAATGGTTCTCTGATCCCCTCATTGTCCTTGCCTGAACTGCATAAAAATTCATTTGTCAGGTCTGTCCGGTTTTGTCTCGATGTGACCAAACCGGATGCAGTTTATATCTCTTACATAGCCGTTCTCGGTCAACCGAGGGCGGCTATTATCATTTCTACGGAAAGGAGGAGCCATAAATGGCGAAGTGCAAAGTGATCGCCGTAGCCAATCAGAAAGGCGGCGTCGGAAAAAGCACCAGCGTCTACAACATAGCCGCAGGACTGGCCATGGACGGCAAGAAAGTTCTGGCGATAGATGTAGACCCCCAGGGCGATCTCACAAAGATGCTGGGCCAGCGCAAACCAATCGAGCTGCGAAACACGCTCAGCACAGTCATGAACGCTGTGGTCTGTGCGATCCCGCTGGACGAACACCCGGAGATCATGCAGCATCACGAAGGTTTTGATTTTGTCCCTGCAAACCGAACTCTGTCCGCTGTTGAGGTAGGACTGGTAAATGAGATCAGCCGCGAAACCGTCCTACGCGCCTATATAGGAACCGTGAAGCACGATTATGATTATGTGCTGTTGGACTGCCGCCCCTCTCTCGGTATGCTGGTCATCAACGCCTTATCTGCCGCTGACTACGTTCTTGTTCCTGTTCAGGCGGACTATCTTGCCGCCGAGGATATGACGGAGCTGATTGGCACGGTACAGAGCATCAAGCGCCAAATCAATCCCAAGCTGAAAATCGGCGGCGTTTTTCTGACGATGACAAACGACACGAACTTTCGTAAAGATGTAGTGGCATCTGTCAGAGAGAACTTTGGAAAGCGTCTGCCCATATTCCAGACGGCGATCCCCGCAACGGTTCGGCTGGCGGAAATCAGCACAGCGGACAAGAGCATCTTTCGGCATGAACCGAAAGGCCGCGCGGCAGAGGCATACCGCAATCTGGTAAAGGAGGTGCAGGAAATTGGTGAGAAGCAGCGTAGCAAACAAGCTGACATCAGTCGATGACCTCTTTACCACCCAGGCAGAACGCGACGAGGAAAAGCTGGAACGGGTCGTTGAGATCCCGTTGGAAGAAATCAGCGACTTTCGGAACCACCCCTTTAAGGTGAAGCAGGACGAGGCCATGATGGAAATGGTCGAGAGCGTCCGGCATTACGGCGTGTTGGTTCCCGCCCTTGTCAGACCAAAACCGGACGGCGGCTATGAAATGGTGGCCGGACACCGGCGAAAGCTGGCTTGCACTCTGGCGGAAAAAGCAGTTATGCCTTGCGTTGTCCGTGAACTGACCGATGATGAAGCCGTTATTATCATGGTTGACAGCAACTTGCAGCGCGAAACTGTGCTGCCATCGGAGAAAGCCTTTGCTTATAAGATGAAGCTGGAGGCCATGAAACGCCAAGGCAAACGGACAGATTTAACTTCATCGCCAGTGGCGACAAAGTTGGATACCGCAGCTATGCTCGGAAAGCAAAGCGGCGAAAGTAGAGATCAAGTATTCCGCTATATCCGCCTGACCTACCTTGTTCCCGAAATCCTTGACATGGTAGACGAGAGCAAAATCGCCCTGCGGCCTGCCGTGGAACTTTCCTATCTTGCCGAAGAAGAACAGCGCACCTTGCTTGACACCATGGAGTGCGAAGATTGCACCCCGTCCCATGCCCAGGCAATCAAAATGCGAAAGTTCTCCGATGCGGGGAACCTGACAGACGAGGTAATCCTGTCCATCATGCAGGAGGAGAAACCCAACCAAAAAGAACAATTCAAGATGCCAAAGGAGCGCATTGCAAAGTATTTTCCTGCGGGGACGCCCGTACAGAAAATGGAGGACACCATTGTGAAAGCTCTGGAACTGTACCGAAAAAGACAGCGGGATATGGAACGCTAATTCTGGGGTCCCCGCAAAATCGCAGATTTTGTGGGGAGAGGAGGAGAAACGGAATAAGCGAACTTTTGCCGCTTGCGGCGAAACGAGCGATATGTAGTTTGTGACGACGACCGCCAAGGGAGCAGTGTATCCGTCAGCGGCATCAGCATTCTTGGCCCCGTCCCCCTCTCACACTCTCCCCCTGTAAACCAGCTGTACCAGCCGAAAAGAAAGGGTTTATTTCACATCTCTTTTTCAGCCGGTAAATCAAACCCGGAGGTGATCCAATGTAGAGAAATACCGGACAATCAAACATCGGGCGGCGTTTGACTCCATAGCAGCGGCTATGGAGCTTTTTTATGCCCAATATTAAATAACATGGAGGTAAAACAATGAGTTCCAAGACCAAAAAGCATGGCAGAAGTACAATTGCGCTGCTTCTGACCTTCGTGATGATCCTGTCCCTGTTCTCCACCACGGCCTTTGCCGCGCAGGAGGACAACTACCACGACCCCGCCGAGCATTGGCTGACGGCTATGAACCGCACCAATGAGCTGGACGCTAACTCCACCATTACCCATGAAACCTTTACCTGCGCACAGTGCAGACAGGCAACTTCTTTCACCGTGTTTCGTGTTCCCGAGTACACTCGTGACGGCCAGACCGCCATGCTCCGCAATGTGAAATACTCCGACGGCACACTGCTGGATGGCGTTGGCACCGGCGCGATCCTGGACGGCACTCCCGGCGTGGATGCCTACTATACCGGCTACCACTGGACAAAAGCCGTCTGTGAAACCTGCGGCACCATTAACAGTAACATGGGCGTGACTGGCTATGCCTACGCCAAGAATGTCTATTGGCTGTATGACTGTGCTGCCGAGTTCACCGAAACTCTGGATGAGGTCGTGACCTATGAGTACGCAGACAGCACCTATCACACCAAGACTACCAAGACCGGCACCTACTGCTGCTTCTGCTTTGGCACCCACAAGCAGGAAACCAGCGTTCTGGAGCGCCATGTGCTGAACGATGAGATTCTGCCCCAGCCCGCTAATGGCCGTTTTGCCCTGGTGGAAAGCTGCACCCTCTGCGACTATGTCCACCATGAGTATGTAACTGCCAAGAGCGTTATTGCTGACTACTACGGCGTGGTGGACGGTCAGCCTCACACTCTGTCCGTGACCGACCTCTCCGAAGCCGGTGTTTCCACTCAGATCCGCTATGGCAACAGCGCCGACAGCTGCACTCTGGCCTCTGCACCCAACTTCACCGAAAAGGGTCAGTACACCGTTTATTATGCCATCACCTACACCTACAAGGGTGTTGACATGACTGAGAATGGCGTTGCCTATGTCTGGCTGTACGATGAAACCGCCGTTCCTGACGATACCAAGGACGATTGTCCCTGCGGCTGCGGTGACCCCGATTGCGGATGCATGGATAATTCCTGCGGCGGTAAGTGCTGCGGTGATACCGGCTGCGGCGATGACCACAGCTTCATCCTGCTGGACAGCACCAATGCCACCTGCCTTGCCCTGGGCTATGACCGTTATCTCTGCACCGACTGCGGCAAGATCGAGAAGCGCGACTATGTGAACGCTCTGGGCCATGCTTGGCAGAGCATCGTGGTCCGTGAAGCCACCTGCGAAACCGATGGCAAGACCATGGAGATCTGCTCCCGCTGCGGTCAGGTCAAAACTTCCTCCACTCCCAAGGGTGAGCACGACTATGACACCTATTCTGTTCCTGCCACCTGCACCAGCTCCGGCTATACTGTGAATGAGTGCAGCATCTGCGGCGACCGCCATATCACCGACATCACTTCCGCGTTGACCCACAAGTATGTTTCCCACACTCTGCCTGCCAGTTGTGTTTCCGGTGGCCGTACCCTCCATCAGTGCGATGGCTGCGGCAGTTCCTTTATCACTGACTATACCGCTGCCCTGGGCCACAGCTGGGATGAAGGCACCACCATTGCAGAACCCTCCTGCACCGGTGAGGGCGTGACCAAGCACCGCTGTGTCCGCTGCAACGAGAGCAAGCTGGAAACCATTCCCGCCACCGGGCACACTCCCGGCGAGGATGCCACCTGCACCGATCCGCAGACCTGCACCGACTGCGGTGCCGTCATTGAGAAATCTCTGAAGCACGATTTCCAGGCCGATGTTACGGACGCAACCTGCACCGCCATGGGCTATACCACTTATACCTGTGGAAACTGCGAGTTCAGCTATAAGAGTGACTACACCGATCCTCTCGGCCACAACCATGTTCCCGTGGTTACCGAGCCGACCTGCCTGGAGGGTGGGTACACCACCTATGTCTGCTCCCGCTGCGATGACAGCTATGTTTCCGACCACACCGAGGCTCTGGGCCACGAGTGGGACGAGGGCCGCAAGGTAACCAGCCCCACCTGCGGCGGCGAGGGTCTGATGGAGTACCGCTGCGTTCGCTGCGACTATCACCGTCTGGAGGCGCTGTCTGCCGAGGGTCACACTCCCGGTGATGCCGCCACCTGCACTATGCCCCAGCGCTGCACTGTCTGCGATGCGGTTCTGGAAAACGCCCTGGGCCACAACTATGAGTCTGAAGTGACCGCACCCACCTGCACGGAAATGGGTTACACCACCTACACCTGCACCGGCTGCGGCGACAGCTACAAGGGCGACTACACCGACACCACCGGACACAAGCCCAGCGACTGGATCATCGACAAGGAGCCCACCACCGACAGCGAGGGCAGCAAGCACAAGGAGTGCGAAAACTGCGGCGAAACTCTGGAAACCGAGTCCATCGAGAAGATCTATATGGTCGCCACCACCGATACCCACGGTGAGGCCATCGTGGGCGGCTATCTGGTCATCGTCACCGATACCGACAGCAAGAACCCCGTTGCCAACGCCACCGTTGCGCTGAACGCGGACAAGACCATTTCCGTGGAGCTGCCCTATAACCGTCTGCTGGACTACGATGACCAGACCACAGTCACTGTTCTGCTGGTAAAGGATGAATCTGCTGTTGTTGGCATGGACATTGCGGTTACGGACAGAAATGATAACTATTGCAGAGAAACCACCGACAAGGCCGGTCAGATCACCGTCCCCGATACCACCGGCAAGACCAACAATGACGGTGACACCACTATCGGCTATGAGGACGAGGACGGCAACCGTTTCACTCTGACCATCAATGTCGCTGACTACGAAACCGGCAGACCCATTGAGGGCGCTGATGTTTCCATCGGCAGAACCGGCAACATCACCGTTGTCCTTCCCGATGGCACTGACATGGATGAGAATAACCGCATTATCATCACCGTGACCGACAACAAGAAGAACCCCCAGCCCGATTGGACAATCATCGTTAAGGGCGACCTGGACCAGAAAGAACAGGGCCAGACCGATGAGGACGGCAAGCTGATCGTTCCCGAATTAGATGTTGTTGTTCAGAAGCACGGCGCATATATCGTCGGCTATACTGACGGCACCTTTGGCCCCGAGCGCAGCATGACCCGCAGCGAGGCCGCCGCCATCTTTGCCCGTCTGCTTGCCGATAAGAACGGCGATACCATTACCACTGTTGCCGTGACCAAGTTCAGCGACATCCCCAAACACGCATGGTATTCCGGCTATGTGAAGTACCTGACGGGTTATGGTGTGGTGACCGGCATGAGCGATGGCACCTTCGCTCCCAACGAACCCGTTACCCGCGCTCAGTTTACCGCTATGGCGGTTCGCTTCTTTGAGGCGTATGGCGATGGTGATGCCGAAATCATGGAGCAGTATGCTGAGTTCAACGATGTATCCTCCGGCTACTGGGCTGCGGAGTATATCCGTGAAGCCGCGATTTTCGGCTGGATCAAGGGTTACGGCGACGGCACCTTCCGTGGCGATGATGACATCACCCGCGCCGAGGTCGTTACCATCGTCAACCGACTGCTGGATCGCGAGGCCGATGTGGACTATATCTCCGCCAACCTCCGTAATCTCAACACTTTCCCCGATGTGACGGAAAAGCATTGGGCCTACTATGCGGTTCTGGAAGCTGCCAACGGCCATATTGCTACCATGAACCCCGACGAGTCCTGGAGCAAGTGAGGTCTGCTCCGGTGGTCTGCCTTATGGCAGACCACTACATAGCGTTTGCACATTTGCAGGTGTTTCTTTTTCTCTGTATGATGAGGGTGAAAGGAGCGATTGCAAATGTTCAAACGAAAGAAAAAGATGTATCTGGAAGTCACCGGCGCAGAGTTGCAAATGCTCCGCCACAGCCTGATGAACTGGCGTAACCGTCTGCTGTCCCAGGGCAGGCACACCGACCCCATCGACGAAATGCTTGCAAAACTTCTTGGCTGAAACGCCGCTACATACACCGATTGCTACGCTTGTGGCAGTCGGTGTTTTTTATTAAAGGAGGTGCGCTTGTGGAACCCAAGATCATCATTGGTATCGTGCTGGTCGTTCTTGTTGTAGGCGGAGTTATCTTTCTGCAGCTGCGCAAGAAAAAGTAGGCAAAAGGAAACGCCCCGTCCACTTCGGACGGGGCGTACTGCCTCAACCTCATTTGATCCAGACACCTGCTTGATTGAAATTGCTGAACTGGTATCCCTCCATAGCGTAGGCTGTTCCGAGGCCGTAAGAGCCATAACTGAAATACATCGTAACGGTGTAGCCGGGAACAAGGCTTTGAGCATCCAATGCCATCTGCTCTGCCCATGATTCGATGTCGGATGTATCCATCGACTTCCACCACGACTTGAACTGGCTGATGCTCATGGAACCGGAGTAAACGGCGGTAAAAATCTTCTCGCTGCCGTAGTCAGATACCGGCTTCTCCGTCACTGTCCACTGTGATGCAAAAACCATAGAGGGTGCTGGGACGGTTTCGGTTCCTGTTTCCGGTGCATTGACTATGGCGATCTTATTTGCGGCGTCATAGCCGACTTCCAATCCATACGCTTCGGCCAGTGCCCGGAGAGGTGCGTATGTAGTGCCGTTGTAGGTAAAGACCAGGGCATCGTTGCCCTGTGCATCCTTTGGCTGGAACACTTCGCCGTTGACCAAGACCCGGATAGGGTTGACCGTCAGACTGAGCGAGCCATCTGCTGCCAGTGCCGATACCGTGAGCGTCATCAGCAAAACCACCGTGAGCATACCTGCGAAGAATGATGTGACTTTTCCTTTCATGTTGTACCTCCATTTATGTAGTTTGTTTGGTTTCCGACACCATCATCATAGGGTTTCGACCGGCTGAAAACAAATGTGCATCTGACCTACATAACAGAAAAAAGGAGGTTTGCACATGGCAAAGGAATATGGATATTTGGATGAACTCGCCGCCCATTATGGCGTTTTCATCTCTGATCTTCGGATATATCCGCATCTGCGGGACGCCGCGATCCGCAAGTTGGAAAACAGCGTTGTCCCCGAACATAGGCGGCAGGAGTGGCAGCGGGCGTTAGAGTATCTGACCGGAAGTGGGGTGCCCGTGGTATGACAGAGGCAAACGAAAAACGCATGGCCGGTGACTACGAGATCATTCACGCGCTGCATATCGGCCCCAGCGAGATCGTCATTGGTGAATATCAGGCAGCGCCCGAGGGAGAAAAATACCTGTGCGCGTTCTGTGTGTCCAATGAACTGTTCTCCCGTTACGACGATTGCATCGTCAGCGATGATTATGCGGAGATCGTCCAGAACTTCGGGGAGCGTGTGGCAAAGCAGGCAAAAGAGACACGCCAGGAATTGTTCAAGCCTCGTTTTCAGGGTATCCCCAATGACCCCATCACCATCAAAGGCTGTACGCCCCTGTCCTGCGAGGACAATCTGGATGGCAAGGTGGTGGTTATCAAACAGGAAGTGCTGCGCCGGGAATACCGCATGGCGACCCATCAGCTAAAGCTCTGCCGGGGCGGTTCCGGTGCATACCCCAACAGCCGCGGCTCTGCTTGCTTTTGCATTGATCTCTATTCCGGGAAAACCTCCCGCTTTGAACGACGGGATGTACTCGGCACCATGGAGCCAGAGCAGCTGCCAAATTGGGCAAAGCACCACCTTGAAAACATCCGACAGACCGAAAGGCAGAAAAACGAAAAGGACAAGGAGGAACGATGAACATGAGAACGAACGCAGGCTACACCATCACGGAGTCAATCCATATTGGGAATACAGAGTTTGTCCTGGGTGAAAGCTCCACAGATCCGGCGCAGTTTGTTACCTGGGCCTGTAAGGACGGCGACAACTACTTTTGGGGCCACTATATGACCGACAAACTGGCGGCTCTGCGTGACCTGCTTGACCGCGCCGGAGAGGAACTGTCCCTTCTGGAGATGCGGCAGACTCAGAAACAGGAACGGCAGCGACAGGAGGTGCATGAACGATGAAGTTAGAGATCAGGCCCATGACAAGGGCAGAACAGAAATACAGCTATACGCAGAGCCAGCAGATCGCAGGCCAGACTGGGTGCATTGGCCATCTTCGGGCGGATATGGATACGGACGGAAAAGGGTTCTTTTCCAGTTGGGACAACCACCGGGGCGACCTCAAAACGCAGGCGTTTAAGGACGAATTTGATGCAGTCCTCAACGCTCTGCGCTTTGATGAACAGTATGGCGGTATTCTGACCAACCGCAGCTCCCTGGCTGAATACTGCCGCAAATACCCGGAGAGCGTGATCTCCGGTGATTATCGCTCCTTTGGCTTCCGGGCCGATACGGAACAGTATTCCTATATGCTGCGGGTCAATCCGCATAAGGGCGAATATAACCTTTACTGCTACTGCTATCGCCGGGATCGGCTGGACGATCACATGAAGCGCGCTGAGAAAGGTATCCGCTTCATCACACCTGACTATAAAGAAAAGTTCCGCATCCCGGACGGCGATAAGATCCGCATTACCACAAAAAGCGGCGAAACCCGTGAGCGTGTTGCCCGGTATATCGACGATTATCACATGGAACTCAGCGGTGGTTACAGCAACTCCCTTTACCACATCTGCGAGTTCGCAGAGCAACTGGAAGAACATAAGTGCCAAGGTGTTATCCCGCTACGTTCCTCGTTGCCCGAGCAGTGCTACGGCACTCTGCTGGACACCGGTAAAATCGTCATCTACAAGCGTGGGGAAACCGGCTACTACAAGACAGACATTCCCTATACCACCAAAGAAGATGCCCGCGCCCTTGTGGATGAACACAATGCGCGCGGTGGCGTGAGTAAGGCGCAGGAGGCAGCTATGGCAGCAGGCTCCATGTTCGGCTTTGATGTACCTGCCGCAGACCCCGCCAACTATGATGAAAACGGCCAGCCAATCAAGCCGAAACACCGTGACCGGGGTGATGCACGATGAAAGCCGACAGACACATCATCTGGAGTAACTATGCCCTGGACTACGAGGACTGGCGGACGGATCTGGAAGCGGATTACCCCGACTTGTCCGACCGGGAGCGAGAGAACCTGATGTATGAGATCAACGGCAACTATCTGGACGATGAGCGCGCAAATCTCAACATTCAGCTTTCACAGCCCATCCTTGTCATAGCCGATCTGGGCCGATGGAATGGGCGTTTTCCCGGTTATAAGGAAATTGAAAGCGGAAAAATCTGCGACTGCCTCTATGGAGATACGGATTACAGCACATGGTTCGTGGATAAAAACGGCGATATGCGCTGCGAGGCTATTCACCATGACGGCACCAACTTTTATCTCTACCGCACTTATAAGGACGGAGCAACCGAGGCACAGATCGACCGTCTGAAAGAGAAAATCTACAACGGCACGGCGACCCGTGCGGATATTACCCGCGTGACACGGAGGCTCGGTGATGAGATCGGCAAGGTCTACGGATGGGAGTTTCCGCAGAGGGCTGCGCAAAGAGCATATGAACGGTAAAGGAGGATCGTTTCCATGCCGAGCAAATACCAAATCATAACCGAGCTGGCGGCATCCACGGCGCGGGACATTACCTCCAGCGCCGGGAAGTACATGGCGTTTCTCACCACCGCCGCCAACAACTTCAAATACAGCTTCCGGGATCAACTTCTCATTTATGCGCAGAAGCCGGACGCCACCGCCTGCGCAGAGATAGACTTCTGGAACAAGCACGGACGCTATGTGAATAAGGGCACCCGTGGCATTGCCCTGCTGGTGGACACCACCGAAAAGTATAAGCTGCGCCATGTGTTCGATATGTCAGACACCAACAGCCGCGCAGGACTCACCGTGCCGGTCTGGAGTATGCAGCCGCAGTACACAGAGGCCGTCATTGACACGCTGGAAAACAGCTTTGGTGAAATTGAGGACAAAAGCAGCCTTGCCGCCGCCCTGATGGGCGCGGCCTCCCTGGTGGTGGAGGACAACTTCACAGACTATTACAGCGACCTGCTTTCAGTGAAAAGCGGAAGTCTGCTGGAGGAACTGGACGAACTGAACACAGAGGTCTGGCTGAAAAACACGCTGAAAAACAGTGTGGCCTATATGATGCTGACCCGCTGCGGCTATCGTGCCGGTGATTACTTTACCGCCGAGGATTTTGCACGGGTCTATGACTTCAACACCCCGGAAACGCTCTCCGTCCTGGGTGCTGCCACCAGCGATATTGCGGAGATGGCCCTGCGAGAGATTGCCACTACGGTTCTTTCCCTGCAAAAGCAGGAGTACCGGCAAAATCGCACATTTGCAGGCGATGACCGGGGTCAGTATGATATAGCTGAAAGAAAAAATGATGAAAGGAGTACAGACCATGGCAGTCACATACAGAACCGAGGGCGACTATCAGCTGCCCAATCTGACCGTACCGGAGGCTCCGACGGTCGGGAAATATGGGATGCTGCGGCGCAGCTACCTCCAGAACCACAGGAACGGGATCTACACCGGGATGCTGCTGTCCGGGAAGCTGAACAGCCATCTGGAGGAGATCGACCGACAGGCCAGCGAGATGCTGGAGAGCTTGACTATGCAGATGGCGCAGAAGCAGGGCGTGACGGAGAGCCTGAAAGCCTCGGATCAGATGAAGTGGGTGGGGCTGATGAACAGCATCCGAGCCTCAGCGGAGGAAATGGTGCTGACGGAGCTGGTCTACAACTGACGCCCCAAGAGCCGGAGCCAACGGCGACCGGCGATTGGTCGGCGGAAGGGGTGCCTTTGGTGCGCCTGACAGAAGATGATGCGGGTACTTCATGGCCTTCCTCTCTTGCCGAATGGCAGGAGGTCGGGCCGACCGGCCTGCAGATCAAGCACCACAACTTCAACGAGCGCACTGACATCGACTATTTCCATGAAGATGCAGAAAAGAACGAGCTGCTGCGCATCAGTGACGCCCTGAAAAATCACAGAGTAGAAATCGCCGCATTTTTTGCCGCCCATGAGGACAGCAAGGAACGCGGCGATTTTATTAAGTCCTTTTTTGACAACACCTATGTGGAGAAGATACTGGCGGACGGTCAGCGTGTCGGCTACCGTGCCTGGGACGATGTACTTTGCCTCTGGCGCGGTTCCTACCCCTCCCGTGAAAAGGAAGTATTCATGCGCTGGGATTGGGTCGGAAAGACCATCTACGGCATGATGCTTCTGGATCAGTGGCTGAACCCGGACGAAAAGCCGCTGCCAACGGTGGAGGAGCAGCTATCCCTCATGGAAATGGCCGAGCAGGAAAAAGGCTCGGCCTTTGTGCTGCCACAGGAGGCCATTGACTATGTTCTTTGCGGCGGCAGCGGTATTTCTCACGGGAAATTCCGCATTTTAGATCAGTTCCAGAAAAAAGAGAGCGCACAGGAAAACATCAAGTTCCTGAAAAGCGAATACGGTTGGGGCGGTCGTTCCGACGCCATCCCCGGCAGTGGTTATTGGGAGCAGCATGACACCAAAGGCATCAGTATCTCCCGCGCCGTTTCATTTTCAGATAAAAAAGATGTTTTTCTGCTGAAATGGCCTGCGGTGGAAAAGCGCATCGGTGAGCTGATCGCCGCTGACCGCTATCTGAACCGTGCCGAAAAAGAATACTACCCCGAATATCAGCGTCTGCGCGATATTCGAAACGCCCGTGGGAAGATCAGCGAAGAGTTCCGTTCCATCGTCAGCGACTACAAGGATTTTGTGCAGCAGACCGGTGACCCGGACAGACTTCTGGACAGATGGTATCTCGTTTCCTGTGCCACCGCCTTTTCCATTGGCGACAAGAAGATGCACGCCCGTGTTTCTGAGGGAGATTTTATCCTCCCCATGATGCGGGATGCCATGCAGACCATCATCGGTGAGAATACCCATCTGACGGAACGCTGTGAGGCCATGCTGGAGGCGCTGAACGGGCCGCTTGCGGCTCCGTTGGAGCCCACCGAGGCAGAACTGAACCCGCCGCCCCAGCCGAAAAAAGAGTATGTCATTACCCTGGGCACCACGGTATTTCTTGGTGCCCAGGAATATGAAGTTCTGGCCTATGACGATAAGGAAGTCCGCCTCTATGACCTTGAATTTCCTCTGTTCAACAAGGAAATGTCCCGCGAGGAGTTCGAGCAGAAACTGGCGGAGAACCCGCAGAACGACCATCTGCTGCAGGTAGTGGAGGACGCACCGGAAATCACAGAGCAACCGGAAACCGCGGATGATCTGGACAGCGCAAAGGCACTTATCAACGAATACTGCATGGAAGTCTTTGAGTCCGAGGCTGACTTTACAGACCTATCCCATGTGGATCTTGCTTTCAGTTCCACCAGCGACAGCACACACTCCGTTGAAATCTATGCAGACCTTGTGGGATTCCGGCTGGTCTATCAGGTGAACGGCGCGGAAGTGGCTTCCATTCAGTGTGCCGGGTTCCGTGATCTGAACGAGTTTCTTGCCAATCTGGACTTCGATGAAATGGTCGCCTTTGCGGAGGAGAAATACAAAAAGCAGCAGGAGCGCCCGGAGAGCCGCATTGATGAAATGCTGCGGCAGGCCGAACTGGCGGCCCAGCTTTCGGAACAGACCGGGCAGAATGTGTTTGCCTTTGAGGAAGGGAGCGCAGCGCCGGTCAATGTACCGGCTGAAAAGGAAACGGTACTACCGCCTCCACCCGAGCCAAAGCCACGTGAAAAGGTATCGCCCTTCATCCTGCATCCCGAGGTTCCAACTGCAGATCGGCATGATTACCGCATCACCGATGACGCCATTGGCGTCGGCACCCCTGGAGAGCGTTTCAACAACAATGTCCGAGACATCCGTCTGCTGAAAAAGCTGGAGGCGGAAAACCGCTTTGCCACCCCGGAGGAGCAGGAAGTTCTCGCAAAATATGTGGGCTGGGGCGGTCTGGCAGACTGCTTTGATGAGCGCCACAGTAAGTATGCGGAGCTGAAGGCCCTGCTGACCGATGACGAGTATGAGGCGGCGAGGGAGTCCACTCTGACCGCTTTCTACACGCCGCCCGTGGTGATTCGCGCCATGTATCAGGCGTTGGAGAACATGAACTTCAAGACCGGCAATGTGCTGGAGCCGTCCTGCGGCATCGGTAACTTCATCGGCATGAGGCCGGACAGTCTGGCAGATGCCAAAATCTACGGCATTGAACTGGATTCCATCAGTGGGCGCATCGCCCAGCAGCTTTATCAGAAGTCCTCCATCGCTGTTCAGGGGTTTGAGAAAACAGACCTCCCGGACAGCTTTTTTGATGTGGCCATCGGCAACATCCCCTTTGGCAGCTTTAAGGTATCGGACAAACGCTACGACAAGCATAACTTCCTGATCCACGATTACTTTTTCGCCCGCACCCTGGATAAAGTCCGACCGGGCGGCATTGTGGCCTTCATCACCAGCAAAGGCACGATGGACAAGGAAACGGCCTCCGTCCGCAAGTATATCGCACAGCGGGCCGAGCTGATCGGTGCCATCCGTCTGCCCAATAACACATTCAAGAGCGCAGCCGGTACGGAAGTCACTTCCGACATCCTCTTTTTCCAGAAGCGCGACCGGCTGACGGACATTACGCCTGATTGGGTCTATCTAAACACTGCCGCCAACGGGCTGAAGATGAATCAGTATTTTGTGGATAACCCCCACATGATTATGGGCGAGATACAGGAAGTCAGCGGCCCTTATGGGCCGGAAACGGCCTGTCTGCCCCGCGAAGGGCAAGACCTGGGCGCAATGCTCACCGAAGCCATCGGCAATATCCAGGCTGAGATCCCGGAGTATGAAATGGATGACCCGGAGGCTGCCGAGGAAGACCGCTCCATTCCCGCCGACCCCTACACCCGCAATTTCAGCTATACCATCGTGGACGGCAAGGTGTACTACCGGGAAAACAGCCGCATGAACCCCGTAGAAGTTTCCGCCACGGCAGAGAGTCGCATTAAGGGGTTGGTTGGTATCCGGGACTGCGTACGAAACCTGATCGAGCTTCAGACCGAGGATTACCCGGAAAGCCAGATCAGCCGCGCACAGCAGGAACTCAACACCCGCTATGATGCCTTTGTAAAGAAGTACGGGCGCATCAATTCCCGTGCAAACAGCATGGCTTTCAATGCGGACAGTTCCTACTTCCTCCTGTCCTCTCTGGAGGTGCTGGACGATGAGCGTAACTTTGTTCGCAAGGCGGATATGTTCACCAAGCGCACCATCAAGCAACGCAGCATCGTCACCAGCGTAGACACGGCATCCGAGGCCCTTGCCCTCTCACTGGCTGAAAAGGCAAAGGTGGATATGCCGTATATGATGGAGCTGACTGGCAAGACCGAGCAGGAAGTATTTTCCGACCTCACCGGCGTTATCTTCCTGAACCCCATGCACACCGGCGAGGATGACAGCAGCCCCAAGTATCTGCCTGCGGACGAGTACCTGTCCGGCAATGTCCGGGAAAAGCTGGAGTGGGCCAGACGCAGTGCCGAGTTGTACCCGGAGGACTACGCCGCCAATGTGCAGGCGCTGGAGGCCGTGCAGCCTACCGATCTGACTGCCAGCGAGATCTCCGTGCGTCTGGGCGCTACCTGGCTCCCAGAGGATGTGGTGTCCAGCTTCATGTACGAGCTGTTCCACACTCCGTATTACGCCCAGCGGAACATTAAAGTCCACTTCTCCAAATACACCGGCGAATGGAATGTGGAGGGCAAGTCCTACGACCGGGGCAATGTTAATGCCCACAGCACCTATGGCACCAATCGCGTCAACGGCTATAAGATCATCGAGGAAACCCTGAATCTGCGTGATGTCCGCATCTTCGATTATGTGGAGGACGAGCACGGAAACCGCATCCCCGTCCTGAACAAGAAGGAAACGGCCATCGCCCAGGGCAAGCAGGAGCTTATCAAACAGGCATTTGCCGACTGGATCTGGAAAGACCCCAATCGCCGGGAACGGCTCTGCAAGCTCTATAATGAGAAGTTCAACTCCGTGCGTCCCCGCGAGTATGACGGCAGTCATCTGAACTTTGTAGGCATGAACCCGGAGATCATCCTGCGGCCCCATCAGGTGAACGCCATTGCCCATATCCTCTATGGCGGCAACACCCTGCTGGCCCATGTGGTGGGCGCAGGCAAGACTTTTGAAATGGTGGCGGCAGCGCAGGAGAGCAAGCGGCTGGGCCTGTGCCAAAAGTCCCTGTTCGTGGTGCCCAACCACCTGACCGAGCAGTGGGCGGCAGAGTACCTTCAGCTTTACCCCTCTGCCAACATCCTTGTTGCCACCAAAAAGGACTTTGAGGCAAAGAACCGCAAACGCTTCTGCGGCAGGATCGCCACCGGTGACTATGATGCCATTATCATCGGGCATAGCCAGTTTGAGAAGATACCCATGTCCGCCGAGCGTCAGCGGTTTATTCTGATGCAGCAGTTTGAGGAGATCATGAACCGCATCCGGGAACTGAAAGAGCACAAGGGCGACCGTTTTTCCGTCAAGCAGCTGGAACGCTCCAAGAAGTCCGTGCAAACCAAGCTGGATAAGCTGAATGACCAAAGCCGTAAAGATGACCTTGTGACCTTTGAGGAATTGGGCGTTGACCGCATTTTCATTGACGAGGCCCACTACTACAAGAACCTCGCGGCATTTTCCAAGATGCGCAATGTGGGCGGCATCAGCCAGACCGAGGCGCAGAAGTCCAGCGACCTGTATATGAAATGCCGGTATCTGGACGAACTGACCGGTGGGCGCGGCGTAGTCTTTGCCACTGGCACCCCCATCAGCAACACCATGGTGGAAATGTATACCATGCAGAAGTATCTCCAGTACGGTACGCTGAAACGAAATGACCTGCTGCACTTCGACAGCTGGGCCTCCACCTTTGGAGAAACCGTCACTGCCATTGAGCTGGCCCCGGAGGGCAGCGGCTACCGGGCAAAGACCCGCTTCGCCAAGTTCTACAACCTGCCCGAGCTGATGACCATGTTCAAGGAAGTGGCGGACATCCAGACGGCGGATATGCTGAACCTGCCGGTTCCCAAGGCCACCTACCAAAATGTTGTTCTGAAACCTTCCGAGCATCAGAAGGACATGGTGGCATCACTGTCTGAAAGAGCGGAAAAGGTACGCAACCGCATGGTGGACTCCAGCACCGACAATATGCTGCTTATCACCAACGATGGCCGTAAGTTGGCTCTGGATCAGCGGCTTATCAATCCGCTGCTGCCCGACAGCGAAACCGGCAAAGTTACCGCCTGTGCGGATAATGTCTTTGACATCTGGCAGCGCACCGCAGTCCAACGCTCTACGCAGATGGTGTTCTGCGACCTGTCCACGCCAAAAGGCGACGGTAGCTTCAATGTCTATGATGATCTGCGCAGCAAGCTGATTGCCAAGGGCATACCCGCCGAAGAAATAGCATTTATCCACGATGCAAACACCGAGGTCAAGAAAAAGGAGCTGTTCGGCAAGGTGCGCTCCGGTCAGATCCGCGTCCTGCTTGGCTCCACGCAGAAGATGGGCGCGGGCACCAACGTACAGAAAAAACTCATTGCGCTGCACCATCTGGATTGCCGTGCGACACGTTCCTAACTGAAAAGGTTAGGCGTGAAGCTAAAAAATATATATAGTTGTGGATTGAAAGGAGCCGCAAAACGCTTCATAGAACTGATAATTTGATAGGTAGAATGAAGGGGTAACGCCCGGAAATGCCTACCCTGATACTCCGACAGGCGGCAGAAATGCGGTCTGAAGCTCGGTGAAGTCGGCGGAGAGCCACCGTAATTGCGGCTGAAATCAACGCAAACGAAAGGTGTCCAGAGGTGGACGCTGTGGCCTATACGCCGGGGGTCTATAAAATATATATGGTGAGAATGTCACAATGACTGACGAACTTGCGAATGTACGGGTCTAAACCGAGGAGCGCATAGAAATGTGCGCCGGTCTGAAAAATGACAGCCAGCGAGGTTTAGTAGAAATGGCAGTTACGAAACACCTTACAGCGTTACAGGCGCTGTTGGACTGGCAGGCTCAGAGCAAGCACCTAAG